>Ga0208036_1000661_pt1 | contig 18441 bp, 25 predicted proteins | sample June2015DPH_11_1_2_FD_184706 | JGI IMG/M metagenome (GOLD analysis project Ga0208036, IMG submission 184706) | Peatland microbial communities from SPRUCE experiment site at the Marcell Experimental Forest, Minnesota, USA - June2015DPH_11_100... | ecosystem: Environmental > Terrestrial > Soil >...
CTAGCCTTGCGTGGGATGCAAGACGAGAAACGTGCTTCCGGCGTTGGACCAGACCAGCACTAGGGCATCGCTGTCCTTAGGAACGCTGGAGAGTGCCTTCTGCACATCGGCCGCGGAATGCACGGGTTGGCGGTTAACTTCCGTGATCACTTCACCCTGCTGCAGGCCGGCGTTATCTGCCGGACTGCCGGGAGTGACTTGTTGGATCACAGCACCGTGCACGTCGTTGCCGGCTTGCAGTTGCTGCCGGACGTCAGGCGTCAGGTCCTCCAAGCCAAGGCCCCAGCGCGGCTTACCGTGGCCGGCATCGGCGTTTTGGTTGTCGTTGTCACTTTTTCTCATCGCTTCCAGCGTGACCGGCACGTCGACGGAGTTGCCATCGCGCAGGGCTTTGAGGTGTAGGGTGGTTCCGGGCTGCTTTTCTCCGACTTCGACTTGCAGTTCACCGGCGTCGCTCACCACTTTTCCGTTGAGTTCGGTGATGACATCGCCGACCTTCAGGCCTGCTTTCGCGCCCGGAGAGTTCGGCTCGACCTGAGTGATGACGGCTCCCGAAGCGTTGTTCACATGGAAGAACTTGGCTTCATCGGGCGTAACGTCGCTGATGCCGATGCCGATATAGCCGTGGCTCACCTTTCCGTACTTAATGAGATTGTCGACTGTTGGCTTCACGATCTGCGCGGGAATGGCAAATCCCATACCGGAAAAACCGCCGGTCTCGGATACCAGAAACGTGTTGATGCCGACGACTTCGCCGTGGGCGTTTACCAGCGGCCCGCCGGAGTTGCCGGGGTTGATGGCTGCGTCCGTCTGGATGAACTGGCCAGGCGAACGGCGGTCCGCGGCGAATGGGTTGGGACGGTTCAACGCGCTGACGATGCCGCGCGTCACGGTGAAGCGAAATCCCAGCGGATTGCCGAATGCGAGTACGGTTTGGCCGGGATGCAATTGCGTGGAATCTCCCAACGGCACGCTGGGCAGGTTGGTTCCGTCGATCTTGATGACGGCAAGATCCGTAAGAGGATCCGCGCCGATCAGCTTCGCCGGAAGGATTCGGCGATCGGTCATGGTAACGCGAATGTCCACAGCACCGTCGATGACGTGGTTGTTGGTCACGATGTAGCCATCGGGCGAAATAATGACGCCGCTGCCCAGACCGTGCTCGATGTTGGATTGCGGCCCCATGTGTTGGCCAAAGCCGAACTGGGGACCGAACTGTTTACCGAACTGTTTCCCGAAGGGTGCAAAGAACTGCTGCAGCCCGTTGGAGTCGCTGTCGCTGTTATTGTCTCCGCTGTCGGCTGGGTTCGCCCGGTCGCCCGACCGCTTAGAGGTGACGGTTACGTTGACGACGGCCGGAGTGACGCGTGCGGCCAAAGCCTCCATAGCACGATCGAGCGAAAGCAACGCGCTAACGCTGTTATCGTCGAGGGGCGCCGCGGCCGCAGTGGGCGCCGCTGCCGCTCTCACGGGGTTGTCAAACTCATAGGCCGCAAGCGACAAAACCATCGCAACTGCTGCCAAAGGGACAAGGAAGCGCCGGTTGAGCACTACCTGGCAATGTTTAATCCAGCTTTTCATGTTACTCATTCTCCTTTTGTTAACAACTAATTGTTTAGTTGATGAAAGCAAAAAAATTACCCTCAGATCGAACTCACGATGATGGCCGATTCCAACTGCCTCTCAGCCAAAACCCCTCCTCCTACTCTCCAAATGCAAAGTGTCCAAATCCCAGAACCGGAAACGTCGTACTTCGCAGTTTGCAGAATGACGAATGTCTCCTGACAGGGAAGCTCTTCCTGAGTTGCCTTTGCGCGCATTATCACAGGCTTGCGCGGCAACGTTGCTAGTAACTGCAGCGGGACCACGGCTGTACGCGGGTTGAACGCGGCCAGAATCGTTCTAGGCTGCGCCGCCAGACTTGACCGTCGCGCAACACGCGCTGCCACTGGGCGACTCCAGGCCGCGTCCGCGGGTACCGGCTGCGCTTCGGCGTTTGTCGCTTGCTGCGTCGCATGAATTTGCCGCGTTTGACTCTGGCTCGGTTGAGTCTGGAACGCCACAAACCGCGGTGCATAAGGAGCAGCACCAAAGACGAGCACAAGCATGCCCGCGCTCAGGCCCAGAATCGGCTTCCAAAGCGCGGTGTGGTTCGGGCGTTTTCTATCGAGAATTTGAGCTACGCGCAGTGGCATGTGGCACATCCGGCTCACCAGGGCTTGCGCCAGCGCCAGGCCTCGAGCGTTTTGCAACTTTTCGGCAAACGAAATCAGAGAAGATACGTAAGCTCTGGGACTCGCGGTCTGCGCCAAAACTACGTCGTCGCAGGCCATCTCCCGCTCGAGCGTCAGGCGGTTTTCAATCCACCAGACTGCGGGGTGAAAGAAGAACACAGCTTTCACGATCTTCTGGGCGAGGTTGGTCCAATCATCCCATCGGCGAAGATGCGCGAGCTCATGGAGCAGAATTACTTTGACCTCCTCGGGCGCGAGCTGCGGCAACAGCCATGCAGGGAAAACAATGCTGGGCTGAAAGAAACCGATTGCTGCCGGAACGGCTACCTCGCTGGAAACGTACAATTTCACTCGGCGACGGGACCCGAAGTCTCGAAAGGTCTCAGCAATGGCGGGACCGAGACTAGAGATGTCCGCCTCAGAACAATTCCTGCGGATTTGATGTACCCGCCAGAGTCCGACGCACAGCCTGAGAAGCAACAGACCGGCAACGACGCCCCAGGCGGCAAACAGATAAAAGGCCCAGGAACTTGAAAGGATGATTTCTCCGTGCAGGTTCGCGGCAGGAAGCGCGCGGGAAGGTGAGGCGACGAAGCCTGACCCGGCAAAAAATGGAAGCGCGACAATTGCGAGCAGCGCCGAAAACCAAATGGCAAAACGGGTTCCGGAGTTCCGTCGGCCGATGAGGCGAAGCAACACCCACACCAAGCCCGCGAGCACAACACCCTCGGCGGCGGTATTCAGCAGTCGTCCGGTGAAGACTTGTGCCAGAGTTTGCAGGTCCGGAACGGTCATTTCGCGTCGCTCCGTTCCAGCATCTCGCGCAAGCGTTTGAGCTTGCCGGCGTCGATCGCTTCGTCTTCCAGAATGTTTAGCACCAATGCTTCATGGGAGTTGCGGAAGAAGCGGCCGACCAGATGCTGAATCTCGGAGCGCGTAGCCTCCTGGCGTCCAATGATCGGTTCATAAACGTGCGCACGGCCATCTTTCACGTGCTTCACGTGGCCCTTTCGTTCCAGAATCCGCATCGTGGTTAGGACAGAGTTGTAGGCCAAGGCAGAGGGAAGCCAATCGAGCACCTGCTGGACAGTGCCGGTGCCCTTACGCCATAGCACATCCATGATGCGAAGCTCGGCTTCTGTCAGGGTTGCGGACTGCTTTGGCGGCACTCTTAGCTCTCCTTACTTAATGTTTAGACGCGCGAAGCGTAAGAAAGTAACTAATTATTTAGTTGCTGAATGAGGGCGACACACAATCCCACTCTCTCCGCCAACTTCCATAGAGTCAATCACTTAGAAGGATTTTAAACAGAGGCGCAACCCACTCTTCCTGGTTGTTTATTCTCTTTAGAATCAATGAGATCAGGTATCGCACGGAGCGACTGACGTCCATTAAGCCCGATTTAAGCGTGTGAAATCAAAGATTCTAGGAGCGTGCCCTGGCTCAAAAGCGGGGACACAGGATGTCGAATAATATAACAATGTGTGTTATATTATTCGTAACCCTTGGAGCGAAGTAAGGATCACTATGGACGGGAACTTGTTGAAAGAGGCGCGATTGGAGAAGAACTGGACTCAAGAGCAAGCTGCCCTGGCGCTTGATGTCACCCAAGCCTATTTGTCGATGATGGAGAAGGGGCATCGCCCTCTGTCGGAACGATTCGTGCGCAAGGCGCTCAAGGTGCTGAATCTACCGGCTACGGCGCTGCCGTTGCGATCCGAGGAAGTGGCGATGCCCGTGTCTTCGCACAAGCACGATTTCAGCGCGGAACTGGGGGCGCTCGGTTATCCGGGATTCTCCTATCTTCGAGGCAGGAGACGAAGGAACCCCGCGGAGGTCTTGCTGGAGGCGCTGAACGAACCAAACCTTGACGCCCGTGTTGCCGAGGGGTTGCCATGGTTAGCCATGACCTACGTTGACATGGACTGGGATTGGTTGGTTCGCAACGCCAAGGTGCATGATCGGCAAAACCGATTGGGATTTGCTGTCTCTCTGGCGAGCGAAGTGTCGGAGGGCAGGAAGGAGAGCGAACGGGCGGGAAAGCTTCGGTCGTGTTTGGAGGTTTTGGAGAGATCCCGGCTTGCGCGCGAAGACACCTTCTGTCACGACTCGATGACCCAAGCTGAGAGAGCTTGGCTGCGAGAGCATCGCTCGCCCGCTGCGGCCCACTGGAATCTCCTGACCGACATGAAGGGAGAACACGTTGCCTACGCATTCGAATGAAAGCATCCCGGAACCATGGCTCTCGTTCCTGCGCGAATTGGATGCGGCGGCGCGCGAGGACGTTCGGCTGGATTGTATGGGAGGGTTCGTCGTTACTACGGTGTACGGATTTTCACGGCCAACGGGAGACCTGGACGTTCTGGAAATCGCACCGAGGGATGCTGGCCGCGCCGTGCTAGAACTCGGTATGCAGGGCAGTGCGCTCCACAGGAAGTACAAGATCTATCTTGACCACGTTGGCGTGGCGCATGTTCCGGAAGACTACGAAGATCGGCTCACGGAGATATTTCCGGGAACCTTCAAACATCTTCGGCTCTTAGCTCTTGATCCCTACGACCTTGCGTTGTCGAAGCTCGAACGCAACATCCAACGTGACCGAGACGACGTGCTGCATCTTGCGCGAACCGTCCCGCTTGACCTGGAAGTTCTTAAAGATCGATATCAGAAGGAACTACGCTGGCAGCTGGGCAATCCGGAGCGCGAAGACCTTACTCTCCAACTGTGGATTGATGCCATCGAAGAGGAAAGGTCAAAGCAATAACTAGCCAGATACGAACCCCTGGGTTGTCCTAGCAATCAGCAAGGCTATCGGTTCGAGGAACTTACAACAAGAAGCTCGCAAAGGCGGAGATTGATCCGAGCAGCGTCAGTGAATCGCTCGACGGTCTGAGGGACGTAGCGAGTTGGAAGTATAGGCTTGAGGGCAAGAGCCACTGATTCAGAATCAGTTGTTTGATCAGAACGTAAGAGGGAATACGCAGATTATTCAACCGAAGGGAACAGTCCGGCACAAGCGCGTTAAACAAAGCACGTAATATAAAGGACCATGAAACCGGAGCCTCAAGACAGAAGCAAGTCTTCTGCTCCTCGTAACTGCTCCTTCTTCGGGATACGCACTAACCCACTCAGCGCTAGATCCAGCATAATCTCCATCCGATTCTCAATCGGGCGCCACTGTACCCACTCGTCGGCACCTTTCTTCGCAACCCCCAACGAAATTACTCCATGGGCCGCGGCCCACAGGGTTTCCGAGATCAGTTCCGCGTCGTGCAGTTCTTCGCGAAAGTACCCTTCATCAATAGCCTGCCGTACTGCCCATTTCAACAAAGCATAGATGCCGGCGATGGTCACCGGCCGCTTTCGCCGCAGGGCGCAAGTGGTCTGAGCAAAATACCGACGCACAGATCGGCACCCTGCCGCTCTCCTTTATCGACGGAAACACGAAGTCCGTGGGCTTGGCGTATGGCGTCTGCTTGTGCCCTTCGCGCAAGTAGTGGGTTAAGACTCTGCCCATCGGTACGTCCCGTTCCGAAGAGGGTGTCTTCGGGTAACCGTCCAGTCCCGACTTCTTCTCGGACCGGGTTTGCCCGCAGCCGTGTGGTTGTGAGTATAAGGGACTGATTTCGACAGTTGAGACCTACCCAGCGCCAAAATGGGAGGTGTCCAGGTCGCCAGCGGAGGCAACCCTGCTGCGAACCCTTGGTCAGCCAATTCTGAGTTTAAGTAAACGTGGTTACGACAACAGCGGATTACCAGCTAGAGGCCAAGACCGCAGTCTGTCCACGAATAATCCCAAGAACTGGTCAGTTTGGTACAGTCCCGGAACTGAAACCTAGCCATACTCTTCATAACCATCGCGGATGAAGGTGGATTCCTAGTTGTACTTGAATGTCGTGCGGATGCCTGCTAGTTACTCTGCCGCCATCAAGCGAGGCAAAGACAAATGAAGACGAAGACATGGAAGGTGATCACCAACACGGGCAAACAAGCAGACCTTGAGTCTGGCTTTGAGAAAAAGGAGGTTCAAAAGCCGACGCACATTAGCGCCAGAGATTTTATTCATTGGCTGGCGGCTGAGAGCCGTATTGATGACAATTCTTTGCGATCACTATTTAAGCTGTAACGCTCCTCCTGCTGGATCGCGAACTCCACCTTCTGCACTCGTAAATTTCCGGACGCCATAGTCACGCGGGGCGCTCAGTTGCTCCGGATGATCATAAATCGGCCTGTGCAATAGTAACCATTCTTGCTAGAGGCTCCGAGCTAGAGTGGGCTTTTGCCACAGATATCATTGAAACACCAAGCAGCAACAGGAGAAGCCAATGTCAAACCAACATTCTGTCACGAAACGCCACCGCCGCCCGAGGTCGGGGAAGCGTACAGACTACACCGCACGGACGATGGCGGCTGTGAAGCAACTCTCACGGGCGGCGAAGGTAAGTGAATCTGAGAGTCCGCTCCCCAAGAGCGTGTAATTATTCAGTGTTTGCATACGGACGCATCCAATACCAAGCGCGTAGAAGAGGAGGAGGATTTATGTCTCGTTTGCCGATATTACAAGTTTGGATGGCGACGGTGGTGCTGGGTACGGGATTGGCTGTCGTGCCGAGACTGGGTGCAAGGCAGCACCCAAACCTTTACCGGAAAGGTCAGTGATGCCATGTGCGGAGCCAAGCACTCGGAGGGGAATATCGCCCCAGCAGACTGCGTTCGTGTCTGCGTGCAAAAAGGCGCTAACTATGCGCTGGTGGTCGGCGACAAGGTATATACCCTGGACACGAAGGATCAAGCCTCGCTGGACGAACTCAACAAGCTAGCTTGGGAGCAAGCCAAAGTTACGGGCACAGCCAACAGAGATACCATTTCAGTGAAGTCGGTGGCTTCCGCCGCTAACTAGTATCCGGGGAACGGTGGCTCCAACGGCAGATGAAACAAGGTAGCGTCGAAGCAAACTTGCTGACAGCGCCCCCACCTTTCAAACATGACTGAAGGCGATGGAGATTCAGAGGATTCGGATTAACCGTGCGTGGTCATGCGTCATCTTGTCGGGACCTCTGCAGTGGGATAGCACTTGACGCAGATCGACAGGGGGATTTCCCAAGTCTGCCCTTCATAGGAAAACGTGCAATCTCGATATTCCAAGTCTGATCCACATTCAGAGCAATGATCGGTAGCCGAAGACCTGCTTGCGGAGCTAGGGATTCGATGATTGTTCCGGTGAGTGGATCGTCTATCCATCTGGGATCTTCTTCGCGAGTTTCGGGCAGCGGCCTTGTTGCCTCTCCCAGACTGATTTCCAGCGCGTAGCATTCTTCGTGGATGGGCTCGCCGATTTCATTGGACTTCGTGGTCTCAAGTTCCACAGGCTCATTGCAGATAGAGCAAGTAGGAAATTCAGATTTGAAAGCCAAGATTTGAACGTAGTGGCATGTGATAGGCCTCTTGGAGCGAAATCAGATTGCACAAGAGACCGACGCCCAGAACGGGGTCCGGCGGAGGGATGTGTAAGAGACTCTTTGAGTCTAGCACTGATCTAGAGTTTTCGTTTTTTGAGAGAAACTGCTTCAGATCGATGCGGCTGAGCGTGTGGACGTCCCACCGTGAATCGGCCGACAGGCCTACGGGGACCGGTGCACATCTTTAATGCCCGGTCTCCGATGCCGCTGTCTCTTCCCAGTCATCGGGCGGCAACGGCACTCCCCAAATGTTGTGTGGCTCAGCAAGTTCGATCCCGCAGTGCAGCGGGTTCTTAGGATCGATATAGACAACCCGAGCTCCAGCACGCTTATCCGTCAAGTGGACGTGAATCGAGATTCCCATTCCGGTTGTTAACCCAATTTCTGTTACCATCAACGCTCCATGAAGGTTGACGACGATAGTCTCGCCGTCGCATGTCCGACCCTCAGCGCCATCCTCGATGGCGATTACTACCTTTAGAGGAACGCGGGTACTTCGTCGCGACTCGCGAAACGTCGTTGGGGAAGACATGAGCAGTAAGGATACACATGCCGGCAGCCGATGAACACCTAACCAAAGTGTGCCATCGCTTTCGTTTGTGTGTTCTTCCTAGTGCAGTCTACAATTCGCTGGGCGCAGGGGTGCCGCCCACGGTCCAAGCAGCAGGTCGGCTTCGGAAAGGAAGATCAGGATTCGGCTTCCGCGTCGGCAACCGCGAAGCATGCGCCTTGCTGTCGGTGTGCGAAGCGCAGACTCGGTATTCGTGACCGTGATCGTCCACTTCCAAGTAGTCGGCCACTTGCTCGCAACCTTTGCGGTCACACAACACGGTCGCGTTTAGCGGATGGTGAAGCTGGAAAAAGTCCATGCGTAGGATTTTACGGTGACCGAATATCCGGCACAAGCCGTTCAGATGAGGTTGTCATGGGGAACAGGATTGCTGCTCATCAAACAGCCAAGCATCGTCTAAAATAGGCATTCAAGCAGGAGCAGCACTGCCCTGACTGACGACACCATCTCAATCTCACCGGGTTGACACTTTCGAACCGCCATGATGCTAGCCATCATTGCGGAGAGCGCTGAAGAAAGCAGCGGTTCATTTCTCTACAATCGCGTCACCCTACCGCTCTGAAATGCTTGCCACGCCACATTCCAGGCAACGGGCTTTTAATCGAGATGTGATCAATCCGCAAGACGGGCACATCCTTTGTGATCGGAACTCGCCCGTTTGCGCTTTCTTGTGCATCGAGTGGAGCAGCAGCATCGCAAACACCAGAAGCAGCAGACCCAGAGAAATACTGATTGCGTTCATACGAGCGACCCTTCTTGGCGAGTCCCGCGTCTACGGAGGTGGAATGTTCCAATGTCCAACGGGCGGGCTCTTGGGCACATTGTCCGCTGTACTCAGATCGGTTTCGGGCCTTTAGCCGCAACCAGCACCGCCAATAAAGTGGCAGCAGTGCGAACGTTTCCCGCAATCGTCATGAGTGCTTCCGACATGGGAGCATGCTGTTCTGCCAGTGCCTCAAGCCGCGTGCTGACAGCGTGGAGTTGATCGACTTCGCACAGGATTGCTGCAAACGGCATCGGTAGACCGCTTTCTTGAAACGCCTAAGGTGGGAGAACTTCAGATGGACTGGCTTAGGTCAGAAGACCTGAAAGAGGAGAAGGTGGTAACCGCCTCATTGGCTATTCTAGCAGGTAGACAGAAGTGGTCCAAATTGACCTGCAGATGCTTCAGATTCCTGAAATCATGGCTATATGGGTAAGAGAAAAGCAAAGAAACAATCCGCAAAGGCTACACTTGCCGAAGTGATCAACGGTCCAGAGATTAAGCGCATAATTGCGCCGAAGGCTCTGGATCGGTTTAAGCAACGAATCCGGGAGATCACGCGAAAGGCAAAGGGCGTCAGCATCGAGAAGACGATAGCGGAGCTGACCTCGTATATCCGGGGCTGGCGCGGTTATTTCGGCTTCTGCGAAACGCCTGTGGTGCTGGAGTACCTGACCCGCTGGGTCCGGCTGCGATTGCGTGCAGCGCTGTGGCGGCAATGGAAAACACCGCGCCGTCGCCGCGCGGCACTGCTGGAACTGGGAGTTCGTCCGCGACTGGCTAGCAACACGGCCGGTAGTGGACGCGGCCCCTGGTACCTCGCTCGGGCCAAAGCCCTCTCGGTTGGGCTTTCCAACGCCTACTTCAAATCGCTCGGACTTCCAACGCTGATCGATGGGTGTTAGCGTAACCAACTCGAACCGCCGTGTACGGACCCGTACGCACGGTGGTGTGGCAGGGGTCGGCGGGTGACCGCCGCCCCTATGCCGATCTGACGAGCTACTCTTACCTAATCCGGTAAGGTAAGGTTTGCCGACCATCCGTCCGGAGCGCTGGCAAGCGCGGCCATGCGTTACTTGATCCGCCGACCCGTCTCCTTGTCGAAGACGGTGTTGCGCAGGAATTGGTCGGTAGACCAAGGTGGCGCGTCTCCTCCAAGATACTGATGGAACCATTCGAGGTGCGCGGTGTAGTACAGAGCCATTTCATACCAACTGGGCCAGTGGCCGGCGTCGGAATAGACGATCAGCCGGGAAGGGACATTCATTTCCTGAAGCGAGGTGAACATCTGCAGTGACTGAGTGTAGGGCACGCGATAGTCGCGCTCGCCGGAAATGACGAGGCAAGGCGTCTTGAAATTCTTCACGTAGTAGGACGGGGAGAACTTTTCGTACTGGTCAGAGTTCCACGGCTGACCTTTGTAGTCCCACTTGGGGAACCATAGTTCTTCGGTCGCTCCGTACATGGAGCGGAGATCGAAGATACCCATCATCGAAGCGATGGCCTTGAAGCGGGTGGTGTGGCCCTCGAACCAGTCCATCATGTAGCCGCCGTAGGACCAGCCCATGGCGCCCATACGGTCGGGGTCGACGTAAGGAAGCTTGCTCAGTTCGTCGGTAACCTTCATCAGGTCTTCAAAAGCCTTGCCGCCATGATCTCCGGAAATTTCAGCCGTGAAATCCTGCCCATAGCCCGTCGATCCGTGCGGATTGGCAAACGCGACGACGTAGCCAGCGCCGGGATAAATCTGCCAATCGCCGCGAAAGGAATCCTGCCACTGCTGTTGCGGCCCACCATGCACATTGAGGATGAGCGGATATTTCTTTGACGGATCGAAGTTGTGAGGCTTGACGATGAAGACTTCGATCTTCGCTCCGTCGGCTCCCTTGACCCACATACGCTCGGCCGGACGGATATCCACCTCATTGGCGACTTCGTTGTTGAATTGAGACAGGCGTTGCGGCGCCGAGGATTTCCCGTTAGCTATGTCCGCGGCAAAAATCTCGACTGGCTCGCCAACCGAACGTCGGGTGTAGATGATACGACGGTTGTCCGGGGAGAGCTCGAAATCGTCGATGGTCCGGTCCACCAACACTTGCTGAATAGAGCTGGTGTCGAGGGTCACGCGGAAGATGGGATTGTCGCCCTCGACAGGAGCGGTGAAGTAGAGGGATCTCGAGTCTGGGGCCCACTGGAAGGCGTCTACCCAATTGTGGAAGGACTCGGTGAGCACGCGTGATGCGCCGGTGGAGCGATCGTAGATGGCCAGTCGAAAGAGATCGGATTCATAGCCGGGTTGCTTTTGCAGTTGATAGGCGATGTATTTTCCGTCCGGTGAGTACTTCGGATGGCCGTCGAAGGCGGGATTCGAAGCGGTAATGTTGCGCGGTGGCTGATTGCCAGAGAGCGGGACGATCCACACATCGCTGTTGGTGGACGATGCGAGGTCGCGGTCATGATTGGAGTCGAAGGCGAGTTCCGCGCTATCCGGAGAAAAATCGTATCGCAAGGATCCGCCGAGTTGGAAGGGAGGAGAATCGAAGCCACCGGGCGTCAGGTCGCGCACCGCGCCGCTGGAAACATCGGTAAGAAGGACGTGCGTGCGCTTGCCGTCTTTCCATTGCGTCCAATGGCGGTAGAGCAGCGCATCGGCCGTGTGGGCGTGGAGCGGGCCCTTGCTCCAGCGCTGTTCGATCTTCTTGTTGCAAGCATCGTCGGCGCTGCATTCCGGATAGACGTCGCTCGAAAACGCGATCCATTTGTCATCCGGGGACCAGAGCGGGTCGGAAACTCCGGTGGAAATATTGCTGAGTTGCCGGGCTTCGCCACCGCTGGCGGAGATCACGTAGAGATTGTCATCGCCATCCCGGGCACTGATGAAGGCGATCCACTTGCTGTCCTGTGAGAAGACGGGCGCCGATTCACCCTTTTCGCCAAACGTAAACTGGCGCGCGTTCTTGCCATCGGCATCCATCAACCAGACATGCCCGATGCTCTTTGCTTTCGCCAAGTCGTTCGTGTGCAGGGTAAACAGGACGCTTTTACCGTCGGGAGACACGTGCAAGTCCTCTAGTCCGCGAACGCGGTAAAGGTCTTCGATGGTGAAGGCGCGTTTGGCGGCTGCGCCGGGGATGACCTGCAGCAGAAAGCAGAACACGAGCAACAACAATCTCCTATGCATGAAGCCCCTCGTCTTGAAATGAACTGTGCGGACGACTCCCGAATTCAAACACAGTCCGAGCACTTCGCGCCAGAGTTGCTGGCCGACTCGGTGACCGCAAGAGCGGTCAAGCAAACGGAGATGTGGCCTTTCCTGACACCTCGGCGATTCTTCCCGAGTCACGGACTAGCCGGAAGTTATGACCCGGCACAAACTTTCAACGAACCGGGCCAGAAGTCAGCTTCGAGGAGATCTATTGATCTCCCCGAAGCCCGTTTCCGTGTTGCGGACAACTCGCCCCGGTCAATTCTCAATGCGTGTAAACGCCTTCCATGAGAAAGCCGGTCAGTGTCAAGAACCGTTTTCGTTCCGTCCTTACTTTGCCGGAGCGGCCGCCTCTGCCGCCATCCTTCCATCCGCACTCTTTAGATGAGCGATTTTCGCTTGGTGCAAGTTGGGTGTTCTCGTTTCAGCCGGTGTTGCCACCTGATTGTCGACCTTGCTTTCCACCTACAGCGTGGAAAGTGGGCCAGGCGATTGACGCAGTCACCGGAACTCGGCTTTGGGCTGTGTTTGCTTCCTAACTAGATTCCTCGACTATGCCGCTGCGGGCATGGGTTGTTGTCTGCAATTGTGCAGTGGTTCGTAGACTTCTCCGCTGACCTACAACCGATGCAGCAAGGCTGTTAACTTTCGTGCTGTCGCAATCACGGCTCGTTTCTTCCCATTCTTTCCACCCCGCTCCGCCAGTTTCGATCCCCAACGCGACAAAAAATTGCGGGCTGTCGATGAGAGCAGCCCGCTAACTTTCAACCCTCCGGATGTTACCAGTTTTACGGCATCAGTGAGAAGCGGTTGCGGCCGCGGCCACTGCTTGGACGAAGGGCAATCCGATGGGAGTGCCCACGCCCGTTACGTTATCCCACCCCGGCCCGGTAGTCAGTGAGGTGTCGGTGCCAAACGTGAAAATGTCCCAGCGAGTCGACGAGGCGCTGTTGTACAGAGCGCTGATAAAGTTCTTGGTTTTTTCCAAGGGCTGCACCAGTGCATCCGCGGTTTCCAGTGCGGGAGGATTGGGAGGGTTGAAGATAACCCCGGTTACGTTGTCCGGAGAACTGACGTCGGTAACGTCATAGAGAGCACCGGCGGGCAGGGTGTAGACGTACGTGGCTGCCTGGCCAAGCGGCTTTCCGGCTGCCTGGTTCGCGATGGCCCATAGAGCCGAGAACATGGGGCAGGACAAACTGGTTCCGCCGTACACTTCAACGGCCTGCGGGTCACCGGGCACGGCATCGGGCGTTATGACGAGCTCGAACCCCGTCTCGGGATCGGCATCCATGGAGATGTCGGGCAGCTTGCGCCAACCTCCTGTCAAGCTTTTCTGGAAGGAAGGCTTGTGCCAGAGGACGCTGGTTCCGCCACCAGCTCCGAAGATGAAACCAAATTCCAGAGGGGGAACGACCGGTGGATTTGGAGTAGGATCGGCAATACGGGTTTCGTTGAGGCCCCAGCCCGTCTGGAAATTCATCGTCTTATTTTTGTTCAAGAACAAGCTGGTGCCGCCGACTGCCGTCGCATAGGGCGAACTTGCCGGCATGGAAACGCTGGTGAAACCGATGGCGTCGGAGAAATCCCCATCATCGCCAGTAGCAAAATCTGCCGAAATACCGAGGGCCGCCGCCAACTCATTGATTGTGTTTTCAGCCGCCGAATCGGTAGGGTCATTGTAGGGCGGAACTTCCGGTCCTCCGTAGCTATTCGAAATCACGTTGCCTAACAAATTCTCGGTTGCGTACAGAACGCCCTCGTCGAGATTAGTGTCGGTGTTGTCCGTGGTCTCAATTAGCACGATATCGGCTTGCGGCGCGACCGCATGGGCCGTCTCTACGTCGAGGGTCGTTTCCGGATACCAGTCTGGGGCATAGCAACCTTCCGCTGGTGTGCAGGTCGACGTGCCACCCGCGGTGTAGATTTGGAAGTTCTTTGAAGTGAGGGCGGGCAAGTGGTTGAGCGTCGAGTAGGTGTTAGCGTCATCCACGATCGTAGGCGAACCGTAAGCATCGACGATCACGATGGTCTGACCCTTTCCCCTCCATCCATTCTTGTAAACCTGCGGCAGCCCGTAAGCGGTCTGAATATCGGCGGCGTCGTAGCCGCAAGGGGGCAGATTTGGTGGACCGGAGGTGATGTCCGAACCAAAGCGATTACCGGCGTACGTCGCTGAGGGGAAGCCACCCCCCGTCGTAAACGTAACCGTTTCAGGGCTGCGGAAACATTGATCCGTGAAAAACAGACCATTCGGCCCGACTGAACTGAGTGGGACTCCCGCGAAAGGAGTGCCGGTATCAGGATCAATCGATTTCCTCGCGTACGATTTAAAGGTTCTGTCGGACAAACCCTGCACGGATGCTATAAGCGCACCGGCTGCTCCTTCCACCGTGGGCTTAGTGCTACTCACCCGGTGGATTTCTCCATTCACCTGATAGTGGTTGATCTGCACGTGGAAGGCATTCTGCACGTCGCCAATGCGGCCCTGGGCCCTGACGAAGTGATTATATTTGTCGGTCGACGAGATGCTTAAGTTGTGGCTTGCCAGGAAACTGCGCACGATCGCTGCATCCTGAGCTGTGGGTGCGAAGGCGGCCTTGTATTCCTCACGGGTGAGCCAGTGATGATAATTGGCGGAACTCGGCTCATACATCTGGCGAACCAACTCATCGAGAGCGGCTTTGTTGTGCTGATTGAGCCATACCGTCACGGTGATCAGCTTGGAAGGATCTTCCGGACCAAGATTCTGCGGAGAGGCGACTGCGCCCCTCGATTGAGAAAACATGGAACCTGCCAGCAAAGCCAGTAGGCAGACCGTTAGGGCCGGCTTGATACAAACCCACAGAGACTTCCTGAGAAACTTCATAACATCTCCTTTGGTACAGCGATGAAACAGCGTGTTAGTCATTACAGAAACTGGTGCCGGTAATTCGAAATCTGCTGGAACCCGATCTTCAGGACGGGGACAATCCGAACGCACTGACCGTCTTGCCCCTGCGCTCCACGTCGGACCAATGCATTTGAACTCTTTTTGTTTCCGGAATGGCGTCGATCGTGACTGCCCTCGCGAAGGCGCGCGGGAAGCCGTTTTCCGGGCGACAGAGAAAATGCTTCCCTCCCCCACCTGATGACAGCCAGTATCTTGCGCTCCAACGCGAGTGTCAAGTGCCACCGCGATAAAGTCGCTTTTAGAAGTGCAACAGATTGCATCTTTTGCGCAAATTACGCCGAATATCGGCGGCCCGACTGTCGCTCGCGATCAGTACTTTTCCACCCTGCGATCCTCGGCGCCGGCGGCGCGTGCAAACTGGACAAAGAGTCGGGGCACTGCGCCTTCCAAATGCCTTACAACTCGTCCTACACCTTCAACGAAGGCTTCAGCGTAAGTTCAATCCGACTGGCGGGCGATGGAATGTGATTGTATTGATCAGCGACGTGCGCGCTCGCACCAGTCCTGCCCGGGCTCGAATGACCGTCAGATCCGCCTGTGCTTTTCGACTGCGGTGTTGTATCGGCCCCAGCAGATCCGGGTCGATTCTCGCCAGCCGAGCCAGGGTGCGGGCATCGAAGCGATCGTCCTTTCGACGGCTCTCTCCGATCAAACGCACATTCCGCGCGTGGGCCACGATCACTTCGTGCTCCAACTCACTCAACAGCCGGCTCACCCACGGCGAATGCATTCCGGTTTCCAGCGCGATCCGACTGCGCGGCATCCCGCCGAAGACTCTGGGCGCATTCTTGCTTAAGCAGCCACGTGCGTGACCGGGCAGCCGCGTTCTGAGTGTAATCGCCTGCTTACGTCAGTTGTGCTGGGAACTCAGGGATCGTCGGTCGGGTCTAAACTAGTTCTGGTGATCGACAATCATTCACAAACCCGCCGTCGATTTCACGTCACTGTGCGCTTGGTGACGCGACTGGTCTTCGTGTTTATCGCTTGTAGCTGGCTACTCTTATACCTCGACTCGGTCTATCAGCGTCGGAGAGCAGAGTCCCTAGTTGCCGAACTAAAATCCCTTGACTTTGCGACGGCTGGCTTTCCTGATGTTCGGGACCTCACAATTCGCAATGGGGGTATGGCGATTCAGCGGGATTCACTACCACGGTTACCTGATTTCGGTACCCCGTTCCCACCGGACTTGCACGGAAACGTGAGTTTCAACAGGTCAGCGCCCAACTGCACACGGCAAGATTGCGCGTTTGAACTGTGGATCATGACTCCGCTGGCACGACTTCCGTTTCCGTTACAAGAGAGAACGGCAGAATTCTTTTACTCTGCTCTTCCTTATATCGGGGTGCGTTCGTGGGTTCTCTATGCGAGGTTTGAAGTTCGAAACGGAAAGCTGGACAGAAGCCTTACGGCGGTCTCGGAACTTAGGGTCGATAGGTTAGGTTCCCGTCAGCGGCTGGTCCCTCTCGGATATGAAGTCGAGACTACTGTGCGCGACTCGGCGAGTTTCGATCACGACTGTCACAATCAGGACTACCGCGTATACCTCGACCATGGTCACCCAGTAAAGCTCCCTCAAAATATGCTCATCACTTGTGTCTTGCAGGCTGCGGGGACACCCACGAAACGCGCATTTGATATTAATCTGCGTTGTCTCAGCGGGCTTTTTCTCAGTTGTAGGTTCGACGAACTCGCACCATCGGCATGGGCTGACTATTCCGCAAAGGACGGCGGCACAGGCACTCGCAATCCGTACAGATAACCGGGATTAGATTGCTAAGAGCCGCGTGCCTCAACAATCGTTGGTGAAACACCCCGATTACACTCAAAACGCCCGCAGCTACGGTTCCGGGCCAGAAGTCGGCTTCGAGGACATCATCTCTCAATCTCCCCGAAGCCCGTTTCTGGATCACTTCCGGTTTGACTATCCGCTCAGAAAGCGCCACCGAGCTTCTCTGGCAAAGATTTAGCCATCTCCAGCATGGCATGGTGATACTTTTCGTGCGCGAACTCACGCGCAATCTGCCACCCCTGACTGAGATAGAATTTCACGGCAACCGCATTCGACCGAACGACGCGAAGGCAGCACTTCTGGTGACCACGAGCAGCTATCTCAGCTTCGCCCTGCGCGAGTAATCTGCTTCCAACACCTTGTCTGCGGTGCTCGCGAAATACCCACAGGTCGCTAACCCACTCCTGATTCGTTATGATCACGCCCACAATCTTTTCATCAGAAACTGCCACCCATGCCAACGGCCAATCCTCATCTTCGAACTTAAGGGGGACGGGATTCGGAGCAAAAAGGTCCTTAAATGTTTCATTCGCCACTGTCTCTATCAGAGCCCGTACCGAGTTGTACTCGCTGGATTGCGGTCGCCGCATAACCACTTCAATGGTCATTCACGTATTTTAGTTGAGCGTCGGTGGCTTGCTCCCTGATTCGAGCAACTCTTCCCTAATGTTGTAAGGTAAGGTTTGCCGACCATCCGGCCAAAACCCCGCGGAGAGACAATACGCACAGTATTGGTGAAATGCGGCGCGCGATTACCAATTCATTTGGCGCATCCGCTCAAGGATGAGCACGCTGTAGTTATTCATGCGCTCGGGCCGTCGCTTCAGGGGAGCCGGTAGAATCGCGGCGAGCCGTGCCGCCTGTTCCCGGCCGATACTCCGAGCCGCCATTCCATCGTAGTAACGACACGCCGACTCTGCACCATAAATACCAGGGCCCCATTCAACCACGTTGAGATAGATCTCTAGAATGCGCCGCTTGCCGAGGACGAATTCGGCTACCGGTACGAGTGTGAACTCCGCACCCTTCCGTAGAACCGAGCGGCCCGTTCCGAAAAATAGGTTCTTTACAAGTTGCTGCGTAATGGTGGAAGCTCCGCGAGTGCGACCGCCTTCCAAATCGTCTTCGGCCGCGATTTGGACCTCGTGCCAATCGAACCCGTGGTGCTGGTAGAAGCGCGCGTCCTCCGCGGCGATTACAGCGTGCTGGAAATCGGGCGAGATTTGGCTGAGCGGAATGAACTTGTAGCGCTCGTGATACGGAGTGTGGTGAATCCAGGCCTGCAAGCGGCGCTGGATGTGCACTGCGGTTGTCGGTGGGTCGATCCACCGGGCGGCCACAAGGATCAGAGCGGCAAGCGACCAAAGAAGCGCCACGCCGATGACAAGCCATCGAATAAAGGACCGGAGAAAGCCCTTGCGAAGCGGCGTCTTGGGGTGTGTGTCTGGCTTTTCAGTCACATTTCAG
>Ga0208036_1000663_pt1 | contig 18423 bp, 19 predicted proteins | sample June2015DPH_11_1_2_FD_184706 | JGI IMG/M metagenome (GOLD analysis project Ga0208036, IMG submission 184706) | Peatland microbial communities from SPRUCE experiment site at the Marcell Experimental Forest, Minnesota, USA - June2015DPH_11_100... | ecosystem: Environmental > Terrestrial > Soil >...
TCATCTCAACTGTTCTTTCCCGAAATGTCGACCCAACATGGTTGAAAGTACTCCTGTACGTACCTGCTGTACTCACTCCAATCTCTCGGATCTATCAAGATATGCATTGGACATCTGATAATGTTCTTGGTGGTGCAATCGGCTTCTTTATTGCAACCTGGGTCGTAGATCTTCATGAGAACAATGATTCGCGAGTGCACATGTCTTCGATCTTTCCACTCACCATCAGTATAACTCTCAATTAGACCGGATGATGACTCAATGCTCTTCAATGTGTGCAATCTTAAAACATATCTTCCTCTTTCGCAGAGCGTACTATTACACCATGCGCTATAAAATTCTCTTATCACTCCTCGTTTTTATCATTTGTGAATCTTCTCTCTTCGCACAAAACAAATACAATTTATCACAGTTCGGAGACGAGACTGTCGATTTTATCAAGCAACCGTCGAAATGGGACGGAAGTGATTGGCTCAAACTCGGAGCGATGGGTGCCGGATCATTTGTACTTATCGAAACTGCCGATCAACCGGCTCGAGATTTTATTCTCAAGGACAGAAGTTATTTGTACAGCGTACCGATTGAAGCAGGCAGAATATGGGGAGAGCTGTATTCTCCTATAGTGCTCTTTGCCGGATTTGCTGCACATTCTTTAATAACGAATAATACTTCGACAAGGAAAGTCGCTTATGAAATCGGACAGGCTTCGCTTTATACGGGCGCAATTACCTATATACTAAAGACTGCATTTGGGAGAGCAAGACCGTATATGAACGAAGGTACTTCCAGTTATCACCCATTCTCATTTCGTGACGATTATCATTCGTTTCCCGGCGGACATACAGCCACTGCATTTGTACTCTCAACCGTCCTTTCCAGAAATGCCGGCCCAACATGGTTGAAAATACTCGCATACTTGCCCGCTGCGATAACTCCGTTCTCCCGAATATATGAAGATAAACATTGGGTATCGAGTAATTTTTTCGGCGGGACACTCGGCTACTTTGTCGCTAAATGGGTTGTAGATACTCATGAGAAAAAGGACAAACAAATTCAAAGTAATTCAACCACCCCTCTCTTGAATATTAGTATTGTTATAAACTAAAGCTATTATAGAGTGATGATCATGCTAAAAACACTAAATGGAAAGTAGAAGCTAAAATAAATCATGACTTCATCGCATACACAACTAACACATAATGAAAGGAAAATTTCCATGGACTTCACGAAGAACGTAGGGATGTTGCTGCTGGGTATCTGGCTCATAGTCAGAGGAGTGGTAGATCTTGTCCCGGCTGTGTATTTCAATGGTCTGGGAGCGATTATGGCGATACTGGCCGTACTCGCTGGAATATTCATCTTGCTGCGGAAATAGATCAACGTCGTTGTTCAATTGTAAAAGCTGCCACACGGATGCTTTGGTTCACTCCGTGGCTGCACCGCCATGTCCGTACCTCAAGGACTTTGGTTCAAAATAGATTCAGTTTCGTTCATGAAATTGCCGAAAAAGTTGTCGAATAAAATAATCAGCATATCCAAAAACTCGAATCGCTGATAGGAGATTGGGTCCCGCTCTAGTATCCTACCAATTTGAATAAAGTTACATTAACCTCTTGATTTCCTTCAAATAGAGTGTTACTTTTATTAAAATCGTAACACGGAGAATACCATGGAACAACTTGTCCGATTTAGTGTGTCGATGGAGGAGGATCTACTCCACCAATTTGACCACCTCATTGAGCAAAAAGGGTATACCAACCGGTCAGAAGCAGTCCGCGATATTGTGCGGGATACTCTGGTTGAAGAAAGCGTGAAAACACCCGACGGTATTGTATATGGTGCATTGGTGTTTTTGTATGATCACCACAAGCGTGAATTGGAAAAATCTCTCTCCAATATTCAGCATGATTATTATGAGAACATTATATCGACATCTCATGTCCACGTCGATCATGATCATTGCATGGAGGTCGTGCTACTAAAAGGAAAGGCGGTAGTACTGAAAGCAATAGCAGAAAAGCTTCTAAGCTTCAAAGGTGTAAAGCATGGAAAGCTTACGCTCACGATAGCGTTGAAAGGTCATCATCATGGGAAGTAGCACTTCTCAAATCGCGTGTTCTCTGATGGTGTGTGTAAAGACTATTATTTGGACTTCCTACCACTCAGTTTCTTTGTAATCAGTGTACTGTCCATAATGACAAAATATCTCAGATTACAAAGAAAGGCATCAGCATCATGAAAATAACTTTTCTCATACTTATTCTATTACTTATTCCCGTATTCCTCTTTGCGCAGATAGACACAGCACAGACATATAATCTTGACCCGGTAACAGTAACGGCAACAAAAACGGAAACTCTTCGCAGTTTGGTTTCGCCGTCTATCAGCATTATTTCAGCCGATGAAATCAGTCTTAATCCGGAAAAATCTGTTTTTTCTCTCATCAGTCAAGAAGTGCCTGGTGTATTTATCACCGAACGGGATGTTCTAGGATTCGGCGTGAATTCGCCTTCCGGCCAGATCAATATCCGAGGCATTGGCGGGAGTCCAAACAACGAAGTGTTGACGTTAATCGACGGCCGACCACAATATATGGGATGGTATGGACATCCGATCAACGACAGTTATCTCTCTACTAATATTGAACGGATTGAAGTAATCCGCGGCCCTGCATCGATGCTCTATGGTTCCAATGCAATGGGTGGCGTCATCAATATTATTACACATTCAGCGCAGCAAAACGGCATCGCCGGCAATGCATCTATTTCCTATGGTACCGATGATGCACAACAATACGGCGTTCATCTTGGCTATCAAGAAAACAGTTGGAATATCTTGGGTTCTTTTACACACGAGCATACCGATGGTTCGCGGCCTTGGTCGGAATATACTGCCAACAGCGGTTATCTTAAAACGTCATATCAATTGAATGAGCAATATCGATTCTCTTTAGATGGAAGCTTCACTCGATTTAATACGTTTGATCCGGGACAAATCACACAACCTTATACAAATGATTGGATGCATATTCAACGCGGATATATTGGTGCATCAGTTGAAAATGATTTAGGGATATCAAAAGGTGGCATCAGCATCGTATATAATTTTGGCCATAATGAACTTGATCCGATTTATAATGCAGGTTGGATTTCAGATGACCACCAGATTATTGCAACAGCTTATCAATCATTTACCATATTTACCGGCAGCACTATCAGTGCTGGTATTGATGCACAGCAAAACGGTGGAAGTGCATCAAATACGTACGGTGATTTGGGGATACATTCGATCGAAGATTATGCTGGTTATATCAGCTTGCAACAGATATTTTTTAACAGGTTGCTGGCAAATGCCGGTATTCGGTACGCATACAATACATATTTCGGAGATATTGCTGTGCCACAGGCAGGCATCACGTATAAAGTTACAGAGGAAACGAACGCCCGCGTATCGGTCGGACGAGGATACCGTGCACCTCAGATTTTTGAAATCTATCAATTGACTCCAAGGGATGGAACATTACAACCGGAAGATCTATGGAATTATGAAGTCGGAGTTTCTCACATATTCGGCCATAGTGCATCTATCGATGTTGCCGCATATAGTATCGATGCGGAAAACACTATTGTAGACGCTTGGGGAGCGGGTATGAAATCTTGGAACACCGGAGGATTCCATCGAAGTGGTGTCGAATGCTCGGCAGAATTATTCCTCATGGATAATTTCACTATCAATGCAAATTATTCTTTTACTGACAAACCGGATATCTCACAAGCCGTACCGAAGCACAAAGCATATCTCGGCGGAAAATACCGCTGGCATTTTTTGACATTTTTGCTTTCGGCACAATATGTTAATACGATTTATGGAACCGATGTAACAGACTACACTTTGAAACAATTGCCTGATTATACAAACATGGAGGTTCGGGCAACAGCACAAATAGCAGAAAATATTTCTCTTTCCATCGGAAGCCGTAATGTGCTAAATGAATCCTACCAAACCATCTATGGCTACCCAATGCCGGGAAGAACAGTTAACGCGGGAATAAATGTACATCTATAGAAAAAAGGAAATCCTATGAACTCAACAAGTCTCACAATTCCATACATATCTGAACGCAGCCGAAATATTGTGTTCACAATTATTGCTATCGGACTTGGAATAACACTTCCACGAATCTTTCACCTTGTTGGACTTGGACCGATATTTCTTCCGATGTTTTTACCAATTGTAATTCTCGCACTTGTAGCAAGTCCGTTCTATCTTCTTTCCGCAGCAATAATCACTCCATTATTATCAACGGCACTTTTCGGAATGCCGGAGCTGACGACATCCTGCATGATGATCGTTCAGCTTTCAATAGTTGGAACAACGATAGGATTGTTGAGGTCGAAGAATATTCATATTTGGATTGCTGTTCCATCTGCGGTTCTTATTGAACGGGTGTTGTCGCTTGGGACAGCTTACGTGATTCCTGCAATTCACATCAACCCGAATGCGATTTTACAGTCTTACCCAGGAATTTTGGTACTCAGTGCATCGGCATTACTCGTTGATAAGCTGTATGATAACAAAAAGTGAATCGATGAACGCACGGCAGACCTTTTTTGATAAAGTTGCCATAAATTGGAGTAACAATCTAACCGCGGAGGAAGAATCTTCTCTCCGCGGTTCTCTGAGCCATTTGAACCTTCCTACTGGTGCGAATGGGCAGTTACTGGACATCGGATGCGGAACAGGGATTCTGTTTCCTTACATAATGGAATGGCAAGTTACAGCGCTTGATATTTCAGATTGTATGCTGAAGAAAGCCCGACAAAATAATCCAGGTAATGTTGTGGCATTTGTACAAGCGGATGCAGAAGCTCTACCGTTTGAAGATAATCGATTTGATTGTGCGGTACTGTTTTCTGTTTTTCCGCATTTTGACCGGCCTGTTGCAGTTTTGCAGGAGATTCGTAGAGTAATTAAACCGGGAGGCAAGATTGCCATCATTCACGTCAAGCCACCGGAAGCAATTAACGCTATTCATATATCAGTTGGTGGAGCAATTGTCAATGATCGGCTTCCACAATTGTCTGAACTCGAAGAGATTATGATAACAGCAGGTTTTGAGATTGCATTCACTAAGAAGGATAGCGGTCTCTGCCTCGTTGGCCGGAAAACCTGAAGATCATTACATAGATAAGTTTTTACTTTCTTTTATTATTAATTCTTGTTAGGAGAGAATTCTATACCGCCCTTCTTGACGATTGTTACCTTCTTATTCTTTTTGATCCTTTCGCTGCTCTCGGGCTTCCTTATCTTAAAATAATCAGCTTATTCAAAAACTCGAATCATTTTTATTTCCATAGTTATTGCTCTTGCTTGGTCTACGGATTCTTTATTCTTTTGAATTCTTCTCACTATTTAGTATAATAAAGCATTATGCATAGATATAAAACCATACTTCGCACTAGAAACAAGATCGTTGTCAAAATTGGCACGAACCTTCTTGCCGAAAAGGAAAAAGGAATCAATCTCGAACGGATACAAGACATCGCAAAGAATATCGCTTCATTGCAAAGACTTGGCAAACATATAGTCCTTGTCAGCTCAGGTGCGATTGGTGCCGGTGTCGCCGCACTGAAATTGAAAGAACGTCCTAAAACGATTCCCGAAAAACAAGCCACGGCAGCCATCGGACAACCGCTGCTTATGGAAGCATATGAAAATGCATTTCGAGTTCAAGAATGCACGATTGCCCAAATCCTTCTGACGAAAGACGATTTCACCAACCGGGCAAGGTATCTTAATGCGAAGAATACATTTTCGGCACTCCTGGAAAAAGGCGTCGTTCCTGTTATCAATGAAAACGATACGGTTGCCGTAGAAGAAATCAAACTTGGAGATAATGACAATCTTTCCGCGCTTGTGGCAAATCTCATTGAAGCCGACCTGCTCATTATCCTGAGTGATATCGACGGGCTCTTTTCGGATGATCCAATAAAGAATCATGCAGCCGAATTGATTCCCATCGTCGAGAAGATTACACCGCAGCTTGAAAAGCTTGCCAAGAGCAGTAAAACCGAATTGAGTACGGGCGGAATGATTACAAAAATTCAGGCAGCGAAGCGATGTGTCTCAGCGGGCATTGCAATGATTATCGCGAACGGGAAAAATCCAAAAGCACTTGAAGAAATATTCTCCGGAGATTTCAAAGGCACATTGTTTTTACCAGCAGAAAAGAAATTGAACGTCAGGAAGAAGTGGATTGGATTTGTCTCACACGCCAATGGATATATTGTCGTGGATGATGGAGCAAAGAATGCACTGCTGAAAAGGCAGAAGAGCCTGCTTCCTTCAGGCATCCTTGAAGTGCATGGAGAATTTAAAGCCCATGACACGATTTCTGTTCGCGATATGGAAGGAACAGAAATTGCCAAAGGTGTCACCGGATTTTCCTCGACGGATCTCGGAAAGATCAAAGGGAAGAAAACGAGTGAACTCGAAAGGATTCTCAATTGTAAATCGTGTGATGAAGTTATTCACCGAGACAATCTTGTGTTGATTGGAGAAGAATAATGTTTGAAGAAAGTGTTATACGGAAAGCAGAATCTGTAAAAGCATCGAGTGGTGTGTTGTACAATTGTACGACTGCTCAGAAGAACATATTATTGAAAGCACTGAACAAGCGGCTCCTCAGTGAAACACCTGCTCTTATAGCGGCGAATAAGAGAGACCTTGAAAATGCGGAGAAAGCAGGAATCTCTAAGGTGTTGATGGATCGATTAACCCTCAACGAGGAACGAATTAAGCAGATGATCGACGGAGTGAAAGATGTTATAAAACTTCCTGATCCTGTCGGAAAAGTTTTCGATAAGATAAGAAGGCCGAACGGTCTTGTTGTGGAAAAAATGCGAGTGCCGCTTGGTGCTGTTGGGATTATCTATGAAGCGCGTCCGAATGTCACGATTGATGCTTCGGTACTCTGTTTGAAATCCGGTAATGCGGTATTACTCCGCGGCGGTTCGGAAGCTCTTCATTCAAATAAAGCCTTAGTCGAAATAATGAAATTAGCATTGAAGGATGTGAAGCTTCCCTCTGGATGTGTGGAGTTTATTGATACACCTGATCGTCAAGCGGTTGTCGTCATGCTGAAGCAGGATAGATATTTAGATGTGATTATCCCGCGCGGCAGTCAGCAGTTGATCCGATACATTCAGGAAAATTCCTCTGTGCCTGTAATTGCGCACGGAGAAGGCAATTGTCATGTGTTTGTGGACAGTTCTGCAAATCTTAAGAATGCAGAAGATATTGTTTTTAATGCAAAAGTGCAGAGGCCATCCGTCTGTAATGCGGCAGAGAAACTCTTAGTGCATGAAAGGATTGCAGCGGAATTCTTGCCCAAAGTTGCTGCGCGATTGCAGCAGGCAGGAGTTGAAATACGGGGTGATGAAACGGCTATATCGATTCTTCCAGAAATCAAACGAGCCGATGAATCGGATTGGTATAAAGAATATCTCGATTTGATCATCGCAGTGAAGGTGGTAAAAAATATCACGGAAGCGATCCACCATATCAATCATTTCGGATCGCATCATTCCGATGCTATTGTGACCGGTACGAAATCAAACGGCGAAAGATTTTTACGCGAAGTTGATTCAGCCGCAGTCTATGTGAACGCCTCTACACGATTTACTGATGGGTATGAGTTCGGACTCGGTGCTGAGATAGGTACCAGTACACAAAAACTTCATGCACGCGGGCCGATGGGACTTGTGGAACTCACCAGCACAAAATTTATTGTGCATGGAAAAGGGCAGATTAGAAAATAACTCCATTTACAGATTAGGAGAAAGTTCAACTTACTATCGTGTCTTGCCAGGAAAAATATCTCCATTATGCGTAGAGAAAATTATTGATCGCATTATTCTTCGTCGAGTAAGTATTCTGCCGAAGGTTCTCGTACTTGTCCGACAAGGATATTGGGAACATTATTAAGAAACTCTTGGATAGCAATGGATTTCAATTTCTTTGATAAATAGTTGTCCATTTCACCATCAGACAAATCTTGGAGTTTATGTTTAATTCCAAATCGTGTGCCAAGCCGTCGTGCAAGATCTCGAGGCCAATATTGCATTGACATTTGAACAATCTCGGCGCCAATTCGCTTAGCGGCATTTTCTGTTTTTCCAGTCCTAGGAAGTCGATCAACCACAATAAAAGTGACCGAACTACTCTTTCCACCGAAAACTTCCATTTCCCGTTCAAACCGAGATAATTTGTCTTTTGATATTTCAGAATTTCCTGGTCCAATAAAACCAATATCAAACCTTGCCAGCTTGCCTGGTTGAACATGTAATGTTGCATCGCTTTCTCTAGTTTCCGAACTGTCTGACAACCAAAACACACCAGATGACTTAGTGTTTCTATGAGGATCAACTCGTTCATATCCAAGTATTGATAGGAAAGAACCAAGTATTAATCTCTCAAACAACTTTCCATAGATAGATTTATCAGAGCCTCGGATTGTCAAAGTTTGGCTTCCGATTGCAGTTGTCAGACGTGTAATTCCTTCCCAATCCAATTCTGCGCGCCGACCTTTTCTATCTTCGACGAAGCCTAGTGTCAATCGACAATCGCCCATTTCTTCACGGCATCTATCTGCGGCTTCTTTTATAGCAGCCTCAAAGTCTGTGATATAGGCTTTTGTCGCTTCTGGTTTACTACGAAGTACGTTTTGTACAGACTTTCCAGTTAGTCCTAAAAGCCATTGAGCCGGCCATATTTTCCCGCGGTCATTTTTATTCGCATCAGTTATTTGATCCAAAGCCATGTTAGAGATATTCTTTGTGAATTCGTCAATCTCAAGGTAACCTCGCATAAATAGCACTACGAGAGCTCCACTGATTTGAGCTATGCGTCTTCTTGATAATGGTTCTGTCTGCGTGCGTAAGTTTTCACCCATCATTACACTATGGACTGCATGTCGAATGGCTTCAATTCCAATACGTTCCACGAATTGTTTGCCACCGCCAGTGAGCAAGACGCGACCAGGTTCAGGGAAAAGGTTATCTATAGATGGCCTAGTTGTTTTTTTCATTTCCATTAGATTTGATTGGTAGATGAAGTTGTCCTGATATTGGAGGAGCACAATTAATACAGAGGATATCTGAAGAATCTTTTCCTATCCAGTTGCCAATATCTGCACGCATTATGTCTACGTACTCGGGATTATTATCGAATAAAATGAACCGCCTTTCAAGCCTTGTTGCTGCGTTGCCAACAGTACCAGATCCAGCAAATGGATCCATTACTACGTCATGTTTGAAAGAATAGTATTGAATCACACGAGTCGCTAATTCTAGCGGAAAAGCAGCCGGATGTTTTGAATTTGTTTTCGGATTGATCCGCCATATGTTAGTATGTTCATAATCATCGCCAATTTTTGATGCTACAACTATTTCTTTGTTTGGATGATTACGAATGTGCCAGTCGATAAGCAGATCAGTTCGTTTACGATAAACCATTACATATTCGGTTACTGGTACAGCTTTATATTGAAGAGGATTACGATCTGCAGCAAATCTACGGCCGCGACTTGTTGCCCATCCTGCTCCTTCTGGTTTTACCCAAATAATGTCATCAATAAAATCATATCCTTCCTCGATGAAAATGCGGTGTAAATCAAAAGGTACGGCAATTCTTTTTGAAGATTCATTTCTACTTGCCCGTCGTAATAAAATTGGTGAAGAGTTCATAACAAAGAATCTTCCTTCACTAAGAACTCGATGTGCTCGTTTAATAACTTGCCGCATCTTGACTAAATATTGCTCATATTCCTCATACTCACTATACTCTGGACGCGCGTTGAAATATGGTGGTGATGTGAAAATAAGGTCTACTGAATTTGCTGGCATTTCATCTATGAGATCAGCACAATCACCCAATCCAATTGTATTACGTAATGGAGATAGGCTATATATTGCAGGAGATTTACTTTTCTTAGATGTCTGTAATTCCGTCTTACCAAGAAGTCGAGCTTCGAGTATTTCTGGTTTTGTCGTCTTATCTGACAGAATCTCTGTTGTGTAAGCATCAATTACAACCTCCCCAATACGGGAATTTGTCGTAGTTCCTCTTAGTGGAACACGCCAAATATGATAACGATCATCTACCTCAGGAAGTCCTAACTTAATTGCTTTTACTAGTTCAAGATCTGTTAACCACGAGACCGTAATATCCTTTGCTTGTGATACCGTGGTTACGAGATAATTCCTTGTTTCTGATACAAGCCTTTTCTTCTGGATCATTTATACCTAACCTGATAAAACTAATTGATCATTATAATCTTCAAGAACAATGTAATTCATCCTTTTGATTGAATCAAATCGAAAAGATTCTTAATCCATCCATTATCTCTCTATGCCTACCTTCATGTTCTAATTTCCAATACCTACGTTTCATTGACAACTGATAGCTGACTGCTTTTTCGTCACTTCTTTTCCGGATAAAGCACAATCTTTACATAATTGTTCATATTAAAATATTTCTTCACAGCTTCCTGAATTGCCTTTGCTGTCAGATGGTCTACAAGCTTAGGATAATTCAATATCATTTCTGGATCTTCATTGTTGGTGTAGTATGCCTGGAGATTCCCGAGCCAGAAACCGTTCCGCTTAAGGTTCACTTCATACGCACGTCGTTGGATCTCACTGACTTTTTCGATATAGAGGGAGTCGAGTTGTTTCATTTTCAAGCTGTCAATTTGCGCCATTCCTTCCTTTACAAGTTCATCTACGCGTTCAGGATTGCAGCCCCACGATATCGTTATGCTGTATTCCTGCCGAGGGAACAGTGAAGGAGAACCGGAAACTCTGACGCCATACGTTCCGCCTTTATCTTCACGAAGCACTTCTCGCAATTTAATATCAATCGCATCAAGCATTGAGTTGAAGGTATACCGGTTTTGTTGCGACCACTCAAACGGACCTGTGAAGGTAATGTTCACCGTGCTTTTGGGTTCGATGCCTTTGTTCACTTGTTTGTTGATCACACCTTTCGGATGCTCCAAGCCGATATCTTTCCATGTTTCATTCCGTTTCAGTGAAGGGAGGATTGCAAGGTACTGCTCTACGAGCGGTTTGATCGTATCGATCTTGAAGTTACCGACAAAAAGGAAAGTGAAATCGCTAAAATCGGCAAACCGGTCTTTATACACAGAGAGTGCTTTGTCGAGATGAATCTCATCCATCATTGGAATGGATACAGGTCGGGATCGGAAATGATAATTTGCGAGTGTCACCTGAAGTGTATCGTTATATGCTGCTTCCGGACTGACGCTGCGGTTTTGCAGCATTGCCTTATAGCGCATTATAAGAGATGCAAAAGCCGTGGTGTCTTTTCGCGGGGAAGTACTATAGAGATATGCAAGTTGGAACATCGTCTCGAGATCCTGCGGCGATGCGCTGCCGCCAAATCCTTCGGCAAGCTGGCTGATCGATGGACTGAGATTCACGATTTTTCCGCTCAATTCTTTTTGCAGGGAGATGGCATCGAACTCACCGATTCCTGATTGACCGATGATGGCAGTGGCAAATGCAGCAGAAATATAATCTGAATCGGGAACGAGCGATGTGCCGCCGTTGCTGAATGCCGAAAATAAAATCTCGTCGTTCTTGAAATCTGTTGGCTTGAGCACAACTCTGGCTCCGTTGGAAAGAATCCATTCTGTCACTCCCAGGGAAGCGATCTTCTTTTCATCGACTACCTTTCCCGGTGAAGGAAGCTGGGATACCAGCGGTTTCGAACTGACCTTGTCTATGTACAGATCGAATTTCTCCATTGTTATTTTATTGATGAGTGCCAGTACTTCTTCTTTTGTCGGCACCTTTACGCTTTCCTTTTGCGGTGCAGAAATGGTGATGACACGGTTGCCATGAGTCATCCGTTCTTCGGCAAGTTTATTGATTTCTTCGACCGTAATGCCAGGGAGAAATTGCTTATACATTGCAAGTTCGACCTCGATGCCGGGGATGGTCTCTCTTTCCAGGAAGTTTCTGAGATATTCATCGATGAATTGTCGTGATTCAGTTTTGTCACGTTCTTTATAATATTTTTCCATTCTGCGTAGGTTTTCATTTTTTTGTCTTTCGAGTTCGGTTGCAGTAAACCCATGTTGCTTCACGCGAAATGCTTCCGTCAGGACCGCTTCAAGCCCTCCGAGAATTGAATTTTCTTTGACACTTGCACCAAGTTCGTATGCTTGCTTCTCTCCGACAAAACGTCCGTCGCTGCTGTAAGCGTAAATGAATGGCGGATTCGATCTTTGAAGCAGTTCGCTGAGGCGATCATTGAGCATAGCATCATAGAGACCGCCGATGATCAGATCTCTATACTCTGCAGCTGTGTGTATATCGTGAATATCGCGCTTGAACAGGATCTCCACAGAAGTTCGGGTCAGTTCAGGATCGGTGACAATGGAGACGAGTGTCTCCTTGTGATCTGGTACGGGATATGTATTACGTTCTCGTTCTTTCTGTGGATTCTTGAGATCGGAGAAATGTTCCTTGATGAGCGTTTCGATTTCTTTTTTATCGAAGTCGCCTACTGCGAACACTGCCATAAGATCTGGTCGGTACCAATCGCGATAGAATTTGCGGAGGGCATCATGCGGGCAAGACTCTAAAATTTCTTTTTTTCCTATAGGGATACGGTCGGCATAATGAGATTTATACAGCTCGATAGGAATATGCTTCATGGCAACGCGATTCTCTGCGCCTCTTCGCAGACGCCATTCTTCGATCACCACTCCGCGTTCCTTATCGATTTCTTTATCGTCGAAGGAAAGATCATGTGCCCACTCCTCCAATATCTGGAATCCTGTTTTCATCACCTCCGGGGAGTCGGTCGGCACTTGTAACATATAAACAGTTTCGTCGAAACTGGTATAGGCGTTCAAGTCGGCACCGAAGCGCACTCCGGATTTCTCAAGAAAGTTGATAATATCTTGTTTTGGGAAGTCCTTTGTTCCGTTGAACGCCATATGTTCAACGAAATGTGCCAATCCCTGTTGGTCGTCGTCTTCGAGAATCGAACCGGCTTTAACAGCAATTCTTAGCTCAGCACGTTTCTCCGGCATCTTGTTTTCCCGGATGTAATATGTTAATCCATTATCAAGTTTGCCGATAAGAATTTTTGGATCGTGCGTAAGAATTTGATCCGGCTTGAACGTCTCTTGTGCTTGAATGATAGGAATGAATCCTAAGAGCAAGAAACCGAATAACAGTATGAATATGGGAAAATTTTTCATGGTGATTCCTTTTTATGAAACGATACCTGTATTTTCAATCTACAATAAATAGTGTTGCGCCTGTTTTTGTGTGGGAGCTGTGCGGATAATTTTCATCTTCTACCTGATAGGACATTCCCTTGCGCAATTGGATCATTCTGCCATCTTTGAGTTTTGTCGTCATTTCGCCTTCAAGACAGAAAAGGATGTGTCCTTTTGCGCACCAATGATCGGCTTTGTAATTAGGAGAATATTCCACCACACGCACGCGGATATCGCCGCACTGACGAACTTTCCAATCAGCATAACCGGATTCCCCATTGTGGCGTTCACTTTTCATTGTCGACCAATCGGTTGATTCAAACGGAATTTTTTTAATAATCATAATACTATCCTTCTCGCGTTTTTTTGTATGAAGGGGGTGTGGTTACCTTACAGGTTATTGAACGATAAAACATCTCATGGAAATTGATGCATTTTGTATGCTCTCATGAAAAAAAATTATCTGCTCTCCTTCTTCCTGAAGCGCTGCGCTATACAGCATCGGTAAGTAATGGTCATTTGTTGGCACAGCAATCTTTCCGACCGGACTTAATTCTTTGTAGTGTAGCAAGCGGTCTATGTCTTTCTGAAGAAGCGCATCTTTGATATACCCGTCAAACTCCAGAGCCCATGGATATGGTTTGGCCTCTACTTTATATTCCATACGGTGAAGATTGTGAACGATATTTCCGCTGCCAATGATGAGGACATTCTGTTTGCGAAGGAAAGAGAGCTTCTGAGCAAGCGTGTAATGCTCCTGTTCGTTCATTGTAACATCAAGACCCATTTCTAGTACAGGGATGTTTGCTTTGGGATACATATAGATAAGTACAGCCCACGAAGCATGATCGATTCCCCACTCAGCATCGACTTGAATGTTTTTGAACCCGAGTTCATGAACCATAGACTTGGCAATCGCAGGTGCTCCAGGTGGATGATATTGCACTTTGTACAACTCCTCAGGGAAGCCGTAGAAATCATAGATTTGCTCCGGCTTGTTCGCACTGCAAACAAATGTCCCCTGTGTCAGCCAATGTGCTGACACAACGAGAATTGCTTCAGGTTTGGGAAGAGAAGCACCCAACGCTTGAAGTGATCGAGTATACGTATTATGATAAACAATGTTCATTGGTGATCCGTGACCAATGAACAGAACAGGCATTTTGGAATTGGACATTATTCTCTATTTGTTCGTTCAATCTTCTTGGAGACATTCCTCGGAGGTGTCCCGGAGTATTCGCTGACCTCTGTGTATCTTGTCATCTTATTTTCTTGATATCTTCTTTCATTCTTCTCAAATCAGTTATCCAATCTTCAATATCTTGTTCATGTTCTAATTCTTCAGCTAAAATTGTTGTTGCCATTTGATGTGTCGTATGATCTTTACCATTGGTAAAGTCTGCCAAATCCTTGTATCTCTTCATTGCGCATCGTTCACCGCGGAGATTTTGATTCAACACCACTTCAACATAGGGGTCTGTAGGCGCTTCATACTCACAGTGGCTAAACTTAAACCAATCTGCCGGATGCACGATGGGTGTGCCTCCTAACTGAATGATTCGTCCAACCACCAGGACAGCATGGTTTAATTCCTGATTTGCATGAAGCAGTAATTCTGGCTCAATCTCACTTCGCATCGGACCTTCCATCAGCCTTGCGCCAATCCAATATTGATAATATGCAAGCCATTCTTCGCTTAATGCCCCGTTGAGCATGCCGATCAATTTTTGAACATCGACACCTGCGATTTCAATTCCATGAGCTCCCATAATGTTTTCTCCTTCGTTGAATACATCGGTCGTAAACTTTATGAATGTTTTTTTAAGGTTGTATATCCATAGACGAGTTGTTTCTTACTCTCGTTCCAATATAACTTATATGAGAGAAGAATCGCAAGCAAGATGTACTAAAAATCTTTTGCTATTGTGGTGTGTTCTTTTCAAGATACTCGGAAATTACTGTGCGCTGTTTGTCTGTCATATGCGGAGCTGTTTGCTTGAGAAGCTTGATAAAGGCGGCTATCTCTTCTTTTGATCCGGGGTACCCAATGTTCTGATTTTTCGGCATCACATTGGAGTTGGCGATCATCTTTCCTTTCTTGTCGAGAAAGACAATGAACGGAAGACCGGATTGTGTTCCTCCAAAATTCGCCAATATCTCCTTGCCTCCAGAATTCTCGTACGTTTGTATCTTATCTCCACGTTCCTTCACATCCAACCTTGCGGTAATATAATTTTTATCGATGATTGGTTTTATTTCAGGACTTTCTAATGCTGCCTCTAACCGTTTGCACCACCCGCACCATGTGGCATGAAATATGAGGAATACATTCTTCTTCGATGACCGCGCTTCAGCAATAGCTGCTTTCAAAATATTTTGTGCTGAATCAGGTTTACCAATCTGACCAAGAACGGGAACAGTAACAAGAAGCAAGAGTACGGGGAGGAGGCAGATGATTTTTCGCACTGTAGAGATTCCTTTCACGCGCGCATCAAAGAGCATGGTCTATGTATTGGAAAGCTACAAGAAATCATCAAAGAAAACAAATCTTTTGCGTGCAAAGCGATGAAAGGAAAACAATGGTCAACATGCTCTCGTAGTAATTCTAAGAACGAGTAGAAAAATCAATTTTACTATATTCGTTGACGAAAAGCCTTTTCGCCGAAAAGTCGGGATCGTTCGTCAAGTTTACGCCGAGTTTGCGCAAGATGTACTTCACATCCGCGCAACTCTTTCAGTCCTCTCAAAAAAACCTTAAAAGTCGTTTTCAATGGAGTTTCTTAAAACTCGCTGTCGTTCCAGCAAAATATTTTTTACGAGTGCGATTACATCGATGGAGTCTGAAACTAATGCGTCTCAGACTCCAAGGTCGAAGGATTACTTCGTATCGAGAATCAGAGGCAAGCCGTCTTTGCCCGCACCGATGACAATGACTTTGGTGTTCTGGGAGTTGGCAAGTTTCTCTGTTGCTTCAATTCCTTTCCAGCGAAGCAATTGTTCGCTGATATTGCGTGCAACGATGTTCTGGAAATCCGAAATACCCTGCGCTTCAATTCGTTTACGGTCGGCTTCCTGTTTTTCCTTTGTGAGTACGAATTGCATTTGCTGACTCTGTTGCTCTGCCTGCAGTTTCGCTTCGATGGACGCCTGTAAGCCGGGGGGCAGTCCGATGCGGCGCAACGGTGTTGATTCAATATTGATGCCTCTCGGTTCGACGAGTTTTTCTAAATCACTCATGAGAATCTGTGCAAGCATTTCGCGTTCGGAGGTATAAAGCGCTTTGGCTTCGTACCCTGCAGTAACTCCGCGAGCGACAGAGCGAAATTGCGGTTCGAGGATAATTTCGACATAATTTTCTCCCACCGTTTTATAGACTTCTGCTGCTTTGTCTGGAATGAGATGATACAGCGCGCTGATCTCAAGCTGCACGGTCATTCCTTCCTTCGAAGGAACATCCATTACTTCTTTGATTTCCTCTGTTTTCACGGAGAACTTGACAATGCGGGCAAGCGGATTGACGAAGTTGATGCCAGCTTTCAATGTATTGTCGGAGACTGTGCCGAAGAAATCAACCACGCCAACATTTCCGGCAGGTACTACAGTAAGCATCTGCGATAGTGCGATGAGTATAAACACTAAAGCTGTTAGTCCGGCAGCAGATGCCGTAGTTTTAAACATCATATTTTTTTCATCACGCACTTTCTTTCGCGCGTTGAACCATACAAAAATAGCTCCGACAACGATAACGATACTGAGAATAAATAACATACGACCTCCATGTATTAATTGATAAAGAAAGACACCTGTGTATGTGCACTATGGATTCATGGTTCGGGAAAAACATATCGCTGGTTGGAGTTTGGAATAATTTCCATCTCTCGACATAATCACCACTGCATTGCTATACTATGAATATCGAATCAAACTGCATCGAGCTTTCAACCAAGAAGCAGATGTTTGTTGCTCTCCGGCGCTTTTATCAAAATCATTTTTTGAGATGTTGTCTGCATCCTTATGTAAAATCAAATTTACCATCTTTCATCATGCTGATGATTCTGTATCTTTTTGGGTACCCTTGGACTGCGTGAATTCTATGAGTTTTACTATCAATCTCATTTGCCGAAAGTGAAATCCCTCTTTCGTTAAGGAGGTCTGTCACGGCATCGATTTTACATTCGAGATAGACTATTAATTGAAGTAATCCTTCGAATTCAGGAGTTAACTGTGGCATGATTTCATCCCCATGGATATTGAATGAACATGTGATTGTTTTATCTGATGGAAGAGAGTTCTTGTAAAACCGTCTTTCGGCACGGAGTCAAAAAAACCATCTGTTTGTGTGCACGACCGATTCATCATTCGGTAGCAACATACCGCTTTTTGGCTTTTAGAGCAAATGTTTATCACATGAGAGTGAATACCTTTTCCTTCTTTACGCCATGCTTAACGCAACACGCTCATTCCCTCAGTTTGTTGAGCGTTGTTTGCACGTTTTTCAGTGTCCCGTTGTTTCATTAACGGGGCGAAATCCCACTGTATTTTAGCGGGGAGCGCTTGGTTAGGCGGTGCAAGCTGAAATATTTTCTAGACATTAATTCGATCACCATGACTTGGTGGACAAGAGATAACCAGAAAATGTAAATCTATGCTTGAGTTGTTGAAAACTTGATGCACAGCACCTGGGGCAATTTCAAATCCCTGCTCTGATTGAAGAATATGCCTCTTGCCATCAATCTCAATTGTTGCTTCGCCTGACAAAATGAAAAAGAATTGCTTCGACTGTGAATGCTTGTGGCGAACCTCCGACGTATTAGGTGGCATCAACTCCCGAATAACGCTCAGCGAATCTGATTTGACAAGATGCCAACCATCGCAATTCTGACCCCATTTATAGTGTTCCGCAACTGTCTTGTCAATCATATTAGATAACCTGCAATAAAATTGTAGAGAGACAAACTTCTTGCACCGCCTAACGTATGGGCTCCCGATAAATCGGGGTGCGCCACTGATAACTTTCATATTGTACTAAACAAAACAAGCTCATTATACCAACTTTCAATTAAACACTAAACCTATGCTCGCCATGCTTAACGTACCCAGCTGGC
>Ga0208036_1000671_pt1 | contig 18334 bp, 16 predicted proteins | sample June2015DPH_11_1_2_FD_184706 | JGI IMG/M metagenome (GOLD analysis project Ga0208036, IMG submission 184706) | Peatland microbial communities from SPRUCE experiment site at the Marcell Experimental Forest, Minnesota, USA - June2015DPH_11_100... | ecosystem: Environmental > Terrestrial > Soil >...
GCAGCGGAATTTGTTGCCGCATACTTTCATAAATAAGAGAGGGAGCGATGAATCGCATTAGACTTGCTACACAAGAAGAAGTTGAAAAGATTAAGCCCGTTTCAGACCTCGATGAGAATTGTTTGGTCTTCGCACTCGATGGGCATAATGGAGTTGGGCTGGCGGTACGTAGGCTCTGCCAAGAAATAGACCCAATGGTTACTCCTGAAGATTGGAACACCAAGTTGAAGGCCATGTTTGTGAGAGACCTTGAGACGGTGATGGCCGCGCAGGGAGTGAAGTATTATTACTTCAATGTTGCCGCTGATGATGAGCAATGGCAATCTGTTGTGAAAAATTGGGGGGCAGAACAGGTTTCTATAGAACCAGAACTACGCTTTAAGAGAACACTCTAATGACACAAAAACAGCAAACCACCACCACCGGGCAATACAATCAACCCTCTATGGGTGTGTTCAATCAATTGACACCGCAATTTGGCCAAGCAATTGGGTCCGAAATTACTAATCCATATTCTAATATGTTCTTCAATCAACAGTTGGGAATGGGTCAGCAACAGCTTGGAGCACAAGGGGCATCGGCGAATCAAGCTCTCTTGCAACGCGCTCAAGCTATGGGAATGCAAGGTAATTCCCCATTGATGATGTCCCAAATGGGTCAGAATCAACGCGCTGGAATGGCTGGACAATCTAATCTATTCAATAATCTGTTGATGCAAGCTGGTCAGATGCGTCAATCTGCTCTAGGTATGGCTGGGTCTTATCGTCCATTGCAAACTGGACAAGTGGGAGTAGAGCAGACTTCAGGTTTGGGAAGCTGGTTGCCACAACTAGCTGGGGCAGGACTGGGTGCTGCTGGAGCTTTCTTTGGGAAGCAACAAAGCCAAGGTCCCGGTTCTACTTATCCCGGTGCTTCTTATATGCCAGGAGATTATCAAAATCAACCGACTGGCAATCTTCCTATGGATTCTCAACTTAATATGGGAAGTCCATTTTGGGGTCTTCAACAGCAAGGACAACCATAATGTCTAATGGTGATTCTAACGTTCTTCGACAATTTATAAATCCCAGTTACATGCCCGGTGATTATCAGAATCAACCGACAGGTGATTTGTATTCTCAGAATCAAATCAATCCAATGATGTATGGAATGGGTGGCGAGACAGGTGGGGTCAATACAACTTCCCGTCAAGCTCCCCAAACTGGTAGTCCAAATTACATGGACCAGTACAACGCAATGCTGGCTCCTTATCAAGCTGCGGCTCAAAAGTTCGCTTCACCTTACGCGGTCTTCCCACCCAATAGTCAATTTACAGCACAACATCCTCTTCTCGCTCGCGGAATAGACAGAGGGATTCTTGCCGCCTCAATGGTTCCGGCTGGTCCCGGTCCCCGTTCGATTGGACAGGGGATTGCTGGAGTTGCTCAAGGTCTAACAGGCGCTAACGAATTCTATCGCCAACGCGCTCTACAAGCAATGATGCTTCCCTATCAGATGATGGGGCCACGTTTGCAACAGATGGATGTGATGTCGCAGATTGGCGAACGATCTGCGATGATTCCGTATTATACCAAGCGCGCTGGTTACTATGACGTAATGCAAGATGTTATGCAGCAACGTCAAGCGACGGCGGAACAACGTGCCGATATTGCCCAGCAAGCACAAAATACAAAAGAAGCACATCAAAACTGGCTCGAAGGCAATGACCCCAAATCTCCCTTCTCTGGACGTTCTGGCGACCAAACTTGGAAGAATGTGCTTACAGGCAATCCCCGTTTTGAAGGGGAAGATGATCAAACTTATGCTCAACGACTGGATAAAATTTATCAGGGCGAGAGAATTAGAATAGCTGGTGCTCTTGCTGGGGCTGGTGCAGGTGGCCGCGCTAAAGTCGAGCAACCAATTAAAGAGCAAACGGATTTCATCAAAGACCAAGAGAAGCAAGCCTATGCTACGCTTCCTAAGGAACCCAAAACCATCCAAGATGCAGTAGATGCAGGAATTGCCCCAGTAGGACAGGGGGGATGGGGTAGAATCCCGAGCATTGAAGAATTACATCAAGACTGGGTTCAAAAGAGACAGAAACTTGATGCCCAATGGAATCAGTATCGACAAGATGAGGCCGCTACAAAACTCAAAGTTTCTTTCCAAGACTGGCAGCGCCTTCGTTCTGGACAACCCGCTCCACAAGCTGCTTCTTCCCAAGCCCCTAAAGCAGGTGACATCGTGAGAGGTTATAGATTCAAAGGGGGCGACCCTTCTGTTCAAAGTAACTGGGAAAAACAATAATGCCTCCGCAAGAGCAAGGGCCTTGGACTGATTATCAAGCTAAAGCTCCCACGACTCCTTCTGCGACCACAGAAGCCGGGCCGTGGCAGGACTATGCTCAAACTGCTCCACAACCCACCGCTCCAATACAAGCGCCTGCTATTGGTGTGTCTGCTCAACCTATCGCTCCTCCTACAATGCAGGAACGTATAGGGGCGCATATACCAGATGTAGCAATGCCAGTTCTTAGTACCGCCCAAAAGTACCTCGTTGCTCCCTTTGAGCATATGGCACAATGGGGTGCCGATGTTGGTGGACAAGCCGCAAGATATCCCTCTGAACTATTAACCGCGACTGAACAACTTCCACAAACTCTTCGTGGTGTATCTCCATACGGCCCTGTCCCCGCTCAAACTGCTCCTTTAGAGGAAGCAACTCGACAGGCACATCCTATTACAACTGGGGCTGCGAGTGCAGTGGGTGAACTGGCCGGTGGGATGGCCGCTGATCCGCGTATGTGGGCCTTGAGTCTTGGTAGTGTTGGTAGTGCTGCCGTTCGTCGCTTAATCTCTGGGGGCTTTAGTGCTCAACAAATTTATGGTGCTGCAACTACCGCTCCCGAAGTAAACGAAGCTATAAAACGGGGAGATTGGTATGAAGCTTCTCGTTTGATTACTCATACAACCGCCAGTGCATTGATGGGTCTTGGTGCAGGCGCACATTTTCTTTTTGGGAAAGAGACTCCTACTTCACCGAAAGAATCAAAGCCTGTTTCAATTCCCGCTACAAATGAACCTAAAGTATTTCCTACCCCCCGTCCCGCTGGTCTAGCAACTGGTGGAACTATTGGCATGGACCGCTTGGACCCAAAGGACTTAGTTGCTCCTGCGGCCAAGGCTACCACGGTTGACCATCAAAAGATGGCAGATGCACGGGCCAACGCTCCTACTACGGTTACTGCGACTAGCATGGATATCGCTGGTGCTATAGCAGACCTTACGGAAAATCGTCATCCCGACATAGTTAGTATGGGCATTAAACTCCCCGGTGGGAGTACACTCGGAGAAATGGCGAAATTCCTATCCGTTGAAAAGAATGCTGATGGGAATTATAGAATTGCGAATACCCCTCAAAATCAAATGATGAAACAGCAATTGATTGGGTTACTTCGTCAATTGCAGACACCAGAAGATGCTAACATTGCTGCCGCTACTGCTCCCGAGATGCCGAAGGAAGGGTTGACTCACGAGCAAGCTGAAACAGTTCAAGCTGCCCTTGTTAGAGACCAAACCAAGCGTGAAGCCATTGCTGCGACTACAGGAAAGCTGCCTACTAATCCGTTTGATGAGAAGTTGAATGCTGCTGGGTTGCACCAAGTTATTCCCGGTGCGATGCCAACCTCTGATGGCTTAATCCACTTTGAGCATCCCGGTCATCCCACTCTTTCTATGGGTTTGGAAGCTGGTAAAGTTCTTGACATGACCCCCGACCAGCTTCGCACCTATGCGGCTGATAAGTTTGAGAGTGATGCTGCCAAGTATGAACGTGAGCCGATGTCTCCATTCTTGAATAAGTTTGGACAGTTTGACCCGGCTAATTTACGAGCCACTGCCGCCAAACTTCGTGGTGAAATAACAGATAAGCCCGAACCAATTTCTCCTGAAGTCAAATCTAAAGCTGATGTTTCTCCGGTTCCTCAAGACTCAACTGCGCCCCCTGTGCCTGCGGATAGGCAACCAGTTCCCGCAAAGGTTGAGGGGATGCGCCCAGAGGAAACTTCTCTTCCTGCGAATGTCCTTGTCAATCACATTCAGACTGTTGAAGCTCTTGCTTCACAGCAGCTTTCATATGCAGGTACAGAAGTTGCAGATGTTGCTAAAGGAAGATTAAATACTCTAATTGCCACGCTTGGGGAAAAACTCAATCTACCTAATCTAACTGCTGTAGCAGGAGTTTTGAAAGATAGGTCGGAACGTTTAAAGACTCAAGCTAACGCTATCCTTGCTGGCAATGAAGCCCATGAAAAGAACATGCCGCTTCGTGAAGCCACGATGGGGGTCAAGCGTGCGCGGTATACGGCTGGCGAAGTCCACATTCCCGGTGAAGAGGATATGGGCGCTCTTGAAGCGGGCACCGAACCTGAATTCAAAGGTCTCGCTCGTGACCGGATGGCCCGCTCTACTGGAAAAACGCAAGTACCAGGACGTACATTAGAAGACTTTATCCCATTCGATGCTCCTGAAGGAATGGAACGTAGTTCCATGTCCCATGAGGAACAAGAGCAATTTGACACCTTCCAACAAGGCGAATTAGTTAAGCTAAAGAAATTGGATGCAGAAATTGGAAGAGATTTTCAAATCGCTTCTTCTACACAGAGTGCCGAACATTTTTATGATGTGATTTACCCGAAACTGAAAGAACTTGATTCTTTGGGCGACCAACTTGGCCGCTTTGCGAAAACAGAGGAAGTTTATAAACAAGGCGCACGTCCCGATATCGAACCCACTGCAGGTCCCAGTGGAGAAATCAACATCCACGAAGGATTCGTATGGACAAAGAAGGCCGCTGACCTTGCGCTCAATAAGAACAATCGGACAATTCCCACAATAGAAGACTTTGCTAATGAAGCCAAGACCCGCAATGATAAGGCAAAGATTTTTGATGACGCTTCACAGCGTTTAGCTGTCCTTGCTGACCGCAAATCTAACCTACTTCAAAAGCAACTTAGCGGTTCTGAATCGGGAGTCGCTGGGCCTCTTCGTCCTTATCCATCTATTCAAGCAAGTCTACAAGGTGGTCATGCTGGTGGTGGTGTTGCTTCTCTTGAAGAACTTGGGAGGGAAGGCAGATTTGTAAAAATTTCACGCTCAGGAATGCCTACTGACCAAGGTAAAGTTCCAGATTTCAATCTCGGCCCTGGTGAAGCTGGTTATCGTGTCCGTCCCGATGGGCGGCGCGAATTAGTCTCAGGATTTGAAACTCCCGCTACAGAGCGTGGCATAGAAAATTACACCAAAGAAGTCTTCGGTAAACGCCTTCCACAAAGAGGCGGAGGCGGCCTTGAAGTTATGGGCAGAGCAGCCGCCATAAGCGGCGGAGCTTTGGCTGGAGCGAAGGTTGGCGCACCTTATGGAATTACTGGTGTAATTGGTGGTGGTACAGTTGGAGCTTTTATTGGAGCGGTATCGCCTGACCTTCTTGGAAGACCTGCGTTCAAATTCGCTGCTAATACTATGCTTCCTTTTTTGAGGGAAAGTGGAACTTCCCTTAAAGATTTCTTCAAAGGTCCTAATATCCACGCAGGCGTGGACCTTCCTGATATGCGGGAAATCTTAGAAGAACAATATCACGCTGCTGATGGAAACACCCCAAAATTCAGTGAAAGACTTCGCCAATTCCCAGGGAATATTTATCAAAAGACTTTAGAACCATTTCTTTTTATTTCCGATAACCCTTCTCACGTGCAACGTTGGATGCTCCAACTTTTAGGAGACCAGCGCGGGTCGGCGTTTCGAGATGCTTCTGGTCGAATAAAAACTGATGATAGTCCCTATGTTTCCGCTCGTCGTGCTGTGGGAATGACAAATGGACACATCAGTGAAATACGAGTAGGATGTAAATCTATTCTTGAAGACGCTTATAATTATGGTACAGAAGGACACATTGCAAATCTACGTCGCTATCTCAACTTAAAGAATTATGAACGTGTTCTAGAAGTGAAACAAGAAGATATCACTGAACATCAACAAAATATTCAAAGTTGGCAAAACAAACTGCAAAGCGCCAATATCACTCCATTGCAAGAAGCAGCTTTACATTCTGATATTGGGAAGGCCAGTAAAGAACTGATTGACTTGCAAAAGAAAATGGCATCTGGTGCGTTCAATCCTAAAGGGTTCAATGCCGATAAAATTGCTAATAATCTTCAACAATTAGAACAGCAGATGGGTCCTGCGGATTTTGAGCACATGAAGGGATTAGCAGACCGCTATTGGGGACAAATTAGACAAGTCACGGATGATTTACATAAATTTGAAGTTATGACAGATTCAGCTTATCAAAAGTTTACAAGTCGCACAAATGAATATGCCCCAATGTACCGCATTATGACGGACCTCGCGGAAAATGCGAAGAATCGAATGACAGGCTCGAAATACCCTCTTTACTTAATGCATGATGATGTTATTAAAACTCTTGAAGGAAGTGAGCGAACTAACCAAGACCCATTCGTTGTTCTCGGAAAATTTGCTACCGCTTCTTATAGAGAAATCTTTCGCAATAAAGTTATTCAAGATTATCTTCAAGCGGGAAAAGCCGAACCAGCAATTGGTGAGTATTTCAAAGAAGTTTCTACTGATACTAGAGCAAGACAAGGTTTTAGCATTGTTGGAACCTATGAAAAAGGGATTCAAAAACGTTATGAAGTTCCAAGCTATTTAGCAGAAGCATTAGAATCTTCTCCTATAGCTGCTCGCTCTGCTTTAACAGGAATGTTGGGATTCACTGCAAAGTATTTTAAAGCTGGAGCAACAGGATTAAATCTTGCGTTTACTCTTCCTCTAGCATTTACACACGTAATCCGAGCTGGTATCGAGAGCGAAGCTCCCCTCGTTCCATTCGTGAAAGCATGGCTACAATCTCTTCACCAATCTCTAGAAGATGACCCATCCTACCGTGAAATGATGCGGAATGGGGCTGGTTGGGGTATTATGCAACGGCTCATCACTCCCGAATACTTTCTTGATTTCAATAATCTTGGATGGAAAAAAAGAACGGGGAGTGGACGAATTCTGGATTATGTTATTGATTTAAACGTGGCGTTAGAAGACCGTTGTAAATTAGCTACTTACAAAAGTCTTCGCGCTTCTGGCTATAGTGAAAAGGCCGCATCTTGGGAGACTATGCGCTACGGAGGTGCCCCCGACTTCTCTCATCAAGGTGCATGGATGCCAGAAGCAAATGTCATGTTTATGTTCTTCAATGCCCACCTCGCGTATCTTAGGCAGGATTTACAACGGCTAGCAGAAAATCCTAAAAAAATGGTGGTCGCCTTAGGCGCAGTGACCGCCATGCAGATGACGCTTGCTCAATGGAATTGGTCCCGTAAAGATGAAAAAGGCGAATACCTCATGCGAGGAATTCGCCCATTTGACCGCGACAATTATTGGATTTGTTTAAGTGGAGAAAAGACACGAGACCCCGCAACAGGAGGTCTTGTACCAGAAGTTCTATTCAGAATACGGAAACCTTCCCCCGTCAAATTTTTTGTCAATCCCATTGAAAATATGATTAACAAAGTGGCTCATAGAGAGGACCAGACTGGAACTGAAATTGCTTTGCGCGCTGTGTCTTCTTGGATGCCGGGGCAATATCAAATTGAACCTAAGCATCCTATAAAAGATGTGGCTACTGGATTAATTGCCAGCGCAAATCCGGCTTTAAGAGTTCCCGCTGAACTCGCGTTAAACCGAACTGCGATTGGCCCCATTGTCCCCCAACGTGAACAGGGAATTGAATCTCAATATCAAATAGGTCCCGGCACGAGTGCCACTGCTCAAGCAATCGGACAAGGTGGACTAAAAGGCGCTGCTGCTGGAGGTCTATGGGGAGGCACTTTCGGTGAATTCATTGGCGGACATCCCGGTGCTTTAGTGGGAGGTGCCATTGGTGCCACTGCGGGAGCTATTGGCGTCTCCCCACGTCAAGCTGATTATGTTCTTAAAGGGATTGGTGGCGGTTTGTCTCAAGAAGCCACGACAGTTACGGACCCATTCTTTGGTGGGATTAATCAGGCCCGGCGGCATCAGGGCATCGCAAAAGTTAAAGATGTCCCATTCGCTGGACCAATACTGGGTCGCTTTGTTACTCCAGGTGGAAGTTACGAGCAAGAAAAAGCCTCTAAGGATTTCTACGATGGAATGCAGCAAGCTCAACAACAGAAAGCCACCTTCGATTTGCTTATTAAACAAGACCCACAAAAGGCTTATCAGTACCAGCGACAGTCAGGCGATTTGATGTTCAAGCTCGGCGTGGCGACTGAGATTAGCCAACGTGTGGCTGCGCTGCGTCAGATACAGGAACAAGTACAGTCTTCAAAGGACCTGACGGAAGACCAACGCAACGAATATCTCCAAAGAATCTTCCAAGCGCGCTTGTCCATGTTGCAAGCGGGGACTAGGATTTGGAAACCCGCTGCTTCGCCGAGTCCGTCAAATAGTCGAGGAACTGGTAACGCTGAGAGATAATGTCAATCAGATTTCCAATCAAGAAATTCCAGGGACCTTTTGAAAAGTACGTCCTAGTCACCGGAGGTCGTGGCGCGAGTGTGCTCGCGTCAAAGTGCTTAGAGAGCTTCTTTGGACATTTCCCCACCGCCAAGGGTCTCGAACAATTCACAGTAGCAGATGTGCATGAGTATGCTGCGTGGCGACTTCAAAATGGTGTGACGGAAGCTGGGATGAGTCGTGAACTCCAAACTATCTCCCGCTTTTATAAATACTGCATCGACAAAGGTTGCAAAGTTTATAATCCTGCCGAACCGTGGATTCATTATCGTAGACCTCGCTTAAAGCACGCCATTAAACGTCGGACTTCCCCTCTCACCGTAGATGATTTTATCAAGCTCTTGGAGGTCGCTGGACCCCGCCTGCGGGAGTTCATGCTGGCTATAGTTGCTGACAGGCCGACTATCGGCATATTTCGCTGCAACAACGACGTTGGATATCAGTTTAGATTGGCGGCTCGGCGCTCTGGTTTGTGCCATTTGAACGTGACCAAACTTCGTATGGCTATGAAGCATGGGTTCTGGGCGGAAGTGATACGCCGTCATTGCGCGCTCTGGGCGAAACAATACGACCATACGCAGCCGCGTAACCCCCTTCCGAATGAATCCGAGCCTCTCAGCACACCGCTTGCTGACATCCAAGTTCCGTCCGGGCCAATAAGGTCCCCTGTCATTAACTCTAGCGACGATTGTTTTTCCGTTGGATGGGTTGGTGATTTGGACAATAGTACCGAAGCGGATGTCTGGACTGGCAACGGTCAGCCATCGGTCATCGAAAATCTCACCATTAGCAGTTAAGCGTCCGTTAAATCTTTTAGTCCCGTACCAAGAAGCCACTAAGGTTCTCCCTTGTAAGGAAACCCTTAGTGGCTTTTTCTTTTCACTCTGCGTTAGAGGTGAAGATATCGTCGAAGGCAATATCTGAAACGTATTCGACTTCGGTAGTGTTGGAGTCAGAACAGTTGAGGGGACAACTAGTAGACTGAGAGATAGGAGAATTGTCCGAGAGAATATCTGGAGAAAGTGTAATGGTTGTTTTATATTTTTCAAGGTATTCTGTGAATGATTCATATTCAATTAAAATATTATCCAATACCCCAATAGCTTTCGATTTGAGAGCAGCCAAATCACCACTCTTTGCGATAATGGTGTAATCGAAATTAAAATCATCTAAAGCAGTTTCGCTCACATGATTAGGGTCTCGGTCAGAGGCTAGATACCTCGTTCCGTCTTGATTCTTGCGAATTACTTCTACTAAATAACCTCCACTTAATTTAATCCAATCGGCTTCATTTGGAAAACGAACATCCGTTACCACAGCAATCTCTGGTTGCTCGTCTCTAATCTTTTGAGAGATAACCTCTACCCAATAGTTCGGGTCTGTCTCGCGCTTCTTACATCCGTACCACTGAAGGATTGTTACACATCCATAAACTGGGTCTTCCTTCCACTGAAGTGGATGCCTCATAGGATGAAGTTGGTGCTCACGATAGTACCGTGCAGCAAGGGCTTCATGGTTATCCCGACAATACTCCTTGAGCGCATCCGCAAAAGCATAGAACTTAATTTCAGGATGGGCTTCCTTCCAATAGTTGGCGACGAAGTTTTTTCCCTGACGGGCTTTGTAACCGATTCCTATTAGGAGCATTTTACCTCCAACTTCTCAAAGACTGGACAATTGCCCTGAAGGATGTTGAGATATTTATGAAGGAATTCCCCAAGAGCTTCCATGCTTGGATATAATCCATCCGCACCAAAGGCGAGAAAGGGGTGTTCCTTTTGCTTATCGAATGCGAGAATGAAGATTAATTTATTCTTCGCTCGGGCATACCCAATCTCAAAGAGTGTGCCAATTGCAGGATAGCCTTCAACCATCGGAAGTAAATTCGCCACAATAATGTCCGAACGGTCAATTAAATCCAAGTCTGTTCGATAAGTCATGTAGGCCGAAGGTCCGAACTTCCGCAGTTTGGACATATCCATCGTCACCACATCAGATGGAATTCTGAAAGTCAATTCATTTTTATATTCTTCCACAAAGGCTTTTCGCCAAACATAATCTTCCACTCCACGAATTGGCCCTGCGAGATAGATAGTTGGTTTATCCATTTTACACCTTCACGAACAAATGGGGGTAATAGACTTTCAGGAAGACTAGAATAGTAATGATAGACGAAATTACGGCAGCAATAGTTCGGATAATTGCGAGCGCGTCGTTTTGGTAAACAGATTTCATATCAATCTAATAACATTATGCCTTGGCGGATTCGGGAACATCACCTTCATAATCCTTACCGTCACTGACATTGCAAGGTACAATACCAAGAGACTCAATAGGACTGACAGACTCCACTTTAGGAGTTCTTTGTTTACGTTTTTCATTTCGCCAAGTCTCTCGAAGCTTCCAATAGTTAGTCATGTAAGTAAGGTTGGCTTTTTCAACCTTCAGAGTCTCCCAACCTTCCCAACAGATAAAGATTAGAAGGCCCAATTCTAACATGAACAATGTGATTGAAAGCCACTCAAAGAGATTCATTACTCACCTTTGTATCGGGTAGTCTCGCGGCTCCAACGCCCGCATTTAGAACATTGAGTCCTTCTGTATTTGTTTTGTCCAACCCATGAGAACCCACGATACTGCACATTCCCACCACACACACCACACTTTGCGCGGTCCATGTAGAGACGAGGGTGGGGGTTGTCGAAAACCTTCAAGCGATTGTAAAGTTCTTCGAGAGCGAGAACATCTCCCTCACAGTAAATAGCCAAATCGTGCAGAGCTTCCATGTTGCCACGCATAATTTGGAACCACGCATCCGGCCAGTTGTTCTCTAATTTTTGATTCTTCATACCAAGAATTTTAGCAAGATGCTTTAGACGGTTGGACGAGAAGTTCGCCACACTACGACTAATCATGCAAGTATCTCTAAGCTTGGTCATAGGGATGGGAGGTAATCCATTTATGAGAAGACGGCCTTGAATAAATCGTCGGTCGAATACACTTGCGAAATGCCCCACCAACAAATCTGCTTCAGCCATTAACTTACTAGCCTTTACCAAGAGTTTGCTGTCATCAAAGTTCCGCAAATCAGTTTGGGACAACACTATTGAATGGGCTTCCTTCTCATGTGCCCACTTGTAGCCAAATATAACAACAAAACCTAAATCACTCTTGAGCGCATTGACCCCGCAGCTTTCCAGGTCTAGGAACAATATTTTAGGAACGGCGTTTTCTGGCATGGAATCTTGAAGCCCTTTCTTTACAACAAAGTTTACAATCTCTACGAATATTGCCATTTTCTAATTCATACCAATACGTATTCTCTGGTGTATATTCATGTCCTCGTTTACAATGTGTTTTTAAAGGACGATGCTTCGCACTTCTGCCTTTCTCTGCACGGTCTTTATTATTATCTGCGAATGTCCCAACAAACAAATGCGAAGGATTTACACAAGGAGGATTATCGCATTTATGACAAACACAAAGTCCCTTTGGAATTTTACCAATCCAAGTTTCAAAGGCCATTCGATGGGCCGAAACTTGATGGCCATTCCGTTCTAAGATACCATAGCCATGCTCGTTCTTCCAACCGGGCCAAATCCAACATGGACTTTCTAAATGTTGCCATTGTTCCATCAATGTCTTCCAATTCTAAAAGCATTCTGTTGACAGTAGCCATTATCAGTTAAGACAATGGAGAACTTATTTTCCGGGTCAAAGCGTCCCTCACAATGAAGGTTTCTTACATTGCGTTCGTTGGTGGCTTTGGAAATCATCATGCAGTGGTCTACTCCACCTGCAATCGCCGTCGAACCTCTTGCATCCCGCAAATCCGCAAATTCTTTCACTCCGCCATATCGAATGTCTGTGGAAGGTTTGCGAATGTGGTGAACTAATATAATTCCAAGATTGGGACGATGTTGATAGAGCTTTTTGAGTTCCATCAACCTATCTGAAATCACCGCTGAATCATTCTCTCCACCCGGCGGCAAATTGGCGTAAGAACCGAAGGTATCAATCACCAAGACAGATGAATGAGTATCTCGAAGTTTATTCCCCCAAAACTCCACGTGAGTGGCCCAGCTTCCTGCGGGACTGACTTCTGGCATAAGAATAAAGAGATTGTCATTTTCGCTAAAGCCTGGAATTAGGCCTGTCTCTTGACGGAAGCTAACTTCATTTTGCTCAGTAACATACAGCACATTGGCCTTCACCACATCTTCCCCAAGAAATTTCTTTCCAAGAGAGATACAGTTGGTGAGGTGCCATGTCAACGTGGATTTGCCAGCCTTCGGTTCCCCTGCAATAAGATTTACCGCACCAGCATAGACGAATCCCGGCACATAAGCGGTGACAGAAAGTTTGGGACGCTTGAAGAGATTCGCTGCCGAAATAGCGGGACGACAAATATCGGGTAGGCGTTCCTTCTCAATATACGCTTCATACGCCCGCTCGAATTCCTCGAACCCGGTTATCTCGGGTTGGGGATAATAAATCTCTGGAACCACTTCATCTTCCATTAATTGGGCCTGCTCTTAAACGGAACCACATCAGGACTATCTGTAGCTTCCTCAACCTCTTGCTCAAGCTCGGCAATCTTTCTGCCAATCACAGATTTCTGCATCTGTAAGTTGAGCATGTAAGCTTCCGCTTTGCGGTTGAGATAGAGTTCGGGAGTTTCGAGTTCATAAGGATAGAAGTTGTAAAACTCATAAATAACTCCATCCTGCGTTTGTCGAGCACGCCGCACGCAAATAAGTTCCCCAATCTCAGTCGCAACAACCACTTCCCCCGTACACTTCACACACAACAAATCACCTTGGTTCACTTTTCCTCCAATTCATGTAGTTCGCCCCAACTCATACTAGGGGCACCAACTTTAAAAGTCACAGGCACACTATAGCCACCCAAAGGGTCCCAACTTTGCTCCATCGCAGCTTTCATTGCTCGAATACAGTCTTCCACAAGATTTTGTGGACAGGCGACTAATAAAGAGTCGTGTACTTGCAAAACTAATTGGGCGGGTCTTGGTAACGGAGCTAACACACTTGAGACCTTGAGGACCCTCTCGGTGGGCCAATTTATGCGTTCATACATCAACGCAATCATGGCTCGAAAACAAACATCTGCTCCAGACGACTGAGGTAAGAATCGTATTCCTTCTGTGTAAGCGGTATTAGTCCAAAACCAACGTTTACGCCCGAAAGCGTTATTGAGCAATCCTTGCTTCTGAGCGATATTGCCAACTCTCTCTTGCCATTCGGCAGATTTGTGATTGATAGTTCGCCACTTATAAATGAGGTCACGGGCTTCCTTCTCTGGGATGTCATACGTCATAGCGAGCTTGCGCGGCCCCATCGCGCCATCGCAACCATGATTCGTATTCTTTCCACGCTTGTACTGCCAACTATCCTTGTCTACTTCGTCTTCGGGGATTCCGTAGAGTTGACTAGTGAGCCACTTATGTTCGTTGAATCCGGGGACTGAGAGCCTCTGAAGTCGAGCAGTATCGCCAGCGTACCAAGCCGCGAGGCGATTTTCAAGAGAACTAAAATCAGCCTCAATAAAACACCAATCAGCAAATGGCGGAACATAGATGTACCGCGAACGAGGAGGAATGTTCTGCATGTTGGGATTCGAGCTAGAGAGCCGTCCCGTCGAAGTCCCATGCACAAGGAAATTGGCATGGACTTTCCCAATGGCAATCTCTTGGTCGTCTTTAAGGAAGGTAGTGATGAGTTCGTCAAGTTTCTTTACCTTTCCGAGAGTTTCGAGGATAGTTACAATTCCAAGTTGACCATCTTTGTTACATTTGCGAATCAACCGTTCAAGCGCGCTCTTGTCCGTCGTAAGCTTCTTCGTCTTCGGGTGGAGTTGTTTGGGTAAAGCAAGGGTCGTGTAAAGGTACGTTTCGAGAATCTTGGGAGAGTTCCAAGGGGAGACTCGCTCCGTAGAGTCAACGTGTATGAACTTAACTGCCTTCCCAGACTTTCCAACAGTTCCCGGTGGAGCAGGTTTGCGAACACGGATGGGTTTATCATAAGTTTGAAGCTCTTTCGGAAGCTTGGCTTCCAGTTCAACCTTTTCAGCAAGGAACTTTTCACGCAATGCATGGAGGCGATTTGGGTCTTGCTTAATTCCCGTGTCGGTCATCAACTTGCAAATCTTTGCAAGAGGAACTTGACAATAGAGATATAAGTCGTATAGTTGCTGTTGCTTCAATAGAGGTTTAAGTTGTTGGGCAATCTGTAATGTACCATCAACATCTCGACAACAATATTCATACAAATCTTTTCCAGCATCATCTTTCCAAAATGGCTTTTGGAGAAACACTGAGGCCACGAACCCAAGGTCATGTGGCATGTCGGGTTGAAGTAGGTGCTGTGCTAGAAGCGTGTCAAAAACTTCCGCTTTAAAGATTCCTGCTGCCATGCTCCTCCAAGTAAGCAATTGCGGTTTGTAAGAGAGCTATACTTTCATCAAAGTTTTCAAGTCCTACATTGCACCTATTGCAAAGAAGGCTACGTACTTTCCCGGTTTTATGGTTGTGGTCAACGGCCAAATCACGACCACAAACATTGCGTTTCCCACAAATCTTACATTTACCATCTTGCGCTGCATTTAGTCTAAAATACTCTTCCAACGTGATTCCATAGTTCTTTTTAAGAGAATATTTACGACTAACAAGAAGGTGACGTTGTTTAATTAATGGCCATCTTTTCTTACAATAAAGACTTTGACAGTCATTACAATGAGAACGGTACTTTCCAGTATCACTTCTAAGATAAAAAGAAGAAAGGGGTTTTTCTGATTTACACTTAGTACAGAGTTTCAAATGTGTTTCCACTCTAGATTTAATGCCTTGCAAAGTCTAGGTATGTCAAAAGACAGTCCATTGTGAGTTGTGACTTCTTCAGCATTCTCCATGATTCTACGAATCTCATTTATATATGCGCCACGGAAGGGAACACAAATCGCATGATAGGGTTTATCAGAAAGACCGACACAAATAATCTCTTCTGAAAATCGGGAAGTCTCAATGTCCACCGCAAACTTTGTAGCGACGAAACCTTGCACTTCATCAAGGGAAGGCTTGGTGTTGTAATATTCCGGTGGAACCTGTAATCCTTTACGCAAGTCTGAGATAACCGCCGGGATGTATTCCTGGCTTCTCATGAGATAACTCGGATGAAGAGTAGGCATTACTCGGGGAATGGACTCCCCTTTCAATGGCAATGGAGAACCGCGCCATTTCAGAATTCCATCTACTTTTCCAGTAAGAGTTCTAAGAGCTTTCTCTCCAATGGCGTCAATTCGTGTCCACGGTCTTGAATTGAGAAGTGGTTTAACAAATTTATCGTAGCAGTGCGCCACCGCTTGTCCTGCTTCAGCCTCGGAGATATAGCTGCGAGCAGCGTGGTCAGTTGGGTAGACGTTTTGCGGAGGTCTGCATTGGAGAGTGTTGGCACAGGAGACGTTTTCGCGTCGCTCCCCGGCTTTCCAGAGAAGCGCATTAAACATTTTTCCAGTTCCGCCAACGAGTGGGACCCCTTCAATAGACTCATTTTCACCTGGAGCTTCTGCGATTTCCAATCGAAGTGATGGACCCAATTGAGGTGGGACTAAGTTGTTCTCGGGAAAGAGCCGAGCGAGAGGACAACCTTGGCATTCGGGGCACTGAGAGACCTTCATCGAAAAATAGACCTAATCGCTTTCCCAATCAAAGCAAACGCGATAATCAACAAGGTAACAATGTAGGCGAACAGAAGTGTTCCCCACAAATCGAGATAGATGCCTGAGAAGAAGTGTCTCACTTCATGTGACCATGATAAAAGATAAGCCATGCTAGACCTAAGAGAAGATAGCAACCGAAGGTGATTGCTGTGCGGGCTAAAGACCAACGACCATAATTCGATTTCAAGGCCCCTCCTGAGAGAAAATGGGCCACCCCTTTCGAGATGGCCCTTCAATTGTGGTTATCTAATTAGGCTGATGGCTTGACTGTAAAGATGTTCAACTCATTATTTGGTTCATCCGCTCCAGCAGGAGTGTATGGATGCTTGGCATTGGGGCCAAAGTATGCTGTGAAGCGGGCATTTCCACTCGCAGCAACGCGGTTGAAATAGTCCTTCGAAGCTTCTCCATCAAGGGCATCTTCGCCAATAACGACTTCGAGCTTCTTCATCGCTTGGGCACTCCAAGCGAAAGGCTTACCATCTTGTCCCGTCGCTTCCGGGTCTGGATAGGTCCAAAATACCCGGCGACCTTTATAATCACCCTCTGCAATAGCAGCAGAGAGATTCAACTCTAGGGCACCAGTGAACTTATTAGTCCGAACTTCGGCTGTAGGGAGCAACTGGAAAACATAAGTGCCCACTGGGGGCTGTTCACGTTTCTCCAGTTTTATGTCTGCTAGAATTACTGTTTCAAAACTCATTCATTATCCTCTCGATTTAGATTGGACCCTTTGTGGGTGGGTGGCCTTAACAAAAATGGTCTCCGCAAACAAATTGGTCAAAATGATATCTCTTTGTGGGGTCTTTAGGTTTGGGTGTGTAGTGGCGATATTTATAGTTGCGCTGGTGTCCACAAAGAACACATTCACTGAAGAAGAATTCGTACCAGTATTTGAGTTTCTTTTTCATTTTAGAGACAACAATAGCGTGGGCTTTCACCGAGTCACCCCTACAGGGGACTTTCCACCACCGTGTCGCAGGGTCAGGCGTTGCACGGATTTATTGGCTACGGCCCACGCTAAACTTTTATTTAGAGCCGCGTCCGACTGGATTCTTTTGTCCAGCGGGAGTGGCATTGTAAATCATTGCGGCGTGCTTTTCCGCTTCTTTAGTTGACTTACCTTCTTTGAGAAGTTTTTCTTTAATTGCGAGATACTGTTTAGGCAACTTTTGCTCCTTGCTTCGCAACGTAATCTTTGTAAGCTTCCTGCGCCTTATTCAGAAGCCACGGGAAAGTTCCTTCACCATTCACTGGGTCGAAGATAATTTCAGTGGGAAGGAATGACTTACCACCCTCAACTCCCAATCTATTCTTCGCAATGATACCAGTACCGGGATTCGCCGTCACATAATAATACTGGACGTAGCGGGATTTAGGGTCGTTCTTATCTTTCAAAAGAGAGCGAGTTCGAGTGCAGAGCACCAAATCGAACATCGCAGTTGACCCAAGGAACATTTGCCCAGCGAGGTCCGGCCCTATCAACATCTCACCTTGGCCCGTCTCCGGGTCAGGCTTATCAATTCGCAAAGCAGCAGTGACAATAACATGCTTAGGCTGGTCAATAAGCTTACGAAGGTTCTTCCTGGTCAATTCCCCCATGACGCCATAATCGTCAATTTCTGGGCATCCTGCCTGCCGCTTTAGCGAATCACCCTTCTGCCGGGGAAACGAGAGGGCCTTGGCTCTCACGTAGGTCTTAACCACATCCGAAAGGCTATCTAACCCTATTGCTTCCTTCTCTTTAAAGACTGCTAGAGCGCAAAACTGCTCAAAATCCTCGTAGGAGTTCAACTCCACATAATCGAGTCCCTTGGTAGCGACTCCTATCAAACCCTTGCCGTGGCCTGTCTCTGATGCGCCAATGCCCACATGAGGGACAGTCGAGAGGAACGTAGTTTTGCCCGTGCCATTTAAGCCGTAAATAAGAATCTTCAACTTGAAGTCTTCAGGCTTAACCAAATCCTTTGTGTTTCTAACGACGAGGCCCAAGTTTTTCCCTCTCTCCAATAGCTACCCAATCAGGGTACATCTCTCTATACTTCTGG
>Ga0208036_1000707_pt1 | contig 17808 bp, 14 predicted proteins | sample June2015DPH_11_1_2_FD_184706 | JGI IMG/M metagenome (GOLD analysis project Ga0208036, IMG submission 184706) | Peatland microbial communities from SPRUCE experiment site at the Marcell Experimental Forest, Minnesota, USA - June2015DPH_11_100... | ecosystem: Environmental > Terrestrial > Soil >...
GTAGAGCTTGCCGCCAGGCAGGACGAAATCCCTTTGCACGTCCACTTCCCAGAAAATTGCGTTCGGGGAGATCATCGGCGTCCTCACTTCGTCAGATGCGCCTGGACTGGACGAGGGTTCGACGCACCTGCTCGAAAAGCGCTTCCAGACGCGCGCTGTGCCGGACGGGGAAGGGTTCGGCGGCCGGCTCGAGCGAAAGGAGACGTGCGGGGAGTCGTTCGCGAGCGGAAAGAAGACGCTCGCGCGCGGCGCGCACGGCCGCGGAGGGTTCGGACGCGGGCAATTCCAGGCGTTTGCCGCCGCGCAGGATCGGGATGAGAAGCGGTTGGGCGCCGGGGAAGCTTTCGTCATCGAGGCCGATGATGTCCCCGGAAAACGTGCCTTCAGCATCCGAGATACGGAACACCTGTTTGCGGCCGGGATACGTTTTCTTCGCTTCGCTGAGTTTGAGGGTGCCGCGGACCTGCCCGCCGCGCTCGACCTCGACGAGTTTGTAGATGACGTTGAGGTGCGGGGCGTCGGCGGAGGTCACCAGCGATGTGCCTACGCCGAAGGCGTCGAGGCGCGCGCCATCCTCGAGCAGCGAGGCGATGCGGTCTTCATCCAAGTCCCCGGAAGCGAAGATTTGCACGCCGTTCCAGCCGGCGCGGTCGAGCCGCTCGCGAACCCAGATGCTGTCGGCGAGGATGTCCCCGGAATCGAGGCGGACGCCGCGCGGCGCCCGGCCGAGGGCGATAATTTTCTCGACTGCCACGCGAACATCATAGGTGTCCACCAACAGCGTGGCGTCCTCAGGAAATATCTCCAGGAAATTGCGGAAGGCCTCGGCTTCATCGTCGTGGCCCATGATCCAGGAGTGTGCCTGGGTGCCGTAAACGGGAATGCCGAAGTGATGGCCGGCATAGGTGTTCGACGTGCCGGCGCAACCGCCGATGAAGGCCGCGCGCGCGGCGAAGACGCCCGCCTCGCTGCCGTGCGCGCGGCGTGAACCGAACTCGATGACCGGGCGTCCGCCGGCAGCCGAAACCAGCCGAACGGCCTTGCTGGCGATGAGCGTCTGGAAATGTAGGGTAGAAAGGAGGCTGGTCTCGACGATCTGTGCTTCGGCGATGGGCGCAGTAATGCGCAGCAGCGGCTCCTCGGGAAAGAAAATCGTGCCTTCGGGCAGGGCCCAAGCATCGCCGGTGAAGCGGAATCGAGCGAGGTAGTCGAAGAACCGGGGAGACACATGACGGAATAACGGCAGCCCGCGCAAGTAGTCGATTTCTTCGGCGGAGAAGCAGGCGTTCTCGAGAAAATCCAGCGCCTGCTCGAGCCCCGCGGCGACGAGAAAATTGCGCCGGGGCGGAAGAGTGCGGACAAATAGCTCGAAGGTAGCGCGCGCGCTGGATGGATCGGGAGCGGCGCCGGAGCCGAGGTGGACGTAGCCTGCGGCCATGGTGAGCTCGTAGAGGTCAGTCAGCAGGGCGGAATGGCGCGCGAATAGCACTTCTCCAGGGGATTATGCACGAGGATGAGAACGCGGGATAGAGGCGCCACTTGCGGAGAACGCGTTCATTCCTCGAGGTGACGGTCGATCTGGCGCTGGCGATGGAGCTTGATCGCGGCCTTGCGGAGCGTATCGGGAACGTTCCGGTTGATTCCGAGGAGCTTGACGTCCTGGGGATTGAGCAGAAGAAGCATGTGAAGGGAGATGTCGATCGGGGTCTTGGGATTGAACATCAAGCAGCGGATGACGGTGTAGTTCTTGCGGTAACGCCGGTCGTTGGCGATGTGGCGGAGGACCTCGTCGGACTGGTTGGACTCGGAGGCGAAACCCTCGATTTCGCGCTCGGTGAGGCGCGGAGACTGCAGGACGGCGCGCTGGACGACTTTGCTATTGTCGCGGATGAGGAGGCGGCGTTCCTCACTGCCACCCTTCAAGGCGAGCTGGACGCGCTGGGGAACGGTCATCTTGGAGATCTGCTGGAAGACCGTCTGGCGTTTGCTCGGATCGCTCGCAGCAAGCAATCGTTCCAGGGTGGCAGGATCAAAGGATTCGCCGCGAAGCTCGTGGAGCAGTGCTTTCTGCTCCGCGGTGACGGATGAGGAGGTTTCGAGCGCGGCGGCGAGAGCCGGAAAGGCGCTGATGCGGTCGAGCTCATCCATGAGAACCTGAACGCTCTGGGTCGAGAGGTGGCGGGCAGCGGGAACGAGATATTCAGCGGCGCAGGAGCGATTCTTCACCATGGCGTCGGCGATACCGGGTTTGTCGGCTAGATGGTGGGAGCACCAGGAGAAGAGCGCGGGCTGAGCGTCTTCACGGACCAAAGCCAGAATGACAGCCTCGTGCGGCTGACCGAGAAGAACATCCTTCGCTCGAGTAGCGGTCGATTCATCCGGGTCGTTGGAAAAAACGCAGAGAATCTCGACGCGGTCGGCCGGAGTGAGAGAAAGAGTGCCGGAGATGACCGCCAGTTTGCGCTCGTGCGTGGCTCGGCCGGCGCGGAGTTCGGCAAGCTGTTCAGGGCTGAGAGTATCCATCGGGCGCTCGATTCAGGTCCTTCTTCGTCAGTACAATTCTACCGGAAGCGCCCGGGACGCCAAGGGGCGGCATCGTCTGCCCGTTCAATTCCAGCAACACCGCACTGGAGTTGCTCGCGGAGACGATGAACTCGTCCTGGGCGTTGAAGTGGAGGGTCCGGCCGGCAGCGAGATCATTATCGAAAACGGCCTTGCCGTCGGCGAGAACCTGAATGTGGACAGTTTCACTCGCGGAAACCATGAGTTGAAGTGGACCGCCGGATGAGGAGGAATTCAAAGCATCGGGCGAGTTGGGGGCAGCAGCCGATGAGGGCACGGCGTCTGAGCCGGACAAGGGCTCAGCGGGAGCTTGCGCCGGGCCTGCTGAGGCAGGGGAATTCTCCACGGCGGGATGCAGAGCATGCAGACGGTGCCAGCCGACGTAACCGCCGACAGCAAAGACCGCCAGAGCAAGAAGGACGACGACGGCAGGGACTACGCGAGTCGTCAGCTCCGAAGCCCTGTGGATCGCAGGTGGTGGCGCCTCCTGAGCGGCTTGCTGCCCGTGGGCGAGATCGTACTCGGCAAGAAGCTTTTCTTCATCGAGCCCGAGATAGCGGGCTACGGCGCGCACGAAGCCGCGATTAAAGACCCCGCCGGGAAGCCTGTCCCAGGCTTCATTCTCAAGTGCTTCAAGGAAACGCGTGCCGATGCGGGTGGCCGAAGTGATTTCGTCGAGCGAAACCTCGCGCATCTCACGTTCGCGCCTCAGCCGTTCGCCGAAATTCCCCCGAGCCATTGTGACGAGCGTTCGATCCCCTATGAAAGGCCGCGGGTAAGCCTCCCAGGCAATATAGGCGCGAGAGAAAGGGAAGTAAAGGAGTAGGAAAGGAAGATGGAGAAGGCTGAAGGAAGCGGAGAAACCGAGGGATGTTCACGGGGATGCCCGTGCCGAGGGGGCAAGGCCGGGAGGCTGTCTAGATGGGAACGTGACGGCGCGCGCGGGTTGCGCCGTGGAAAGTGTGCTGCCTATACTGGCTGGGACTTGCCAGTCTTCGTGACACTCGCGGGGGTAGGATCCGCCGGAAGGGGCGCGCGAGAATTCCAGCTGGATCGTTGAACGTGGAAGAAGCAAAACAATTCCCTGCCGTTGAACGCCGCCGCGGTTCTTCGTTGCGTACGGAGCGACGTGAGGAAGGCGAGGTCGCGGTCTTTCATGAGTTGGGGAAAGCGCTGACTTCGTCGCTGCAGCTCGACCAGGTGCTGCGGACGATCATGGAAAAGCTGGATGAGTTTCTGCGCCCGGACACGTGGTCGCTGCTGCTGCTGGACGATTCCAAACAAGAGCTAGCTTTCGAGCTGGCGGTGGGGAAGGGATCGCAGGCGCTCAAAGACGTGCGCATCAAGCTGGGGCAGGGGATCGCGGGATGGGTGGCGCAGCAGGGAGAAGCCGTGATCGTGCCGGACGTCTCGCAAGACACGCGCTTCTTCTCGAAGGTGGACGAGCAAACGAAGATGGAGACGCGGTCGATTGTGGCCGTCCCCGTGATGTTCCGGGAGAACTGCCTGGGTGTGATCGAACTGATCAATTGCGTCGGGCCGGACGGGTTCGGGCAGCGCGACCTGAAATTGCTCGAGGCCCTGGCGGATTTTGCAGCCATCGCCATCGAGAACGCGCGGCACGTCAAGCGCATCCACGAACTGACCATTACTGATGATTGCACCAGCCTTTACAATGCGCGTCACCTGGACTTCATCTTGGAGACCGAGATTTACCGGTCGCAGCGGTACAACTTCGAGTTCTCGCTGCTGTTCATCGACCTGGACCACTTCAAGACGGTCAACGACACCCACGGGCACCTGATGGGATCGAAGCTGCTGGCGGAAATCGGCGAGATGTTGAAGTCGCGGTGCCGGCTGATCGACATGGCCTTCCGGTACGGCGGCGACGAATTCGTGGTCGTGCTGCCGCAAACGTCGAAGGAAAATGCGATCGGGGTGGCCCGGCGGTTGCACGAAGTGATCCGCGAATCGATCTGGCTCAGGGCCGATGGGCTGAACGTGCGAATTACAGCCAGCCTGGGGGTGGCCTCCTACCCGGCGGATTCCAGGACGAAGGTAGGAGTGCTGCACCTGGCGGACGAGGCCATGTACCTGGTGAAGAACACCCACCGCGACGACGTGGCCGCGGCCAACATGGGGATCGTGCCGAAGTAGTGTTGGACCCTCGCTGACTCCTCTCGAATCTTCTTCCGCTTCATTCTCATTCCTTCCGCGAAGTTCGGGGAGGGATCAGCGCGCAACAGCGCGGCACTAAACTTTCGGCAGGTGGGCCAAAGCCTCCTGAATTTTCTCTTCCGGATGTTCGTAGTCGGTGAGCTCGCCGGCGAAGTACTTCTCATAGGCGGCCATATCGAAATGGCCGTGTCCGCTCAAGTTGAAGAGGATGGTCCTCTCCCGGCCTTCTTCCTTGGCTATCAGCGCTTCGTCAATGGCGCAGCAGACCGCGTGGGAGGTCTCGGGCGCAACGATGATTCCCTCCGCCCGCGAAAACGCGATGGCGGCTTCAAAGCATTTCAGTTGCGGATAACTGACGGCCTCGACGACGCCGGCGCGGTGCAGCAGGCTCACGAGCGGCGCCATGCCGTGGTAGCGCAGGCCGCCCGCGTGAATGCCCACGGGGATGAAATCGTGGCCGAGCGTATCCATCTTGAAGAGCGGGGTCATTCCGCTGCTGTCGCCGAAATCGTACGCGTACACGCCCTTGGTCATCGTGGGGCATGCGGCGGGCTCGACGGCCACCAGGCGAATCTTCTTGCCGCCCGCCTTGAGCGGAACGAACGGGAAAGCCAGGCCGGCGAAATTGCTGCCGCCGCCGCAGCAGCCGATCACCACGTCAGGAAAGGCCGCAGCGAGCTTCATCTGCGCGATGGCTTCCTGGCCGATGATGGTCTGGTGCAGGAGCACGTGGTTGAGCACGCTGCCGAGCGAGTAGTTCGTGTCTTTGCGCTGCGCCGCGTCTTCCACGGCTTCGCTGATGGCGATGCCGAGGCTTCCCGGACATTCCGGATCTTGCGCCAAGATCTTTCGGCCCGCTGCCGTCCGGTCGCTCGGAGACGGAATGCACTTGGCTCCCCAGCATTCCATCAACGTGCGGCGATGCGGCTTCTGGAAGTAGCTGCACTTCACCATGTAAACCATGCATTCGAGGCCGAACACTTGCGTGGCGTACGCCAGGGCGCTGCCCCACTGCCCCGCTCCAGTCTCGGTGGCCAAGCGGCGAATGCCCTGCTGCTTGTTGTAATAGGCCTGCGGAACTGAGGTATTCAGTTTGTGGCTGCCCGCGGGAGAAACCCCTTCGTTCTTGTAGAAAATCTTGGCGGGAGTGCCGAGAGCCTTCTCGAGCCGGCGGGCGCGATAGAGCGGTCGGGTATGGGCACGGTGGGCGCGCCGGACATCTCTTGCTCGATCAGGGCGTGCGGGAAGATAGCTTCAAGATCGCCGGGGTTCGCCGGCTGTCCCGTGGCGGGATTCAAAGGAGGAGGCAACGGCAGCGGCAAGTCCGGGATGACGTTGTACCAAGACTTGGGCATATCTCGTTCGGGCAAAAGGAACTTGTTATCTTCCACGGTAGTCCTTCCTCCACGTCGTCCAGCTCGGGCGGACGAAGCGGTGGAGAATAGCACAAATGGAGGCAATGGGAGAGTGTTGGCATGTTGCACGTTGGAAGGTTCCGGAGAGCGTTTGCACGTTTGAACGTTGAAACGTTGAAATGTTGAAGAGTGAAAGGCGGACGGCAAAGCAACTAAGCAGAGAAGCGGCGGAGCCGAAAAAGGTAGGGGGGCACCGGCCTTTTTTCGTAAGAGTGTGATTCCGGGGCACTTTAAGTCTAATGATTTTGTAAGAGTGAGATCTACAGGACTTACAGGCGCAAAATCCGTAAGAGTGCGTTCTAAAGGAGTTAGCAAGAAACGTCGGCCCGTTGAACGCTGTGGGGGTTGAACGTTGAAAAGCGCGAGAGGACACGGCTGATTCTTGAGACGAGGATGCGGGGAATCCGACTCACGTGCGAGTGAGACACTAAGAAAACAGATTTGGCTTTTGAGGCGCGCTAGTACTACACCGGCCTTTTTCTGTAAGTGTTGATTCCAAAGGGTTTTAAGTTCAACGATTCTGTAAATGTTGATTCTGGAAGGGTTGCAGGCGCGATTTTTGTAAGTGTTGATTCTAGGTGGGTTAGCGTGGCTGAGGCCGATTTTCACGGCTCATTGTAGCACGACAGTTACCATAATGCAATGGGAATGTTGTAGTTATCCACAAGTTTCTTGGGAGTGGACCGTCTCGCGGAAGCGAGCGAGGCCCCATAACCGCGCGCGCGAACATTTTCAGCTCCCCCTCGGGGGAGCCGAACGCAACAACCACCAGACCTACGCCTCAACAAATGTGCCGAAAACTCTGGACACAACCGCTGTCGATTATCCCAACATAGAAGTTCAATCGCGGTTGTCCTGAGGAAGTGCATTCTACCTTGCGTTGTGGACGCTCGGCTCAGGAAAACGGGACAAGGAGGTGACTTAGGTGAATGTCGCCACACGAGCGACTGTGCGTCGTTATCATGGCAGATGGTGGGAGGCCGGGTTTTAAATCGCGCATTCTGCAATGTAGTCTTCGTTTGTATCGCTTGATCCGCTTTGTGATCGCGGACTGGGCGATCGATGTGTCCCCGTCCATTACGTACCCAACCATCGCATCCGTTGGGAAGTTTTTAGCATACTGCGCACGAACGAAGCGCATCATGCCTTGGAGCACGTACTCAGTCGCCAAGGACCTGCGCCTTGTCGATCCATACGAAACATTAAGCCTCTTGCACTCAAATGCCATATAGAGCTTTCGCGAGGCAGCAGAGAAGAGAACAGCGATATCCAAATATCCTTTTACGCCCACATTTCCCTTGAGATCCTCAGGGAGAAGCTCGAGCTGTGATTCGATAAAGAAGGGCGACGATCGGATTATGGTATCTCTGCGCATCGCGATCACGAGTTTCCGCGTGATCTCATCTTCGAGAGTCGTTGGTTTGCAGCGTGCGCGACATGCAGGCCAACACCGCACGATTGCATTGACAAGAACATCGTGAACGTTTTTGAACTTTGTCACCCAAAGGCGGGATGTTCCAACGACATTCATCGGTCGGACTGACTCAGTTGTTCCCTGTGGCGTTCTATTAGCAGGTCGCCGGCAATCTCGTCCGCATCATTCAACGCAGAAGTGCGGAGCCAGAAACGAGCATCTGAAGGTTTGACCAAAAGGAGGGCATCGTGAGCGAAAACCTTGAGGTTCGCATTGAAATAGATGTTGCGAGTCCGCCGCAACGGCAGGCATGACCTGAACTCGTGGATGGCTTCCATTAGAGCGTCCGAGCTTCGGTTGACTATGATTGGTTCTCCATTTTCTTCCTTAGCGAAGCGCAGTTGAACAGCTCGAACCGGTGCTTTTTCGCCGAGCAACACCGCTTGAAGCCGAGTACCAGGCTCGAGCCATTGTTCTAACGTTGCAATAAGAGTCTTCGCATATTCCGTATCTTCTGTGCTGCTAACCTCACGCAATAACGCTGTTTCTACACGTCGGCGTGGTTGGACGCTGGGAATTACTTTCCTCACTCCCTCTTCGACGATCGTTGTTTCATCCGCACTAAGACCAAAATAGCGACACACCATCCGATTAATCTGTTGAATCTCCTGAGTCGTATCCGGCGCGAATAACCTGTCCTTGCTAGCCAGTAGTGCATCCACTGCGGCAACGATCGCTTGCGCGATTCCCGAAGCTTCCCTCGACAAATCGGGTGGGTCAGGAAAAGGAAGTTCCAGGAGTTCTTCGATATGAACTTCCGGGCGCTCGGTACCCAAACTTGCGCTTATGTGAAAGAGGAACCATGCGGCAAGATCGCTGTTGAGGATTGCGGTAAGCAGTTTGGCTCTCGGCTTTTCTGAAGCTGGAAACTTGATCGCTTGTATAGAGTGTCTAAATGGGAAGTCTTGTTCGACATACGAGGCGCGAATCAATCCCGTTTTTGGTTGGACGCCCTTGATCACCAAAATCCGAGGACCAAAATATCCGGGCACGAAACCTGCGCGCCGGACGCGTGAACTCTGCCACGGTTTTGACGCTACCGTCGGGATAACCCACGCTTGAAAGTAGGCCGTATCAAGGAAAGGTATTCCAGTTAGTAACGGCTCTATGGTCGAGCCGTGAAGTGCCCCCTTTGCCCGTTCGGTGTGCAACTCCTGAAAGCCCTGGCCAATTGTCCAAGAGTTTCTCTCGGTGTCTACACCTGTATCTCGCTGTGTGCGAAAACTCGAGACCAACCGGCGAAGCGGCGGCAATTCCAACAGCCAGTCGAGCAGCCGAAGCTCTCTTCCGCTGGCCCACAGCCGTCGTTTCCAGAAGAACCGTTCGCAAGCCGCAGTGTGACTGTCCACGGTCCATTGATCGGCCGCAGAGATCACCAGGATCTTCGCCGCGCTTAGAATCCTAGTTGCTTTGGGACACCAATACTGAAATTGATAGGCCTCGGTGGTCCCCGAACCCAAGATGGCGAGAATAGTCGGGCGATCAGCGTCTTCAAACAACTGAAAACGGACATCGGAGAAGTTAACCACTCTTACGAACTTCGACATTCTTAGCCATCGGCTGCGAGCTTGCTGGGCTGCTTCGGTGTGGTTGTGAAGGATGCCCATCGCAGGCAGCAACAGCCCGACAGTTCCAGCACGCCGAGCGTGCACTTGGGTTTTCCAGATGAAGGCCCAAGCGATTTCCTTTTGTGGCATGGGAAGGTCCCTCTGCTCGCACCATGCCAGGGCCGATTCTGCGGCAGCCGAGTTGCGACTAATCCAAGGCGGATTGCCAATCACCAGGTCAAACTGGCCCAAGCGCAGGTTTGGGTTAAAGAAATCGCCAGTGAGAAGCGTTTTGTCGAATAGACGCGGCAGAATTCTTCCTTTGCGCAGCAGTTCGACAATTGCAGGGGGTTCTACCTCCTCAAGTAGTGCGATATAGAGCGAGAACACTGAAATACGGACTGCATCCGCCTGTTTATCGATCCCGTAAAGGCCGCTTAAGAAGTACTTTAGAGTTCGCCACGGAGGTGAAGCATCGGAGTGTTGAACGCGCCAAGCGCGTATCATTCGCTGGAAAACACGCACCAAGAAAATCCCGGACCCACATGCGGGATCGAGGACGCGTAGAACACCGGTGTTTCTTCGTTTTTGTTGAAGAACGCCCCACGCCTGTTCAACGGTGATATCGGCCAAGAAAGTGGGGGTGAAGTAACTGCCAAAGGAGCGTCGATCAGAATCCTGCTCATTCAAGAAACGATCATAGATCGAACTAATGAGTTCGACCGGAACGTAGCTGAAATCAAAAGGCCAGAAACGCATCTGCCCCGTCGCGAGCTCAATCAAGCCGCTCCTGAATTCGTCAAGCACTTCTAGGTGATCGCGTGAGAGCCGCGGCCCTTTCTCGGGTCCGAATGAGCACGGACCGTAGAAGATGTCGCCATTGAAATCTCGACGGAGACGACGAAACAGAGCGTCAAGGGCGTTGAGGGAGCGGAGCTTGAAGATATCAGCAAGAGAAGCGACGCCCTTGGCGCGGACATGGTTGCGATAGTAGACATCATCAACGATGCGACGGTCTTCGAGATACGAGATAAAGATCACCTGCAGAAGAACTGCACGAGCCGCTTCCGCATCAAGGCCTCGCTTTCGAAGCCTTCGCACGGTTTCTTCGAGGTTCGAAAGCAGAGTCGAATCAATTCGCGCATTCTCTCTGAAAAATGGCCGATGTTCTTCGAAATAGCGCCCACACTCAATCTCGGCGATGAGTGTCTGCAGTCTGAGCGCGTCCGTGCCGGCCTTAAGAACCTCAATGACGAGCCTGTCGAGCGTGTCGGGGTGCACGTCAGCGCTGAAAGGAGGCTCCCATAGTGTGTAAACTCGAAACTCTGAGGGAAGTGAAACAATCAGAATACTCATCAAACCCTGATTCCACAGTGCACGATGGATACGACTGATCTGGGCTTGGTCCAGGTCGGGCTGATCTAAGAAACCAATCGTAGGCACAGACCCAATGATGAGGACCCCAGACAGGCCCAGTCGCTCAAAACAGGCTTCGATTGCTCCGGCATGGGGAGTTTCTGGAGTTGATTCGCCCTGCAAAACTAGATCCTGCGTACCGAGGCGATCTCGTAGAGCGAGTGTGTGTATCCAGTCGTGAGTGGACGCGCTCGCCATTAGGGCGAATAAATAGCGAATTTAGATTGTAACTCTCGGCCCAGCTGAAATGAAAGAGCAATGCTGAGTCGGCCCGCAGCATGCTGCCCACGCGCGCTGAAGATGTTCAAGTATAACGTTTTCCATATGTTGAGCGGCGGTAGATCGTTACGAATGCTATTTAGCATCGCTTCCAAGCTGTATATCACATCGGAGGGGCAGGGTAGTACATTGTTCTTGATCGCGATCAATGCGAAGGCAATCACCGGGCTCACGGTGGCGAATCGCAGCGGGGCGGCTTCGGTTTTCCCGGCATGGCCGGAATCTCCGACCTTCCGCAGTGAGTTCGCAAAGAGGAGCGGTTTGCATCGCGGTGATTCTGTCCGTGCTGGGAGGGGGCGGGGCGGCACGGAATCTCCGCACGCGGCTCCGCCGGATGCGGAGCACTGAGGCGGGAATGCCCGTTGAGTTTCGGCAAGATCCCCACAGGTAAAGGCGACCTGTGGGGCACCCGCTCTTACGTCGGAGCTCCCTCGACTCCGCTCGGGACAGGTTCCGCTCCGACCCCCTAGAACACAGGCTGAAAGCCTGTGCTACGATTCGGACGATAGCGCTATTTAGCAGGGTCTCGCTGACGCGTCGCCTTTACAGCCGACAGAATCCCAACACCCAAGAGTATGATCGCGCCCACCGCAATCCAGTGTGCGGGGATGTGCAGCAAGTATGCGGCATAAATCAGGCCGCCGATCAGGATCGCGAACCCAATCGAGTAAAGGCCGAATGACATAGCGTCTCCTTCTCGAGTCAGCCGGGGCAGTTTTCGCCCGAGAACTCAGCTTGCTCGCTTGCGGGAGGACGGAATGCGGCCGCCCTCCGTCCTCTGGCATCGATCAGCTCCGCAACTCCTACTGTGACGAACTGGCTTTCTGATTTTTAACCTGCAGATCATTCACGACCTGCTTCACGTTGGGCACTCTCGCGGCCATCTTCTCGGCGCGCGCGCGCTTGTATTCCGAGTTCACTTCACCGGTCAGCGTGACTACGCCGCTCTTCACTTCGTATTTCACGCTCTTATGCAACTTGTTCTGAATCAGCGCAGCGTCCAGGTTCTTTTCGATGCCTTCGTCCAGATCCGAGTTCACGGCCTTGGCTTCTTTTTCCGCGCCCACGGGAAGCACGGCAATCTGATCCGCGAGAACCTGGGCGCCCGCCAGAGACCTTGCAAGGGATTCGGCTTGTGACTTGTCGTACTCAGTGGTGACGTGTCCGCCGAGGGTCACGATGCCCTTGTCGCGATCCTGACTGACGGTGACGTCTTTGAAGCCTGCTCGATCGAGCGATTTGCGAATACTGTCGGAAACATCAGGCGACTTCGTGGCTGTCCTGGAGCATCCGGCCATGGTCCCGACGGCGAGCAGCGCGAGCATGAATACCGACAATGTGAGCTTTTTCATGTTTCTCCTTTGATGGGGCTAAGATATTTGAAATAGTTTCCACCCGCGCCAAGCGGGGCCATCCACACTATTTCCCGAGGACTTTCTCCACCTGGCCGATTTTCTTTTGGACTTTCCCGCCTATCTTTTCGTCCTGGCCTTCGGCTTACTTCCTCCGCAGGCAGCATCATAAAAGAGACGAAGATGGATATCTGTTCACATAGAGACACACGAACCCGAGCGGTGGGGCAGCCTCACCGAGGTGGGAATGCCGCTTGAGTGTCGGCAGGATCCCCACAGGTGCACCCGACCTGTGGGGCACCCACGCAATGCCAAGAGGGAGTGCAGCGAGACAGGGCAGGGTCGGTGTGCTACCGTTTGCGTAGAGAGATGGAGCGGAACGGATAGCGAATGAGGACGAGCCAAGCGGCGCGGTACGCGCGGTGGTCGGCGATGGCGGCCGGGGCGATCGCTGCAGTGACGCTCGGCGTGTTTCTGCACCGGGCCTGGCTGGCACGACAGGAACGCAGACAGGCTCCGGCGCCGGCGCCGCCCAGCGTGGAACGGCTCTCCAGCGAGCTGACGTTTTCCAAGGTGGAGAAGGACCGGACGATCTTCACGGTGAAGGCTTCACGCTCGACCGAATTCAAGGCGAACGACGAAAACCTGCTGGAAGACGTCCAGATCACCATTTTCGGACGGGAAGGAACGCGGCACGACACCCTGCACACGCGAAGCTGCCAATACGAAAAAGATTCGGGCGAAATCCGCTGCGATGGCGAAGTCCAGATCGATCTCCAGAGCGCCAAGGATGCGGCGCGGGCGGACGCCGCGACGCGCCGGGCACACGTGGAAACGCGCCGGGTGAGCTTCGATCGCAGTTCCGGCGTGGCCCGGACGGATGAGAAAGTGACGTTCGCTTTTGCGAACTGCCAGGGCGAAGGCGTGGGCGTCAGCTATCGCTCGGGGGACGGGGTTCTCCGGCTGGATAAGGACGTGAAGCTGTGGCTCAGACCCTCCGGAACGGCAGGAGCGAGCGAGGAAAAACAAGTCGAAGTGACGGGTTCCGGCCTCGAGTACCGGCGCGATACGCGGAGGATGCAACTGGCGGGCCCCGTGCGGGCAGTGACGGAAAGCAGCGAGATGACCGCGGGAGAGATGGCGCTCGAACTGGACGCAAGTTTCCGTCCACAGAAATTGGTGGCGCTCGCAGGGCGGGACGGCTCGCGGCCCCAGGCGCGGTCGACGCAGGCCAAAGGCGAGACGCAAATGGCGGCCGATGAGGTGGCGGCAGAGTTCCATACGGAAGGATGGCTGCAGGACATCGTCGCGACCGGGCGGGTGGAAGGGCAGTTCAAAGGCGAGAAGGGGAATGAAGATTTTCATGCGGACAAGACACGGGCAAGCTTCTGGCCCAGGAGCGAGAGGTTGAAGGAAGTGGATGCCACGGGAAATGTGGCGCTCGAGGATAGCTGGCAGGGCGGGGTGCGCCGGAGGCTCGAGACGAATGCGTTGAAGGTGCTGTTCACGGAAGCGGGGAAGAACCGGGGATATCACGTCGAGTCGGCGGAAACGCTCGAGCCGGGCACGGTGGAATGGGCCGAAGCGGGAGAAAAGGGAGGGAAAGTTGTCACGCGCTTGAGCGGGGACGTGCTGAGGGCGCGATTTGCGGAGAAGGGACGCGCGCAACAGGTGGACGTCGTGAATCATGTCCAGGTGGAGCGGCGTGCCGAGGGGCAGCCAAACGAGACGGCGACGGCGCAAAGCGGTACGGCGAAATTCAATAGGGACGGCAACTGGGCCCAGGTGGACTTGAAAGGAGATGTGCGGTTGGAGGAAGCGCCCGTGGGCCAGGCGGCGAACGGGCGCAGCGCGCGAGCGGATGCAGCCACGTTTGTGCGCGCGACGCAGAGCGCAGCGCTCACGGGGAACGCCGTGGTGAGCGACGAGGCGGCGCGGACGACGGCGCGGCGGATCACGTTCGAGCAGGCCACCGGCGAAATCCGGGCCGAGGGCGGGGTGCGGACCACGGAAATGCAGGCGGGGCGCGGCGGAGTGGGCCTCGCGCCGCAGGCGGCCAATTTGTCGGCCGACCACCTGGAGGCGAATTCGCAAACGGGGCGCGCGGTGTACACGGGGCACGCGCGGCTATGGCAGGGGGACGCGGTCATCGAAGCGGATGCGATCGAGCTGCTGAGGCCGGCGCGACAATTGAACGCCCGCGGGGGCGTGCGGGCGGAGTTCGCGCAGGCCGCACTCGCGCAGCAAACGGCGACGCAGCCGCAACGAGGCGCCACGTGGCGCGTCCGCGCGGGGACGCTGACGTATTGGGATGCGGATGGAAAGGCGCGCCTGGAAAAGAATGTGAGAGCAGAGTCGGCGGAAGGAGTGATCCAGGCGGAGGCGGTGGACCTGTATTTCACGCGGACCGCGGGGCAGGGGCAACAAGTAACGCGCGCGGTGGCCACCGGTGGAGTCGAGGTGCGGCAAGGCGACCGGCGCGCGACTGCGGAACGAGGAGAGTACACGGTCGCCGAAGGGAAATTCGTTTTGTCGGGCGGAAATCCGACCATTTTTGATGCCTCCAGCGGCACAACGACCGGGCGTCAATTGACCTTCTATAATGCGGATGATACGATCATCGTGGATTCCGAGCTGGGTTCGCGCACGTTGACGAAGCACCGAGTCGAGAAATGACGAGGTATGCAAAGGCTCCAAGGCGTCGAACTGAGCAAGTCGTATCGCGGACGGAAGGTTGTTGACGCCGTCGAGCTGGAGATCGGACAGGGTGAAGTCGTTGGGCTGCTTGGGCCCAACGGCGCGGGAAAAACCACAACCTTCTACATCCTGGTCGGTCTGGCCCGGCCCGATATAGGCCGCGTTCTTCTGAACGGCGACGACATCACGGACCTTCCCATGTATCTCCGGGCCCGCAGCGGCATCAGTTACCTTCCGCAGGAACCTTCCGTATTTCGCCAACTGACAGTGGAGGAAAACCTTCTGGCGGTGCTCGAAACTCTGCCGATGACCGCGGAGCAGCAGCGCGACCGGCTCGAGGAGTTGCTGGCGAAGATGGGACTCGAGGCGATACGCGACCACCGGGCGCACACGCTTTCCGGCGGAGAGCGGCGGCGGCTTGAGATTGCCCGATCGCTGACGCTCGACCCGAGCTTCATCCTCCTGGACGAGCCCTTCTCGGGGATCGATCCACTGACCGTGAAGGACTTGCAGGAGACCATACGGGAGCTGAGCAAGTCGGGGATCGGGGTGCTGATGACCGACCACAACGTGCGCGAAACTCTGAACGTGACGGATCGGGCGTATATCATTAATCACGGGAAAGTTTTTCGCGCGGGCAGACCCGTGGATTTGAGCAATGATCCGGAGGTGCGGCGCGTATATCTGGGCGATCACTTCCGCCTGAATTGAGCGGGTCCCGAGAGGGCCGGGGCGAATCAAGAGACCATGAGCTGGCAAGGCCTCAAACTGAACCTGAAGGTCACGCAGAAGCAGATTCTGACGCCGGGCCTGGTGCAGATGGTCAGCGTGCTTCAGCTGAACCGGCTGGAACTGCGCGAAATGATCAATCAGGAGATGATCGCGAACCCGGTGCTCGAAGAGCTGACCGAAGAAAACTCCGCTTCGGACGATTACAGCGACGAGACCTTCCTCAAGGCGGAGACGGAGAAGGTGCCGGAGACGGAAGCGGCGAATCCGTTCGACGAGTTCGACTTCGGGTCGTTCTTCAACCGCTACCTGGATACCGGCGGCGACGGCGGGCAATCGCAAGAGCGGGAAATCTCCGAGAAACCATCATTCGAGAAATTCCTATCCTCCCCGCGCGGGCTGAGCGACCACCTGATGTGGCAATTGAGCCTGACCGTTTGCAACGACACGGTGGGAGAGATCGCGGAGAACATCATCGGGAACCTCGACGAGAACGGGTACCTGACCGCGTCGCCTGAGGAACTCACTCAGGAGGGGAAGTATTCGCTCGAGGACGTTGAGGAAGCATTGGCGGTCGTCCAGGAATTCGACCCACTGGGCGTGGGGGCGCGAGACCTGCGGGAATCGCTGCTGCTGCAACTGAAGACCCTCGACCCCCAGAACCAGCTCGCCCAACAGATCGTCTCCGAGTACCTGAAACAGGTGCAAACCAACCAGTTGAAGGAGATCGCCCGGGCGCTGAACCGGCCGGTGGAGCTCGTGAAGCGCGCGGTGGACGTCATCAAGAAGCTCGATCCGCGGCCTGGTCTGCGATACAACAAGACCGAGCCGCGGCTGGTCGAGCCGGACGTGTACTTCCGCAAGGTGGATGACTTGTGGCAGGTGTTCCTGAACGAGGACGACATGCCGCAGCTGCGGCTGAGCCCGACCTACCGGCGCCTGCTGGCGCGCGACGCGGCGGACCGCGATGTGCGGAATTACGTGAAGGAACGGTTCACCGCGGCAATCCAGCTCATGAAGAACATCGAGCAGAGAAAGCACACGATCCTGCGCGTCTGCCAGTCCATCATCGCGCGGCAGGGCGAGTTTCTCGACCACGGGCCTGACCACCTGAAGCCGATGATGATCAAGGAAGTGGCGGAAGAGGTGGGAGTGCATCCCTCGACGGTGAGCCGGGCAGTGGCCAGCAAGTACGCGCACACGCCGCAGGGTGTGCTCGAGCTGCGGTCTTTCTTCTCCGAGGCGGTGAACGGGCCGGAGGGCGGCGGGATGTCCCTGCAGACGCTGAAGCGGCTGGTGAAGAAGATGATCGAGGAAGAAGATACCGCCAAGCCGCTGACCGACGAGCAGATTGCCAAGAAGCTGGATGAGGCCGGCATCCACGTGACCCGGCGCACCGTGGCGAAGTACCGCGAAGACATGCGCATTCCCAGCACCCACCAGCGGCGAGTGAAGGCCTAGGACGCGCGCGGCGTGAAGCAGGAGCCCAGACGCGGCGCGCGGCAACTCGTCATCCTCACCGGACTCTCCGGATCGGGCAAGAGCACTATCCTCCGGGCGTTCGAGGACATGGGCTTCTACTGCGTGGATAACCTTCCGGTCGATCTGATCCCCATGTTTGCGGAAATTCATTCCCAGAGCATAGGGGAATACGCCCGGGCGGCGCTCCTGGTGGACGCGCGTGAGGGTACGCAACTCGAGAAGCTGCCTCCGCTCTACCGGGCCCTGCGCAAAGACCATCCGATCACTCTGGTGTACATCGATGCCAGCGAGGAGGCGCTGCTGCGGCGGTACAGCGAGACGCGGCGGCCGCACCCCCTGAGCCAGGATCGCTCGGTGCGGGAGGCGCTACGGCGGGAGCGGGCGCTGATGGAGCCGATCAAGAAAGTGGCGGACGTGGTGATTGATACGTCAAAGTTCAACGTGCACGAGCTGCGCCAGTTTGTGACGGACCGGTTCAAGAATCCGGACCAGCGGCCGCTGATGGTCTCGGTGGTGAGCTTCGGGTATCGGTACGGGGTGCCGGGAGACGCCGATCTGGTGTTCGACGTGCGCTTTCTGCCGAACCCGTATTTCATCGCCAAGCTGAGGAAATTCTCCGGGAAGGATGCACGGGTGGTGCGCTTCCTTCGGTCGTTCCGGCAGACCGGGGAGTTTTT
>Ga0208036_1000708_pt1 | contig 17783 bp, 17 predicted proteins | sample June2015DPH_11_1_2_FD_184706 | JGI IMG/M metagenome (GOLD analysis project Ga0208036, IMG submission 184706) | Peatland microbial communities from SPRUCE experiment site at the Marcell Experimental Forest, Minnesota, USA - June2015DPH_11_100... | ecosystem: Environmental > Terrestrial > Soil >...
GATGCTTGGCTTACTAGCACACAAATGGAAGTGGAAGAAACGCCGCGAAGCAGAAGGTGCGGCGTGCGATAAGCCGAATCTGATCTTCGGTGCCGATGCGCACATTTGTTGGGACAAATTTGCCAAATACTTCGACGTTGAGCCGCGGGTCATACCACTCGAGGAGGATCGTCTTACTATCACCAGGGAGGCGGTTACTGACCTTATCGACGAAAATACTATCTGCGTCGGCGTTATCCTGGGGACGACGTTCACTGGCGAGATCGACCCAATCGAGGAGATTAACGACCTGCTTGTCGAAGTCAAGAACACGCGCGGATGGGATATTCCCATTCACGTCGATGCCGCAATCGGGGGATTCATCCTGCCGTTCACACAACCAGAGCTGCGGTGGGATTTCAGACTGTCCCAAGTGAAATCAATCAACGTGTCCGCCCACAAGTACGGCTTGGTCTACCCCGGCCTTGGGTGGCTGATCTTCCGCGATACCACCGACTTGCCCGAGGACCTCGTGTTTTACGTGAACTACCTCGGCGATGAGATGCCCAGCTACACCCTGAATTTCTCGCGCGGCAGCGGCATGTTGCTCGCGCAGTACTACAACCTGCTCCGGCTTGGTTGGGAGGGGTACGCGATGGCCGCCAAGGCAGTCCTGGAACACGCCCAATACCTGACCAAGCGGCTCTTGGACCCGGGGTATTTCGATATCCTCAACGGAGCTGAAATCCTTCCCGTCGTCACGTTCCAGCTCAAAGAACCCGTCGATTTCTCCGTGTATGATCTATCCGCCAAGCTGCGGGAACGAGGTTGGATTGTCCCCGCGTACACGCTGCCACCAAATGCCGACGCAATCCCTATTATGCGCGTCGTCGTCCGACAGAACTTCAGTCGCGATATGGCAGATCTCTTCGTTGACGACATTAAAAAGGCGTACGCCGCTTTGCTGGCGCCAAAAACCAAGACAATTGTGAAGCAACGATCGCCGCGAGAAGCACATTCGGTATCATAAGTCAAATGATACGTAATTCAAATAAGGGCGGTGCGAAAACGGCGAGCAGGGGTGAGACTCGCGCAGGGCAGTCGCTGCGTAAAGATGATGCCCGGCGGCTGCACGCTGCACCCTTTGGCGGGTCGCTCCGTGCCGTACTGTACTCTCAACCGCGATACCTCCAAAAATACAGCCGTGAGGACCAAGACGCTCAAGAAACAAGCCTAGCACACGGATTGGTAAGCAAGCAGCCCAGCGCACGAAGAAAAAGACAATTAAAACGATCAAGAAGATTCCCGCAAGTTGGCGCTGTTCCGAGGCAAGCACCTCCATTAACCCGTGCAGCCTTATTCGATAAGAGCGTGCCGTTCGGCGAATGAAGCGTTTACGCGCACACGATTGGCTTGAAGAAAGACGCGGACAACTGCAGTCAACCAGAAGGTGCACGAGCAACTGCCCGCACGCCGGAATAAAAGCCCCCGGCGCGAAACTTCTCCGAAAAGTAGGGCGCGACATAAATAGGGACGCATTGCTATATCTGATCACTTCAAGCTAGACTGGCTGTTTCGATCAATTTGGTGCATATTGCAGACGAGCATGCAAGCAGACCAAGGCAACGGGCTGACCACGGCGGAAGCTGAAAAGCGCCTTGCTGAGTACGGATATAATACCCTCTTCAAGCCGCATACCGTCCGTTTCATCAGCATCGTCAGGGAGGAGATCACGGAGCCGATGATCCTCCTCCTCTTTGCGGTAGGTTTTTTTTACGCGCTTGGCGGTGAATTGGGTGATACTATCACCATCTTTGCGATTATCGCTGCCCTTATCTTCGCAGAGGTCTGGAACGAGTACCGCGCTAAAAAGACCATATCCTCGCTTTCACAACTGGCCGCACCCACCGCACGGGTCCTGCGCGACGGTGTTACGACGAACGTTAAGACCGAATTGGTCGTCCCGGGTGATGTGCTCCTCATCTCGTCGGGCACGCGGGTGGCGGGCGACGCGCACGTAACGCAGTCGTTGAGTCTGTCTATCGACGAATCGTCGCTAACCGGTGAATCTTTCCCTCAAGAGGGAAAGGCCGCCGACGACGTCTATGCAGGCACGCTCGCCGTTGCAGGCGAAGGCATGGCGACCGTTTTTGCAACGGGAGCTTCCAGCAAGATCGGCGCCATTTCAGCGCGTGCGGAGGAGATCAAGGAGCCAAAGACGCCTTTGCAGCTTGCAATGAATTCGTTGGCAAAGAGCTTAGTGGGGGTGGCCCTCGCCTTTAGCATAGCCATCCCGTTTCTGGGATTCCTGCGCGGTCAAAACCTTTATCAGATGTTTCTCACCGGGCTCGCGTTGGCATTTGCTACGATCCCCGAAGAGCTCCCTATCATCATCACCATGGTGCTCGGTTTAGGGGCGTACCAACTCTCAAAAAAGGGCTTCTTAGTAAAGAGGGTCAAGGCCGCAGAGGTGTTGGGGGACGCGACCGTCATACTCACCGATAAAACCGGTACCATTACCGAAAACAAGATGCGCGTTGTTTCGGTATTCCCTCAGGAGCACGAGGAAGACGTACTTGCGGCCGCGCTTGGCGCGCTGCCGGAGTTTCCAACCTCAGCGACCGATCTCGCAACCCTTGAGAGGGCGCAGACTGGGCCGGCACCAACGATCGGAGCGCTCATTCGTGAACGAAGCTTTGACAGCGAACGAAAAACGCGCTCCACCGTGCGCGTTTTGGACGGCGACGCGCGACTGTTCGTGAGCGGGGCCCCAGAAGAGGTTCTGGCTCTCACAAAAGAGGCAACCGGCTCTTTCGAAGAAGCGCTCAGAAGCGAAACGGCCAAAGGAAGGCGAGCCATTGCCGTCGCGGAGAGGACGCTGCCGTCTGCTGCGCGCGATCTGCCTTTCTCAGAAATCGAGAAGGAGATGACTCTGTCGGGGCTGCTATTTCTTGAAGACCCGCCGCGAAAGGAGGTGAAAGAAACCGTCGAACGCGCACGGAGCGCGGGGATACGCACGATCATGGTGACAGGCGACCATCCCCTAACCGCGCATTTTGTTGCCCAAAGCGTGGGCATTGACGGCAGCAGGATGATAACGGGCGATGAGCTGGATCGCCTGTCAGATGAGGAGCTGCAAGACGCGGTGAAAACGGTTGCCGTGTTCGCGCGGACGACGCCCGAACACAAGTATCGCCTCGTGACAGCGCTTCAGCGCAATGGCGAGATCGTTGCTGTCACAGGAGATGGGATCAACGACACCCTTGCGTTGAAGGCCGCCGACATCGGCATCGCCATGGGCATCAAGGGCACGGATGCAGCCAAAGAGGCGGCAGACATCGTGCTGTCCAATGACAACTTCGTTCTGATTGGACAGGGCGTTTTTGAGGGACGTAAGTTCTTTGAAAACCTCCGGAAGGGGGTCAAGTTTTACCTCTCCGTAAAAGCAGCGCTCATCCTGATCTTTCTCTTGCCGGTGCTTGCTGGTATCGCCTTCCCCCTGGCACCGATCCAGATCATCGTCCTCGAACTTTTCATGGACTTAGGGGCATCTGCAGCCTTTGTCGCCGAACCGGCTGAGGGACGCATTTACTCTGATCTCCCGCGGGATCTCAAAGAGCGCTTCGTGAACTCTGCTATGCTCAAGGGAGTTGCGGCTTCGGGGCTCAGCCTCTTCGCCGGGGTCACCATCTCGTACTTCTACGCGCTCTGGCAGGGCCTGCCTCTTGTACAGGCCCAAACGTTCGCGTTTGCCGCGTGGATATTCAGCCTTATGATCCTTGCTTTTGTCTCGCGGTCGGAGACAGATCCCCTGTATCATTCAGGGATCTTTGCCAATAGGGCCATGGATGTATGGGCGCTGGCGGCGGTTGCCTTCCTCTTTGTCGCGATCGGCACTCCTGAGCTTAGCGCTTATTTCAAGCTCGCTTCTGTGACGATCGTTCAACTCGCGACTGTGTTTGTAATCTCCTTCGTGTGCGCCTCTTGGCAAGAATGGGTGAAGGTGCTCCGCTTCAGAATACGAGCCACTAGCCGGCACGTGCCTGCTGCGAGTTGATACAAGAAACTCACGCGTGAAACCGATCCCAGCACGCCGACTGTTCTACTGTGGTAGACCTCTGCCTTTTTGCGCTCTCTGATGAGGAGGGTGTCGGTCCGCGCAACACTCCTCAAGCACAAACGCCGCCTGACCTACGGGCGCTCACCTATTTCATATCGTTCGGGTGGTGCTGACGTATATGCTGTTCGATAGCTTCAACGCGCCGTAATAGATCTTTGATAGTCGTTATCTGTTCGCTAGGGTTGCGCGCCCCGACGTGTTCTTCTACGGCTTCGATGCGGCTTAAAATGGATTTGACCGTGTCTTTTAGGTCGTTAAACTCGATTAAGCTTACTTCGTCTTTGCCGTCCTTTCGATCTTCTTTCATTGCGATATCTCCTTGCCGTGCTATCCTCAATCTTGCACGATAAATACAAGCGCCCTTTGAGCATCTCACGTACCACAGAGGGCCAAAGGCAAACCTTAAATTGAGTGTTTAGATACTGTCACTCTAAAGAGCAGCTCGACGTGCAAAAATCCCGAAACGTCGTGAAGCATGGATGCTAGTTGTTCCGACAAGCGCTAAAGGAGATAAAATGAATCCCTTGTTAGTTATTATTGGCATAATTCTATTAGCGTTGATCGTCCTAAAGGAGCGAAAAGCCATTTTGAATCCATCAGCTATCCTTGTTATTCTCATGTGTTGCGTGCTCATTTTAGCTTCAATTTTGTGGGCTGCGTGAGAACCTATTGGCGGCCTTAACGCACTTGCCAACGGCTACGCCACACTGACATATGTCTTCCTTTTCGGTGGTGAACAAGAAAAGAAAAACAGCCATCGCCCAAACTACATAGCGAACGGTGATCTGCTCGCAAAAAACCAATAGAAATCCAAGAAAGAAGGCGAAAGCTTTAATTTTGCGGATACGAATGCAGTTCGAGAGATGTCCGACGATATATTCATCGTCATTGCAACCTTCGGCGTTGTCTTTGTAATCACGGCGGCGATGCTGCAGGGTCTTATCATTACCGTTGATTTGTTACGAGCGGGTTTCAAAGGACGTCGCCAGTCGCAGGCGATGGTGCTACTAGCGAGATTCGTCGTCGTCCCGCTTGTCATCATAGGGCTGGCGTCAATCGTGCACTTCGGGACGTCGGGATACGGGCCGCAAATCGATATGGCGGTGTGCGTGCTCGTCCTCACTGCTGGCCCGCCCTTCATCCCCGCGATTGCGAAGCTGGCTCATGGAGATATCCCGTACGCCGCCAGCTCCGCACTGATGCTCACCGTTCTGACGTGGATCCTTCTGCCATTTACGCTGCCGGCTGCCCTCAATTTCCTCGGCACCGGCGCGGCGGTGTCGTCCTCAACCGTCGCTGAGCCATTGATCGCGTTCTACGTAATCCCACTAGTCGCGGGCTTCTTAATCCGGGCACGTTACCCTAACCTAGCGAAGGACATCATCCCGCATCTCAAGACGATTGCAATCGCCACGCTGCTGCTGTCGGTCGCGCTGTACATCGCGGTCTCGTGGAGCGAGTTGACCTCACTGTTTCTTACCGGGATGCTCGGTTTTGCAGTAGCCATTCCACTGATCTCGCTGTTCATCGGCTTTGTACTCAGTCCGCCGCTTGCTCGGCGCACAACTGCCGAGACCCCGGACCGAAGCTCCAAGATCACCTCGATCATTTCGATTTCACTGCAAAATATCGGCGCTTGCCTCGTGTGTGCGTTCTTCGTCCTCCCATCATATCCGTTAGCCGGAGTTGCGATCTTGATCTTTGCGCTTGGTTCGATCATCGTGACAGCGCTCGTGATGGCAGAATTGGGCAAGCGACATGAAAGAGCACTGGTCGCAGCGACGCCCGCTCAGACCAATCCCACTGCCGCGGGAGATAAATCGTCCAGCTGAGTCGTGCTATTAGATGCGGCACCCTGGCCGGTCGCAAAAAATAAAGACTAATGATGGTCTTAACCAACCAAGGGAGTTCATGATGTCTAACCGGAAAGACGCAACAAGGTTTACCGAAGCAGCCAATACGGCCGTGCTCAACGAACTGAGCTGGGACGACACCCAGGATTTTGATTTTGCTGGCCGGGGCTTCGTTGCCAGCTTGAATGAGCCGATCATTACTGATACCAACGGTCGCTCGGTCTGGGAGTTGAACGGCTACCCCTTTCTTGAGGAAGAAACCGCCCCGCCGACCGTAAACCCCAGCTTGTGGCGTCAATCTCGCCTGCTTGCACTCTATCACGGCCTGTTCAAAGTAACCGATGGCGTTTATCAGATTCGCGGCTTTGATTTATCGGTGATGAGTATTGTTGAGACCAGTACCGGTTACGTTGTAATTGATCCGCTCATTTCCGCAGAAACCGCCAGGGCAGGCATGGAGTTGGTTTACCGGCACGTAGGCCAAAAAGCAGTCGTGGCTGTTATTTACACGCACAGCCACGTCGACCACTGGGGCGGTGTTAAGGGCGTTATCTCTGAAGCCGACGTCAAGGCCGGCAAAATCAAAGTGATTGCCCCGGAGCATTTTCTGGAATACGCCATCAGCGAAAACATCATCGCCGGCAACGCGATGAGCCGCCGCGGCAGCTATATGTACGGCAACCTGCTGCCCAAAGACGTGAAAGGGCAGGTGGGAGCCGGGTTGGGGCAAACAACGTCAAATGGGTTGATCACACTTATCCAGCCAACGGACTCCATTACCGAAACCGGCCAAAAGATGACCGTTGACGGCCTGGAAATAGAGTTCCAGCTAACCCCCGACACCGAAGCCCCGGCCGAGATGAACTTCCTCTTCCCCCAGTACCGGGCGCTCTGCATGGCCGAAAACTGCACCCACAATATGCACAACCTCTACACCCTGCGCGGGGCGCAAGTGCGCGACCCCAAAGCGTGGGCGCACTTTATTGATGAGGCCATCGATTGCTTCGCCGGCAGATATGATCTAATTTTCGCCAGCCATCACTGGCCGACGTGGGGAGCAGACGCCTGTGTTGAGTTTCTGAAAAAGCAGCGCGACATGTACAAATATCTGCACGATGAAACCCTGCGGCTGGCCAATCAGGGTTACACGATGCTGGAAATCCCTGAGATCATCCAACTGCCGGCAGAGTTGTTCCGGGCTTGGTACAACCGAGGGTATTACGGCAGCATCAACCATAACGTAAAATCCATTTACCAGCGTTATCTGGGCTTTTTTGACGGCAATCCGGCCAACTTGCACCCCCTGCCGCCGCAAGAGGCTGCCAAGAATTACGTTGACTTTATGGGTGGGGCCGAATCCCTGCTGGCTAAAGCCCGTCAATCCTTTGCCGAGGGCAACTACCGCTGGGTAGCTCAGGTGGTCAACCATCTGGTGTTTGCCGACCCCGATAACCAAGAGGCCCGTGCTTTGCAGGCCGATGCCCTGGAACAGCTCGGCTATCAGGCCGAATCTGGCCCGTGGCGCAACTTTTACCTGAGCGGGGCCAAAGAACTGCGCGATGGCGTTATGGATTTACCTGCCCCCAAATCAGGGGCCCCGGATGCTGTGACGGCTACGCCGCTGGATATGTTCTTTGATCTGCTGGCGGTGCGACTCATCGGTCCTAAAGCGGAGGACAAAGTCATCACCGTCAACGCCAACTTTACCGACATCAATGAGCAGTACGTGCTGGCGGTTGAAAACGGGGTGCTGAATTACGCCAAAGGCAGACAAGCTGACGAGGCCGATGCCACTCTGACGACGACCCGCGCCGCGTTGGACCAGATTGCGCTGGGCGAAGCCAGACTGGTCGATAAACTAGCCGCGGGTGAAGCCAAAGTTGAGGGCAGCCAGGAAAAACTGATCGAGTTTCTGTCGCTGATGGACAACTTCGAATTCTGGTTTAACATTGTCACGCCGTGAACGACAAAAAGTCGCCTCTTCGCTCACTTGGTAAGTAGTGATGTCTCCGCCCAGCTTCTTTAGCTCGGCCTCATCGGTGTGCCTGCTCCCGTTTAAATTATCTTGCTGACTTGACTGCTAATGTACGGGTATGCATCGAATGTCTGGCTGAAGGGAACGCTAACGTCTATTCCGAGGGGATGCACGGTGACGACCCCGTTTGCATTCATCATCAAGCTTTTTGCCAAGAGAGCTTGCACCACAGTGCTGAGTGCAGCGCCGAAGTAAATAGTAGACTGTATTGGGATCTCGACGCTCCCGCGCGCCGGGACTTGGATTCCCGTCGCCGAGCCGGTGCTCAAGACCTGGTTGCTGGAGGTCAATACGAGGTTGTACGTAAGGGATTTGATGTTAACGCCTACGACATTCGGGTTATACAGTTTAATCACAAACGTCAGCGTAAAGCCCGAGCGTGACACGTTATCGATCGAGCTTACCGACACCCCCTGCACTTGAGGAGCCTGAAGCGTCAATACAAAAGCGGCCCCCACGATGGCGATAACGATAATGATGACGGCTATTATCGCGACGATAGTCCGTGTCCGCATAACCAATAAACATGCTTTTTGACTATATATAGGAACCGAAATGATCGATCAGGCCTGTTTGGCAGAGCTGAGAAGCACGTGGGGGCCACGCGTGCACCTGAAGTGCGCCACGGCCGAAGTTTAGTCTATCTGTAAGGAAAGCCAACCTGCTTCCTTGCGGTCCCACGCTTGGCGAAGGAGAAAGCATAATACCCCTCTCCCACCATACATTCGATAAGGTGCACTCCTTCTGTTCAGGGCTAATCGAGTGCGCGCAAACCACAACGTAATATTAGAAACGCAAGGCGAGCACGAATGCAATACGAGTACGTCACTAGGCACGAGTGGGAGCGAACCGCCATTTACTTTGCCGTCGGGATGCTACTAATTGTAACAGGCGCAATTTTTCTCTTTGCTATCAACCGTATTGTAGGAGCAATCCTCTGGTTTGCCCTCGTCGCAATTGTGCTCGTGGCGCTGGTCAGCTGGCACGCGAAAACGTACGCGTACCGCTGCAAACAATGCGGAGAGGAATTCGAGATATCGGGTGTGACGGATTTCGTAAGTCCACAGGGCATAGGCAAGGATGGCGCGTGGAAGTTCTTGAGATGCCCGCGATGCAACAAACTCGAACGCGCTGAGGTCATAAAAAAAGTCAAGCTGTGACGTCCGCGCTGTACGTGCGTCGCTTCGCGTTCAACAGGCAATGTGCGCCGTCTGAATCGAAGCTGATTCGCGCTGCTTTTGACAAGCGATGCGCGTTCTCAAGAGTCCCGGGAATCATCCGCAGAGCAGCAGCAGGACACTGTGCGTTGAAGACTCACTCGGCGCCCTCAAGGCTTAGGAAAAAAGAAAAAGGGGGCATCGCATCAAGCCGTTGCCACAACGGTGCGTGCGGCGCTTAGCTACGCTGAGTGTGGTTTTGGTTTCCTGCGCAGCCCCGCTTATCGTCATAAAAGCAACCGAGTTGATCGCGTCACACCGTAGCCTGCACTTCCAGCCGCACCATTTGCACGTGGTTGCGTCCGTTTTCATCTGGGGGGCGTCGCTCAATGTACGTATCGGCGATCTGTTCTACAAAATCCTCGCGCAACGCTTCTGGAAGGCGCCCCGTGTATGGGAGGAAGACGGTGCGTATCCAGCCCTTGAGCGCCTCTTTCCCGTCGTGCACCATGTCCTTCGGGATCAGTTCAACACGTTCTGGTAAGAGGCCAACGCGATCAATAAACGCTTGGTACTCTTCGACGCTGTAAAAGAACCAAGGGTAGGTGAATCCCACAAAATAATCTTTCCAGCGTCTGTCAGCGGTAAGCTCGTTCGCGACATCCGAAATTAACGCGGCATTGCCCTGCCCCCCGAACTGCAGCAGCGTCCGCCCAGACGGCTTAAGCGCCCGTTTTATCCCGGCAAGCACGGCGAGGTGGTCGCTTATCCAGTGAAGGCTTGCAAACGACACAACCAGGTCGAACTCGTGACTGTACGTGAGGCGCGTTGCATCCCCCCTGCGAAATTGCAGATTGGGGAAAAACGCCTGAGGGAACTGGCGAAGGGCGAATTCGATCATTGTTTCAGAGCTGTCAATGCCAAGCACCGATCCTTCTGGAATGTGCGCCGCAAGCTCGGCAGTCACCTTCCCATCGCCACAGCCGATGTCGAGCACCCGTTCATCACCCGTAAGTTTCAGGGCTCGAATTGCGTCGCGTGCCCACTGCTGCTGGGGCGAAGAGTGTCGTTCATAGTCGGCAGCATCCCACTGATACATCATATTCTTAAATCTCCATTCACCGTTTATTTCTTAGTAGTTTGCCTGTTTCCCTCGTTTCAAGAACATTATCTTAGAAGAGAGCGCCACAATTAGATTCGCCGCTCAGATACCGCGATGACCCATACGGCGGAGATACTCTCCTGAAGTGCCGGCCTAGCTCTCTAACGCGACGAGCGCGTTGAATTGCTAAGTCTCATTTTTTTGAGCGATGTAGCCGCCTGCTCTCGATAAGCACGCCTTGGATAGGTCAGGTCTCCAACACAACTCGATAATGTGCGGCATTGTTGCGCACGCGTTCCACAGCGCTGTTTATGTCCGCACAAGAGAAGAGCTCTGTTTTTGCGGCAATGTCATGACGTGCCGCAAACGCAAGCATCTCTTGCGTCACCGCTCTACCCCCTGTTACGCTCCCGGCGATCGATTTTTGACCAGCAACGAGAAGCGAAGCGGGGGCAGTCACCACACCTTCTTCCCCGTTGGAGGACAATCGACTCACGATCGTCAGCTTGCCATTGGGCCGCAGCGCCTCCACATAAGCGGTCCACGGAAGGGGTGCAGTGGCCGTTGCTAATATGAAATCGAGCGTCCTCACAGTCCTTCGCATTTGCGCCGGGTCGCGGCTTACTACAAAATGATCGGCGCCAAATGCGGCTGCGTCGCCCTCTTTTTCAGGGTTCGTCGAGAACGCAGTCACTTCGCACCCCATAGCGTGGGCGAATTGCAGGGCAAGGTGCCCGAGTCCGCCGATCCCAACGACGCCGACGTGATGATGTGGCCGCACGCCGCAGCGCCTCATCGGCGCGTACACCGTAACGCCTGCGCACAGGAGCGGAGCTGCGCCTGCCGAATCGAGCGACTCCGGGATGGAGAAAGTAAAGCGGCTATCAGTGCGAACGAAATCGGCGAATCCACCGTGCCGCCGCACACACGTGAGCACCTTGCTCTGGCACAGGTTCTCGTAGCCGTTTAGACACCACTCGCAGCGCAAGCAGCTGCCCGATTGCCACCCAACGCCGACTCGCTCGCCAATTTTGAGTTGCTCAACGGCCGTTCCAGTGGCGGCCACCGTGCCAACGATTTCGTGGCCAGGCACGAGGGGGTAATGCGAGATGTTCCAATCGTTATCAATGAGGTGAACGTCGCTGTGGCAGATGCCGCAGTGGCTCACTTTGACGTCGACGTCGTACGGGCCCGGATTGTCTTGCTCATAGTCAAAAGGCTGCAGCGCAGCCTTTGGTGCTCGCGCAGCAAATGCGTGGATTCGCATGGTTTGTTATCAGTCGGTGTATACCACCCACCGCATTTTAGTGTTTGGTTACCACAAGCAATCTCGATGGCCTTTCAGCGCGGCGCGCATCCCTCTAGCCGTTCCAGCTACGCTAAAGTGTTATATATCACAAAGCATAGCTTCAGATATATTGTAAAGGAAGAGGTTCGTGTCGTGCCGAGACGAATATGGAAACAGTGGGCCCAAGATCAGTTTCTGGGCGTCGCGCAATTTGGCCCCCTGAGGATGGAGCGCGGCAACATCAAGTTTTTTGTACTCATGACGCTGCGTGACCAACCGCTCCACGGATATGGCATTATTAAGGCCATTGAGGATGTGAGCGGCCACGCCCCGAGCGCAGGCGTGATCTATCCAACTTTGCAAATGCTTGAGGACCAAGGTTGCGTCGCTATGAACGAGGAGGATAACAGGAAGATCTACGTCATAACTGATTCGGGGAGACGCTTCTTGGACGAGCACCGCGACACGGTTGAGCGGCTTAGTACGCGCGCCGCTCAGCCACGATGGAGCTCGCTTCCCGGGATCGGGCGGCGCATCGGGGAAATTTCCCGCACGATCTTTTCCAACTATTCGTACCTTGATGACGAGAAGACAGAGCTGATCGAGCACATCCTTGATGAGGCAAGGAGACAGATCGGCGAAGTGATTTTTGCGAGAAAGCGTTAAGACGGCGCGGTTTTTGCCTTGCAAAAAAACTAGACCGGCTGCGTCGAGCGCGCCGCGATAAGGTTTTTTTGGACTGCCCAGAATCGCCAGTCAGAGTCTTACCAGGGTAAGGGCAAGTCATACCCACAGCACACCACCCGTTATCCCAGTTTTTCCACTCAATAGTTGCAGCTGTTTCCGGTGCAATTTGTATTCGACGGCGCGCTCGGGCAATCTATCTGCGCACGCTGATGGCGAAAATAATAGATTCCACTCGCTGTCCATTTCGCCGATTGTGAGCACAGCGCTTCTTGATTAGGCGGAACCCGCAGAGCGCTTTTTTTTTTCATGACACTCACGGTACTACCACCAAAATACAGTAGCAGCAAAGCTAGAAACTACTTAAAGAGGCGCATAAGCGTGCGACAAATATCGGTTCCAGTGGAGCATCGGCGAGCTGCAAATCCTTCAGCAGATATACGCTTGGCAGTGCTCGTTGCGAAAAAGAAGAATCTTGGTTCCATAAAATACCTTCATTTCGAGTCCAGATTTTAAAAAAAATGGCAAAATGTGAGCGAAAACGTTAAATACGATCGTGTAGAGCGTAATTGTGCCGTGATTGGTAGGAGCCGGACCCGCGATCTGGCCTGCCTCGAAAACCGTCTTCTCTTACGGCTATCGGGTCCGTGCTCCATTCTCGGTTTTTTTTCTGTCGTTTGTTAGGATTTTTTCCGGTGCAAGTAAACCGACGAGTGCCTTTTATGGCGTTGGGTTCTTCCGGTGACGCGAGGGATCGTCTAATACCTCGCTGTTTGTGATTGCTTTTTGATGCTGTCCACGGGAGGCGTGCTTACTGTGGCATTCCTGATGGAACTTGCACGCAAAATCGCACTTTAGAACTGCTTCTTTAGACTTCGTCTTCCAATCTCACGATAAATATTGAAGCTAGTTCGAATTTCTTTCGTTGATTTCGGCGAAAAATAGCCTTTATAGAGACAACAAGAGCGCCGCAAATCTAAATCAATAAATAGCGTTACTCGTTAATGTGTAATGATAGGAATATGGGAGGTGATAATATAGGAGAATTAAAAACGATCACAAAGATTCCTGTTGGGGCAGTGGCCTTGATGGGTGCCGTACTTTATGCCATTTTAGGGCTCATCAGTGGTATCATTACAGCTATTGGCATTGCAATTGGCGTCTCGGCAATACAAAACGCCCTTCCTGCAACAACGGCCCTCGGCTCGGGAGCAGGCCTCGAGGCTTCCGCTATTATTGGTGGCGTGGTTTTCGGCTTCATTGGCGGCTATATCATAGTGGCAATCGTAGCACTGATTTACAATTGGTTGGCGCCTAGAATTGGCGGCGTTAAGCTTGAACTTCAGTAAGGGCAAAGCACACTTCCTCGCCTAAATCGCAGAGTTCTGACGGCAAAACGCAAGCACAAAGCGTTGGTCGTTACTTTTTTTGTTTTTTTTGACGAACAAGTAACACTCTTGCCGTGCACAAGGGTGACATACAAGCCCGAATGTAGGGTGCGACAAAAGCACATCAATGTGCGCAGGTTAAGATCCCTAAGATGGGCTAAAGCGAATCCCACGTTATCTGAGGGAAGAGGCGACGCACGAACTGGAGCGCAGGTATGAAAGAAAAAAGAATTTCGAAAATGCGGCAAGCACCGTGTTTGCCCCGCAACTCGTCGGCCTAGTGACGACGATTGATCGTGCCAACCGGCCAAACGTGGCGACCCTCGCTTGGATAATAAGCACCTCGCACGATCCGGAGCTCGTAGCAGTAAGTGTTTCAAGAAAACGCTACACGTATGAGTGCTTAACCGATGAATTCGTCATTAATTTGCCCACGAGGGAGTTGCTCGAACAGGTGTGGGCCGTTGGGACCCGGTCAGGAAGGAACGTGGACAAGTTTCAGGCGACGGGGTTGACGCCCATACCCGCTGTCGCGGCGAAACCGCCTAGGATTGCCGAGTGCCCGACCCACGTAGAATGTCGCATCGTTGACAGGGTAGACACGGGAGACCACACCATCTTTATCGGCGAAGTCGAGGCAAAATCAGGCGACCCTGATGCAATGAAGGACGGCGCTCTCAACGAGCGCATTGAGCCTCTGTTCCATCTTGGGGGGAAAAAATTCCTGTGCGGTCGCGAATGACTTGACGTCGGCAGGCTTCGCAGGGGCAAACGCTGCGTTTGAAATCCCCCGCAATCTACTTCCGGCAGAGGAATTTGGGCGTTGAGCGCTTGAGCGGAGTGCAGAGCGTCTCATTTTAGGTGGCAACATTCGTTCCTAATAAATACCTAGCTCAAAAAACATTATCAGTTCAAGTTCAAAATCAGAAAAAGGTTTCAAAATTAAGGAATCCGTTTGTATGTCCCAAACGGCGATTGCTTGATACTGGAGGTTAAGGCCCGCTGCTCGCCCTACCTCGAATCGTCTCTTATTACGCGCGGCGGACCCCGCTCCGTGCTGGCCGTAGCAGCTTTGCGGTTTGCGATAATCTACAGTTTACTGTAGGCGAGACCGCTTTAACCCCCTTACGGTTTTGTCGTGCGGGTGCGGCGCATATTCGGCTGTTTTTTGTTAAGTTTGCTTTGAAGCAGTCATCGCCAAGCTGTGACACAAACGCGGTGTCACGCGTTTAAACGCAATTCTTGCCTCACGCGGCCTTATAGGGTTTTTGTGCGCAGGCTAGATCAGAGGTGAACGTTATGGCGACAAATGTAGCGAGCACACAAACGGGCGGACTGCTGTACGCGGGTGTCGCCTCGGCGCTGCGCATAAACAGGCGCATTGAAAACGATGAGATTTCCCTCTTTCTGCAACGGTGCGTCATCGACGCAACGCGCTGGGAAGTCGGCGGAACGCAGTACGAACAGTGGCGCGCTGAAAACGGCAATGGAACAGATCACGCCGTTAAATGGCGTGACGAGGTGGTTACGCCCTACCTCCAGCAGAGGTGGTTACGCCCTACCTCCAGCAGCGATTTGATGGGCTAGAACTGCGAGGCGATGGCCATCTCTGCGGTATCCGACACGATGCCGATGAGGAGATTGACGAGCGTTTCTACGACACGCAACAGCTTCGGGGCTCAATGCTCGCAAAGTGTCCGGGACAACGATGGCTGTTCGCTCTAGGGTGCTGCCGAAGATACAGACCGCAGTAGAGTTCGCGCCTCTTTGGAAGGTCGAGTGAGGCTGATAGCGTTCCGCGGCACCACCAATGGCATGCGCTACGGCGTCCATTTACGCGTCCGCGTACTCGATGTCCGGAAAGGCGTCTTCGAATTCGAGCCTCCTGTCCGTAAGCTTGTTGTACACGATCACCGCCTCTTGTGGGGTTAGTGGCGTCAGTTCCGGGTCGTGCTCATCGTCGTCGTCAAAGAACGGCACTGTTTTTTCGTATTTGAAATAGCACCCGCTAGGCGTCCGGAACAGGTCGACGTTCTTGAGGCCAGTTTTCAGCGTTTCAATGCAGAACTGGTGCTCGTTTCGCGCAAGAAGGATACCGGTATCTGTGTCGTACACCACGCCGCCAAACGCTTGTTTCATAGGCATACCGTTTGGATGACCTCACAGTTAAACTTTGTATGTGCGCGCGGAAAGTAAAATAGCCTCACGCGAAAAAACGATGGCTGCGCGAACACGACGAACGATCTGAAGTGCAACAAGTGCGCAAAGCGCGTCGTGGATGCGGTTAACGGCGCGCTTCTGCCGCGACATAGCAGCGTCAACTAAAAGGTGTCCCCAAAAAACGGGCGATAATTATGTCCTTCGCGGGTGCTACCGGTAGTGTGGCTGATGTTCCCCTTGAAATAGCATGAAGTGCCTTCAGCATTGTTTGCGATCAATTGCCCCCACCTTTCCAACTGTCTTTTGCACTTGCACGGGGGAGTTTATACGCAGCGGTTTAAGGGGGTCCTATCGTGCGCTTCTTTTCTAAATTACGTGGCCTTAAAACTCCGCTAAATCGTGCCACTTGTCCGATCGTCCCGGGTTTAAACAAACCGCGTCGTACGCTTTTTTTGCACCTTAGATCGTCTTAGATCACCGCTATGGATGACCTGTTGCCTGCTCGTCCTGCGAATGTGGCTGAACAAAGCCTTCCGCGTGGTAGAGGATGTGGTGAGGCAGACCCCAGCACGCCAAGGATTAGTCAATTCTAAAATGGAGGCGGATCGCGAAAACCGTTTGTTACCTTATATTAAAAAAGGGAATGTTTGACACGTGGGGGCTTGAGGGCCCGTTTAGCACGCGCTTCATTCCGTGTGTTCTTCGGCCTCCAGCATTTCCATCAAAGGCTTCTTCAGAATGAGGACGCGCCTTCCGACTCGTAGGGCCGGCAAGTCGCCGGACTGCACCATCCGATATGCGGTCGTTCGACTAATGCCTATAAGGCGTGCGGCGTGCTCAACGGACAACGTCAGTGCTTCGTCTTTATGGTGTTCTTTTGTCATGGTCACACCCTCAAGAACGAAAAGGCGCTGAGCTACATATATATGTCGTCCCCCCGGCGCGCTCAACAAGATCTGCGTCTTGGCAGAGGCGCGTGGTGATGTCAACATGCGTCCAGCGTTGCGGGGAGGCTCACGTGCTACTACCAGTAACGTGCTGCCACCATTGTTCTGCCACATCTTCCAGACCGACGAGCATAAGGGAGAGCAATAAACGTTACGCGTTTTACGCTTGCGTGTTAGAAGACGCAATTCACGCGGTTTAGGAAGGTGCGTTATACGTTTCAGGATGTGCTGAGCGTGCACCTTTTGAACACACACGAGCGGCACCAGCACCCGCACCAAGTGCGCACTAATATTAATGCACGTTCCTAAACAGGAGGGCGCCGATGATCGTTATCAGAATGAAGAATCCAACAACGACGCTGAGATCGAGCGTGAGAGGGTACGCGTGCAGTCCTGTAAAGGCGTACCGCAATGCGTCAACGGCGTACGTGAGCGGATTGAGATCAACCAGCGCTTTCATCCAGCCGGGCAGCGAAGTGACGGGGAAAAGCGCGCCGCTCAGGAAAGAGAGCGGCAAGGCCAGGAAGACCACCACCACCTGAAAACCCTCGATGCTCTCGACCCGGGACGCGAAGCTCATCCCCAGCTCGCTAAAACCCATGGTAATAAAGAACATGGTCACCACAACGAGTGCGAAAGCAGCGGGAAGCCCCAGAGGGCCTGATAATCTTACCCCGAGCAAGGCTGCAACGACGACGACGACGATTCCTTGGATCATTGCCGTAGTCGTTCCTCCAAGCGCCTTCCCGAGGAGTATCGAGGATCGTGAGACCGGAGCAACGAGGATCTCCTTGAGAAAGCCGAACTGCTTGTCGAACATGAAGCTCATCCCTGAGGACGAGGTAAGACTGTTAAGAATTGCCATAAAGCCGAGGAGCCCCGGGACCAGGAAGTCGAGGTAATTCGTCGTGCCTGTCGACCCGGCGAATTGCAGTGATGAGCCGAGTGATGCGCTGAATCCTACTCCGAATATGATGAGCCACGCCATCGGTTGGACGAACGAGATAACGACCCGCGACCGGGCTCTGAAGTACCGGGTCATCTCTCTGAGCCAAATCGAATAGACGTCA
>Ga0208036_1000716_pt1 | contig 17653 bp, 12 predicted proteins | sample June2015DPH_11_1_2_FD_184706 | JGI IMG/M metagenome (GOLD analysis project Ga0208036, IMG submission 184706) | Peatland microbial communities from SPRUCE experiment site at the Marcell Experimental Forest, Minnesota, USA - June2015DPH_11_100... | ecosystem: Environmental > Terrestrial > Soil >...
AGGCTCAAAACCGTAGCTTGTCAGATGGCCTCAGTCACTCTCAGAGGTGCTGAAGACGAACACACGCGGCGCGCGTGATAGATAGCGTCATGCTCGACTCTGCGCGCAGACCCTGGTGCGCCTTCTCAGACCCTAGACTATTGGCCTCCTGTGAGTTTCGGACCGGAGGCAGTCGCAGTGAACGACGGGTAGGAGAAGTATTGGGTGTTGTTCGTGGCCGACGAGACCGAAAGCGAATAGTTGCCTGTCGGACCCTTGATCTTGGCGATCAGCGTCACGATGCTGCCGCTGACTGTAGCGTCGACTGGTGAGTTCGGATTGGAATTGTTGAAGCCAAACTGGCCGGCCAAATCAGATGCCACGGAGTTTGACGTGCTGCCCTGGTTGTAGTTTGCCGTTCGGGTGTACCCGTTCACTGTGATTGAGACTGTACCGTAGTCGGGCACTGTATACGGACAACTCCCGATGCTGTGTTGTGCGCAAGGATCCACCGTAAGGATTTCTTCGTACCCGGTGATCATGACCGTTCCATTGCCAGCGCCAGTGTAAGGGGCCGACACGTAGAGCGTCACGACCGCGCCATGCGTGGTCGCACCGACACTCCCGTTGATGGTAAGTGTGTAGGTTCCTGGAGGAGTCGGCGTTGCAGAGGTGGGCGCGGAGGTGGTGACGGTCATGGTTGAGGTGCCGGGGATGGTGAAGGTCGATGGACTGAAAGTCACGCCGACACCGGCAGGCAATGTGCCCGCGGTAGTCAAGGTGACACTGCCAGGCGAGAGGTTCACTACGGAAGCGGTCACAGTGTAGGTTGTGCTGCTTCCCGCGCCGACGGTCTGCGAGGCGGGCGCCGCGGACAAGGAGAAGTCAGGGAAGACCAGTCTGGAGCCGGACGGCGTCGCAGTGAACGACGGGTAGGAGAAGTATTGGGTGTTGTTCGTGGCAGAAGTAGCCGAGAGAGTGAAGTTGGTCAGCGTACCAGTGGCTTTGGACGTCAGGGTGAGCGTACTGCCGCTCACGACGGCGTTGACTGGGGAAACCGGGTTGGAGTTGTTGGAGCCAAACTGGCCGGCCAAATCAGATGCCACGGAGTTTGACGTGCTGCTCTGGTTGTAGCTTGCCGTTCGGGCGTACCCATTCACTGTGATCGAGACTGTACCGTAGTCGGGCACTGTATATGGACAACTCCCGATGCTGTGTTGTGCGCAAGGATCCACCGTAAGGATTTCCTCGTACCCGGCGATCGTAACCGTGCCTATTCCGCGGCTCGGGCCGGGTGATCCCACGATCAACTGAGCGGTCACCGAATTCGTAATCGAGCCAGTGACCCCGCTGACAGTGATGGTGGAGGTCCCTGTGGGGATAGAACTCGTCGTGCTCACAGTCATGATCGAAGTACCAGAGCCTGTCAACGATGAGGGACTAAAACTCGTCAGGGCTCCAGACGGTCCGCTCGCGCTAAGGACCACGGTTCCATTGAACCCATTTTGCGGAGACACGGTCACCGCGTACGCCGTGGTCTGCCCGGGGTTCACGGTCTGGGACGGAGGACTCACCGAGAGGCTGAAATTCGGCGCATTCGAGATGTACCAGATTGTTTCCGTCAGTTTCGGATAGACGTGGTTTGGATCCAGGATGAATCCACATCCATTGAGAGTGTAACCGGCCGTCGGTTCGCCGACGTTGATTCGCGGCGAGGCCAATGCTCCTCCCTGTTCGCCAAAATGCTCCACGACGCAGGCGAAAAAGACCGTATCTCCGACGTAGAGCAAGTAGTAATACACCTGGGGGCTGATGATATTGTCGGAGTAAAGTTGATCTAGGGTGTCGTAATAAGTCCATATCACCCACCCTGGCATCAGGGGCATGTAATCGGGGTTGAACGGGTACGTCGAATGCTTAGCCAGGGACAGCCAGTACTGCACGTGCTGGCCCGCAACAAAGGGCGTCCAGGGAATCCAGTAGGCACTCTCATCGAAGAACGTTCCTTCGTGAGCCGCTGTATAGTACATGTATGCTTGGTAGTCTGCTGCCGTAGAGTCATAAAGGTATGAGCTTGGCGTTGGTGCCAGCACCAGAGCGGCAGAGTGCTCGTCGTCAAGATCGTGGCCGGTCAACACCGTCAGAAGGTTTGCTAAGTCTATTCCCATCACACCGCCGGCAATTCCCACCAGCGCGTCACACAGCCCTCCGATCTGCAGCCCGCTGTCATGATCCCACAATGTCAGGTAGTTGATTTGAATCGCGCCATATTGCCTGCCGGTGCCGTCATATACGAACCCCAGCGGTTTGACCCGAAAGTAGCTGAGCGGATGCGGTCCCAGTCTCTGGTCCACGGTTTCGGGGACGTAGTCGAAAAACGTAGCAAAATTGTCGGTTTCCCCCGTTGACACGTGGTAGTAAGGCGTAAACGCATCTGCTAGTTGGTTCTCAAATGCGTCGGGCAAACCGTCGTTGTCCTGGTCTGTCCCACTGGGTGGCGGGAGGGGAAGCGATGCATGCAGCCGTCGCCACCCAAGGCTGCCTCCGCTCCGGGGAGGATGGTAGGAAGCAAACTGCAACCGTGCCTGGCTCCGTCCCCGCGCCATGTGGAAACCGGGGATGTTCGGCCACTCTCTTTTTGCAGTGTTCACAGAGCCTGGGTACAGCGGGACGGTGTTCTGTGTGCCGTCGTTAGTGACGTAACTGAGGCCGGTCTCTTGAGCGATGAGCGGGGTGAGCGCCCGAGCGAATCGGCCGTCCACGCCCGGGGCGTGCAACAGAGGATCCTGACTTTGCACAGCAGCGCGGTACTTCTGCTGAGCGCTTTGTATCGCATTTGTCAGATACGGGGCTACGAGGGCAATGGCGGCCTGCTGCTGTTGCGCCGTCATACTGCTGTAGGCCGCTTGCCGCTGAGCGTTTGACCCCGGTATAGCACTCGCGGGCAAGCTATGGATTCGGTTTGCATAAGACAACATAGGACTTTGGTCAGATACGGTGTTCGCCCCAGCTGGGGAAGGTATTTGGGCGAGCAGAAAGACCGCCACAGTCGCGAGCGCGGCAAGACGTTTCATAGGCGCCTCCAGAAATCAGGAATCACGTGGAAATAGAAAGCCGCATCAGCTTGTTGTTCTATGATTCCAGGTCACCAAGAAGCGAGAAACGATTGCGTATTCATGCCAGCGTAAGTGGGGTTACGATTACATCCAACTAATGCATTTGTCAAGTAGACTGTCACCATTTGTCTGTTCGTCTTCAGCACCTCTGAGAGTGACTGAGGCCATCTGACAAGCTACGGTTTTGAGCCTCGGGCTCACCGGTTGCTCGATGGGTTCTCTGGCCGAGATTGTACTGAAATCGTTCGTGAAGCGTCTGCTGTTTTTGCGCCTCCCTTCGCTTGAGGATTTCTTCCCGCCGCCCGTAGTAGACATCGGCCGGCGTCACGTTGCCGATTCCCTCGTGATACCGCCGGTGGTTGTAGAACTCGATGAACCCCGCCAGGGCTCGACGCAGTTCCTCCGGGCTGGTGTACACCAGCAGATTCAGTCGCGCCTTTAGGGTTTCGTGGAACCGCTCGATTTTCCCGTTCGTCTGCGGGTGATGGGGCGCGCAGCGAAGGTGCCGGATCTGCAGCATCCGCAAGTAGTCCTCGAACGCCCGCGAAAGATAGCTCGACCCGTTGTCGCTGAGCAACCGCGTGCGGTCCGCGACCGGCACGCCCTTCATCCCGGTAAACTCCACCGCCTGCTCCACCACCTCGCTGATCGAAGCCGAGGTCATGTCCGTTTTCAACTCCCAGGCCAGGAGGAACCGCGAAGAGTCGTCCAGCACCGAGATCAGGTAATACCAACCCCACCCCACTACGAAAAAGTAGCTCGCATCGCTCTGCCACTGCTCATTCGGGCGGGTGGTCTTGAGGTGATATTCCTTGCCCGCTGGAAAGCCTTCCAGCTGCACCTCGCGCACCAGCCCGTGCCGCTTCAGCACCCGATACACACTCGATTCCGAGATCGTGAAGCCCGCATGGTCGCTGATCCAGCAGGCGATTTCCCGCGGGCTGTGATCGGGCTCCTCAAGCGCAGCCGTTAGAATCGCCTTCTCTTCCTCCGGCCGCAGCCGGTTCCAAATCGTGGCCGGTTGCGGCCGCCGGTCCACCAACCCGACCTCACCTTCCCTCCGATACCGACGCTGCCAGCGATAGTAGGTCGAAGCCGCCAGCCCCAACTCGGCCAGCGTCTCTTTCTTCGCCACCGGCGACCGCCGCACCAGTTCGATCACTTCTCGTTTCCTCTCCGGCTTCATCCGCCCGTACCGCTTCCGGTCCAGAAGCCCTAGTACGGGCTTTTTTTCAGCGTCAGATTCTCCAGACTCAGATCGGCCACCAGCAACTTCAGCCGCTCATTCTCTCGCCGCAGTTCCTGTACCTCGTCGCTGGTCGCTTCACGTTTCGCATCGCCGCGCAGCCGCCCCTTGCCCGCTTCCAGAAAATCCTTCAGCCACTTGTAGTAGATCGTCGGATGGATCCCCTCGCGGCGGCACAGCTCCACCACCGACACCTCGCCGCGAATCCCTTCCATCACGATGCGGATTTTCTCTTCGGCGGGAAACTTCCTGCGACTGGCCCGCTTGGCCCGGCGAATCAACTGCCGCGCCGTCTCTCCCCGGCGCCCGACAGCCCTGCCCTCGGGCAGGGCTGTCCCTCTCTCCTCGCTCCCGTACTCCTCTTGCTCCCCGTCTTGCTCCTGCTTCTCCTTGAGTTCCTCTTCCACGGTTCACCCTCGCCTTTCCGCGCATCCTAGCGCCGGTTGGGGTGAACCCCAAGCTCAGAAACTGTAGCTTAGCAATGCTCTCAACTCACTCTCATTTCCGCTGACGGCGGACACAAAACACGGTCACGCAGCGAGCGTGACGGGCGGGAGCGACCCCACGAAGTGTTGGGCGGCTGAAAGCCCCCAAAATCGGGGTCGCTCCCGCCCATCCTAGTGTTCTGGCCGCGTGCAAACGTCACCTTGCCTTTCATGCATCCGCCCTTCTCTCAGCGAGTTGGGTTTCCCTTCGGGTGAACCTCGAAGTGACGCACCACGTGCTCTGCCCCGTATCTGCCAAGCGTCACCCCACCTCTTCGTGGTGTTCCCGAAAACGGTGTCGTGTCCCGGCACCGTGACCGTGCGAAAGCGGCTGTCTTGTTCCCGCTCCCCGGCCGTCGTTTCCGTGCCGTGCAAGCCCTCGGGCAACTGGTTGCGCTTCCACAGTCGGTGGAGCGAGACGAAGAAATCCCCGGCATAGCGTCGCCTAGCCTGGTACAAAAAGAGGGCGTCGACCTCCGTAAGGTGACCGTACTCTTTGCTGTCCCACTTGGTTTGCAGATCGAAGTAACGAAGCAGATCGCCTGCGCCTTTGCCTTCCACAAGAAGGCCAAAGATCAAGCCCGCCTCCTCCAGTCGGCCCGCAGCAGTTGAAATGTAGAGGAATTGAAACCTCGGGAGCCGCCGAAACAGAGGGCGATGGACGCGCAAGTGAGCGACGTACGCATCGAGGTTTTTGTCCCCCGGATCGACGTAGGTGAACGTCACCACAGGAGGCAGACCGGGAGATGGAGAAGCCAGGCACAGCGGGAAACCATCGAGGAAGGTCAGGAGATCGCGTCGGCTGCCCTGTGCCGCGAAGAGACCTGCGTCGAGCTTCAGTTCTTCGATGAGATAGCGGCATTTGTCCTGCGAGCCCTCGAAGTAGTCGTACTCTGGATGCGCGAGAATGAAGTCTAAGACCAGGAGTCGAGTCTTGATGTGGTCGAGTTCGTGCTCCCGCCGATGACGGAGACGCTCCTTGCCGATGGCCCGGTAGATGTGCCGCGAGTCGAGATGATAGACCAGGCTGCGCCTCAGGTACCGCTGGGCCGAGGCGTGGCCGAGGGCGAACAGCTTCTCGGTGAACCGCGCGCTTCGCTTACCGCTTGCGCCTTCGACAAAGTCCAGGAACTGCCACATGGTGAAATAACCTGAATAGGTGGCCGCGATATAGAGGAATCTGGCCTCAGGTTCGGTGTAGCCGAAGGCTTGGAGGTTGGCGACTTTGGATTCGGGGATATTCATAGCTGATAGATCGCTGCGCTCAGTTCGCGGTCGTCACGGATGCGGCGCAGCCGGTCGGCGTCCTCGCGTTTGGCATAGAGCTCGAAGCCAGCCCTGGCCTTTTCCGTGAGTCCTCGAGGGCGGTAATGGTCAGTCGCAAGTTCCAGATCCCGCCGCCGGATTTTGCTGTCGTTCTCATTCACGTACTCGATGCGGAGATCGGGGATGGGAATCTTGCCGTGCACAACCTTCAAGTGGTGCCGTCGGGCAACCTCTTCCTTGATGGCCTCCCGATCCCGGCTTTTGTCTCGGGAGGCTCTCGCTAAGCTGGCATAGAGGTCCCGCTTCATTTCGTAATCGAGCTCCACGCACACGACCCTGCCACCACGGCCTTCGATCTCGTCGCTGACTTTGTGATAGAGCCGGTAGAGATCAGCGTCGTGGAAGACTTCCTTTGGCTTCTTGAAACCATGATAGGTGGCCTGTTCGCGGGGAAGGACTTTCCCGCGCGACAGCAGCTCATGACCCTCTTTGGTGAGCGTCACAACTCGGGTCGGGTCATGGTCGACATCGGCGACCGTGGTCTCCTTTACAAGACCCTGGCGGCTTAGATTTTCGATGTCGTGTTCCATTCGCGGGCGGTCGCCGTTATAAGCGAACTCGGCTAGGTCGCCCGTGGCGATGACGCGGAACTTCCCAACTTCGGATAGGGTGTGAATCTCGGAATCACGGAGCGCGTAAGTCTTGTCACGGTCTCTGTACCTTGAGCGTACAGGTTGGGAGAGGATCTCCTGGACCCGTTCTCGACGGGGAAGCGAGTGGCCTTTGTCAGGGCGTTCCTGTTGCTGGCGGTCGAGTTTGTCGGCCCGGTCCTCGGCTTGGCGTAGCCGCTGGAGTCTCGCAAGCGTGCTCCAATCCGTGTGCGTGCTGCCGCCACCCCGGCCTGATTGCCGGTCGGAGCTCCGAGAACTATCAATTTCGAGTCCGTCAAGGCCTCGGGACATGGCCACGCTCCTGGAACTTCAATGAAAGGCGCTACTCAGGAACAGCGACGAACGAAAGCAGTTCTGTTGTGGCCGGGGAGCGATCATAGGAGAAAGCTCGAAGCATTGGGTGGTTCCTCATGGTTCTGCTCTTACTTGAAGCCAGACTTCACTGGGACGAAGTGGCTACCTGACTTTGGTCGTACAGGAATACTTCTTCGACGGTCTTACCGAATACGCGCGCGATCTTGAATGCCAGTGGCAGGCTCGGGTCGTACTTGCCGGTTTCAATGGCGTTGATCGTGCCCCGTGCCACGCCCACGTGAGCGGCAAGCTCTGCCTGCGACCATTCTTTCTCCGCTCGCAACACACGAAGCCGGGTCTTCATCGGTACCGCCACGAGAACAGAATCAATCCGAGGCTCCACAGGACGACCATGAGTGCGGGTATGCCGAGCCACGACACGGAGTGGAACCCAATGCTCTGCAAGAATCCGATGGTCAGGGAAAAAGCCAGCGTGCCAATGAAGGCGAAGGTAAGAGCACGGTAATTGATCTGTTGCTCGTGCTCATCGTTGGCACGTAAGAATCGCAGGAGAGACCAAATGGCGCACACCGCTCCTGCAATCGCCAGTGCGTGCAGCAACCTTCGCCCGGGCAGTCGCAGTTTTCCAGCTAGGCCCATACCAGCGGCGCAAACAAGCGCGCTCACATAAAAGAGAGAAAGCGAGGTCTTGCGACTCCGAGCCAGCCAGTTGGGATGAGGTTCATGTGACAAGAAGACCTCCGAGACTACCACCGAATAGTGCGCCAAATGGAGTAATATGTCAAGTAGAAAGCACTGTACGTACTGGATAACGCACTGGATGGTCATAATGGCGTACTCAACTGCAGTTCGGCCCTAGGCTCAAGGTGTGCTGCTGCCACTCTTGCCTATTCCTCTCGACTTCTGGCAGTCTATTCCATTCTCATATATGTCGACTATTACACACTGTGTGTGGTATTAAGTATGTGTGGATAAGAGGAGTGACAGGGCATCCTTCTCACGTGCTCTACATTCCTACCACTTTTAGTGTACCTAAATGAGCATGCCTAAAAGAAACGCTCGAGAACAAATGGAATTGAAGCTTCCCCTGGTCAGGTATCTGGAGACTACGCCGTTTACGACAGTCGATGATCTCCGGCGCCGGTACGCCAAGCGGAGCAGTGAACGCACCATCGTGAATGTCCTGCACCGCGTGAAGAAACAAGGGCGTGTTCGCGCCGTCGCTCGTGGCGTCTACTCCGGCGCGTCGGCTGTCCAGCCATTAAATCGCTACGCGGTGGCCGGGAAGCTACGGCATGACGCTGTTATAGCGTTTCACACGGCGCTGGAGGTTCACGGCGTAGCAAACCAGATCTTTCAAACGGTGTACTACCTTTCATCGCGTCCTCGGGCCGACGTCTCGTTTGAGGGCGTCGTTTACCACCGGGTCGCTCTCCCCCGGGCACTGCGGCGTCCGACGAAGGTAGATTTCCAGGTGGAGATGGCGGAGGAGGGAGTGCGCGTCACAGGGCGAGAGCGCTCGTTTGTGGATTGTCTTCTTTTCTTGGAATACTGTGGGGGAGTCGAGGAGCTTGATCGCTGTCTAGCGATGTTTCCTTCCTTTGACTTTGAAGCGGCATTTACCTACCTAAAGGTATTGGCCCGGCCTTGGCTGTATGCTCGGCTGGGCTATTTGCTCGACCGGCATGCGGAGAAGCTTCCTTTCTCCGGAAAGTGGAGGGATGCACTCCTTACTCGTCGCCCCAGAGGGGTTGCGTACCTCGAACACAAACGTCCTGGCGGGGTTTGGGTCGCAACATGGAATGTGATGGTTCCTGAAACATTGGCCCCGCACACAGAAAAGAGAGAAGGCTTGTGAGCATTAGCCCGTCGAAGTTCTTGCGGTCTTCCAACCCAAGCGGAGATGTCCGTGTACACTCGTTCCGTGTGGCATGACCCCGCTAGGACCCGCCTACGCGCGCGCGCAAGGGTATGCACACGGCAATCTGCAAGCTCTTTCAGTTGCTGTGCTGTTCTCCCTGTTCCGAGTTGCAATCCCTCCTTGGGAGACACGTCTTACGTACAGGGTCATTGGAGATGTAGTCCCACTCCTCCGCCGTTCCCAGCACTTTGCTTAGCGCGCACCTGAAATGATGAACTGTCTCCCACGCATACTTTCCTTGGCTCAGGTTTGCTGCGGGCCGCCTACGTGCCAAGCAGCAGACTCTTTTCCTCGGAGTATGGGGGGCGAGCAGCACCGGCGCGGGCTAGAAGATGCACAACGCTCGCACGGTTTGCGTGGCGCTTCTCATCCCAGTAAGTGCTCGCTTCCGAGAGGTACTAGAGTGCCGTGTGACCTTTTTCGTCTCGGGCATTAACGTCAGGGTGTCCAGCCAGAATCGTTTCGAGAATTTCGGGAACCGCGGGGAGTGCCGCAGACATTAGCACCGCGGTCGATCCGTTTCTTCCTACTCCCTTAGGATCTGCACCGTAGGCGAGCAGAAGCCGCACGAACTCCAAGTCACCCGCCTGCGCAGCGGCCGCGATAGCTTCGGTTTTCATGCTTCTTTTCGCGAACTCCGGCCCGAAAGCGGCTCGACTCACGAACGCGGGTACGCAAGCCGTCTATCACAGGGGGAATTGGTTCGTGAGAGACACCGCGTTCAAGGAAAATCATCAGGGCAGCCTCGCGGGGGCTATCAGCGCTCGATGTAATGCCCACACCTTGCACTCCTGTTAATCCTAGCAGAGTGCTTGCGTGTTTTGCGTGCACAGCACGGGCTCGGACAATTTCCGAGTCGGGCACGGCGCTGAGACCTGATGCTGGCCAGGCGGACTGTTCGAGTGCGGCGCTTTCTGCGGCCGAGAGCACTGCACGCTGGGGAAAATCCTCTCCTTCAATGATGCGTGTTCTGACCCCATCCACTTGTGCCGGGAGATTGCTTCGCCCAGAACCCTTCATCACAAAGAGCACAATCGCCGCCTCGCCCGGATGATCAAGACTTGCACTGACTCCAAGCGCCTGGACTCCGGGACGCGAGAGTAATTCCGAGGCGCGTAGATCCCGTGTCTCCGTCGCGCGCTGCAATTGCTCGGAAGAGGGCACCGCTTTCGGGGCTGTGAGACTTGCGGCCGCCGTGACTGCGGCGGCTTGGGGTCCGGGCAAGCTGCAGGCAGCCACGGAATGAGTATTTGCGGTCCCGACAAACATAGGTTGTTCTCCAGTCGACGGGTCCGCCAGTGCGGTTAGGACGTCAGAAATGCTATTGCCGAGCGTGTCCGTGTCCGATGAAGCGAGAAGCAGTGCAACCGGATCAGCCGTATCCTGCGTGACGATCAAGGAGCCGGAGTCACCTTCGGCGCTGAAGGCTGAGTCGTGAATGTCAACGAGATCGGTGAACGTCGCACTGAAGGTATTGCCCGACCCGCAGCCCTTTGGGAACTCAATGGAGGCCGTGAGAAAAACGGTCTCGATCGCCGCACGCTGCGTGGTACACGTCAGACCCGTGGAACGGCCGCTCTTTGCCACCAGACCGTTATGCTGGGTGGAGTCCAAAAGAGCGGCCAGGGATATGCCGGAACCGGCGCGGGGAGGCCCGTCGGTTGGCAAGCTGCCGTTGGTCGTTGCACCAAGCTCCAGGATCGTGCCGAGCGTGTCCACTTTTCCCGAAACGATCTGGGCTAGCGCAGCATCCACCAGAGGCGCGCCGGGCGAGGGGTTTTCGAGGTTCACGAACTGCGAGAGTTTCGCGACGGTCGTTGCGGCAGAAACGGAGCAGCTGGAATCAATTAGTGCTGGTTGGATAATGGATTCGCCAATCGAAGCTGAGTCATCGCGAGCGAGGACGTGGCTGCTGCCCAGGATATACTGATTGCCACCGCGGGAAACCAGCGCGCCAAGGGTCCCCCCGCAGCACGTGATGGGCGCCGAGGTACTCGAATCGACGGCGTTGCCGCCAGAAACTCCAAGAGGAATAGGAACATTCTGCTGATTTTGATTTGGCGGAGAGACAGTTACCACCGCGGAACCAGAAATGCTCGAATCAGCCTGGGAAACTGCGGTGACGATTACTGTCGTTGTGGCATTGCTTTTCGTGCCGGGCGCGGTCGGCACGGCATGTGGTGCGCTGTATAAACCGGAAGAGGAAATTGCGCCTGTTTTCGAACTTCCGTCGGCTACGCCATTCACTTCCCAGGTGACATTCTGGTTTGAACTTCCTTGGACTGCTGCCGTGAACTGGAGCGACCCGAACGTCTCAACCGACGCGGGATTTGGCGACACCGCGACGCTCATGTCAGGGTGCAGCGTAACGCCTGCCGAACCCGATTTGGTCGTATCCACCCGAGAAATCGCCGTTACGCTCACGGTGGCAGGAAGTGTTCCGCTGTAGGTACTGGGTGCGGTGTAGAGCCCCGAAGATGAGATCGTACCAATAGATGAATTTCCCCCCGCGACTCCTCCTGCCTGCCACGTGACTCCATTGTCGGTGGTTCCCGTGACACTTGCGGTGAACTGTTGCGTCTTCCCAAGCTGGAGATTCACGCTAGCCGGTGAAACGGACACCAACACGTCAGACGTGAGGGTGACAGCAGCATTCGCGATATCTGCCGTATTGGCCTGGGAGACAACGGTAACTGCCACCGTAGGCGGATTTGGCACGGCCGCCGGCGCTTTATAGAGCCCGGTGCTCGAAATTGTTCCGGTGGTTGAATTTCCGCCGGTGACGCCATTGACTTCCCACGTCACTTTTGAGTTTGTCGTGCCAGAAATAGTCGCAGTGAATTGCTGCTCGCCCCCAAGTCCGAGAGTGACAACCGAAGGAGAGATAGTTATCGTGACGGTGGACAGAGTGCTCCCCCCTCCACATCCGATGAGAGAGCTAACAACCAACACACAGAAAAGTGCGAAGAGTGTGCGATGCATGGAGATCTTCTCCGAGCCACCAAGATCAGGACTTGCACCGAGTCTCCGAAACCTAGACGGATCGCCCGATGGCGTCCGTTCTGTGTGGCGACGGCAGGCAACCGATGGGCACTTGAGAAAGAGGCTGCCCGTCCGGGACGGAACTGACCCAAGAGGGTTTGGGGTGTTCTTGGGCGCAGCCCCGACCCGGACCGGAACGTTAGCGTAGCTGGAGTCCATCGTCCTTGCCGTCAAGAACCGTAAGGATTTGTATTGACCTTCGTAGTTTCCCGACCGTGGTTTCACGATGCTCATTTCAGTGTGGTAGTGGCACGATCAGTACGCGATTATTGTTCTGGTCCACGATCACCGCTTGGTTCGTCCACGGATGCACGGCGATGCCGAATTGCTGTGAAGCGGCAATCGGCAAGATGGCCTTGACCGTCTTCGTCAGGAAATCCATGACCGAAATCGTCGAGCTCATCGTGTTCGCCGTTACTAGCGTGCTGCTTCTGTAGTTGTAGTCGAGTGACGTCGGATTGATGCCAACGGCAGTAAAGGTCACCGAATAGGTTGCCGTCGCCGGATCCGTCGTACTCGCCGTGATCATCCCAAAATTGTTGTTCAGACTGGACGTGATCAGGAAGGCATCAGAATCGGGATCGTAGATTCCCCCCGTGGGGAGTTGGAATCCCGTCACTCGGTCCAGCACTTGTTTCGTATCCAGACTAACGATAACCACCTCGTTCGCGCCAGCTTCTGCCACCGCCGCGATATTGCGAGTAGGGTCGATTGCTACTGCAGATGGACCGACATCCAACACTAGGGTCGAGGGAGTCCCTGGATTCGTCGCGTCGAAGAAGCTGACTTGCTTCGCATTGCTGTCCGCAACCACAGCCAGGCCTGTGCCCGGATGGATGGCGACTCCGATAGGCTTCGACGTTCCCGAACTGGGTGCCACGTTGACCGACGCGCCCACTGCTCGCTGGTCTAAGTTGATTATCGTGACGGTATCGCTATCTGTGTTGGCCACTACCGCCACGCCAGCGCGTGAAGAAACCGCCACCCCCGTTGGAGTTGTCCCCACCGTCAGTGTCGCCAGGAGGCTCAGGCTGTTCAGATCGATCAAAGAGACCGTCCCGTCCCCCGTGTTGGTCACGAGCGCCATATCGCGCTCTGGGTCAATGGCCACCGCTCGCGGTGATTGGCCCACGGGGATCGCCTGCATCACAGTGAAGTCCCTAACGTTTGAAACAGTGCCGTCGGGATTGCGAACGTCGACAAAGTAGCGCCAGGGAGCCGACAACATGGACGATGGAATCGTCGCTGTGAGCATGCGCGGACTAACATAAATCGTTTGCAGCAAGGTCTCGCTGAGCCGGGCAACGGAACCCGAAACAAAACCGTTCCCCACGATCGTTAGCGTTTCGCTCGAAGTGCTCGTGAGCGTGTTGAAAGGGCCCATCTGTGTGATTTGCAGCGGGCGGAGCGCCGCCATTTGCAGCACGGATACCGTGTTGCTTCCCTGATTCACCACGAGCGCGACGTTGTTTATCGGATCGATCGCCACCGCTGTGGGCTTCGTGCCCACGGTGACCTGCTCCAGCCGTTGCGGTTGCTGGAGGTCCAAGATCGACGCCTGGTTGCCAATGGAATTGACGGTCACGGCAATGTTCGTCAGCGGATTCACTGCGCAAGCCGCCGTACCCGACTCCAGCGTGATGGTGTTGCCTACCGTCTGGTTCAACAAACTCATCAGCGACACGGACGTGGACGTCGGATCGGTCAGTATGGCCATTTCCGTCTCCGGATTGATACTTACTCCGCGCATGTTCTGGCTCACAGACACGGTAACCAGTGGCGCGGCCGCGCTTACCGTGCCGTTTCCACTGGTCGCGTCCGATCCTGTCTGGCTGTAGGTGAAGCTCGTGCTCGAAGGCACCGAAGCGATCGTGAATGTCCCGTCGAACGAAGAATCATCCACGCCCGCGATCGTCACTTGCTCGTTGACAGTCAGCCCATGAGCTTCCGTTGTGGTAATCGTCACCGTGTTGCTGCTGCGCTTCGCTCCGTTCGAGGACGGCACCGCGATCAAGCTGACCACCTCTTGTCCGCCGCCGTTCAAGTCGACAATCGATACGCCCCCGTTTCCACCGGGCGTGACGATGCCCCAATTCAACCGCGGGTCGATGGCCACTTGCGGGTTCGATCCCGTCAGAGTGATCTGGCTCGTCGCGGAGACCGCCAACTTGTCGAGGTCGATGATCGTCGCTTGCGTCGAATTCTGGTAAACCACAAGAGCTTTTCCGGTCAGAGGATTCGCTCCCACGGCATACGGCAGCAGGCCGAGGAACGTTCCGCTTCCGCTCACGGCAGTGGTGAGCGTGGCTTTCACGACTGGAGGCGAAACAGACAAATCGACGATCGAGACGTTGTTGCTCCCGTTGTTCGTCACCATAGCCAGATTTCTCAGGTTGTCGATCGCCACGGAGGTCGGCGCAGTTCCCACTGCTACCGTCGCGCCCAGTTGTGCCGGCGCAGTTGGATTCCCCGTCAGCTGGATGACCGTCAACGAGTTCGAATCGTGATTTGCGACCAAGGCAACGCCCGTCGCCGTGTTGACGGCAACCGACATTGGATTCTGGCCTACGGAAAGCACCGCTGGAATTGCCGGCGGGGCCGGCGTTGGCTCGACGGCTAGGTTGGCCGCTACAATCTCTTGCGGCAAAAGCGGATTTCTCACCTTGACTGAGAAGAGCCCTGCCGCCGTGAGGTCTTGCGACGTGAGCGGCACGAGGAGTTGCCGGCTGTTTTCTTCCGTAAGACTGTGCGAAACATCGTTGAACTCCGCGGTCGTGGCTGGGTTGTAGTAGCCTCCGTCGAAAGTGAAGTTCACGCCGCTGCCGTTCAAGATCGTGCTGCTCGGCGAAGAACTGATCAGCGTTGGCGGCGCCTGGGTCACAGTCAAGCGGGCAATGCTGGAGAGCGCCAGGTTTTGTTGCGATTGAATATCGATGAAGACCGTTCCCGGCGAAGTCAGGTACGTTTCCGGGACCCGTGCACGCAGCACTCCGGTGGAGATGAAGCTAGTCGCAACGGGAGTGCCATTTGCCCTGACTTGGTCCGTGCTCACGAAATTCGTTCCCGTGAGATAGATGTCCTCAAACGGCGATCCTTGAGGCACGGTCGTTGGGTTGATTGTGGATAGATTCGGCGCATTCGCGGGAACGACCGTCACCTTTGCCGTGCCAAAGCTGTTGCTGTCGGCCTGCAAGACGGCTTTCACCACGAAGGTTTGCTGACTCCCGATCGTTTGCGGCGCATAGTAATGCCCCGTGGTGGTTATGGTTCCCGTCGTCGAATTACCGCCCTGGACGTCGCTCACCTTCCAGTTGACCGCCGTGGACGTCGTTGAGTTGCTGACTACGTTGGTCACTGTGGCCGTAAACTGATACTGATCCCCGGCGTTTATCGTCGTGCTCGAGGGCGAGACCGTAACGGTGGCCCCGGAATCAATCGTCACCGTTGCGGACGCCGATTTTGAGGTGTCTGCCACGCTCGTGGCCGTCACACTCACGGCGCTTGGATTGAGCGCGTTTACCGGCGCTGTGTATAGCCCGAGTGTTGACACTGTCCCCACCGCGGTATTGCCCCCAACGACGCCGTTCGCCTCCCATGTCACGTTCGTGTTGCTATTGCCCGTGACGGTGGCCGCGAATTGCTGCGTTTGTCCCAGACGAACTGTCGCCGATGTAGGGCTGATCGTTACCGCTACCGTTTGAGTGCTATGGCAGCCGCTCTGCCAAAGCATCGTTCCCACAATCGCAGCACTGAACCACAGGCGTCGCATCGTGTTTCCTCCCGCAAAACTCAACTTCCTCCTGCACATGGTTCTGTCTCTCCCATCCCCGCCGCTTCGGACGGGCGACTCTCTAAAATGTCCGGCTCACCGTAAATCGAAAAGTGCTGCGTCTTTCGTGAAACTGAATCGTCTGCGTAGGATGCAACAGATTGTCGAGAGTAGGGACAATGTACTGATCGTAGACATTCGGCGGGAGCGAATTCTTGAATGCATCCGAAAGATAAAACGTTCCGTTCGGAGCCGTCACCGTTTGCGAATAGAGAGTCGGATTGAAGGCCCAGTAGATGCGGAAGGGCGCCTGCACAATCGGCAACTGCAAGATGAATTCAACTCCCGTGGATGTCCGCGGCGCGAAATTCGATCCTGGGGCCAACTTCAGCGAGCTGTCGATCGAAGTGTTCGGAAATTGCGAGCGCAACTGCGCAAGGCCCGCGGAATCGAGTTTCAACTGGCTCCGGCGCAGGATTCCGTTGATCCCGGCGTCGAAGAAGAGAGTCATTCCGAACGTCTGCCCGACGATCGGGATGCGGTATTCCGCGTTTCCTACGACTTCCGCATCACCACCGGGGTAAACAATGGTGTAGGTCTGGAGAGGAACTCCAACGGTCCGGGAAACCGGCTCCCCATAAACATTGAGGGTACCGGGAACGTTGAACGTCACTGACGCGCTCGACATGACAGGAACGAATGCGATCGGTGAAATTGTGCGGGTATCGAAGCCCCTCACGCTGTCGTCACCACCGGTGAAAAACCGTTCGTACGGAGAAGGCTCGACTCCACCGTAGCCGGTGGTATAGGCGGTCAGGAGGTGGAAGCCCAGCACATTCCGTCTGTGATTGACGGGCCGGAAATACTTGGCGTCGAACACTTGTGTGATGGACTTGGCGTTCCCTCCGAGGCCCTCCAATCCTATTGAGTAGAACAAGCTCTTGCCGTGCGTGGGGTTGACCGGATTGTCCACCGTGTTGTAAGTGAGCGTGGAAGTGATTTTGCTCGAACGAATTCCGCGCAACGCCGCCGGTCCAGCAAAGCTCCGATACTGGAGCGTCTGAAAGAGCACCTGAGCCGCGTTCGTGGTCGCATCGATGTTGGTGAGTGTGTAGCCGTAAGTGGCCCCGAGTCGCGTGAAGGAGAAGCGCTTGAGCGGATAGCTCGCGGAAACCGTGAATCCCTCACTGTCCTGCCTGTAGTTCTGCGCCGTGGCCGGGTTAATGCTGACTTGCTGGTTTTCGAGGATCGACAATTCCTGTTGCTGATCGTATATGTAGCGAGTACGGAAGACAGTGAAGCCGGTCGAAATGGGCCGATCGAAAAGATAGGGCTCGGTGAAACCGAAGAGAAAACTGGTTTGCCGCTCACCCAACTGAGTGGACAACGTGAGGGTTGCTCCCAAGCCGAGGAAGTTGTTCGTCTGATAGGTAAGGCCGCCGTAGCCCCCGGCCAATCCGCTCAATCCCCCTTGCAGAGCGATCGATTGTTTCCCCTTCTCCTTGAGCTTCAGATTGATGTCCACCGAGCCTTCCTTGGTATTCCGCTTGATTTCGGCGTCCTCCGGCTTGATCTTCTCGAAATAGTCGAGCTGGTTAAGCCGCAGGATGCTGACTTCCCAAGCCCGCTGGTTAAAGAGTTGGCCCTCGTCGATCAGCACTTCCCGCCGGATAACCTTGTCGCGAGTGATCGTGTTTCCTGTGAACTCGATGCGGCGGACGTAGTACATCTTCTGCTCGTCGAACTTGAGCGTGAGATTAATGTGCTTGTTTGTCTCGTCGATATCGAAGACGGGTTCGGAAGTGAAATCGATAAACCCGTACTGGCCGTAGACCTTCTTATA
>Ga0208036_1000737_pt1 | contig 17328 bp, 21 predicted proteins | sample June2015DPH_11_1_2_FD_184706 | JGI IMG/M metagenome (GOLD analysis project Ga0208036, IMG submission 184706) | Peatland microbial communities from SPRUCE experiment site at the Marcell Experimental Forest, Minnesota, USA - June2015DPH_11_100... | ecosystem: Environmental > Terrestrial > Soil >...
GCTTGTGATGCTCGTGAGCATCGTTTGGATGGTGGCCGACGCCCGCGACAAGGGGCGCTCGTGGGGAAGCACGCTCGGCTGGGCTCTCGGCGCCGTGCTTCTGTGGGTCGTGTTCTTTCCGTCCTACCTCATCGCCCGTAAGCACTTTGGCGACAAGGCGACCGACGAAGGGGCGACCGTCTCGAATTGCCTAGACGTCTAGGCAATCGCGACCGTCCGTGACTCGCGCCTCCCCGCGTCCTAGCCTTGCCCCCGTGGCCGGGCGTAGGGTGACGCGGTGACCCTCGTCGACGACCGCCAGGTGTTCCTGGCCGCGGCGCGCGCCCAGTGAGACATTCTCCACGGCCAGTAGTGGTTGAACGAGTCAGCCGCTATCTGACCCGTCGTAAGTATCAGGTACGGTGCCCTGAGTGCAAGCAGACTCGGCTTGTGACGCTGTCAACTGGCCCAGCAGAAAGAGCCGTTTACCCTGTTGACTGGCTAGGACGTATCGCCAAGCGATGCCGGGGGTGTGCCATTGAAGCGCAACGAGCGAAGCCTAGGATGACGCGCCCATGAGCCTGCTCGCTGACCGTAACCGCGAAGTCGCGCTCGCCGCGGCGCGGCTGTTTCGGCCAACCGTGCTGCTCCCCTCACCGCCGTGGTTCGAGATTGCGCGGCCTGAGCAGCTACCGCCCGAAGGCGACTGGCTAGTATGGGCGTTCATTGCCGGCCGTGGCGCGGGCAAAACGCGGGCGATGGCCGAGTGGGTCAACGACCAGGTGCGCCGGTTCGGTAAGCACCGCATCGCTCTCATCAGCCGGACGCCCGCCGACGTACGCGACGTGATGATTGAAGGCGAGGCGGGCATCCTGGCTTGCTCGCCTGACGACTTCCGGCCGGAGTGGAATCCGTCGATCCGTCGCCTCACCTGGCCGAATGGCGCCGTGGCGTTCTCGTTCTCGTCGGAGAACCCAGGCCAGCTCCGAGGGCCGTCGCACGACCTCGCCTGGGCCGACGAACCCGCGGCCTGGGACGATGCCAAGAAGGGCGACGTCCTCGACACGTCGTGGAACAACCTCATGCTCGGGATGCGCGTACGAGGCGGCAGCCAGCCTCGGGTCGGGTTCTCGACCACGCCGAAGAACAACCGGCTCATCCGTGACGTGCTCGGCAAGCCATCGACAGTAAAGACGACGGGCACGACCTATGACAACCTCGCCAACCTCACCCCGACGTTCAAGGCGCGAGTCCTGTCGGCCTATGAGGGGACGCGCATCGGACGCCAGGAGCTGCTAGGCGAACTGCTCACCGACGTAGAGGGCGCCCTGATCGACTTGGACACCATCGACCATTTCCGGGTCACGGTGCCGCCGATATTCACCCGCGTCGTCCTCGGCGTGGATCCCGCGACGACCTCGGGCGAGGATTCGGACGAGACGGGCATCATTGTCGCGGCCAAGGGCGCGGACGGTCACGGCTACGTCCTGGCCGACCGTTCGGGCAAGTTCACGCCGAATGGCTGGGCGCGGCGTGTCGTCGAGACCTACAAGGAGTACGAGGTCGACCGCGTGGTGACGGAGGTGAACCAGGGCGGGGACACCTGGGAGGAAGTGCTGCGCTCGGTCATGCGGTCCATTTCGTACAAGTCGGTCCATGCCAAGGACTCGAAGCGGCTGCGCGCCGAGCCCGTCATGGCGCTGTACGAGCAGGGGCGCATCCACCACGTCGGCTCGTTCCCCAAGTTGGAGGACCAGCTGACCCAGTGGGTGCCAGGGTCGGGGGAGTCGCCGGACCGCCTGGACGCTCTGGTCCACGCCTTTGCCGAGCTGGGCTTGGCTGCGGGCGGTCATGGTTATGTGTTCGCGGAATACATGCAGGCAGACATCGCGAAGCGGGAGGTGGGGCAGATGGCCGACGAGGGCAGGCCCTTGTCCAAGGGCGAGCTGGCAATCGACCGGGAGCGGGCGCGGCTCGCGCGCCTGGCCGCGCGCCCGACGCGCGTCCCGCGCCACGACCACCTCTACGTGCGCCAGCCGGACGGGGCGATACGGTGCAACGTGTGCCAGGGCACGCCAGCGTGGGTGCCGCAGAAGCCGGGCGAAGCGCCAGACAAAGCCTAGACGTCTAGGGTATTGACAGGGAGGCAGGGATGGAGACTGTTTGCACGGCCGACGTCGCCTACAACCCGAATCGGGTTCTGATCTGCTACTACGAGGCCATCGCCGCGATGAAGCAACCGCACGAGGTGTTCGCAGAACGGCGGACCAAGAAGCGCGCGGACGAGATGACGGTCAAGGGCGACGTTGTCGCCTCGTGGCACAACCTCAGTGATAACGAGCGCTACCGGGCGTGGCGCGTTGGCTCTGATGCCTGGGTCTACGCGAACTCATGGGGCGAGAATCACATGGTGGTCCGTGTGACCGTTGACGGTGGCGACGCTGCCGAGCGTGCAGCGACATTGGCGGCGGAAGTGCTCCAGTTGCTTCCACCGGTGGAGACGGCCGAGCGCGGGACGGCACGCGTCGAGTTTTGGTACTGGGCAGGCGATGGAGCCCGGAGTCGCCAGCGCAATCTTGCCGTGCCTCCGTGGGAGGACATCGCCGGGAACTACTCGGCGCTGGCCCGCGAGGAAATCGCGAGACTGATGGCGCTCACGCCCGCCGACATCGGCTCGGGGCGCATCCTGCTCCTGCACGGCCCGGCCGGGACAGGGAAGACGACCGCGGTCCGCGCCATCGCCGACGCCTGGCGGGGGTGGTGCGACATGATCTACGTCATCGACGCCGAGGAAATGTTCGGCCGTGGTGGGTATCTCATGCAGGTTCTTCTCGATCAGGGCGAGGACGCGAATCGCTGGCGGCTGATCGTGGTCGAGGACGCCGAGGAGTTCCTGACGCCAGACGCCAAGGCGAACGTCGGTCAGTCCGTGGCGCGGCTCTTGAATCTTGGCGACGGGATCATCGGCCAAGGACTGAACGTGCTGATCCTGATGACGACGAACGTGCGGATCGGGAAGCTCCACCAGGCGATCATGCGGCCCGGACGGTGCATCGCCAACATCGTCGTCCCGAAACTGACGGCCGCGGAGGCAACGGAGTGGAGCGAGGGCGCTGTCCGCGAGGAGTCCACGCTGGCCGAGCTGTACGAGGCGCAGCGCCATTCCCAGATCGGGCGAGGCATTGAGCACCAGACCATCGGCTTCGCGCCGTAGCTGACAATCACCGCTGCGCTCCGGCCGCGGTCCTACACTGAGGGGCAGCTAGTCACCGAAGGAGGCGCGTTGCCCGGATTCTCGACTCGCTTTCAGAGTGGCTTCGTGCAGCTGGTCGGCCTCGGCGTCGCTGACGCCGCGACCTGGCGTTTCGCCGGGTCGAACGCCGGGCTGCTCGTCGCCGCGGCCGTGCTCGTGCTCATCGGCTTCGCGATGGACGGGGGTGAGATAGACGCGGTCGGGGCCGTGGGGAAGCTGCTCGCGCGGCTCGGCGGGCTGTTGAGCCGCCACGAGGCGTCTGAGTGAGCCTCGTCCGCGACGCCGTCAGGGGCACCCGCTACCGCCCATCGGCCGGTGAGAAGGTCGTCCAGGCCAAAGCCGTGAAGGACGCGGCGCGCACCGCGGCCTCGGCCATCGTGGCGACGCACACGGCCGACGACATCGCCTCGGGCCGGGTCAACCTCGCCGCCGTTGCCGCCGCGGCCTCGGGCGCCTACGCGCCGCGCACGACGCTCACGCCCGCGGACATCGAACTGGCGCTCATCGAGCAGGGCATCTCCTTCCAGCCCCCGCTCGGCCCGGGGACGCCCATCCGGCCGTTCCACGGCTACAACGAGCCCCCGCGGCTGGCTGATTACATCCCCGGCTCGAACATCGCCGTCGAGACGAGGTCCGGGCGCATCCCGTTCCGCACGCTGACGCAGATCGTCGAGGGCTACGACATGGCCCAAATCTGCATCTCGCACATCATCGCCGACCTCTGCTCGATGCCGCTCCTGTTCCGGGCAGTGGACGGCTACGAGGGCGACGTGTCGAAGGAAATCGCCCAGGCCAAGCAGTTCTGGAAGAAGCCCGACGGCAAGCACCCCTGGCGGGTGTTCTTGACCAAGCTGCTCTACCAGCAGCTCGCCTACGACTGCGGGATGCTCTACAAGGTCCGGGACAAGAGCGGGAAGCTGAAGGCGGTCCAGGTGCCGGACGGGCGGATGTGGGCACCGATCATCGACTACTGGGGCGAGCGCCCCGACGCACCCGCGCCGGCCTTCGCCCAGTTCGTCGAGGGGCTGCCGTGGGGCTGGACCGACGAGACGCTGGTCATCTACGAGCCGTACACGTCCCGCGCCGAAGACCCCCGCTACGGCCTGGCGCCCATCGAGTGCATCCTGCTCAATGCCAACACCGACGTGCGGTTCCAGTGGCACTTCCTCAACATGTTCACGGGCGGCCAGGTCCCGGAGGGGTTCGCCGAGGCACCGCCCGAGCAGTCCGACCCCGACCAGCTCGGCCAGTGGCAGGAGCTGTGGGACGACTGGACGTTCGGCGACCAGACGAAGCGCTGGGGGGTGCGCTGGCTCCCGTTCGGTGCCAAGTTCACGAGCTACAAGCCGACGACGTTCGACGCCAAGTTCCCCGAGTACCTGGCCCGCCGGACCATCTCGATGTTCCACCGGACCCCGCAGGACCTCGGCATCCTGGACGACGTCAACCGCGCGACCTCGGAAACGCAGGTCGACGAACAGTTCCGCATCTCGACGCGGCCCCGGACCGGCTTCATCGAGGACGTGTTCCTGAACCCGATCACACAGGACGAGCTGGGCTTGCCCATCGCCTGCTATTTCGACCTCGGCCAGGAAAAAGAAGACCGCCTGATGGTCGCCCAGGAGCAGAAGATTTGGATTGACGCTGGGGTCATCTCGTCCGATGAGCCGCGCGAGAAGATTCTTGGTCTGCCGGTCGACCCAGAGAACCGGATGCCGCGCTCGTACAACGCTGGCGGCCGAGCTGGTGTCATTCCGAACGCGATCCTGATGGCCTGGGCCAAGGCTCTCGGCGGCTACGACATTACGACCGGGGCCCCGTTCTTGGAAAGGGTCACACCGAAGGAATGGCTCGCTCCGGGAGAACTGGCACCGCCCCCGAACGTCTCTCTGCCTGGTCAACCCAGTCTGCCGCCTAGTCAACCTGGCGCCCTGCCACCCGTGCCGGTCCCGCCGCGTGGCCCGCGCACTCCGCCCCCGGCCGCGCCCGCGCCGGGCCAGGAACCGGCCCACGACGAGACCAACGTCGCGCCCCCGGCAGGCTCCACCGCGCCGCCCAAGACCGCGCCCGCGGCCAAGTCGGTCGTCGACGTCGGCGGGCTGGTCGTGAAGGCGATGGACACTGGCCGCGTGCTCATGATTCAGCGCGCCTTCACGCCCGACGACCCCGCGGCCGGCACGTTCGAGTTCCCGGGCGGCCACATGGAGGGCGACGAGACACCGCTGCAGGCCGCGGTCCGGGAGTGGCAGGAGGAGGTCGGCGAGCCGCTGCCCGACGGCTACTTCGACGGCTCGTGGACCAGCCCCAACGGCATCTACCGCGGGTTCGTCTACGTCATCGCCTCGGAGGCCATGCTGCACCTCAACCCAGACCCGGAGAACCGCGGCGTGCTGAACCCCGACGACCCGGACCAGGACAACATCGAGGTCGTCTGCTGGCTGGAGCCTGCGGACATCCCGGCGATGCCGAACCTGCGCGAGGAGTGCCACACCTGCGACTGGGTGGTCATCTCCCAGGCCGGGACGGCTGCCAAGATGGTCCGCGTCGCCAAGGCGATTAGCTACGACCAGGTGGGCGACGGTTCGCGCGTTTCGTTCGTGACGTCGGGCGGGGCGACGATTACCGGCACCATCCAGCTCTACAAGGACGGCATCTACGGTATCGACCCCGAAGACGGCGGGGGCGTGGCCTATCTGGTGTCGGGCGATGACCTCAACTTGCTCAAGTGCGCGCCACCGACCGAGGGCATCACCGCGGAGACGGGCTTCACGGGCGTCGACCTCACCGGCTTCGACGACGAGGACGACGACGACGCCGAGGAGCAGCTACAGAAGGTGCTCGGCCAATGGCAGTCGAACGCCCTCCTCGCGGTCCGCCGCGGGCGCAAGCCGCGCTACTTCCACGACGAGGTGATCCCGGTCGAGGTCGGCCACCGCATCTACAAGGCGCTCGCCAAGGCGAAGACCAAGGAGCAGGTGCGCGCGGTCTTCAAGGCGGCCAAAGCCGACCCAAAAGGTTCACGGTGGCCGGGCTCGGCCCTCCGCCACCGAATCCCCCAGGCGTACGCGCCGAAGATAGCCGAGGCGCTGCGGGCGGGGACGAAGGGGATCGACGCCGCGGTGGCCTCTATGGTGACGAGGGCTACCAAGGCTTCACCCCCTACACCCCCGACGAGCGGAGCGAGCGAGGCGCGGGCCGCGGTCGAGGCGAACGTCTCGATTGACGCCGACCGCACGGGCGCGGTCTTCGCCCAGATGTACGCCGACGCCTACGGGGGCGGGGTCAAGGCCGCACGCGCCGCGCTGGGCGTGGACGCCCGCGCCCCCTCGTGGCTCCCCGACGACATGCTGACGACCGTCTCGCGCGACTGGGAGGCGTGGACCCCCGGCTGGTCCGACGCGGCGCTGCAGGACGCCGGGGGCGGGCTGGCGACGCTCCTCGACGCGCGGGGCATCACCATCCAGGGCATCACCGGGTCGGCGATGGACCGCATCGGCACCGCGCTCGCCGACGGCATCGCCGCGGGCGACCCGCCCGCCACCATCGCCGCGGCCATGTCGGACGTCATCGCCGACCCGCAGCGGGCGTTCACCATCGCGGATACTGAGTGCGCCCGGTCATTTACAGCGGCGAGCATCGACACCTACACCGAGAATGGCGTGGCCGAGGTGGACCTGCTCACGTTCGACCCCTGCGAGGAGTGCGAGGAGATCGAGGACTCGAACCCCTACCCGATTGACGACGCGCCTGACGTGCCGATCCATCCCAACTGCCGCTGCGCGCTTGCCCCGGCGAACATCCCCGGCGCGCCATCGACCGAGGAGGGCGGCGAATGAGCCGCGCCTCGCGTCGCACGCCCCCCGTCGAGCACCGCGGGCGCGTCACCGTCCGCGCCATCCCGCAGGCGCCGGGTGCGCCGTCGGCCACGGCCGCGATGCGCGCCAAGGCGGAGCAGGCCCGCAGGCGCGGTATCCGCGACTTGCTCGGGCGGGCGAATACGCTGGCGGAGACAGGAAGGGGTGAGGCGGATGCCTGACCAGGAACGGGCGGCGCTGCTCGCCCAGCTACGCGACGCGAACGACGAGCGGGCGCGGACGATGTACGCCGAGACGGGCAAGGCTCTCGCGGGCATGTCGAACGTCTACATCGTGGCGCTCCTGGAGCAGCTGCTGGGCGGACCGGGCTCACCGGCCCACGTCGAGGCGTGCGTGCTCTACGAGGAACGCCGCGCCGAGGCGCTGGACCAGATCGAGCCCCAGGCGCGCCAGATGCACGACGCCGAGGTCGAAGCGGCGAAGGAGATGGCAAGGAACCGCGCCGCGGGCCCGCGGCTCGTCGTACCAGGGAGGGGCTGACGTGACCATGCAATTCACCGACATCGTGGGGCTCCAGGTGCTGTTCAGCCCGGAGCAGGGCCAGGAGACGCACGACACGCTGCTCGCCCGCCTCCAGGACGCGCTCGCCAAGGGCGCGACCGTCGTGGCGTCGAACTACTCCATCGACGACCCGGACATCCTCGCGGTGCTCACCCAGATCGGCAAGGCCGTCCCGGCGTCCCGGTTCCTGTTCGACTCGTCGGAGTATTTCGGCCGCGAGGAAAAGCCTCTGGTGGACGCGCTCATTCAGGCGCTGCCCGCCGACCAGTGGGGCATCGGCACCAGCTCGGTTGACGGGAACATCCTGCACAACAAGGTCATCGTCGCCATCTACCCAGACGGCACGGCCTGGACGTTCACGGGGAGCTACAACGTCACGGCCAGCGCATCGAAGGAAGCGAACAATGCCTGGTTCATCGACTCGGCCCAATGCGCCGCGGCGTTCGCGGCCGAAATCGGGAAGGACCTGGCCTGGGTCGTCGCCAACCAGCCCCAGCCCCCGACGGAGAAGCCGAGCTACTAGATGGCCAAGAAGAAGCGCGTCACGGTGGAGTGGACGGACAGCACTGGTCCGCCTGGTGGCAGAACTACGGTCTGGACTGACCTTGCCAATTACGACTCGGCTCCCAGCAAGATCGTGACGAGCGGCTACATCGTCAAAGAGAAGCACGGCTACATCGTGGTCGCGTCTTCAATTTCGAGCACTGGACACGTCGCGGGCCTTATGACCATCCCCAAGAGCGCGATCATGAAACTGCGGAAACGCTGATGGCCTCCGCCAAGCGCATCGACCCCGAGGACACCATCGACTCGGTCATCTTCGGCATCGTGAAGCTGCAGAAGGAGGGCTGGGCGCTGTCGGGCCTGTCGCTCGAAATCCAGTACCAGGAGCCCCAGCCCGCTGGCCAGAAGCCGAAGAAGCACAAGCTGCCCGTCGAGGCCACGATGGTCGTCCGGCTCCGGCCCGCCTGATGCCGCGCCGCAGCGGGTCGTCGCGTTGGAGGCGGCTGTCGTGGTGGCCGCCCCGGCGCCGCGGTTCGGGCGCGCACGGGCACCAGCAGTGGCAGCTCTCGCGCCGCAAGCCGCGGGAGAACCGCGTGCCGGTCGTGCGGAAGGCGGTGGAGCGGTAGTGTCTGTCGCCTGCTTCGACCTCGACGGTACGCTGGACAGCTACGTCTCGACGTTCGTCCCGCTGCTCGGCGCGATGAAAAAGGCCGGGAACTGGCACATCGTCGTGCTCACGGGTGACGAGCAGGACACCGTCACCGCGGAGAACATCGCCCAGAAGCAGGAGTACCTGGCCGAGCTGGGCTACGGCGCGTTGTATGACGAGGTGACCATCGTCGCCAAGCCGACAGCATCGAACAAGGCGCTCTACATCGCGGACAACCACGTCGTGCTGTTCGTGGACAACAGAGCCAAGAACCTGAAGACCGCGCTGGACGCCGCCCCTGGGTGCCTGTGCCTGTTGCCGTGGGCGACGCGGGAGTGAAATGCCTAGACGTCTAGGGAATTGGCGGCGCTAGGTAACGACTCCCGAACCTGTGCGCCTCGGCTGGCAGGGTGGTGTTGAACGCGCCGTTGTTGTTCTCGTCCTCCACCCACGCCCATTCCTGCGGGCGGTAGGAGTGATGGGGCGGCTTGCTCATGTCGCCATAGACGTACAGCGTCCCATCTGGGTCGACCGCAAAGCTGGAGTCGCCGTGACGTGCGAAAAAGCCGTGGTCAGGGACGAACTCGTAGCCAAGCGGGTCTTCCGGCGTTGCCGCGGGGTCCAGAACTCGGACGCTGATCTCGCTGCCGACGTGACCATGCAGGATTTTCATGGTGTTCCCTCCGTTGGTTTACCTTCCGACGCGCGCCACCCTACACCTGCGCTGTATCAGTGTGGTCCGGTGTCTGACTCCCGCGTGAATCCCACGCGTGACGTTCGATGGTGCGTAGACTCGGCGCAGACCGAGCGTGAGGTGAAGGTGGTGACCCGGCAAGGAGCGCGAGCGTGAGCGACGGGCGCGCGGAGCGCGCGCACCAGGTCGCCCAGCCGTTCCTTACCTCGCTGGACCGGCACCGCCGCCGCGAAGTCCTCGACGGCGCCCGGCAACTGCTCCGCGAGCACGGCCCGGAAGGGCTGCTCAGCGACCCTGGCGCGGTCCCCAAGATGACCCGCGCCCAGGTCCGCCAGATGTACCGGGCGATGGGCTGGCGCGGCTCCAAGGCGCACCGGCACAACCTCGACCGCCAACGCAAGCGCGTGGCGCAGGCCCTCGCCCTCGACCAGGCGCTCACCGCGGCCGACGCCGAGGCGCGCATGGGGCCAATCGAGCACGCGCGCTATCGCATCAGGGAGGCCGTCTCGTGAGCGGCCGCGCTGTAGTCATCGAGAGCCCGAGCGACGAGGTGCTGGCGAAGCTGCTCGAATCACCTGCCGCGTCCCCGCCGACGTTGCCACCGCACATTGAGGCGTCCCAGCCTGGCACGGTCATAAAAGCGCAGGCTGCCGACCGATTTCTCCTGGTCGTTGCGTACCCAGCGATGAAGGCCGACGTGGGGGTGGCCAAGGACGGGTTCCGCGATTTCGCCCGTGCTGATGCCGTCGAGAAGGCGTGCTGGGCCTTCGCCCGTCACGGCCTGCAGCTCGGGCTGTGGCATGAGAAGGGCCATGAGGATTGCGGCGAGGTGGTCGAGAACTGCATCTACCGCGGCCCGGACTTTACGGAGAACGGCCAGTCGATTTGTAAGGGCGACTGGCTGGTCGGCTCCATTCTCTCCCCTTACGCCTGGGAGATGTTCGAGAAGGGCCTGATCGGAGGGGCCAGCATCGAGGGGCCGTGTCGCCGGAACCTCACCCCGCTGCCCGAAGTGCTCGCGTCGCTGAGGAGCTGAGATGACCACGGAAATCTCCGAACTCGAAGACCTGGACGTGCACACGCTCCACTTTGTCAAGGCTGGGGCCAACGGCTTCCGCGAACTGCTCGCCAAGGCCGAGGGTGACACCCCGTGCCCGACGTGCGGAGGGAAGAAGACGATTCTCCAGGGCAACCGGAAGTGCCCGGACTGCGCCGGGACCGGGAACGCGACGACCGTCGAGAAGGCGCTGGCCTGCGAGTGCGACGCCTGCCTCGCGTTGACCACGCTCCAGAAGGCGCTCGCCGCGGGCGACGACGGCGAGATCGCCAAGGCCGAGCTGTCGAGCGCCAAGATCAACGACCTGCCGGACAGCGCATTCGCGTACATCGAGCCGGGCGGCAAGAAGGACGACCAGGGCAAGACGACCCCGCGCTCGCTGCGCCACTTCCCCGTGCACGACGAGGCGCACGCCCGCAACGCGCTCGCCCGCGCGCCCCAGTCGCCGTTCGGCCCCAAGGCGATGCCGAAGATTCGCGCCGCCTGCCACAAGTTCGGCATCGAGATTTCCGACGAGGCCGACAAGGGCCTCACCATCAAGGACGGGGGCGCCATCGTCTCGGCGCTCAACCAGGCGGGCAGCTCGGGGCCGTACCCTGGCTCGCCTGAGTGGGAGGCGCAGGACGCGCAGATTCTCATCGACGCCGGCACGTCCCTCGCGGACGCCGGTCGCAAGCTGCAGCAGGTTCTCGACAGGGAACAGACAGAGGTCGCGGTCGGAGGCAAGCCCCACGACGTGGAGGATGTCTTCGACCTCGAAGACGCGCTCAGCGCGTTGGACGCAGTGCTCGGCATCACAGCACGGATGGCTTTCACGGAGCAAGCCGAAGGCCAGGCCGCGGGCGTGTCGAAGGCTGGACGGAGGTTGTCGGGCGTGTCGGTCGACAAGGTCGTCGCGGCACGGACAGCGGCCGACCAGTTGCGTACTCACCTAACCGACTTGCTCGGTCCGGACGATCCGGCCGCGGCGGGCGGTAAGACCGCCACGAAAGGGGCGTTCGACATGGAAATGACCCAAGAGCAGTTCGACGCGGCTGTGACCGCCAAGGCCGGAGAGGTCGCCGCCAAGGCGATTGCCGACCACGAGGCGGAGAAGGCCAAGGTCGAAGCGGATGCCGTGAAGGCGGCAGCCGACGAGAAGGCCGCGAAGAAGGCGGCCAAGAAGGCGAAGCAAGAGAAGCGGGCAACCAAGGTCGCGGCGGCAGCCAAGGCCGAGGCGGACCGCAGGGCGACGATGAGCGACACCGAGCGGGTGGCGGACGACGCGGCGAAGGCCGAGGCCGACAAGGCCAAGGCGGACGCGGCGATGCTCCGTACCCTCGCCAAGCTCGTCGCCAAGAAGGGTGACGCCGACGCGCTCATCCGGGCGGCCAAGGCCGTCCAGAGGGGCGAAGCTCCCGACGAGACGCGGAAGGAAATCGCAGAGCTCCGCGCGACGGTCGAGAAGGTTGCCGGCGAGGTCCCCCACTCCGGGAGGTTCCCACTCAGCCCCGGAGCAGGCACGGACGCAGCCGCGGCAGCGCTGAAGGCGTTGGCGGGGTTCACCCGCGGTGACGGCATCGGCGGGGAGACCCAGGAAGCCGTCGCCAAGAGCTTCGACGACCGCATCGAAGCGGCCGAGAAGGCTGGCAACGACATGGAGGCCGACTACCTCCGCGCCGAGAAGGCCCGCGTCATCATGACCAGGGCCGAGATCGGCCGCGGCTTCCCGACGGACGGCGGACCCGAGAAGGTCCCGTCCCCGGCGGTGCCGCGGTAGCAACACCCACAGAAGGCGCGCGCGATCCCGCGCGTGCCCGGACATCGACGTAAGGAGCACAACCCAAGATGAGTGCTGGAGCCGATCTCCTCGGCGTGACCGAGGAGACCTTCAACGCGATCAAGGGGACCCTCACCACCGGCCTCACGGCCTCGACCGGCCTGCAAGGTGTGAACCTGCAGGACTACGTGTCGTTGGTCCCGTGCAAGACGCCGACCAGGGACTCCCTGCCGCGTGTAGCGGCACCGCAAGGTGCCCAGTACGCCTACTGGCGCACGTTCCTCAACGTGAACGCCCTCCAGGCGGACGGTGCCGAGCCCACCGACTTCGGCGGTTCGGCAACCGAGATGGACCTGCAGAACGTCTTCGCGCCCTTTGGTCTCATTGCCAAGCACGGCATCGTGACCGAGGACGCCATCGCCCTGGCCGGCGGCTACGCCGACGCCCTGGCGGTGCAGACCCTGGAGACGATGAAGCAGGAGTTCATCACCGAGAACATCAACGTCCTGCACTCGCAGGCGTACGCCGTCCCGACCCTTGGAACCATCTCGCTCTCTGTGAGCGCGACGAATGGCTACATCGGCTCGGGCGCGACCGTCTACGTGTGGGTCGCGGCCCGCTCCGGGAAGAACTACTTCTACGGCGGGTCGGGACCGGCCAGCGCGTCGTCCCACACCTCTGTCGGGACCACGTCGACGACGAACTCCGTCTCGGCGTTCATCCCGGCGGTGCGGACGGCGGTGGCCTGGGACTGGTTCGTGGGTTCGTCCTCGTCCAACGGGGTCTACTACACGACCACGACCGTGAACTCGGTGACCATCACGACCATCCCCACGACCCCGCAGGCGGTTCCGAGCCTGGCGCTGATCTCCAGCGTCCAGCCGACGACCCCGCCGACGGCGGACACGTCCTACCAGTCCTACTGGATCAACGGCTACGTGGCCTCGATCCTCGGCGACTGGTCGACGGGTGCGTTCGGTTCGTCCTACGTGACGCCCGGACAGGGCACCGCGCAGGGGTCCATCTTCACCTCGCTCGACGGCGGGCAGTTCCACGTCGAAGGCGCGGCGATCCTGGAGCTCGACGAGCTGGACCTGGCGATCTACAACAACTACCCGGGGGTCTCCCCGGCGCGGTTCATCGTCGGCACCCAGATCGTGAACGACCTGGCCAACGCGGCCCTGTCGTCCCCCCAGGCGATCCTGTTCTACCAGGGCGCCCTGGAGGACCGGCAGCGGCTGGTCATGGGCGGCACGGTGGCGAACTACCTGAACAAGACCGACGGGCAGACGCAGATCGAAATCTTCGTCGACCCGTACATGGTGCCGGGCGAGCTCATCGCCGAGGTGCGGTCGGTCCCGTTCATGGGGTCCAACGTGAAGACGGCAAGCCGAGTCGAGACGCTGCGTGACTACCAGCGTTACGACTACTTCCCGAACTACGTCGCCAACTCCTCGGCCGGCGGCCCGCGTCACGAGTTCGACGTGCGCTGCTTCGAGGCGTTCGAGACGGTGGTCGGGCCGACGATGGCGGTCCTCGCCAACATCGCCCCCGGGCTCGCCTCTTAGACGACAACGGAAGGGGACCGGCGGGTACTCCTGTCCACCCGCCGGTCTCCGCTGGCAGGGACAGGAACGAGACAGGGAGGCAGGAATGTTCATCAAGCACTTCGCCAAGCACACTTGGCGCGAAAAGAGCCCGGTCAACCCCAGCCACAGCGTTGTCACCTACCAGTGGACCGGCTCGGGTACGACCAAGATCGTCCACGGCGAGCGTGAGTTCGAGGCCGACGACAACGGCTGGATCGACGCTCCGCCCGACGTGGTCGAGACGTACCTGCGGATGCACGTCACGGTCGGCCGAGGCGACCAGTCCACATGGATGACGCAGCCCGACGCCCAGGCCCAGGTCCGGGCGGGGTTCATGGACGAGGCCGAGTCGGTCTTGGGCAAGACCGTCGTGCCCGTGCTCCCGCGCCCGCGGCTCGTCGCGCCCCCGCGCCCGGCCGCGCGTCCCCGCCCTACGCCCGCCCCGCGGCGGGGACCGGCCAACCGCGGGCTGGGGGACGACGGCGCACGCCCGCCGTCTGCTTCGTAGCGGTCCACGCCCACCCGCTGGCGCTCGCGGCCCTGCGGCGCTTCGCACCGGGGGCGGTGGTCGTCACAGTCCGCGAGGGCGACACGACGGCCTACAGCCGCACCTGGGCCGAGTGGTGGGCCGCTGGCGAGGCGTTCGCTCTCGTCGAGCAGGACATCGAGCTCCACGGCACGGTGCTCTCGCAGTTCCGGCGCTGCGCGGAGCCGTGGTGCGTCTTCCCCTACAACGGCCCCGGCTACGGCGGCGCGGGCGGCGACCCGGTCCTCTACGGCGCGCTCGGCTGCGTCCGGTTCTCGGCGGCACTGCTCGCGGCCGAGCCGGACCTGCCCGCCTACGTGGGCGCCATTGACGACGCGCCGGGACTCGCCCGCGGGGACTGGCGGAGGCTCGACGCGCGGGTCCTCGGGGCATTGCGTGACCGGGGGTACTCCCCGCACCTACACTGGCCCGAAGTGCGCCAGCACCATGTGTTCCACGGTCTGTGCTCATGTGGCACCGATCACGAGGCGTATCCGGTGGACAGGGAGGGGCGGTACAGCCCATGAGGGACTACCTGGCCTACCTCCTGCGGCGCCTCCGCACCGCGTGGAGCGGAGTACCCGTGTGCCGCGAACCTCGCTGCGGGAGGCAACGCGATTACTGGGCGGGCGACTTCTGCAAGCTGCACCGATGACCGTCACCGTCATCATGCCCGTGTACGAAGCGGCCGACTGCCTGCCCGCGGCCATCGGCTCGGTCATAGCCCAGACCTACGAGGACTGGGAGCTGGTCGCCGTCGATGACAACTCAGCCGACCCGCGGGTCATGCAAATACTCGACGCCGCGGGACGTGACCCGCGCGTGTTCGTCGTCCATCTCGGCACGACCGAGGACGAGCGCCGGCAGTCGGTCCGGTACGCGACGATCTTCAACCTCTGCGCGGAAATCGCCGAGGGCCATCTGACCTTCCTCTGCGGCGACGACTTCTACTACCCGGATCGGTTAGAACGGATGGTGCGGAAGCTCGACGAGGGCAACGACGTGGTCTACGGCGCGCAGCGGCTGGTCCCGATGCCGGGGGAGTACGGCGACCGCGTGCTGCACGGCACGGAGGCGATCCGCCACTGCCAAGGAGTCTTGACCGACGCCTACCACAAGGTCGACCTCAACTCGGTCATGGTGACGCACACGGCGTTTGACATGGCTGGCGGGTTTCCAGACCGCCCGCCGACGCCGCAGATGTGGCGCGAAGCCGACGCCTTGTTCTGGCAGCGCCTAGCGTTCGCCGGTTACGTCTTCGTCCCGGTCGATGATCCGGAGCGGCCGACGGACTGCAAGCGCTACAGAGACGACGGGGCAGATGCCCGCGTGATTCGAGGGGAGACGCCGTGGTGATCTCGTTGCTGTGCCCCAGCCGTGGCCGACCGGAGAACCTCCGGCGGTTGTCCGAGAGCGCTTTCAGCCTGGCGGCATCCCCACTCGACATCGAAGTGCTCGCCTACGTCGATCTCGACGACCCGGCTCTCCCGCAGTACGTGGCTCTCGACTGCGCTGAGATTCACACGGGGGAGCGGGTCATGTTCACGGACTACTGGAACAAGCTGGCGGAGGTCGCCCGCGGCGACATCATGGGCATGATGGGCGACGACGTCGTGTTCCGTACTCCCGGCTGGGACGTCATGGTCGAGGACGAGTTCGCGAAGTGGCCGGACCGGATCGTGTTCGTGAATGGCAGGGACGGAGCCCACGGGCCGGCGCTCGGCACGCACGGGTTCCTGCACCGTCGCTGGGTGGATGCTGTCGGCCGGTTCTGCCCGCCGTACTTCAGCCATGACTACCCGGACCTGTGGCTCACCGAGGTCGCGGACGCGCTCGGCCGGCGCGTGTTCCTGCCCGAACTGTTCACCGAGCACCTTCACCCCAACCTCGGGAAAGCACCGGACGACGACACTTACCGCGAGGGGGTGGCGCGCGGCGTGCGCGACAACTGCCCGCAGCTCTACATCGACACGCTCCCCGAACGTGAACAGGAGATCGCGACCCTGCGAGCGGTGATCGCGTCGCATGGTTGAGTACCGGCCGTCCGAGAGCTGCTGCGGGACGAGCCCCCTGTTCTTGCTGCCTTCCGAGGACATGCGCGCGGTCTTCGCCGGCAGTCCCGGTGGGCTGCCCGAAGCGCCGTTGATCGACTGGGCGTGGCGCGAGTTCGGTGGCGAGGGCTTGTTCGTGGACGTGGGCGCGCATGTCGGCCAGTGGACGCTCCCGTTCGCCGCAGCCGGGATGCCCGTCGTGGCATTCGAGCCCAACCCGCCCATCCGCGCACTTCTTAGCGCAGCGATTCGCCAGAACGGTCTCGCCGTGTCTCTTTGGCCTTTCGCGCTCGGCGCGGCAGCCGGGAGCGGCCATCTGACCGCGCCGGAGATCGGCGGCGGCATGGCGTCCATCGTGTGCGAGTTCCCTGGTGGCCCCGTCAGTGAGACCGTCGAGGTCCGTTCCCTCGACCACTTCAGCCTCGCGCCGCGCCTGCTCAAACTCGACGTGGAGGGCGCGGAGGTTGACGTTCTGCGCGGTGCTTATGAGACCATTCGCCAAAACAGGCCGGTCGTGATCTTCGAGTGCTGGGAGGATGAACGCGGCCAACGAACCGGCGAGCTGTTCGCGACCCTTGCCGAGTACGGCTACCGCACCGAGCGCAACTCGTGGCCCGAGACCTGGGTGGCCTACCCGTGATCTCGCTGCTTGTCCCGACACGCGGGAGACCTCACAACATTGCGCGGCTGCTCGACAGCCTCGACAGCACCACGACAGGGAGGATCGAGGTCGTGTGGTGCGTCGACGACGACGACGCCCCGAGCGTCCGTGCGCTGGCCGATCAGACCTACGGCCCGGTGGTCGTCGGGCCGCGCGAGTGCCCGAACCAGCTCTGGAACACGGCGTGGGTCGGCGCCAAGGGCGACATCCTGGCGCCGATGGGCGACGAC
>Ga0208036_1000743_pt1 | contig 17169 bp, 14 predicted proteins | sample June2015DPH_11_1_2_FD_184706 | JGI IMG/M metagenome (GOLD analysis project Ga0208036, IMG submission 184706) | Peatland microbial communities from SPRUCE experiment site at the Marcell Experimental Forest, Minnesota, USA - June2015DPH_11_100... | ecosystem: Environmental > Terrestrial > Soil >...
CCTTCAACTCGATCTCCTTGGCCACGGTCACGCCGTCTTTGGTGGACGTGGGGGAACCGAACTTCCTATCCAGAACCACGTTGCGACCCTTTGGGCCCAACGTGACTTTTACAACGTCCGCCAGCTTATTTACACCCCGCAGAATAGCCTGGCGGCTATCTTCACCAAGTACAATCTGTTTTGCATTTGCCATCTTTAACTCCCTCCAAATTTTTGGCTCCGCCCTGCTCCTTGGCAGGTAGCGGACCTTATCGAGCCCGTATTTGCTTTAGCCGCACGTCGTGCCTTCCGGCATGCCGCAGCGCGGCATTAGACCGGTTTATTTCTTCCCGCCAGCAGCAGATTGTTTTGCCGCTTCAATGATCCCCAGCACTTCGTCTTCACGGATGATCAGGTACTCTACGTCGTCGATCTTGATTTCGGTGCCGGAGTACTTTCCGAAAAGGATGCGGTCTCCCGCCTTCACGTCGAGAGGAATGACCTTGCCTTCCTCGGTCTTCTTCCCGCCGCCCACGGCGATCACTTCACCCTCCTGGGGTTTTTCCTTGGCTGTGTCGGGGATGATGATTCCACCTTTCACGGTTTCTTTCTCTTCCACTCGCTTGATCAGAATCCGATCATGCAGGGGCTTTACCTTCATGTTTGAGTCTCCTCTCGTCTACAAATTCTTTTGATTACTCAATTCCAAAAAACTTATCGTGGTCAACCCAAGCTCTAAACCTCGCCTCGCAACGCCATCCGCGCCTGGTCCTTCGGGGCGACTGCCGGGCGGCCTTCCCACTCGAGCCTTTAGCACTTGGACCCACCGAGTGCCAATATACCTGTTTGGGAGGAATTTGTCAAGCCTCAAAATGGGTCTGAAACTTACGAATTAGCACTCTCTGGCGTCGAGTGCTAATTTGAGATTCGTGAAGCCCCGTAAGGACTTCAGTGGATTGGTGTGCTCGATGGAGAAGGATCTGCCAAAATTCATCAGGGCCATGCGGCATTTGCGCGACCTAGTCATTCCCGCCCCGCCATGGCGGGAGGAATCAACTCCGCAAACCTTTGGAAATGTGCTGTCGTCGGACTGGATTCGCTTTCGCGGGAATGACCGGCGGCTCGAGTGGATCCCCATTCCAAATGACACCAGCACCCAAGATTTGGTAGTGGGTCACGATGTAGAGGCGGCTTTACGCCGCCATTTGGCGACGTAAACTCGCCGCTACAGCATCAAATTGACCCACTACCCAAAATTTGAGCACTTGGTAACACAGGCGCAGATGTCCTATAATGTTGGCAATCATGCGACTTGTCTCAACCATCTGCGAACGTCTGAAGTCCTTGGGCCTTGGGTATCGGGTCGGAATATGGGTCTTGGCCGTTTGGACAGGTTTGGGAGCTCCAACCGTCGGCATTTCGTGGCAACATCGGCTGCGACTGGCCCAAGACACTCCTCCCAACCAGCAAGACCAAACTAAAAGCCAAACCCCGCAGGAACCCCGGAATCCAGCGGACCAGCCCATTCCAGAGGGTGAGCAAGGGCAGGTGGAGACGGGCTCTGAGCCGTCACCGCCATCTGCGGCTGAGCAAGGCGACGAAATGCTGGCTGGGATTCAGGCTGTCTTGGGAAACGTTCCCGCCCCCGATCTTGGCGTGTTGGGTCAAGCCTTCGACACTACGGTGAAGAAGCAAGATGAGGCCTCAAGTGAACCCTCCGCCGTTGAGCTAATTGAATTGGGGGACCTGGATGGCGACGGGGTTTCAGAAGTTGCACTGAAGTTGCTGGTCACCGAGACGAGTCAGGAGGATACCCAGGGGCAGGCGTCCCCCCCTTCTTTGCGGGGACTTTATTTGCTCTCTTGGGATGGGACTCGCTGGAAAGCCTCACGCCTTGCCGCCCCAGCAGAGAATTTTCAATTCAAAGTCGTCCGGCTCGGGAAAAGCACGGGTCGCTGCATTGCCGTGGTGAATGTGATGGGGGAAGCGGCCGTACCTTACCCGGCGATATTTCAGTTGCGCGAACATGAGGCCGCCTTACTCTGGGACAGTCAGGGAGGAGATAACCGCTACAATGCCCTCGAGCACGGCCAGATTGAATTTCAGGATAACGCAAAGCTTGACCAAACAGACATGATCGTAATCGGGCGGGCAGACCCCGGACTTCTGCAATTCGAGCCCGGCGGGCATCGCGGCTTCAGCGCAAGATGCGTTTATCACTGGGACGGGCAAGCCTACGTTCCTGCCCAAACGGAATACTCACCCGGCCCTGATAACACCCTATACCGTTTCATCGCGGCGCTGCACCTGCACAATTTTCGCAGTGCCTACACCCTGATTGACCCGGGCAAGTTCCTGAAGACAGATGCGCCGAGCCTGGAGAAGTTCCGCCAGATGATTGAAGAGAATTGGCGGGAGTTCTTGGACGATCAGGTTTTCCAGGCGCGAGAGGCTAATGCCGGCTCGCCTGACGCACTTGCGTTCGAGCTTCCCGAAAAGCACTATGTCTACCGGCCCACGCTGAGCAATGACGGCAAATTCCTGTTGATCGGCCTGGAGCGCAAGGTCGAGATGCCAGGCACAGGTTCAGGTCAAGATTCCCCATGAGCAGGCCGCGCCGATTCAGTGAGGTTTCAGGTTTCGTACTCGCGGGTGGAGCGAGTCGGCGCATGGGATTTGACAAAGCCAGGTTGCCGTTGGGTTCAGAGAGCATGGTGGACCGGCAGATTCGCTTGCTGCGTGCCATCTGTCGTTCGGTGTCAATCATCGGGCCTCCCGACAGATTCGCCGACGCAGGGATTCAGGTTTACGAAGATGAGATCCCGGGCCAGGGGCCTCTGGGCGGTATTCATACCGGGTTGCGCAGGGCGCGCACAGAATTCAGCTTGTTCTTGAGTTGTGACATGCCCCTTATGGACGCCGGATTTCTTCGCTACCTCTGCGAACAGGCATTAGTAAGCCGCGCTTCGGCAACGCTTCCCCCGCCTTGGGCGAAGGGAGTGTACCCACTTTGTGCGGTATTGCGACGGCGTGTACTCTCGGCCGTCCGTTCCAGCCTTAGCTTGGGACAGAACCAAGTGGGTCGATTCTTCAAAAAGGTTCAGCGTCGCACCATCAGCAAGGCCGAGTTTGCGCGCGCAGGATTCTCCCCCCGCATTTTCTATAATGCAAATACGCCTGAGGAATATGAGAAGGTGCGGCGACAATTAGAGGCTCTCCACAATCAAACTGTAGGGGCCGAATTGGGGGCATTTCCGGTGTTCTCTGGGGAGCGAAGTGGCCGCACATGACGAGCAGCCCAGCATCCGAGAGTTTCGAGTCCCCGTATTTTCAGTTCGTCCACGTTTACAAGGCGTTTGACGAACAGCCGGTGCTGGAGGACGTGAATTTTGAGGTGCGCCAGGGCGAGATGGTGGTCGTGCTGGGGAAAAGCGGGGTGGGAAAGAGTGTGACCCTTAAGCACATTCTGGGCTTTCTGCAACCGGACGCAGGACAGGTTTTCGTTGCCGGCCGGGAAGTCTCGAAGATGCCCGAGGAAGAGTTGTTTGACGTCCGGCGCCGCGTGACCATGGTTTTTCAATCGGGGGCGCTCTTTGATTCACTGACGGTGGGCGAGAATGTTGCCTACCCTCTGCGGGAACGTGCGCAACGCGGGCTGGCGCTCGATGAAGATAGAATTCAGGCCCGAGTCGGTGAACTCTTAGCGATGGTGGAATTGGATGGCGTCCGCGATCTCATGCCTTCGGACCTGAGCACCGGCATGAAGCGCGCCGTGGCCATCGCACGGGCTCTTGCCGCCAAGCCGGAAGCGGTTCTCTACGACGAACCAACCACTATGGTAGACCCGCTGATGGCGCAGACCATTGCTGACCTGATTCTGAAACTGAAGCGCCAGACGGGCCTCACCTCGGTGGTGGTGACCCACGATATGAAACTGGCACGCAAGCTGGCGGACAGGGTCGTGTTCCTCGTGGACGGGCGCGTGGCGTTCTTCGGTGCGGTGGGTGAACTGGACGCCTCGCAGGAACCGATGGTGCAAGCTTTCATTTGGCTCGACGAGGTTTCTTTCCTGACAGGCAGGCGAGGGTGAACAGTCGACAGTTAACAGTTGACGGATAGGTGGACCTAACGATTGCTGGGGGCGGTAGACTATCAACTGTCAACTCTGAAATATGCTGGTCCTGAACCGACACGAGGTCGAAAGCCTGCTGGACTTGGACCGCTTGGTGGAGGCGCTCGGCACGGCGATGGTCGAACTGAGCGCCGGTCGCGTCTCCATGCCGCCGCGCCTTGTGGTGCAGGTCCGGGAGCGGGGAGGCTTGCTGGCCGTCATGCCCGTCTTCCTGGGTTCTACGCAAACTCTCTCGACCAAATTGGTGAGTGTTTTCCCGGAAAACGCCGCGCTAGGTTTGCCGAGCCATCAAGCCGTGATTCTGGTTTTCGACGCGCACACAGGCTCCCCGCGCGCCATGATGGACGGCACGGCGATCACTGCCCTGCGCACTGCCGCTGGCTCAGCGCTGGCTACGAGGCTGCTGGCGCGCCCCGAGGCGTGTATCCTGGCCATCGTGGGGACGGGAGTCCAGGCGCGCGCGCACGCCAACGTCATCCCGCGTGTGCGACCCATCAAGGAGGTCCGCGTGGTGGGTCGCAATCGCGCTCGAGCCCTCGCCATGGCAGAGGAAATCGCGCGTGGGCTGGGGATCCCAACCAAGGTGTTCGAAGCAGGGAAGGAAGCCTTTGCGGGCGCCGACGTCATTTGCGCCACGACACACTCTGCGGAGCCTGTTCTAAAGGGCGCATGGCTCGAACCAGGCGTGCACGTCAACTCCGTCGGGCTGAACCCCAATGGCCGGGAGTTGGACGGCGAGGCGGTAAGGCGAGCGTTGGTGGTGGTGGAAACCCGCGGGGCGGCGCTCGCGCCGGCACCCTCCGGCTCGAACGATTTGCGCTGGGCAATCCGTGACGGGCTGATTGGCGAAGAGCACATTCATGCGGAGATCGGCGAGCTGATTTCAGGCGCGCGGCCCGGACGAACCTCGCCAGACCAGATTACGCTCTACAAGTCGGTGGGAGTCGCGGTGCAGGACGCCGTCGCTGCACATTTAGTTCTCGAGGCAGCCGAGCAGCAAGGCGGGGGCAGGGAAATAGCAATCTGAGATTTGAAATTGGAAACTGGAAATTGGAAACTGGAAATTCGAAAATAGAAACTGGAAAATGGAAATTAGCGGAGCGGGTCGAGGATTCCGAATCTCAAGTAACCGATTCCCAGTTTCCAATTTCCATTTTCTAGTTTCTACCCTCCAGTTTCCGCGCTTGCCGGGATGAAATCCAAAACCACCATGACCCTTGACCGCGTCCTTTCGCGGTTTGGCCTGGCGTCGCGCACTGTCGCGCGGGAAGCTATTCTTGCGGGGCGGCTGAAGGTAAACGGCAAGGTGGTGCGCGACCCGGACCTCTGGGTGCAGCCGGACCAGGCAACCCTGCATCTTGACGGCCAGCGCTTGAAGCCTGCGCGCAAGACCTACCTGCTCTTTTACAAGCCTAAAGGTGTTATCACCAGTCACGGTGATCCTGCCGGACGCAAGACCGTGTACGAGTACCTTGGGGACATCGGGAAGTGGGTGTCGCCCGTGGGACGGCTGGATAAGGAAACCTCCGGCCTTCTGCTCCTGACCAACGATACTGAGTTTGCCGACCATGTCACCAACCCCGACAGCACAGTTCCCAAAACCTACCTCGTGAAGGCCAGCGGGATTCTGAGCGAAGCGGCCGTCGCCAGGCTGAATGCCGGGGTCGAGATGAAGCGAGGCGATTGGGCAAGCCCCATCAGCGTGCGCCGTGTCGAAGACCACGGAAAATACACAAGGTTGGAGGTCGTGCTTGCGGAGGGGAAAAACCGCGAGGTCCGGCGCCTGATCGAAGCGGTGGGATTCAAGGTCCTGAAATTGGTCCGCACGTGCATTGGCCCGCTGACATTGGCTGGACTGGAAGTTGGGAAGTGGCGCGAACTGACCCCCAGCGAGGTGGCAGCAGTCCGTAAGTCTTCAGCAGGCTTCAGGAAAAACAGCCCCGGACTGAAGCCTGGGCACCTGGGCTCAACCGCCTCGGCCCCAGGGTCGGCCAATAGCGGCAAGAGCGGGTAGCGGCGAAGCAAAGATACAAGCAAAGATACAAGCAAAGATACAAGCAAAGATACAAGCGCGGACCCCCGTTCTTGGGCTCCGCGGTTCTTCTTTAGGAATGGCTGCAGATCTCACCGACTGAGGTCTGCGCTACGCTTGCTTCACCATTCGGCAAGCCAAAGAGCCTGAGGTGGAGGGCCTGTTCTCAACTCTGCTCGCGAACCGCAATGACATTTCACTATTCCTTCATCGGAACGAGATTTAATATTCCTCTGTTACATTCGGTCAGCTTGCAACGAGCCGAACACTAATGAGAATGAGCATTGGACCACGGTCTCGGCCTTAACAGAAGTCCGTGCCATTCGTCTCGACCGAAAAGGCAATTCATCGGTATTCTCGGTTCTGGGTCAGTTTTCGGCTAGCCGACTAACCGGCCGAGTGGATTCATAAGCACTGCGGCGTTACTCGCGATCGATCCCAGCGAGTGCTATGCCACCACAAACTTCCTCGAGCGGGACTTCTGGGGAGTCAGGGTTGCACTTCAACGAGTAGCGCGTACGGCACTCATTTGACGAGAAGCCGACTTTTTCAGGCGGAATCCCGAACATGTAGCGGAACTACCTTCTCGACGGCAGCTTGCAGGAAGGTGCTCGATCAGCAACTGTCATCACAGACCGCCTTTCAATACGACCGGCTTGAATTTCATGGCGAAGATGCTGCTTCTCTCGCAACGCTTGGCGAAACGCCTGAAGCGATTGCCGAGGTCCACCGCCTCGCGCCGGAGCAAGGCGACGTTTAGGGCGATTACGCCTTCCGGTCGTTCGCCAGGTTCGGCACTCGGTGCTGTTAGCTTCGCTGAAATTTCTGTAGAATAGGCTGGTTCGCGGAGAGCCAGGGCGACGATCATGTTAGGCCAGACTGTTTCCCATTACCGGATCCTCGAGAAGCTGGGTGGCGGCGGCATGGGTGTGGTTTACAAGGCCGAAGACACCAAGCTGGGTCGCTTCCTGGCACTCAAGTTCCTGCCTGAAGGTTCGGTCCCAGACCGGCAGGCGCTGGAGCGTTTCAAGCGCGAGGCGCGTGCGGCCTCTGCCCTCAATCATCCCAGCATCTGCACGATTTACGACATCGACGAATTCGAAGGGCAGCCTTATATTGCGATGGAACTGCTCGAGGGGGAGACGCTCAAGCACCGCATTGACGTCGCGACGGGCCTGGTACCCGCCCAATGGCGCGCACAAGGGGCGCCGCTACGCATCGAGACCCTGCTGGACTTGGCGATCCAGATTGCGGATGGTCTGGACGCGGCGCACTCCAAGGGCATCATCCATCGCGATGTCAAGCCGGCCAACATTTTCATTACCCAGCGCGGGCAGGCCAAGATTCTGGACTTCGGCCTGGCCAAACTTTCTCCCCAGAGCGCGGCTGGGGCCGTTCCTGAATCGGCCTCGCAAGCCGGCGCCGCGGCCACGACGGGGGCGGAAAGCCTCACCAGTCCCGGCGTGGTGATGGGGACGGTGGCCTACATGTCGCCCGAGCAGGCGCGCGGCGAAGAACTGGACGCCCGCTCGGACCTGTTCTCCTTTGGAGTTGTTCTTTACGAAATGGCCACCGGAACGTTGCCCTTCAGGGGGAGTACTCCCGCAACCGTTTTCGGCGCGATTCTGCATGAGCGCTCCGTTCCAGTGCTTACCCTGAATCCGAACCTTCCCGCCGAACTGGATCGCATCATTGGCAAGGCTCTCGAAAAAGACCGTGACGTGCGTTGCCAATCGGCCTCGGAACTGCGGGCCGATTTAAAGCGTCTGAGGCGTGACACCGGTTCGGCCCCCACAACGGCTGCGGTGGTACAGGTCAAGGTTCATCGTCGGCTCTGGCTGCTCGCGGGTGCAATTGTGATCGCCGCGCTTGCTGTCGCTGCCTGGCTGTGGTTTCGCTCGTCAGGGCCGGTCCTGGTGTCGCCTTCGGAGTACGTCCAGATCACGAACTTGCCGGATTCGGTCAGCCAGCCCGCACTCTCTCCGGACGGACGGATGTTGACCTTCATTCGCGGCCCCGACACGTTCGCCGCGCCCGGTCAAATCTACGTCAAGATGTTGCCCGGCGGCGAGCCGGTCCAGTTGACCCGGGATGACTCTCCGAAAATGAGCCCAGTGTTCTCCCCGGACGGCACCCAGATCACGTACACATCGGTAGCTGCCGAGAATCGGTGGGACACATGGGTGGTACCGGTCATCAGCGGCCTGCCGCGCCTCTGGCTGCCCAATGCCTCAGGGTTGGTTTGGTCAGAAAAGGACAAGATCCTGTTTTCCGAGATCAAGAACAATGATATCCACATGGCAATCGTGACGTCCGACGAGAGCCGGGCAGGCGAGCGGGATGTTTATGTGCCGACCAGTGACCGAGGCATGGCGCACCGGTCGTATCCCTCGCCCGATGGCAAGTGGGCGCTGGTGGTGGAAATGGATCGCGCGGCGTGGCTTCCCTGCAGGCTGGTTCCGATGGATGGAAGTTCGGCCGGCAGGCGGGTGGGCCCGCCAGCAGCCGGATGCACCTCGGCGGCATGGTCGCCAGATGGGAAATGGATGTACCTGAACTCCAGCACCGGTGGAACCTTCCACATCTGGCGGCAGCGTTTCCCCGACGGCCATCCGGAGCAGCTCACTTCGGGACCGACCGAAGAGGAAGGCATTGCTATGGCGCCGGATGGTCGTTCCTTCCTCACGGCCGTGGGGCTCAGGCAAAGTTCGGTTTGGCTGCACGATTCCAGCGGCGAGCGCCAGGTTTCGCTGGAAGGATATAGCTACGACCCGAAATTTACACCCGATGGAAAGAGGCTCTGTTATCGCATTCTGAAGGGTGCCCTGCCGATGTCCGACCCGAGCGAGTTGCGGGTGGTGGACCTGGATTCCGGCCGCAACGACTCAGTGCTCCCGGGCTTTTCGATCGTGGGGGGACCCGGGAGGCCATACGACATCTCTCCGGATGGCCGGCAGGTGGTGGCGACAGTGCTTGGCCATGATGGAAAGCACTGGCTGTGGCTCGCCCCGCTCGACCGGCGGTCGCCGCCCCGCCAGATCCCCAATGTCGAGGGCCAGCAACCTAAGTTCGGGCCGGCCGCTGAGATCTTCTTCCGCGCATTTGACGGGGCCTCTGCCTTTGTTTACCGCGTCCATCAGGACGGAACGGGATTGCGCAAGGTGATCGAACAGCCGATCGGTGGTTTTTTTGGGGTCTCGCAAGACGGTCGCTGGCTGTTCATCACGGCTACGGGAAGTGAGGGGACCAGCGCCATGGCGTTCTCGCTCGGCGCGGATCCGCCGGTTCACATCACTGCCCCTGGCACTTTCGGTAACGCGGACGTCAGATTGAGGCGGTCCGGCGACGGGAAGTGGATTTTCATCTCATTGGCAACCGCGATGTTGGAGGGACGGGGACACACCTACGCTCTGCCCTTGCCGTCTGGGCGAATCTTGCCCCAGGTGCCGCCAGGAGGTTGGCGGTCGGAATCGGAGATCGCCAAACTGCCGGGAGCGCGGGTGATTGATGCCTTCGACGTTGCGCCCGGGCTCAGTCCTGAGGTGTATGCGTTCGCGCGCGGGAGCGTGCAGCGCAATCTGTATCGTATCCCTCTGCCGTGACGCCTCGATTCCCCATCGGGCACACAAGCGTCCATATTCCCTCATACCCTATCGCTCAACCGCCCCGCGCTTCCAGGACCTCCTGCGTCGGATGAACTTTCCGCCGTAAGGTCGCTCTCGGCCTCTGGTTCCCCCGTTTCTTACGAAACGGCGTTCGAGGGAATAGCTCCTCGGTAGTCGGCTTGCGTTGACCGATGTTTGCCGCCAAGTGGCCGGATAAAAGACCGGCGAAAGCTTTTTTAACGACCTGCTGAGTCGGCCAAGGGTGGGGGAAGGTTAAAAGGTTGGACCTCGGCTGCCAGCTCGTGGACCGACACGAACTTCAGGGCATACATGCCGAGTGCCCTCGCCGCTTCCACATTCTCAGCGCGATCGTCAATGAAGAGACATTCTTCGGGTCTCGAGTGCACCACTTCCAGGCAAGCGTGAAAAATGGCGGCTTCCGGCTTGGCGAGTTGCACTTCCGCGGAAAAGCACACATAGTCGAAATCCCTGAACCAGGGAGCATATTGCCGCATGTAAGCGGAGATTTCGATGGGCATGTTTGAGAGGACAGCGATCTTCAGGCCACCTCTTTTCAGCGCCCGGACCCACTCCATCATGACGGGGTTCGCACGCATCCAGATTGCAATGTCATTGACGATGAGGCTATCGATTTGGGCCGGCGTGAGTTCCCTGCCGCCCGCTCTTGCAAGGCGCCGCCAATAAGTGGGACCGTCAACAGTCCCCCGGTCATAGTCGGTGCGAGTGCCCCAATAAATCTCCTCGAAGGGTTTCCCATCGAGCCCTGCCAGCGCCGCCAATCTCTGATAGTCGGAGGGTTGCGGAGGGAGGCTCAAGACATAGCCAAAGTCGAAGATCACGGTGTTGATTCTCATGCTCATTTGTTCATACCGGACACATGCCGGAGTTGGGCGCTACGTGTCGCGCGAGGAAAAGCCGGCTGGCCTGCTTAGCAGGATGCTGAATAATGTTTATGAAAGTTGTCATTCCGACCCAGAGCGGAGCGAAGGGGAGGAATCTCGCTCTGGAAACCCCGATCTGATCGGGGCGAGATTCCTCGTCGCCTGCGGCTCCTCGGAATGACAGCTTGGACGGGTTCTTCAGCATCCTGTTAGGATTCAAAAAGTGATTCCACGAACTCGCGCGGGTCGAAGGGGAGAAGATCGTCCACTTTTTCGCCGACGCCGATAAACTGAATGGGCAGGCCGAGCTCGCGAGCGATGGCAATCACCACCCCGCCTTTGGCGGTGCCGTCGAGCTTGGTAAGAATAATGCCGGTGGCGCCGCCGTGGTCGATGAACTGGCGGGCCTGCGCAAGGCCGTTCTGACCGGTGGTGGCATCAATGACCAGCAGGACCTCGTGCGGAGCGTTGGGGATTTCGCGCGCGGCGATGCGGCACATCTTCTCGAGCTCGGCCATCAGGTTGTACTTGGTGTGGAGCCGGCCGGCGGTATCCACAATCACTAAGTCGTAATGGCGGGTTCGGGCGGCGGCCAAGGCGTCAAAAAGCACGGCGGCGGGATCGGCCCCGGACTTCTGCTTGATGATGTCAACGTTAAGCCTGCCCGCCCATATTTCGAGCTGTTCCGTTGCGGCGGCGCGGAAGGTGTCCGCCGCGCACAGCAGTGGCTTGCGGTTCTGCTGCTGGTAAAGGTTCGCCAGTTTAGCAATGCTCGTTGTCTTGCCCCCCCCGTTGACTCCGACTACGAAGATTACGGCGGGCATGCCGGCAGGCGGTTGCCTGGCAGCAGGGGCAGTGGCTTGCCGACTGCCAGTGGGATTCTCGAGTATCCTGAGAATTTCCTGCTCGACCGCAGCGCGAAGTTGCTTGGGCTCGGTGAGCTTTCTATAGCTGACCTGCTCGCGCAGGCGGTCGAGAATCTCGCCCGTAGTCTTGACTCCCAGGTCGGCGGTAATGAGGGTGGCCTCGAGGGCATCGAGAACCGACTGGTCCACCGTCTGTTTCCCTTCGACAATTTCCTCGATCCGCTCCACCAGTTGCGCCTTCGTGGAAGCAACTGCCTGCTTGAGGCGTTCGAAAAGACCAGGCTTTTTCTCTTTTTCACTCGATCCGAAGAGGCTCAGAGGCATAGAATTGCATTTTATCTTGAAGCGCCGAAGAGAGGGGAAAGAAAAGCAGGCGCGAGGTAATCGCTCAGACCCAGGCGACGAGCGATGTAGGGCCGGGGCTTGCCCCGGCCACAGGCCGATCCCGCACCTGCGGGATCGGCCCTACACCGCCCGAGACTGAGGGATTACAGGGCGAGGGAGAAGTGGATAAATTCTTAATCTTGGGTGGCCACCCCTTAGAGGGCCAGGTAATCATCAGCGGGGCGAAAAACGCCGCCTTGCCGGCAATGGCGGCAGCGCTGCTCACGGAGCAGCGCGTGATACTTCGCAATGTTCCACGGGTTCGCGACATCAGCACGCTACGCAGCTTGCTGGAGGATTTGGGGGCAGATTCTTCGATCGCTCATGAGGAGCACGGCAACCGCGTAGAAATTGAGGCTCGCCGGCTGAGCGAACCCGTAGCTCCCTACGATTTCGTGAAGCAGATGCGCGCCTCGATCCTTGTGCTCGGTCCGCTTTTAGCAAGGTTCGGTCGCGCGCGGGTCTCACTTCCCGGAGGATGCGCTATCGGCCTGCGTCCCGTCAATTTGCATATCAAAGGGCTGGCAAAGCTGGGCGCTACCCTGACCATTGAGCACGGCTACATCGAAGCCCGGACGGAGGGGCTCAAGGCGGCGAACATCTACTTCGATACCATTTCGGTGACCGGCACAGAAAACCTGATGATGGCCGCCACCCTAGCCGACGGGACCACGGTGCTGGAGAATGCGGCGCGGGAACCTGAGGTCCAGGACCTGGCGGCGCTGCTCAATAAAATGGGCACAAGTATCGAGGGCGCCGGAACCGACCGGATTGTCATTCAAGGCGTCAGCCGGCTGCACGGAGCGGAGCACCGGATAATCCCCGATCGCATTGAAACGGGCACGTTCCTTGTCGCTGCCGCTGTCACCGGCGGGCGCCTCACGCTCACCAAGTGCAGCGACCCGAGCCAACTCGCCGCCGTCACGGCCAAGTTGGCGGAGGCGGGTGTGCGAGTCGAGAAGCCGCCCTCGAGCTCGGGACAGGGCTGCGAGGCGAACGTGCTCGAGGTGCAAGCGTGTGAACCGTTGCGCGCTTCAGATATGACCACGCAAGAGTACCCGGGCTTTCCCACCGACATGCAGGCGCAATACATGGCGCTGATGACGCAGGCTCAGGGCTCCTCCGTCATCACGGAGACGATCTTCGAAAACAGGTTCCTCCACGCCCTCGAGCTCGCCCGCATGGGCGCGGACATCTCCGTCAGCGGCCGGAGGGCGGTGGTCAAAGGGCGGACGCCTCTCAGCGGAGCGAACGTGCAGGCTTCCGATCTTCGCGCCAGCGCCTCCCTGGTCGTTGCCGGCCTGGCCGCTCAGGGCGAAACGCTCATCAATCGCGTTTACCACATCGATCGCGGCTACGAGCGCATCGAAGAAAAGCTCAACAAAGTGGGAGCTAAGATCCGCCGCATTTCGGGAGGGTGAAGGCAAGAGTCACCTCACAGAACGCGGCTGGGGCGATTTTGGATTTCGGATTTTGGATTTTGGATTGCTCTGTCCTTTGTGCTTCCTGCTTTCTGCTTTCTGCCTTCTGCTTTCTGCCCTTCCCCAGTCCCCAGTTCCTACTGCCCTCGAAACCAATCAACAAACAAGCGGATGCCCTCTTCGAAGGAGACCTTTGGACTGTAGCCCAATAGCTTTCGCGATTTTTCCAGGCTGGCAAAAGTAACCGGCATGTCTACCGGCTGGCTGGGAAGATACATTCTCATTGCTGTCTTGCCCAAAGCACTTTCCAATGTGTCGATCATGTAATCCAGCCGCACCGGGTGGGAATTGCCGACGTTGAAGACCTCGAAGGGATAGTCGCATTCCAGGGCCAACTCGATGGCCGACACCACGTCGGTGACATAAGTGTAATCGCGGCTCATGCTGCCGTCGCCAAAGACGGGCAATTCCTTTCCCTCTTGAATGAGCTGGGCAAATTTTCGGATCGCCAAATCGGGGCGTTGTCGAGGGCCAAAGACAGTGAAGATGCGGAGACAAATGATGGGAAGCTGATACAAGCGCGCGTACGTGAAAGCCAGGCCTTCGCCAGCCGCTTTTGTGGCGGCATACACCGAGAGCGGCTTACTTGTGGAATCATCTTCGGAAAACGGCACGCGATTGAATTGACCATACACCGAGCTCGAGGAGGCGAAAACAAACTGTTGCACCTGATATTTTCGGCTGAGTTCCAACAGGCAAAGCGTGCCGTCGACATTGACTGAAGTGTAGAGTGCGGGATAAAGAAGCGAAGGCCGCACGCCCGCCCGGGCAGCGAGGTGGATCACCGCATCCGGTCGAGCCCTTTGAAAGACTTCCTCGAGCCGGCTGGAATCGCGGATGTCTACGGGATAGAAATCATAGTCACCGGCCGATTTCATCGCTTCCAGATTGGCGCGCTTGAGCTGCGGGTCATAGAAATCGTCCAAGTTATCCACGACCACAACACGTCTTCCGGACCGCAACAGATGTTCACACAGGTGCGACCCGATGAACCCCGCTCCCCCCGTCACCAAAACCCTATTCATGGTTATTGCCATTCACCCCAACTAAGCCCTTTATTTTCAATAATATTCCCGCTTCAGAGTCGTAACTATCTTTGTTTTCTATAACATTCCAGCTTTGGCCCGGCCTGTGGAAAACCGACCTTTTTTTTTCATAGACATTCCCGCTATGTTCGTTCACTTTTGAGAAACTCTTTTTTTCTTTTCCCTGTGACAAACAACTTTTTGTCCCTTTGAAACCAGGAGGCCTCTCGGTTTTTTCGCCCCGCCCAGCACATGATCGAGAGTGGGTTGGGGCGTCGGGGCAGCATTGGAACAAAGTATTCCAGGAAGCCGCCACCTCCTGCACAGCTTCAACTTACTATTCTAGCCTATCATTTTCCGCGTGTCAAGAGACAGGGTGTCCACTCTCGTATCCCGGATGGCCCCCCCTGCGGAGGCATGTCGCCGGCAGGGCCAACGGTTTTCTTGGGCGCCGGTGACAAATGACGTGGGTGCGTTTGGAACCCCGGAGGGGTTAAAAGTGAGTAGCCGTGGGCAAGGGCGCGGGTTTTGCGCCCGCCGCCCACGGATTGCATCCCAACCGAGTTTTCTGACTCTGAAAGGGTCGAACCGTTCCGGCTCCCCGAGCCGAGACGTTTTTTGCCCACCGTTCCCGTGGGTTTCGCCCACGGGCTGCTACATTGTTGGCCTGCGAGGAGCGGCTTTTGATCGGCCAGGAGAACCCAGGCGGTGAGCGGAAAGCGGAAAGCGCCAAGCCAGGAGCACAAAGTAGGGACCAGATGCTCTTCATTCTGACTCCTGACTTCTGACTCCTGAGTCCTTCTGAAAAGCTACCAACTGCTGTACGGAGTGCCTTCGAGTGAAACGAGGTTCGAGCCGCTGTGCACGTCCACAATCCCCAGCGCCGTTTGCTTGGGTGAGAGGGGCGCGTCTTCCTTCTCCTCCTGCCAGGTTTCGTTTGATCCCGTGAAAGGGTCAGTCGGGAGCCTCCCCAAATACCCTTTTTCCACGAACTCCTCAAGCCGCGCGGGAGCGCGGCCATTATCGAGGGTGAAGCGGTCAATCAAAGAGCGCAAGGTGAAGAGGTGGTCGGCGAGAACGGCTTCACGCGCGCGCACCGCGGCGGTCATGTAGATAGGGGCAGAGATGGAAGCCACGATCAGGATCACCGTCACCACCGTCATCATCTCGAGGAGCGAGAAACCCTCGGGGTGGTGTCTGCCTCTAGTGTCCTGCCGGCAGGTCGCATGGTCGATTGATGGGCTATCCATAACGAGCCACCATCGACAGAAGCTCCGTTGCGCAGCGACCGCAGAGCTGCCGCTCTGCGCCAGCCGGCGTAATACTGGTCGGCGCAGTCGAGATCACCTCTTCTTCTGGCCGTCTGCGGGCGTGGCGACGACGACGGGGGGCGGGCAGACGGGCAGCGGGTTCGGGTAGCTGAGCTGCGCCAGCCTCGGCGCTGCCGGCGTGAGGTGGATTGTCACGCGCGGGCCGGTTCTCGGGAGGTGGAGGACGTAGGCGAAGGTCGCCGTTTCGTACAGGGTCTTCGCCGCGTTCTGCCATTCCCAAAGCATTTCGGCGCGCGCGTTAGGGCCTAGATATCCGATGTCCTCCCACCCGCCGCCGCTCTCCAGGCAGAGGGTGAGGAAGGGGCTGTCCTGTATCCCACTCGCGCCGGCGTCACCCCCAAAGTTTTGGTAGGCGCCGCCGAGACTGAATAGGCGGACACCGCGGCTCACCAAGGCAGAGCGAACCTGCGAGGCTTTGGCCTTGTCCCAACGCTGGCGGGGGATCCCACCGAATTGGAGGATCGAGTCACCCGTCTGCGGTGAGCCGAACCATGTGGTGGCCTCCAGAAGGCCGTCGAATAGGTCCGGCCCTTCTGGGCCATGTGGGTCCGGGTGCGACAGTGCCTCGATCCCTGCTCGAACCTCGTCGCGGCTCGACCCGAATCGAACTTCCAAGCGCGGCCCTTCGACTGCCAGCAGGGCAAACGAATCCTCCGATCGAGCCGCGGAGAGGACGGCGGTGAGCGCCGGTGGGGGGCCCTGTACTCGGCCAGCCATCCTGAACCACTCTTCACCAAATGCTGCCTCCACCAAGACAATGCGGCGCGGCCCTTCGTCGGGTTCCACGGAGAGTATGGGAACGTGATGGAAGAGCCCGTCATGCGCGACGAAGGCTTGAGGAGGAAGTCGCCGTTCAGGGACCAGCAATCCCGCCGGGTAGTACTTACCCCCCGGCGGAAGTGGCTGAAGAGGGTTCGGCATTAGCAGTTTTACGACGTTTACCACGACCGTGCACGGGGCTTGCTGCGCTTGAGCGCTGCCGACCGCCAAAACCAAAAATAGAAGACCTACGAGTAAGCGCATTTTCTGTTTTCCATCCTTCCCCCATCGGGACACCCGCGATGCCCGCGACCTGAAACCACGCCCTGCTCGGCCTTACGGCCCAGAGAACCAGAGCCCAGGCAAGGTGACCCATTGCTGCTCGAATATCGGAAAGGAGATCAGTATCGGGGGATTGTCCGGAGCCAAGGGATTCATGATGTAAATGTAAGCCGTGTCGGTCCACTGCTGGACGGGGGCGAACGCACTCACGCCTGGGCTCTGCTGGGTTGCGGACGGGGTGCTCGGCCCGAACAGGTAGTCGCCGGCTGGCGCATCTCTGAAACGGTGATGCCGTGTCAAGGGAAATTTGGTTTATTTTTCTTTACCCTTGACAGGTCTCCGCGCACACCTCCAAGATGTCCTCAGCCGGTGAAGCGGAGGCGGGCTCTGC
>Ga0208036_1000749_pt1 | contig 17078 bp, 19 predicted proteins | sample June2015DPH_11_1_2_FD_184706 | JGI IMG/M metagenome (GOLD analysis project Ga0208036, IMG submission 184706) | Peatland microbial communities from SPRUCE experiment site at the Marcell Experimental Forest, Minnesota, USA - June2015DPH_11_100... | ecosystem: Environmental > Terrestrial > Soil >...
GAACCGCCGTGTACGGACCCGTACGCACGGTGGTGTGGCAGGGGTCGGCGGGTGACCGCCGCCCCTATGCCGATCTGACGGGCAAACGTGAAGTAATCCCAAGGTAAGGTTGGCCGACAACTCGACAATTGGCCAGTCGCCAGCATCACGGTCGCCCCCGATGAAGGAGACTGCTAACTTCGGCCACTAATGTTAGCGCGAAAAAACTGCTCCGTGCGGCAAGCCTGATCCTTTCCATCCGTGCGGCCACTCGCGATTTTCGAAGTTGAAACCGGAGTTGCCGTCCGTGTCGCGGAAACTCTCATCCACTCTGAGAGCGCCGCTTTGAGGATCGAATTTTAGCAGGTAAAGGCGCGAGCTTCCGGAACCGCCAGGCGTAATCACGATGCGGTTGGTGGCTGCGTCCCACGCGCTCCAGTGCGGATAGTAGTTGTCATCGAACTTCACGCGAGAGACTACGACCGGTTTGGCTCCATTGGAGACAGCAAGCACGATGGCGGTATGGGCAAACGAGACGGTCTGAATCAGAAGGTGGCCAAACATTCTGAAACAAAGCCACAGCACAATCACTGTAGTACATACGGGAATCCCCGAAATTCGCATCATTGCTTCCTCGAGTAAAAACCCCCTGATCAATAACACATCAGACCTATCCTTCGAAGGACGAAGAAAGAAAATACTGAGCTTGCCATGTATCCGACAGCACGCAAGGGCTCCCGTCTGGGTTCGAGAGCGCTGTCTATTTGTTCAGGCTGGCAGTCCAATCCATCACTACGGACATTGGGGTCAATGCCGATTTCAGCTGCGTGTTGATCAAGAACCGCTGACCGTCTTTGCTTACATCATAGGCGAACCGTTCGGAGGTGGCGACCATTTCGCGGGGATTCGCCTGGAAGAGCGCCACCGGAGCTCCCGCATCGAAATTGGCGCCGGTCGTAACGGGCACGGCCATGATCTTGCCATCCGGCGCGAGGTAGAACAACTCTCTCCCATCGCTTCGCCATTTGGGCTGTTCCCCTCCCGCATTCGACACTTGCCACTTTCCATGCGCTGCAGGAAAGGAAGTTACATAAATCTCCCATCGTCCGCTTTCATTCGAAGCATAGGAGACCCACCTGCCGTCCGGTGAAAAGCGGGCCACATTAGGGGCAGAGGTCGCTTTCAGAAAAAGAGTGGCCGTGAGTCCCGGAAAGGTCACGTACCACAAGTCGGTGCCGCGCTGATAGATCAGGTATTTCCCGTCCCGCGACCAGTCGGTTGGATAGCGATCGGGGCCATCCTGCGGGATTAGCTGCTCCTCTTGTGACCCGTCCGCATTTTTCACGTACAAGTTGAATTTCTGGGCGCGGTCCGAAGTAAACACCAGCTTGGTCGCGTCCGGACTCCAAAGAGGCGTGGAATCGATGGCGGGATCGAACGTCAGCCGCTTGGCGCTCTCGTTTTCAAGATCGTAGGTCCAGAGATCGGTATTCGTAGTGGCAGGATCCATGGCATCTGCGGCAACGAACTTCCCGTTCGGCGACAGAGAGATGTTGCCGTAAACGCCCGGCTTCGTTGCGACTCCAACTTGCTGCCCCTTGCGGTCAAACCAAAGCAGTTGCGACGCTCCCGTGTCGCCGGATGATCTCTGAGTGACCAGCACGTCGCTCGCGGAACTCGCGAATACGGCCCTCTGAATTCGCGGTAAGTACAGAATGTCAGTGAGAACAGGACTGGGTTCTCCACTCAGTTCGAGCTTCTTCGCGTCGAACCGTTGCGCAAAAAGAGTTTGATCGCGGTAAAAGAGCAAATAACCAGGTGCGGCATAAGCGGCGTTCGCTCTCGCTTGTGTAATCAGGCGCTTCTCGCTCGAATTCAGGGCGCCCACATAAATGGAAGAGAGAGTCCTCCGGCCAGAAAGGTCCATAGCCAAATATAGAAAGTGATTTCCGTCAGGCAGAAAAGCAGGCCAGCGGTGGCTGTCTTCCGCGTGTTCCCTATCTGGAAATGTGATTTGTGTGGCCGTACCTCCGGAAGCGGCGATTCGATACAAGCCAAATCCCAACTGTCCGCTCGGAGTAAACACGATGACTCCGTCTTTGTTCCACGCGCCACCGCGGCCGGTCGGGGCCTCGCAGAGGGTTTGCACCGGCCCACCTGATAGATCCAGCCTCTTTAATTTCCCGTCTGCAAAAAATCCAAGTGACTTGCCATCGGGAGACCAGAACGGAAAATTGGCTCCCTCAGTGTTGGGAATTGCCTTCGCCTGCGGAGCGCCGGGCTCGTAGATCCACAAAAGGTTTTTTCGTTCGGAATCCCGGCCAACAACGGCGACAGTGTGGCCATTGGGCGAGACTGCCACGTCTCGAGCCGAGAACGCGAGCGGTGCAGAAAAATATGCGGTCTGTTTAGTAGGGCGGCTGGTGCGCCACAGGATCACGGATGCGATAAGGAGGAGTGCCAGTGTGCCTGCCACGGCCGCGAGGACGCCCTCCCGTTTTGTTCTTCTGTACTCTGCGGGCTTGACAGTTGGGGTTTTGCCTCCCGCAATCCACTTCAGTTGGAGACTCAGGTCATGCGCACTCTGGAACCGGTCGTCAGGATTCTTGGCCAGGCAGGTTGCCACGACTTGCTCGAACACAGGTGGCGTGAGGGGATGAGTCGCGGTAATTGGCTCAGGTTCTTTCTCAAGGATGGCACTGGCAACGCTGATCTGGCTGCGGCCCGCGAAAGGCCGGTTGCCCGTCACCATTTCGTAAAGAATCGCGCCCAGCGCAAACAGATCCGACCGAGCGTCGGCCTCTTTGCCCTCGAGTTGTTCCGGGGCCATGTATTGGATGGTGCCGATGATTGCTCCTGCCGTCGTCAGCGGAGACATTGGGCTGGCCTCGCTCATCGTGCGGGCTGCGGACAACAGAGGTGCGCTGGATCCTGAGACGCCCAGGCTTGGGCTCGTGGCTTTCGCCAAACCGAAATCCATCAGCTTGGCGCCTGCCCGCGTGAGCATGATGTTGCCCGGTTTAAGATCGCGGTGGACAATGCCTTGCCGATGCGCCAAGGTAAGCGCCTCCGCAATGGCAATCGCAATTTTCAGGACTTCAGGGAGCGGTAATGGCCCTTTGCGCAATCTTTCCGCCAGCGTCTCGCCTTCGAGAAACTCCATTACCAGATAGTCGGTTCCGTCCTGTGAGCCGATATCGTAGAGATGGCAGATGTGAGGGTGGTTCAGAGCAGAGATTGCCCTGGCTTCGCGCTCCATGCGCTGTTTGAGTTCGGGCGACGAGGAAAGATGCGAAGCAAGAACTTTGATCGCTACCGCTCGATCAAGGCGGACGTCCCGTGCACGGTACACCTCGCCCATCCCGCCCTCACCTAACGGTGATTCGATTTGGTAAGGACCGAATTTTGTGCCAGCGCTGAGGACCATCTGTGCGACCGCAATTATATTCCTTCGCTTCGCCACTTCAATCGCGGGATTAGAAAAAGCAATCTGCGGAGGTCGCCCCGATCAGGAACAAGAAGTCAATTCCTGAGAATCGATCGCGGTCATTTCCCCGATGATGGGCGACTCTGACCTTACAGTCGCCGCACCACTCTGATCATTGACCGGTGGCAGGGAGGCCATCGGTCATGAAGCAGAAACCAAGTTCCAGAAGGAGACACAGTAGCACCAAATCCATCCTACGTTTGCCCGACCTGGAACACGCCAAGGCCGCGGTGTTGAACAGCCTCAACTCAGCAGACGCAAAGCGAGGTTATCGTCATGCCAGATGAGTTCGTTGACTGGTATTGCTCTGAACCGCGCTTGGCGTTCAACAGGATCGTGGTCTTGCGGTATCGCTCTCATCTCGAATCCCGTCAACTCGCCCCGGGCACAATCAACCTACGTCTTGGCGCCGTGCGTCGCCTCGCATACGAAGCTGCGGACTGCCGTCTTCTCAGCGCCGATTTGGCTGCCGGTATTCGTCGCGTCAAAGGGGTGAAGAAGTTGGGCATTCGCCTCGACGGCAGAATAAGGCCACGCGCTTTGGCAAGCCCCCGATCGTCAGCGACTCAAAGGAAAATGTGACCGAGCCTTGCTCGCATTGCTACTCGCGTGTGGGTTGAGGAGGCATGAAGCTGTGGCCTTGAAATTGGATCATCTCCAGCAGCGCGAAGAGCATTGGGCAATTGTTGATCTGGTCGGCAAGGGAGGCCAGGTTCGAACGGTTCCGGTTCCCGATTGGGTGAGAAGCGAGTTGAACGATTGGGTGGCCGCAGCGGCTATTGATCGAGGAAGACTGTTCCGCCGGGTCAACAAAGTAGGAAGGGCATGGGGCGATGTGTGTTTCTGAGTCCGACGGGACCGTGCCGCAGCTGCCTGTCGTTGACTCGCGAATGCCCCCTCCGTAAGATGAAGCGACTGGAAAGTTGGGGATTCTCTTTAGTGATCGACCAGACCATCTCGCACTACCGCATCGTCGAGAAGCTGGGCGGCGGCGGCATGGGTGTGGTCTATAAGGCCGAGGACGTAACTCTACACCGATTCGTCGCGCTGAAGTTTCTGCCCGATGAAGTAGCCAAAGACCCCCCAAGCGTTGGCCCGCTTCCAGCGGGAGGCGCAGGCCGCCTCTGCACTGAATCATCCCAACATTTGCACTATCTATGAGATCGGGCAGCAAGATGGACAGCCCTTCATAGCCATGGAGTTTTTGGACGGGCTGACGCTGAAGCACCGCATTGCTGGCCGACCGATGGAAACCGAACTGATTCTGTCGCTGGCCATCGAGATTGCGGACGCGCTCCAGTCCATCCAACGCGCAATTGGAAAGCGCGGGTGAGATATTTCCGCCTTGTGGGGTCCCATCCGTGGTTTCGTGAAGGACGTGTTTTTCCATATACCCGGATTTCAGCCACTTTTGGAGAATGGCTTGATCCATGGGGACGTGAGCCAGAAGCCAATCATGCGAAATTCGGTCGAAACAGGACTTGATGTCGCCCTCTAGAATCCCCTGCGGATTTGGTTTGGACAGTGTCTTGAAACACTGTTCTATCGCGTCAGCGCAGGACCGCTGCTGGCGAAACCCATTAGGAGTTGTTGTCAGCAGTGGTTTCCACCACGGGGTCGAGTGCCAGCAAATGCCATGCCTGTTGGGGTCGATCTTTCATAGTGGGAATTCCGAGTGGGCGCATCGTTTTGCCGTCCGATTTCGGGATGTAAACCCGTCGAAGAGACTGAAGTTGATAGCCTCTACGCTTGAGTTCATGTACGGCCCGTGTCTTCTTTTCTGGTGTGTCCCAGATTTCTTGGTCCACCCCAGGGGTTTTTTTGCCATTGTTTTCCGTCACTCGTCGAACGGCGAGAACCTTGCCGCTGTACGAGTGGGTCAGCAGGTGTTGCAAGGCTCGCACCTTGCCCCATCTGCTTGCCTTCGTCGCCTGCACGATACGCACTGGGAGTCGGCGAACGTTGCGGTTAATGGCTTGCCAATCCATGGCGTACCATTCTGCTGCCTCGCGTGAGACTGCACCAACAGCTTGCGCTGTCGTCATCTGCTTTGCCTCATATGCCGATTTGCCCAGTTCTCTCGTGGGAAGCACCAGAAGGAAGTCAGCTCGCTTTCGCGCCCGGTGATGTTGTCGATGGAACTGACGCAACCGGTATCCGTTCCATTACAGAGCGGCATTCGCTTCCTCCTTCCTCTCATGTCCGCACCGCCATCGGCCCATCTTGCGATGTGCTTTCCCTGGTGGGGAGCGATACGGATTTATCCTGTTCCATTGGAATGACGCGATAGGTTAGGTCCGCTCTGTACGCCGGCAGTGTGATGTGACCATGACGGAGAAACCCGTACGTTCCGTACCCACTGCGAGAAGAACCGCGCAGCATCTTAGGTTCTCTAAGAGTGACGACGCTTACGAGCATTCGTGTATTCTGACCTTGCTACCAAGCCTAGGCCCTCTCCACTTTGTGCCAGCAGATACACCGTCGCCTCGCGGTTCCGATGCTACCCTTACGGGTATGGGTACATTGTCCGAGGGCTTCGAACGGTTTGTTGCCGCCCCGCTCCTACCTCGTAGGCTACGTGCGATGGCACGCACGGTCTGATAGTGTTTTTATTCCTCCTTCAGACAATCATTCCAACAGCTTTCAGGTCGCAGACGGGCAACTCTTCCCTAATCTTATAAGGTAAGGTTTGCCGACCAACCGTCCGGAATTGGTGCGCATCCTCTGCGATGCGTACGAGCTATAATTGCGCGCATCGATGGCGCTTACCTCGGGCACCAAACTCGGGCCGTACGAGATCGTATCGCCAGTAGGAGCGGGCGGCATGGGCGAGGTGTACCGCGCACGCGACACGCGGCTCGGGCGTGATGTCGCGATCAAAGTGCTGCCAGAGGCGCTGGCTAATGATGCCGACCGACTGCGGCGTTTCGAACAGGAAGCGCGCACGATTGCGGCGCTGAACCATCCGAACATCCTGGGAATCCATGACATTGGTGCGCACGACGGTGCGCCGTTTCTGGTCAGCGAATTTCTTGAAGGACAAACACTGCGGGAGAAGCTCGTATCAGGGCCGCTGCCGGTGCGGCGCGCGATCGAATACGCGCTCGGCATCGCGGAGGGACTCGCGGTGGCACACGAGAAAGGAATCGTGCACCGGGATCTGAAACCGGAGAACGTGTTTGTCACTCGTGACGGACGGATTAAAGTGCTGGATTTCGGGCTGGCGAAGCTGGTTAGGCCGGAGGAAAACCACGAAACGGCAGTGACGCTAACGAGCCCGGCGACTTTGCCGGGTACGGTGATGGGTACCGTAGGCTACATGTCGCCGGAGCAGGTGCGGGGCGAACCGATCGACCCGCGATCGGACATTTTCAGTTTCGGTGCAGTGTTGTACGAGATGCTCACCGGCAAACGCGCTTTCAAATGCAAGACGTCCGCAGAAACGATGACCGCAATTTTGCGCGAAGAGCCACAGGCGCTGAACGATACCGGCTGGCAAGGTCCGCTGGAACTGCAACGGATTCTTGCGCGATGCCTGGAAAAGAATGTCGCGCGACGATTCCAGTCGGCCAGTGATCTGGCGTTTGCCATTGAATCGCTGAGCGGAACGTCGACCGCGAAGAGAGTGTCGGAGCCGAAGTCAAGGCGAGCGTGGCTCCCGTGGGTCTTAGCCGCTGCACTGCTGATGGGAACTGCGGTCTGGGAAATGGTTCGGCCGGCGGCTGCACCGGCCAACCCGCTCGAAAAAGCGCATTTCACGCGCGTGACCGACTTCGAGAGCGTGGAGGCCGCGATCTCGCCGGACGGCAGGTTCGTGGCTTTTGTCTCCGATCATGACGGCCCCTTCGATGTATGGCTCACCCAGGTGGGTACGGGACGGATAATTAATCTAACCCAAGGAAAGGCGGGCCCGTTACCTGGGCCCTTACGAAACGTCGGTTTTTCCGGCGACGGCTCGGAAATTTGGATCGGCGGTGGTGATGTGGGGATGCGGCTGCGGCTGATGCCCCTGACAGGAGGTACGCCTCGTAATTTCCTCGGCGAGGAGGCCGCCAACCTGGCTTGGTCACCGGACGGCGAGCGCATTGTCTATCATACCTTCGGCAGTGGCGACCCCATGTTCGTGGCGGACCGCTCTGGCGCCAATGCGCGGCAGATATTCGGGGACCGGCCGGGACTTCACAACCATTTTCCAACCTGGTCGCCTGACGGCCGCTGGATCTATTTCGTGCATGGGACGCCGGCGACGAGGGAGATGGATCTATGGCGCATCGACCCGGCCGGCGGGACTCCAGAGCGTCTCACGCAACGCAATACAGACATCGCGTATCCCACGCCGTCCGGCAAGAACACAGTGTTCTACGTGGCGCGGGACGGCGACGGTTCGGGACCGTGGCTGTGGGCGTTTGATCTGAAACGGAAGGACTCGCGGCGTGCGAGCATCGGTCTCGAGCAATATACGTCCGTGCAAGCCAGCGCGGACGGCCGTAAGCTGGTGGCCACCATCAGCAATCCCGTGGCGGGACTTTGGACTGTTCCGATTCTTGATCGCGTCGCCGAAGAACGCGATGTAAAGCCGTTTACAGTGCCGACCGTGCGGGCGCTGGCGCCCCGTTTCGGCGGCTCGTCGCTGTTTTATTTATCTTCCCTCGGGACGGGCGACGGACTGTGGCGCCTTCGGGACGGGCAGGCCACTGAGGTCTGGAAGGGTGCCGATGGCGCGTTGCTGGAAACGCCCGCTGTTTCGCCGGATGGAGGTCGCGTGGCCATTGTGCTACGGCGGAACGGGAAACGCCAACTACATGTCCTCTCTTCAGACGGCGCCGAACTCCAGCCCATCGCGGAGGGAATTGTCGCCCAGGGTTCGAGCTGCTGGTCGCCGGATGGCAGATGGATCGTCACTGGTGGCAGCGACGCCACCGGTCCCGGGCTTTTCAAGATTCCGTTGGAGGGCGGATCGCCAGTTCGCTTGGTCGCCGGGCAAGCACTCAATCCAGTCTGGTCGCCGGATGGAAGCCTGATCGTATATGCGGGTACGAATGTGAGCACCTTCGCTCCGCTCCTTGCCGTACGTCCGGACGGAACCAGCGTCGAATTGCCCCATATCAGCTTGCGGCGCTTGGGCGAGCACGTGCGCTTCTCGCCTGATGGCAAGAGTCTGATCTACATGCAGGGACTGCTCGCATCACAGGACTTCTGGCTACTCGATCTCGCCTCCATGAAATCGCACCCCCTTACCAGGCTGCAAAACCGTGCCGCCATGCGGACCTTCGACGTCACAAGCGACGGGAAACAAATCGTCTTCGACCGCTTACGCGAAAACTCGCAGGTCGTCATGATCGATCTTCCCAAGGAATAGGCTTAATCCAGCAGCTCGTCGCGGCCCCCGAGCCGCGTGAGGTATCTTGAAATGCCTGAGTTACGGGCAAACCTTCCGTAATCCGGTAAGGTAAGGTTTGCCGACAATCCCGACAAAAGGCGGATAGACGGCCTTCTGGGCGGACGCGACATTCCCTATGCTGCCCGCCTCACGCGTCAAAACACATAGGGAATCAGCGCCTTGACACGTGCCTTGTAAGCGGGATATTCGTCGGGAAAGCCGCGCTGAAGGAGGCGTTCCTCCTGGTTCAGTTTTATCCAAAACCCTGCCGCGAACGACGCCAGCCCCACGAATGCAACCAGCAAGCCCGCGGCGACAGCGGTTCCTAGGCCCATCAGCAGATGCCCTGTGTAAATGGGATGGCGCACAAACCTGTAGGGGCCGGATTCCACCAGCTTGTGTCCTTGCTTCAATTCGACATCCCGGCTCCATTCGGCACCCAGTACCTTGCGCGACCAGATGGCCACGAACAGCCCCAGCGCACAGATGGCCACGGCGACCGAATCCGAAGAGACTGTACGCCGCATCGCGACCGGGCCAAACGGGTGCACCCAGGCCGCGACGAACAGGACGAAGCCCAGCCATACCGGCATCCGGGCCAGCCTGGCCGCAAAATTCTGCGGCTCTGCCGCGGTCTTGACGGAGCGGGCGCTGATATTCCAGTACACGACGAGCGCAACCCAGCAGGCAAGAATGAGGATTCCGGTTGGCATAGAGCCGATGGTATCGCCGGAGCGAGCCGCACGGCAATTACCGGACCAGACGTCCCGGGACGGCATCGCCGATGACCGAGGCGATTCTTGATGTTTGATCAGACGATTTGTGCGGTCATCGGAACCTGCTTTCGGTTGGCTTGGACCAGATTGTTGACGGATGACGGGCAACCCTTCCGTAATCCGCTAAGGTAAGTGTTGCCGACCATCTGGAAGTTACCCCTTGCGGCTCGAATCTGGAAGCTCGACGCGAAAGAGCAGATTCTATTTCTTTTGTTCCTGCTGCCAGTTCACGATCAGAGTAAGGTTAGACGAATCCTGCACCGGCGCTTGGATCATAAGCAAGCGCTGGCCGTCTGGGCTGACCTCGAACTGAGTGGCTCCTACGGACTGTGTGGGAAAAAGGATTTTCGGCTTACCCAGTTCCACGCTGTCGCCGTGCGTAGTGACTTCCACCGAGGCAAGGCGCGAGTGGTCATCCCGGTAGAGAATTTCTTTGCCGTTGCGGTTCCATACTGCTCCCAAACCATCACCGACCAGGAACCTGCCCCCAGGTTTTGGGAACGCGACGACGTAGACTTGGCTGTGCCCGGACTCTGTCGATGTGAAAGACATCCATTTTGCATCGGGCGAGAACACGGGATAACGGGTGTTGTACTTTTCCTGCAGGAAAGCAAAGGGTTTGCGATCGCCAAACATGGGCATTACCCATACATCGAAGTGACCGTTGGAAATGGCTTCATACGCGATGTATTTTCCGTCCAGAGACCAATTGAAGGGATATTTGTCTAAGTCGTCGTGATAGAGCAATTCCTCCTGGCGAGCGCCATTGGCTGGCCTGGTGTAGAGGTCAATTTTCCCGTTACGCGCGGAGTCGAAGACGATGGTGTTCCCGTCAGGAGACCAGATGGGATCGTCATCTCTGGACTGCGAGAAACTAAATTGTGATTTGGTGCCGCGGACTAAGTCGTAAATGTAAATCTCCAGATGTCCACCGGCATCGGCCCGGGCCGCCGAGACCTTCTTTCCGTCGGGCGAGATGTGGGCGTCCTGGAAGGTCCCGCTGTCAATGGTGTCGCCTTTCTTTCCGCTGCGGTCATACCATGCGAGGTCGATGGTAGCCGACTGACCGCCGGCGAAGATCAGCTTGCCCTCACTCGAAAGTGAAAATGCCGCCGCTCCCCGAATTTCACCGCGGACCTGCTCGGCGATGGGCACAGAATTCCCGATCAATTTCAGTTTTTTCTCATCGAAGGTTTGGCTCATCAGATTCCCACCATGGACGAACACCAGATGTCCGCTGGCGTATTGGGCGCGGTAATCCGAATCCACCAGAATTGTGTCCTGTTGCGAATCGAGCGCGCCCAGATGAATACTTCCCCCTCCTCCCTGGTTGTCGGGTAGGTATTGAAAAAAGATATAGTGCCTTCCATCCGGTAGAAATGAGGGCCAGCGCGGGGATCCAATACTCGCGGCTGCCCGTTCCTGGCCGATCGCGCGGGATGGTGTTCCGCCGGCCGCAGGGATGCGAAACATGGCGAACACGTGGGCGGCCCTCAGCCGAATCCGGGAGCTGGTTTTTCATACAACATCCACGGGGTTGCACCATACTGGCGCGTCGCGTGGCAGCAATTGACTGCGAAGACCCAGTATGAGATCGGCACCTATGGCATGCACGTGCGGTCCACTCCCAACCAGATCGTTGGTACTAACGGGATAACTGGCCCGGAAGATGAGTACACGGATTTTGCCTTTGACACTCAGATCGATCGGACGTTATTCAGGACGGATGTGCTTTCGTTCCGGGGCACGTATATCCACGAAAATTCCGATTTGTTAGCCAGCGTCGCCCAGAGCGTGACACCACTGGGTTCGCACCATCTGAACACTATTCTTGCCAATGCCGAATATCACTTCGGCAACCGCTATACTGGCACCTTCGGCTGGTTCGATACCGGCGGCACGGTCGATCCGGCGCTGTATGCGCCAGCCGCGGTGAGCGGCAGCGCCAATGGAGACCCGAGAGGCGCAGGATATATTGCGAACTTCTCGTATTGGCCATGGCAGAATCTGCAGCTCGCAGCGCAATATACGGGGTATACACGGTTCAATGGCGGCACGACCAACTACGACGGTTCGGGTCGCAATGCCAGTGCCAACAACACAATTTATCTGGATGCGAAGATCATTTTCTGACCCGCACGTGACCAATTATCAACAACTCTAAAGGAGAATAACTCAATGAAGTGCAGGGCATTCGTACTCGTGGTATTGACAGCATGGTTGTGCAGCGCGGCGTGGGCGGGCGACATCGAGGGCAAAATTACCGGAATGAAGGGGCACTCGGTGGTTTACGTCGAGGCCATCGCGGGCAAAACCTTTCCCGCTCCCAAAGAGCATCCGGTGATGGATCAAAAAGGGCTGGTCTTTGCGCCGCACATCATGGCTGTGCAGCAGGGGACAACGGTTGAGTTCCTGAATAGCGACACCGTGGCGCACAACGTCTTCTGGACTGCAATCGGCAGCGACAAGAAGGCAGGACACAATCTCGGAACGTGGCCCAAGGGTGAAAAGCGTTCCTTTACCTTCGATAAGGCGGGGGTCGTGCCGGTGCTCTGCAATGTGCACCCGGAAATGGAGGGATATATCATTGTCAGCCCAACTCCCTATTTTGCCGAAACCGACGACAGCGGCAATTACAAGATCAAAGACGTCCCTGATGGCAGCTATACCGTCACCGTCTGGCACGAGGGCGCCAAGAATCAGTCCAAGCCCGTGACTGTAGCCGGTGGGGGAAAAGCGGATTTCACCCTGAGTAAGTAACGAGTCGTCAACGGGCGACATTCCATACCCATGCCAGACACTGGGGCCAAACATTGGATGCACAGGTGTACCGGGCGGGAAATAGTCTGGGTGCTCGTCCGGATAGATCAGGATGACTTTGATGGACAATTACTCCGCGTAGCGCAGAAAGGCTATGATCGTTTCAACCTTGCATGCGGACCCATTACCGTCCGCACCAGACCAATGCCGTTGGCGTGCATGGTTTCGAGTGAAGTCTTCCAGACGGCGTCGGTTTTTGATCCTATGAGCGTCGGACTATTGACGCCATATGTCACCTGCGCGCGCGTGGGTGAGACGAGGGCAACGGAGAAAACGATAACAAGGAGAAGGCGCCAGGGGAAGTTCAGAGTAGCCACGTTCATTCCTTAAACTGGCCTCAGGCATCAGAGCGCCATTTGGCTCGGTGAGCCCTTTGCCGCCGGGCTGGACGCAATGAACTACATCGGCGCCAATGCGAGTCGGCCACTCTCCGACAGAGCGCCGCAGCGAAAGGCACTGGCCGGGTTCTCCCGGTCAGCATGCCAGTCGCCATGCCAAACATAGAAGATCAGACCCTTTAATCGTCCCTGTCGCGCCAGTTGACCGTAATAGTCCCTCATCTCGCGAACTAGCTTTACCTTATCTTTATCATCGACAGGGCAAGTACGATTTGTGCCGCCAACTCCCCATTCTGTAATCCAGCAAGGTTTTCCGCCTGCTTTTCCGGGAGCCTGGCATTCCGCTAAGCCATTCTCTTCTACGTGTGCGCGTCGTTTAGCCGCACCTGCGCTCGTTCCTGGCTCGCTTGATGGAGGATAGCTATGAACGCCGTAACCATCCACCAACTTGTCGAGACCGTTAGCGCGCATGAAGTCGAGTGTGGCGGAGATGCTCACGGCATCCGCTTTTCTCTTCCGGGGCCAGTCTGAGCCTCCCACATCAGCCAGCCCTGCGGTAATAATAGGCGTGTGCTGATTCATCTTCGAATGGTCGCGAATATCTTTCAACACCTCGAGAAGCTTTATGTATTGGAGAAATCCTTTGGCCACCCGCCTTCCTTCGGGATCGTTGGTTAGATCCTCCATTTCCAAAACCCTGCCCTCACCTGGGAGGGAAAAGTCGGCATTGAAACCAGCCCAGTTAATTTCGTTCCCAGGCTCGAAGGCCTCCAACACAATTCCTTTCGCCTCCAGTTTGGCAAGCATGGGCTCAAAATTCGTCCGAAAATGGTCAGGATCTATTGCGGACAGCGGATATCCTTTCCACAATCCTTTGAACCCTTCCGGGGCGTGGGGCCACGGCGTTCCTGGCGCAGGCGTCAAACCAACCATCCATATTATTTTGACCCCGTGGGCGTAAACACGTTGTGCGAAGTCCAGTCCTTTGTCATCGTAAGACATGGAACAGCGAACAACCCGAACCCCGGCGTGCTCCATGTGTCCCAAAATAGTCTCTTGCTCTGCGGGCGGAAGCTTGTAGGGTGCAAATACAAAGCCCACACCAACCGCTGCGTCCTGGGCACGCACTAAAGTTGCTGCGAACCATATGATTAACAAACATCCAACTAGGAGAAGGCGCGAGGAGAATTTCAGAGTAGACATGTTCATTCCTTAGTGACAGCACTGGCCTCAGGCAGCAGAGCTCCATTTGGATCGGTGGGCCCTTTGCCGCCGCCGGGGGAATAACAGTAGTAGAAAGTGGGCCGAGCGGAAGCTGCAGCTTATGAAGAGCGGCATAAAAACTTCGTATGCCGTCACTGCGGGTCTGCCCTCGCTGTTGGGATACTTCTTGGCATCCAGCCCCCATTCTGTAATCCAAAATGGCTTATTGCGCCACACTCCGGGCGAGTTGTTTGTGGTTCTGTGTCTCCTCGACACGTATTCTCTCATCTCCGGGATCCAGGACTCTCTGCATGAGTAGAGCTGCGACGAGCATGAAGCAGCCGCCAGCCACGACGGCGGTCAGGCGATTGTTGTGGAGTAGGTGGTTCATCACCCATCCGAAGAACAGAGACGCGATGATTTCGGGCGTCACAATAAAGAAGTTGAAGATGCCCATATAGACACCTGTCTTTTCCTTGGGCAGTGATCCAGCCAGCACCGAGTAAGGCATGGAGAGCGTGCTGGCCCACGCGATGCCGATACCCACCATGGTCAAAAGCAAAACGTATTTGTTATGAATGAACGCGACCGATATCAGTCCGATCCCGCCGGCTATGAGGCAGAGGGTGTGCGTGTGCTTGCGTCCGATGGTGCGAGCGATCGCGGGAAGAAAAAATGCGAAGGCAAAACACACAGCCGAGTACAGGCTAAAGCAGATGCCACCCCACTCAACGCCGGCCGAATAGAGGGGCGAGGTGGTCTCAGGCGCACCGAAAACGTTACGCGCGACGGCGACCGGGAAGTAGAGCCACATGCAAAAAAGTCCAAGCCAAGTGAGAATCTGCACGGGAGCAAGCTGGCGCATGGTCTTCGGCATCCTGGCTATGGAGTCGAGAATTTCCACCACGTTCGCGGCCAGGCTGCGTTTCTCGGCCTTCCTCTGACGGAAGGCATCCATGTCCTCGGGGGGATATTCCTTGGTGGTGACGATTGTCCAAAGGACCGCACCAAAAAATACGGCAGCACCGGTGTAGAACGAAAGGCGAACAGTCAGTGGAATGGCGTGTCCCGCCGCACCCACTCCAAGGTGGAACCAATTAGTGAGCATCCAAGGTAGCGCTGAGGCAACCACTGCACCAAGTCCAATAAACAGGCTTTGCATGGCGAAGCCGTGGGTTCGTTGCTGCTCAGGAAGGAGGTCCGCGACGAAGGCACGAAAAGGTTCCATGCTGATGTTGATCGAGGCATCCAGTATCCAGAGAAGGCCGGCCGCCATCCAGAGAACCGCGGAGCGTGGCATCATGATGAGAGCCAAGGAACTCAGGATCGCGCCCATGAGGAAGTATGGCCTGCGGCGGCCGAGGCGGCCCCAGGTGTGGTCGCTGGCATGTCCGATGAGGGGCTGGACGATGAGTCCGGTAAGTGGAGCGGCGAGCCAAAGGATGGGAATCTGGTCGGCGCGGGCACCAAGGTATTCATAGATGGCGCTCATATTGGCCATTTGGAGTCCCCAGCCGAATTGAATGCCGAAGAAACCAAAACTCATGTTCCAGATTTGCCAGAAGGATTTAGTTGGCTTTTCCATGTGTGTCCCTGAAACGCACCTCAACGGTCGTAGAGAGTAACCATTTCTCTTAGCCTGGTCGCGATCTCCGCGGCTGCGGCGCCAGGCTTCATGCGCCGTTCCCAGTTGCCGCACGATGTGCCAGGAAGGTTCATGCGCGCTTCGTTGCCCAGGCCCAGGATGTCCTGCATGGGCGCAATGGCCGTGTTCGAAACCGACGACATAAAGGGCGAGTCGGCATAGCCCGTCGGATTCAGGGGAAGGACCTGCCAGAATTTCTGTCCGGCAGCGTGTAGGAATTCGACGAAACGAAAGGCCTCGGGGCCGAAATTGCCGACGCCGTGGGGCCCGGGCAGACTCGTCGGATGAAACAAAATCCCACTGGCCCGGGGAAAATTCATGTGAAAACCATAAACAGTTGTTGCGCGGGGCGCAAGGCCGGGTGGCGCTCCGTCAAGGACGGGCGGATACGAAGAGGTACAGCCGGCTAAACGACAAGCAAAAAAAGTGCATCATTATTATTATGTAGCGACTGCATGAGGATGATCTCGTGGGGCACGTTCTAGAGCAAGAGCACTGGGAGCACGTGCGGCTTCCCGCCATTGCGGAAGAAGACGAAGCTCATATCATAGAATCGTGCTATCAGATACGCACAGTGCGGCGGAGCGCGGGTGAAGCGCTTCATCCCGAACGTGAACCACTGGATCTCCTCGGGCGCCTGCGCCAGACCATCGGCGAATACAACTTTGCCGGGCAATACCAGCAACGCCCCTCGCCGCTCGGTGGCGGCATGGTAAAGGCGGAGTGGTTTAAGTACTACGTTCCTGGACAGGAACCTTCCAAGTTCGATCTGGTATTTCAAAGCTGGGACACAGCCAACAAGTGCACCGAATTGAGCGACTTCAGCGTTGCTGGCGAACTCACAGTAGAATCAAATCCCGGTTTGGGGACTCGTCTGGAAATCAAGGTTCCGGAGGATGGAGAGGTTTCCGATGAACTTTAAGAAGTTGCAGCCCGTTTGCATAGCGATTGCCGACGACCATCCCATTTTCCGTGATGGCCTGCGCCGGCTGCTGGAAGCGGAACCGAACCTGAAGGTGGTGGGCGAGGCTTCCGACGGCGCGGAAGCCGTGAAAATCGTGCGGCAGTTGAAGCCCGACATTCTCTTGCTGGATCTAGCGATGCCCAAGCATCCTGGACTGGAAGCGTTACGCGACCTGAGTGTGGGCGTGAATTCTACTCCCGTGCGTGTGATTCTGCTGACGGCAGCGGCGGAAAAGAGCCAGATTGTGGAGGCTTTGCAGTTAGGCGCGCGCGGAGTCGTATTGAAAGATTCTGCCACTCAACTGCTAATTAAAGCGATCCAGACGGTCATGTCAGGCGAGTACTGGGTGGGACGGGAGAGTGTTTCAAACATGATGCAATATTTGCGGACGCTAGTGCAGTCGTCCCGTGACGAAGCGCAGCAGAAGACATTTCGGCTGACCCCGCGCGAGTTGGACATCGTGTCCGCGGTCGTCGCCGCATATTC
>Ga0208036_1000758_pt1 | contig 16955 bp, 13 predicted proteins | sample June2015DPH_11_1_2_FD_184706 | JGI IMG/M metagenome (GOLD analysis project Ga0208036, IMG submission 184706) | Peatland microbial communities from SPRUCE experiment site at the Marcell Experimental Forest, Minnesota, USA - June2015DPH_11_100... | ecosystem: Environmental > Terrestrial > Soil >...
TTTGAGCGTCACGATTTTCGAAAAAAGCCCGATTTTACAGGTGTTTCTCAACTCCAAAGACCAGTTGCCAGAGGACGATCCTTGTATCCAATTGCAACTGTTCGACTTGTAATTGGACACTACTGATTCACAATTCATAATTGCCCTCATCACCTGCCCCGCTCTTCCATCTGCCAAATCCTGACTCCTGACTCCTGACTCCTGCTACTATCCTAGCCTATCTTTCGCCTCCTGTCAAGAGACACGGAGTCCGCTTCCGAGGCGCTCTCGGAACTGACCCTCGGCGAGAAGGGCCGCGTCATCAAGTGTATTCAACGGCTCGATTGCGCTGCTCAGCCTGACATTGATGCACTCGTCTGCCATGCTGTCATTCTGAGCGTGTATAGCCGAAGACCGCTAGCCGTGATGTCAGAAACGGAGCGCATCGCGAAGTGGGTTTGCCCTCTCCCTCGGGGAGAGGGTGGACCGCGACGGCGCTTTCACCAGCCGTCGCGGGCCGGGTGAGGGGTCAGTTGCGGGGCGAGCACGGATCAGACAGGCTCGGCCCAAGCTGCTCAATGGAAACGAGTAATGCGTCGAGTTTCTGGAGAGCGCAGCGGAGCGAAGAATCTCGCTTTGGACTTTTCTGGGGAGAGCCATCAACGGCTCTTCAGGATCGAGAGGTGGCCCCTCAACTCTCCAGCCGCCAGTTCCTTCACGCCGGAGTCGAAGGTAACCAAAACGCCGTCCCGTTCCATCGCCTGCCAGAGGAGCAGAGCGTCCGTCCATTGCTGATGTCCCCTGACTCTCGCGGCCAGGGGCTTCAGGCCGGCGGGTATCTCGCGATCCAAAGGCCAGAATTCATGTCCTGCGTGGCTGGTGGCTTCGCTCAAGACCGCCAGGGCGGTCGGCGCGCTGACGGCGCCTTGGGTTACGGCGGGATTGGTGAGCAGACGCAACACGCCAAGTTGCGTCAGCGGATTGGTGGCCCAGGCGTGCTGGCCAGACTTCGCGAACTAGGCATGAGCGGCAGCATGGCTTTGGTGGCGGGGCCAAAGCAGAGCGAGCAGGACGTTGACATCCGGCAGATGGCGATTCATTCTTCGTCGCAAAGTTCCCGCACCCGCGCGCTCGTGATTACTGGAAAGTCGTCCGACGCGTCCAAGACGGGCAGTCCATTCACCTTCCGGGTTCCGACTTGATAGCGAGCCCCGCGGCGCACGAGCTCGGATGCAGCCTTGCCCAGCGAGAGCTGGCGACTCTTGGCATATGCCCGAATCGCCTCGCCCGCATCATCCTCCAGCGACAGTGTAGTGCGCATGGAAATATGATGCCATGGAGTACGTTCTGATGTCAACTGCTGCGCGGTGATGCGGTCCTGAAAATGGCTCATCTCCTTGCATCAGAGGCTGAGATTGAGGTGGTCAAGACCTCGAGCCGAGGGCGGCACGCCGTGTTGCCACGACCAAGAAGCAAACCATCGGCGATGTGGTAGAATGGGCGGCGGTTTCAAGTACGGCGACGCGGGCCGCATGAGGGAGACCGATACCCCGAAGCTGCGGGCGGCCACTGAACTTGTGGCGCCGGCCGTCGGTGGCGCAGAAGAGGGCAGGGGAGAGCCGAGAGGTCAACTTTCTTAACAGAGGAGGATATATTGGCCAGCATGGATCGCAGGGATTTTCTTAAGGCAGGAAGCATTGCGGGAACCTATTTTGTCGGGTCGACGAAGATGCATTTAATGGCGGCGCAGGAGGCGGAGCCGGCAAAGCCCATCGCCGCCAACGACCATATTCAAATCGCACTGATTGGAGCGGGTGGGCAAGGCCAGGGTGATACGAAGACGGCAGCGCAAGTTCCGGGCGTCAAGGTGGTGGCGGCGGCAGACTGTTACGACGGGTGTCTGGAACATACCAAGGAATTGTGGGGGAAGGACATCTTAACCACGCGCGACTACAACGAGATCCTGGCGCGCAAGGACATCGATGCGGTCATCATCGGCACTCCTGATCATTGGCACATGCAGGCGTCGGTGGATGCCATGAACGCGGGCAAAGACGTTTATTGCGAAAAGCCCATGATCCACCTCTACTCCGATGGGCCAAAAATCATTGAGGCCTGGCGCAAGACGAACCGGATTATGCAGGTGGGCAGCCAGGGGGTGAGTTCGATCATTTACAAGAAGGCGAAAGAACTGCTTGCCGCGGGAGCCATCGGCACGCTCAACATGGTGACCGTCTGGTACGACCGCAATTCGGCGCAAGGCGCGTGGCAATATACGGTTCCCTACGATGCCTCGCCCACCACCTGCGATTGGCCGCGCTGGCTCGGCACGGCGCCGAAAATTCCGTTCAACGGCGAACACTTCTTCCAGTGGCGCAAGTGGAAGGCCTACGGAAGTGGAGTGGCGGGCGATTTGTTTGTCCACTTGTTCAGTGGCGTACACCTCATCACGGATACGCACGGTCCTACGCGCGCCTTGGCCACGGGCGGGCTGCGCTTTTGGAAAGACGGCCGGGATGTGCCGGATGTGATGATGGCGCTTTATGACTACGCGCAGGGCTTCAACCTCAGCGTGCGCACGAATTTCGTCGATGGCGGCTCCGAAAGTGAAGGGTTCGTCTTTACCGGTTCGGAAGGCTCGATGATTATCGGTGGCGACGGAGTCACCATCACCCGTGTGCCGCGAGAGCAGGAGCCGGGTGTTCGCGTCAACCCGTTTTCGCTAGCCATTCAGAAGCAGATGTTGGAAATATATCGCGAGAAATATCCGATCACGCATCCCACCGGGGCACCCCTGCTGGGCGAAGAAAAATACGTCGCTCCCAAGGGTTACAGCGACCACTACGATCACGTGAAGAACTGGATCGACGCCATTCGCACCCGCCAACCGGTGGTGGAAGACCCCGTCTTCGGCTTCCGCGCCGCCGGCACCGCCCTGCTCAGCAACGTCAGCTACGACCGCGGCCAGGCGGTTCGTTGGGACCCGGATGCAATGAAGCTGCTGTAAGTCACCGATGAATTGGAGCTTCTGTGAGGCAAGCGTGAAATAAAGCAAATGTAAGGCAAGGATGAATTGAAGCTATTGTGGGTTCGTATGAGAATCTCGCGGCCGCGGGCCGTGTCCCCGGCCCGCGGCAACAACCGAATAAACGCTTTCAGGCAGTTTTGTAGGGAGAATCACCCAGTGGTAGCCACGGTCAATTCCCAAATGGAATTGACCGTGGGTTCGCAAACCTAGGGGAAAAGCCTACGGTCAGAAAAACGCTGACCGTGGCTACCTGCTAACAGTGGAGGGCAATATGGCTCGCAAAGTGTTTTTTAGTTTTCATTACGAACGTGACATTTGGCGAACAAACGTGGTGCGCAATAGCGGCATTGTCGATGGCTCAGCGGCTGGCGGCTTTTATGACGCCTCCTTGTGGGAAGAGGCCAAAAAGAAGGGCGACGCCGAAGTAACGAAACTGGTCGATAAGGGCCTAGTGGGGACGAGCGTCACTGTCGTCTTAATTGGAGCAGAGACAGCTCAACGGAAGTTCGTCAATTACGAGATCTCTCAAAGCATCGCGCGTGGCAATGGACTGCTAGGAATCTATATTAGCGGCATTAAAGACCAGAACGGGAAGACGGATATTCAGGGCTCACCTCCACAGCGGCTGATCGCAGCCGGAGCTCCCTGCTACTATTGGGACTGCAGCAAATTCGGCGACTGGGTGGAGACGGCGTACAAAAAGGCCCACCCGAATGGCTAACGTGGCGTAATGCATGGGGCAAAACCCCACAACCGGAGGCAACGAGATGAGTGCCGAAGCCATATCTGCCGCTATTTTCATTCGTGAATACACACGTGAATTACATAACAACAACGCAGCCGTATTTGCCGGCGCTGGCCTGTCAGTGGCTTCGGGCTACGTTGACTGGACTGATCTGCTTAGAGAACTCATTCAGGACCTCGGGCTCGATCCTGAAAAGGAGCATGACTTAATTACCGTGGCACAATATCATTGTAATCAGGCTGGTGGCAGCAAAACGCGGCTCACCCAAGCCATATTCAATCACTTCGCGCCGACCAAAACGCCAACCCGGAACCATCAGATTTTGGCGCGCCTTCCCATCTATACGTACTGGACGACTAACTACGACAAGTTGATCGAGAAGGCATTGGAAGAGGCCAAAAAGGTTCCGGACGTGAAATATGCCTTGAAGCAGCTCTCTGTGACGCGGCCAGACCGCGACGTGGTCGTTTACAAGATGCACGGCGACATTGATAACCCAGCGGATGCCATCATCAGTAAGGACGACTACGAAGCTTATCCATTCAAGATGGGCGCTTTTGTGTCAGCCCTCCGCGGCGATCTCGTTGAGAAGACATTTCTCTTCCTGGGCTTCAGCTTCACCGATCCAAACATCGATTACATCCTCAGCCGCGTCCGCGTTCAATATGAACAGCACCAGCGCCACCACTACTGCATCCAGCGGAAAGTCTCGAAGAAGAGCGGCGAAACCGACGACGACTTCAAATACCGCCAGCTAAAACAGGAATACTTCGTCCGGGACCTAAAGCGCTTTAGCGTCTATACCGTTCTCGTTGATGAATACTCGGATATAACGGAACTTCTTCAGAGGGTTGCCGCCAACTATAAACGTTCATCGATCTTCATTTCCGGCGCCGCCGAGGACTATGGAAGTTGGCAGCGCGCAGAGGCTGAAAGATTCTTGCACAAGCTCAGCCATCAAATCGCGTCGAAGAAGAACCGGATGATCACAGGATTTGGCGTTGGAGTAGGAGGGGCTGTTATAAACGGCGCGCTGGACTATCTGAACGACGCCGGGAAAACAATTTCCGACGAGGACCTTGTAATGCGTCCGTTCCCGCAAGTGGCAACCAGCGCGGCGAGCCTTGCCGAGCAGTGGACAGAGTACCGGAAGGCGATGATCGACTACGCTGGCATCGCGGTCTTTGTCTTCGGCAACAAGCGGGACGCTAATGGAAATATCGTTCTCTCCAACGCCATGAGGGAGGAATTTGATCTCTGCATAAAGGCCGGCGTCCATCCTCTGCCCCTGGGCGCAACCGGATTTATGGCGGCGGCGCTGTGGGGCGAGATGAAAAAGGACATCGAAAGATTCTATCCGAAGGCGACGGCCACATTCCGCCAGGATTTTGAACAACTGGGCGATGCATCGAAGACCCCGAACGAGCTTGTGGCTCTTGTCCAGAAAATGATTGATCATCTGCAGAAGGCATAGATATGGCAAAGCGTGTTTACTTCGCATTTCACTATCAGGACGTGATCGACTTCCGCGCAAACGTTGTGCGCAAGCATAACTTCTTGGGAGGCGTCGAATCCGCCGGCTACTACGACCATTCCATCTGGGAGGAGGCGAAAAAGACAAGTCCGTTGGCGTTGAAGCGGCTAATTAACGCGGAATTGCAAAACACCTCCGTGACCGCAGTGCTCATCGGCTCCGATACTTGGGCGAGGCGGTGGGTTCGGTATGAAATCATGAAAAGCATCGAGCGTGGAAACCGCGTTCTCGGTGTTCACATTAACAGCATCAATGGGAAAGATCAGATGTGCAAGACGCTTGGTCCCAATCCTTTTGCCAACCTCGGCGTGGAGATCAGCGCTGATGGTACCCGAGCCACTCCGACAGAATGGAAAGACGGCAAATGGGTCTACTATTCTGACCTCGACTCTTTTACAGTTAATCAGCAGCCCGAGGCAAACAAGGGGAAGCATCTTTCACTTTCACACTGGCTGCCAGTTTATGACTGGGTGGCGGATCGCGGATACGACAACTTCATCTCCTGGATTTCTTGATGTAATATTCGAGCGGGTAGCCACGGCCAATTCGTACTGCAATTAACCGTGGGTCGTGCGTCGGCAAAAGGCCCACCGCCACAAAGGCACTGACCGTGGCTACCCGCTGGCATGTGCGAAATGCCGCGGACCTCCAAAACAGGTCTGCGCTACGCTTGCTTCTGTTAACTGCAAACCCATGTGCCGTCTGGAAGTTGCACGCAGCCCGCGACTGGCACCGCCTCTTGGTCAGCGTTGAGTGCCCCCTTGAATTGGATCGAATGGACTTTCACATCATGGATCCCCTTGGCTTGAAGTGTTTTGTGAATTCCCTTTATGATCCGTTCGATGTGTGGTTGAATTCTTGCCGCCGGTTTCTTGGCGTCTTCGCTCATTATGGTCCTCCTCTTCGAACTTGAATTCCATCTTGCCGCGAAAAACCGGACTGCCTCGTCTTGGATACAACTAGCTCCTGCCAGCCGCTAACCCGACAGCTCCACGCAAGATGCCGCCTTCACGTTGGGAGGCACACGGTTTTGGTAACCCAGGTGCCGTCTGGGAGTTGATACGTCACGTCGTGGGGAGTCGTACCGGGCGGACAGTTGTTGGCTCCCGGATCCGCAAGCTGTGAACGTCTGCCAATCACGGTGCCGGGGTAATTGTGGTTTTTGAAGACGGCTTTGACCTCGTCCAGTAACCCTTCAGGAATTCTGTTTCCTTCATTCATTGCTTCCCTCCATCAACATTGAAATCGGGGCAAGAGATTTGGAGCCGACCTCCAGGCAACAGCTTACCGTCCGTATCCAGCATGGTGACGTCTATGCTTCCAGGTTTTGCGGTTAGGTCCCTCGTGACTTCGACCTGGATCTTGGTGCTTGGCTCGTTTGGCTTGCCCGGCTTGTCGGAAAACGGCATTCGAGCCTTGAGCTTCAGGCCATTTGCCTCAACTGATTTAAGATCAACTTTGCTGGCATCCTTGACCGCAACATCCACCCAGACGGCGTCGTAGCAGTTCAGCGCTATCGTCTTGGATCCGGTGGAATCGCCTGAGGCGGCTTTGGGTACGTCAAGAGGGAAAGCGGTGCCAATGGGAGCGACGAGCACCACCTTGTCAGCGCCTTCTGGAATTTTCACCGCCACAGCATAATCGGAGATTGGTGTCACCTCCTGAACCTTCTCCTTGCAGGTACCTGTGGTCAAACATATGAGGTGGTCTCCGCCTGCGAACAACTTCCAACACTTGTCCTCGTCAGTGAGATAAAAACTGGGATTCCAGTCATAACCGGGCCCAAAGCCCCAAGGCGTCGTCACAGAAATGAATATCTTGTCTGTGCCAATGCGCGCCACGTGATAATCCGAGGCCGGATCATATACTCTTTTGACGGCGGTCCATCGCTCTGGTAAGAACGGCCAAGAAACCTTCGCGATTCCGTTGCCGCTCGCCAAGAAGCTATCTGCCACGGCGCTTTCGAGAACGACCTCACGAAGTCCTTTACCGCATCCGAAGCTCACTTCACCCTCCGAAAATATGTAGGGCAAAGGAACCACGTTGCCGTTGAACGTAACAATAGGTGTTATCGTTTGTTGGGAGGTTTTGTCTTTCGGGAGATCATTGAGACCGAGCGCTTGGCAATGAAACCGCTGCAAGTGGATGCTTAAGCTATGGTTCCCCGATTCCGCGGGACCAAGGGTTAGGGACTCTATCTGAATTCCCCCGTCCATTGGGTGTTTGTCCTTTACACCCCAAACGAGAGGTACGGCAAGACCATACCGGCCAACAATTGCTCCGGGACCGTTCGCCAATGCCTCAAGGCTGGTCAAGAGATCGAATGCCTGATTCGACTTGAGGATCAGACCGTCGGCGGTACTGGCATAGGCTTTATCACCCATCATCACTTGTGTCCCGGTGAAGAAGTTATTCCCTTTGACCGAGATAAGTGCAGACTTTGAACCCACTGGCTCCCAGTGGACCTCGTCGATTTCTGGAGATAGATTGTCCTGGACCATTGCGGTAGTGGGGACCTCTATAGAGGGGTATGTGCGGTCCCATGGTCCAGGCAGCCCCAAGGGCACGTTGGCGAGCCTTTCGGGAGAGATGTAGTGGGCCCAGCGCTCATGATAAGAAGTGGTCAAAGTCCCGTGGTCGAAGTGCTTCCAATAGGTTTTGACCGTGACCTTCAGTTTTTGGATGCATTCAACCCCTGGTTTGTCACTTTTCGGCAGAGCGATGATTGCGAACATCTGCCGAGTGCCCGGCGACACTGAGCGTCGCCCCAACACGGGGCGGAACTGCCAGCCGAAGGTCAGTTCGTTGCCGGGAGGTGGATTACTGTGGGCTCCCGTCATTCGTTCAAATGCCATCGTGTCATTATCGCGGAAAAGATAAAAATGTTGTGTCCGGCGAAATCGGCTGCCGCTCACGGTAATCATGCGCGCCACGGCCGATCCTCCAAAAGCATTTGAATGCGAGTTCAAAGCGGCGGAGTTGTAGGTTTTTTCCTGCGGCATGACGGCGACTAGAGACACCGCTAGAGACACCGGCGGCTCCGATTCCTTCTCGGCTGTAATCGTCACCTCCACGATTGCTGCACTGTCCTCCGCTTCTTTTGGGGGGTCCAGAGTGACGTTAAATCCGACCACGGCCTGGAGCCGCGTGTTCTTGCCGATCAATCGGTCGGTGATAGAGCGCTCGAGCAACATGCGAAGGTTAAAAATCTGGTATGTCAGGTTGACTTGATCGGCAAGCAGATCGCTCGCATTCTCACCGAATTGGGAGGGCGGCGTAAGAATGGTGGAAGCTGGGGAACCCTGGCCGGAAGCAGAGCTCGGACTCGTACTGGAACCCGGGCCCGATCCCGATGGTGAACTGCCGGCGCTCGGCGACGATGGTGTAGTCTTGGGCAGAAACGACGCGTTCACCGACAAGGAGTTCGAGACGTCCAAGGTTTCCGAACCCTGAAGAAGGTTGAGAGCGTTCGCAAGGGTAGCCTGATTGATGAATTGCGTGTTCTGCAAGCTCGCGCTGAACGCATCAAGCATAATCTGGAGCGAGCGATTATCGTAAATTTTGGGACTACCTACGGCGATTCCATTGTCAGTGCCGTTGACTGTCCCTTTAGGATCACTTGGTGACTTATGCTTTCGAGCGCCGGCCCAAGATGGGAATGACAAGGTGAACAGAAGTCCGGCCGCAGTTAGACCGAGCCAACCCCTCCAACGACCCCTCCGAGTCCATCCGAATGTTGTTCCAAGTTCCCGCATAGGCAGTTTCTTTACCTCCCAATCTCTACCATCGCTTGCCTCTAGCGGCTTGCGAAGTAGCTAACGATCTTCAAAAGCTAGGCAAAACCTCCGCTAGGAAAGGGCCTACAAACTCGTAACCCGCCAACCAGCGAACTCGGGCCTGGAGGCTGGCCGATGTTGACTTGTCACACCCGCATACACCTGAAAACATCCCTTTAAGCCACCTTCATCTGGATGTCATCCAGGATAAAGTCCTGGCCACGCTGAGGCGTGTCCGTGATATCCGAGAAATCGGTTGCTCATCCGGTCACGGGCGCCAGGTCAGCCTGGAGCAACGACATTCTTAGTCTCCATTCCAGCGGACTGCGGACGGCTCGAACCGGTCCTGCCGAGTCAATTTCGGCTGCGCGTAGATGTCGCGCTTTATCTTCCCCAGCCGGCTAGATGGCCTTGGCTGGAACATTTGTCTTTCGTGAAATTAACCGGGGGTCTTGCCCTTGTGAAATAGGCGCAGGGCTTCTCTATTCGTTACTCGAATCAGTTCTAATGGCGAACAAGTTGTACCTGAACGCGACTATTGAACATGCAGTCAATAGACTTGTCAATACTTTTTTTCAGTTAATATCTTACTTTTTGACTTATGGCACGATTGGACAAATACTGTGACGAGACGCAGGAAACAACCTGACATCGGGCATACGGAGTGCCTTGCTGGCGACAGGGAATCGCCGCTACAGGTTTATCGCTGGCAGGCAGGATGACAAACGATCGGCAAAGGGGGGCGGTCGCTCACTCACTCTCCAAATTCACGCGGACGAGGAGAGCCAAGATGTTCGGCCAAATGCAAATCACTCGGATATTTCAATTGGGCAAACTGGGTATTGGTGCCTTTTGCGAGACCTAGTCATTCCCGCGAAAGCGGGAATCTACTCCGCAAAGCTTTGGAATCGTCGGAGTGGATTCCCGCTTTCGCGGGAATGACTGGGGCTTTCGCGGGAATGACCGGCGGGTCGAGTGGATCTCCATCCCAAATCACACCAGCACAGCAAACTGGAAACAGTGAACGAAGCCGTTGCCAAGCTGTTGGAGCAAGCGTAGCGCGGACCTGTGTTGAAGGTCCGCGGCTGGCGGCTTTGATTATTTCTTCTTCCCCTTTCCTTCGTGGAGGCTCTGAGGACGGGCCTTCTTGGAGGCCTTGTGTTCATTCTCAGTATGTGTCTTGTGACGGACGGTCTGAGGACGACCAGGGCCATAAGCGGCCGTTGCAACCTTGGCAGGCGTAGCCGCAGCCGGAGTGGCCGAAGCGGTTGCCGTGGCTGACACTGACTTTTGTGGAGTTGGTGTGGCGCCACCGGCCGACGTAGGCGCCCCTCCAAGCCAGAACTGCAATTCCGCCTCGGCATCGCCTGTCAGATGGCCCTGCTGCCACGTGTCATTATCTTCGAGACCGTGCCACGCGTCCGGAGCGGTGATGTGTTGCGTGACGTAATGGCGGAAACGGTATTGCTGGAAGATGGAGATGATGTTCACGGCGTAGGCTTGGGCCAATGCCGCATTGCCTTCGATAATCACCATGTTGTCGTCATTCTTGCCGCTCGCCTTCGGACCCAGGTTATGCGAGCCCGTGATCACCACCGGATGTTCTCCGAACGGGTCGATCACCACGCATTTGCTGTGAATCATCACCTGGCTGGCGCCAAGCAACTCAGGCACCCAATTGTGAAATTTCGCCTTGATGTTGGCGGGAACCTGCACGTCCTCGTCCAACCTCTGTGGAGGTTTCATTCCTCCTGTAATCAGCGTCACGGGATGGACAGGGTTCGCGGGATCCAGCTTCGGGTTCAAGTGAGCACCCTTGCGGATTTTGGCGACCTGATTCGGAGTTTTCTGATCCGCCGGCAAACTGTCTTCGGTAACTCCCTGAACCTCCTGGTTGACGACGCCGCGGATATACAGGGCGGAGTTGAAATAGGGGTTCGATTCCGGCTGATGACGATAGAGAATGCTCTGCAGGAGCGTCCAACGGCCGGGGTCATCCTGGAACGGCCCGGGGTTGAAGAAGAGGAACAGAATCCCTTGCTGAGCCTGGTTAATCAGGCGGCGCGCTTGCTGCATGTCTTCCAAGGCATCGGTAGGCGTGAACCACACAGAGAGCTGTGAACCATCCACGGTGAATGTCTTCGGGGTCGAGTTGGCCTTCACCAGTTCCGGCGGAAAACCGTTGCCCGCCTGTTGGAGCCGCTCCCACTGTTGGAGGTACGCGTCTGCCACCTGGGGGTCGTTGATGATCAAACCGTTGTTCGCCTGCGTGCAGAGGCCCGAGGAGGTCCAGTTAGTGCTGCCGCTCAGCACTTGTTGGGCCTTTCCGTTCTGGTCACAGCAGACCAGAATCTTATTGTGCGCGAAGTGTCCTGACGATACGAGCCGGTCAAACACGTGGATTTTCTTCTCTTGCTTTAGTTGCGCGCGGATCTGCTCGTTTTCGTCATTGTCGGGCGGCTTGAAGGCTCCGTTGCCCAGGATCAGATTGAAGTCGGTTCCGATCGCGCGCATCGCGTCCAGCAGCTCCGGATCATTCAATTCGTAGAGAGCCGCGAAGGCCTTTCCGCCCTGAGCTTTCACGTCCTGCATCATTTTGAGTATCTGCGGCCTCAGAAGACCCGAGAGCCCGTTGCGCAGCGGATCATTGGGTTTCCGCACTACGCTTAAGAGCGCCGTCCGGTTCACCTGCTGGTTCTTTTCCTCAGCGGCCAGCTCCTTGGTCACCCATTGGCTGGCGATGATGCCGCGATTGAAATACGCCGAGATGCTCTTGCCGGCTTGCCCGGTGATATTCAACACGGGAGATTGCGGGCTAGCCAGATCGGGTGCCAGACTCAAGCTTTGGGCGTTCGGGCCGACCACGGGGACAACGTCATATTGGACAGAGTCGCCGACGTTCACCGTATAGTCCCACCAGAGATACCGCTGAATGGGCCATTTCCATTGTTCACCCGCGGCCGGCGGTTGCTGGCCATCCGCAAAACCAACGTAGTTCTGAAGGAAAGTCGACGCGGCGCCGTTGAGTGAGCGGCGGACAGCGAAACCCCGGCATTGGGGAATCGGCTTTAGGTCGGTCGGAAGCCAGATAAGGCACGTATGATCACTGTTGTCGTAAACCTTTAAACTGAGACCCATAAACCCTCCTTTGAATTGATGTCAGAAAAAGCTGTTGCGCCCCACCGCTGGCGAATGAACCAGGGTCTCGCCCTCGTGAAATAGGCGCAGGGCTTCTCTATTCGTAACTCAAATCAGTTCTAATGGCGAATCAGTTGTACCTGAACACGACTATTGAACACGCAGTCAATAGGCTTGTCAATACTTTTTTTAGTTGATACCTTAGTTTTTGACTTATGGCACACTTTGACCGACATGTTGACGAGACGCAGGAAAAAGCCTGACACCTGTCATACGAAGCCCCTTGCTGGTGGCAGGAAATCGACACTACAGGCTTTTCGCTGGCAGGCAGGATGGCAAACGATCGGCATAGGGGGAGCGGTCGCCCGCTCACTTTACGAATTCACGCCGACGAAATGAGGAGAAGCAAGATGTTCGGCCAAATGCAAGTCAGTCGGATGCTTCAAATGCCACTTCTTCAGGCTCGTGGCATCCACTTGCCTTCTCGGGTCGCCCGTCCCATGGATGGTCACACCCGGGCAGGGGCCAACAGTTCTCGGAAGGCTTCCAGCCTGAGGACAGCTCCCCGCCGCGAGGGGGGGATACACACGGCGGGGCTTCTCCCTAGTGTCATGTCACACTTAATTGTCGATTCGCTTGAACCCCCTCACCCCCTGTCCCCTCTCCCCCAAGGGGGAGAGGGGAGATTCAATTTTAACGCAATCCCCTCTCCCCCTTGGCGGAGGGGGGAGATTCAATTCTAACTCAATCCCCTCTTCCCCTTGGCGGAGAGGGTAATCCTCCCGCAGGGCGGGACGGGGCCGAGTGAGAGGGTTCTTGATCAGCGCCCATCCAGCCTCGATTGTAAAGAATTGAGTGTTACACGACACTAGGAAGAGGCCGAGTCACAGCCGGTAGCCTTGGCTGGGGCCTTGTCGCGTGCAGAAAGGGTGGATTGCCATGATTATCGGCGCGCATTCGATCATCTACAGCAAGAGTCCGGAACTGGACCGCGCTTTCCTGCGGGACGTGCTCAAGCTGCCGAACATCGATCTCGGCGGCGGATGGCTGATCTTCGCATTGCCGCCGGCGGAAGTTGCGCTGCATCCGTCCAGCAAGAATGACGTACACGAGTTCTACCTGATGTGTGACGACGTGGAAGCACTCATCGGGGAAATGAAGAAACGTAGCATTCCTTGCGGCCCGGTGCAGAACCAGGTCTGGGGGTTGCTCACGCATGTTACGCTGCCGGGCGGCGGGAAGCTCGGCATCTATCAGCCGCGACACGCACGACCGAAGGCGATGGGCGCGAAGAGCAGGCCGAAGAAGCTTGTAAATCGCGCGGCTAAGAAGCGTCGAGCCACACCCAAATGAAAAAGGTCTCAACCGGTTGCAGCGAACTTGTGTCGCGTCCCGCTCAATTCTTTACGATCGACCCTGAATGGGCATTGGCCAACGACCCCCTCACCCGGCCCGCCCCGGCTGAAGAAAACGCCGGCGGCGGTCCACCCTCTCCCCCAAGGGGGAGAGGGGCGTGCATTAGTGCTAAAGGGACATGCTAAAGGGACACATGGTCATCGCCGGTGGCGAAAGATGAAAGCGACTGCTACAATTCGGCTTGCGAACAGCGCTTTACGGAGGGTGGAGTTACACTGGTAAGAGGCGGGGAGGGGGACCAGCAAGCGGGAGCTGAAAATCAAACGCTATTTGGTATAATCCGGCCAGGCTGATGGCTAGTGAAGTTGGTGCTCAAGCGCATGGGGTATTCTATGGGTCCCGTGCTTCTCAAAAGGCGTCTCCTGCTTGTCAGCTTGTCGGTCTGGGCGCTGGCTGTGCCGCAGGTGAAAGGGCAAAAGCCCTTAAGCGCTGCGGACAGCGAGAGGATGGGGCATTTCCTCGACAGCGACCGCTCCCCTGACCTCCTTCATTGTTCCATCCAGCCAAGGAGGCCCACCCTCGACTTCGCATTCCGCCTTGATGTGGGCTACCTCGTCAGTTGCCCACTGTCCAGATTTGAAGGGCGCGCAAGCAAGGTCGATGTAGTTGCGCGAGTCACCCCGGAAGGCGGCAAGTCAACAATACTCGGCGAACGCTATTTGCTGCCCGAAGCAAATACCCCAACCAAAGCCAACCAACTGAAACAGCCTGTGGAGATGAGCGGGGGATTTGCCGTCGGGGAGGGGCAGTATCAAGTCGAAGTTCTGGTGGCGGACCAGAGCACGGGCCGGACCTCACGGAGACGCTGGAGGGCGCATGTGGCTCGCAGCCACGGCCAGGGTGCTGCGTTGGTCTCCGTCCCTCCCGGCACGGTCATTCCCATGGGGGTTCGGCCGTGGCCCATTAAAATGGATGCCAGCGGGAGGGGGTTGCGACTCACCATTTTGCTGGACGCCGCTCCCCTGGACACCCGTAATCCGGCGTTGCGCGCGTGGGACCGCGCATTTCTCCTCGGGTCGCTTTCCTCCCTGCTGAAGCAGATTCCCTGCGCATCGGTGCGCTTGAGAGCCTTCAATCTTGACCAGCAGCGAGAATTGTTTCGCCAGGACGCGTTCGATGACGCAGGGTTCATCAACCTTGCCGATTCCCTGCGGAATCTGGAACTTGGAACGGTCTCTTATCGAGTGCTGCAACAGCGCCGGGGCTGGCTGGATATGTTATTGGAATATGCCAACCAGGAGTTGATTGCTACGGACCCGTCGGACGCCGTCATCATTCTCGGGCCGCGCACCCATTACTTCACGAAAATTCCGCGCGGGATGCTCAAGGGGCGCGAGACTCCCAATCCGCATTTCTGCTATTTCGAATATTTTCCCGGCTATTTCCGGGTCAGTCAGCTCCCCGACACGTTAGCCAGTCTGACCAAGCGGCTGGATGGCACCGTGTACGAGATTTTCTCTCCGGCCGACCTGGCGCGCTCCATCCAAAAAATGTTGGCCCGGGTGCAACCGAGAGCGGAGCCCCCCGCCGCCGGCCACTGGCCCGCACGCCCGGCGCCCCCGCAGTAGGCGATATGGTAGCTTTGCGGGGTTGCCGCGAATGCATTCGTCAATCAGATTCTCCCCAAAGGCGTATAATGGCGTGCTGAGTTGACTGTTTCCGTCGCCATGGATTTATCTCGAGTCCGCATCGAAGGAGCCACCCAATGATCTCCAGTTTTCGATTTCCTCTGATTGCTTTCACCGTGCTGGCTTTTGCGCCGCACCTCCTCTCTGCCTCCCATTCCGACACTCCGAAACAGTGGTTGAAGGAAGGCTGGAGGATTCAATCATCGGCGAAGACCAAAGCTTCGGGCGAGCAGATCGCCTCCAAAGGCTTCGACGCCGGCAGTTGGTATCCCGCCACGATTCCGTCCACGGTGCTTGCGGCGCTGGTGGAGAACAAGGTGTACCCCGAGCCTTACTTCGGCAAGAACCTGCGGTCCATTCCCGGTACCAGTTACCGCATCGGCCAGAACTTTTCGAACATCCCGATGCCCGACGACAGCCCGTTCCGAGTTTCCTGGTGGTACCGGACGGAGTTCAGCTTGTCGAAGAATCTGCGCGGCAAGGAAATCTGGCTCAATTTCGAGGGCATCAACTTCCGCGCCAACGTGTGGCTGAACGGCAAACTGATTGCCGACTCGAAAAAGGTGGCGGGGTCCTGGCGCCTCTTCGAGTTTAACGTCACGGGAAATGTCAAAGTCGGCGAAACAAACGCGCTGGCTGCGGAAGTTTTCCCGCCCACGCCCAACGACCTTGCCATCACGTTCGTGGACTGGAATCCGCTGCCGGCCGATAAGGACATGGGCATCTGGCGCGGCGTGTACGTGACCAGCAGCGCGCCGGTAGCCCTCCGCTATCCGGCGGTGGTGACGCATTTCGCCTCGAGCGATCTGAAGACGGCGAACCTGACGGTTTACAGCGAACTGCACAACGCCTTGGCGAAGCCGGTGAAGGGCACACTCAAGGGTGAGATCGAAGGAAAGAAGTTTTCCCAGGAAGTCTCGCTTTCGGCGGGCGAAACGAAAGAGGTGGAGTTCTCGCCGGAGAAGTTCGAACAGTTGAAATTCGAGAATCCCCGTGTCTGGTGGCCGGCGCCACTCGGCGGTCAGCCGCTTTACACGCTGAAGATACGGTTCGATACGGGTGGAAAAATCTCCGACGAGCAGAAGGTGGTGTTCGGTATCCGTGAGGCGACTTCGGAACTCGACGCTGCGCAGCATCGCGTCTTCATGATCAATGGGAAAAAGATCCTGGTGCGCGGCGCCGGGTGGTCGTTCGATATGCTGCTACGCGCCAATCCAGCTCGTCAAGAGGCTGAGATCCGATACGTGAAGGACATGAATCTGAATGCCATCCGTCTGGAGGGGAAACTCGAAGACGAGCATTTCCTGGAGGAATGCGACCGCGAGGGAGTCCTGGTGCTGGCCGGCTGGTGCTGTTGCGACCATTGGGAACGCTGGGGAAAATGGGATGACGAGGACTACGTGGTCTCGGCCGAATCGCTCAAAGACGAGATTCGCCGCCTGCGCAGTCACGCCTGTCTGTTCGATTGGATGAACGGCAGCGACAATCCTCCTCCGCCGAAAGTGGAGGAGGTGTACATCAAGATTCTCAAGGACTATCACTGGCCGAATCCCTATCACTCCTCGGCAACCGCGAGGCCCACGATGGTCAGCGGGCCGTCCGGTGTAAAAATGACGGGGCCCTATGAATACGTGGCGCCGTCCTACTGGCTCCAGGATTCGAAGCGTGGGGGCGCTTACGGGTTCAACACCGAGACCAGCCCCGGCCCGGC
>Ga0208036_1000772_pt1 | contig 16715 bp, 29 predicted proteins | sample June2015DPH_11_1_2_FD_184706 | JGI IMG/M metagenome (GOLD analysis project Ga0208036, IMG submission 184706) | Peatland microbial communities from SPRUCE experiment site at the Marcell Experimental Forest, Minnesota, USA - June2015DPH_11_100... | ecosystem: Environmental > Terrestrial > Soil >...
GGCCCGTACCCGAGGGCCAGGATGTGCCTGTGCTGGTCCAGGCTGATTATATGGTCAAGGTAAAGCTCGTTGGAGACGGCGACGGGTCCCCAGTTGTAGAGGTCCCGCATGCGGAGGGGCTTCTTTATATTCAGGTAGACAGGATGGATGCTGGCCCCCTCCTCCTCCTTGCCGAAGTACCCCATGGCCCTCGCACCCGCCTGCTGGGAGGTGCCGAAGTGTATCCCCAGCCCCGTATGCCCCATCCCGGTGTCCTCCGGCAGCCTGAACTCGTCGAAGGCGTATACGGTGCCGTGGTAGAGGGGGCCTACCAGCCCGGGCCGCCCGGGCAGCCTGGCCGTGGCAAGGAACCCCGAGGTGAGGCGGAAGAGCACCTAGCCCTCCTTGGAGGCAGGCGGCTCCCCGACTACTGCAAGCACGGCGTCGCATAGCCAGGGGTCATGCCTGAGCCTGGAGATGATGAACTCCCTCTTCGACGGGGTGCCGAGGGGTCGGTCCATGTTTGTGGCCAGCTCGAACAAGGGGCTTAGGAGGTCCGACAGGTAGCCGGGGGCATAGGAGTTTTTCGGTGCGGTCCTTTCGGCATAGTCCACTGCCAGACGGACAAACCTGTAGTAGAGGGCCTTCCATTCCCGTCCGTAGCCTGCTGTAAAGGAGAGGTCCAACGAGCCAGGCGAGTCTCCGACCTCCTCCGTCATCGAGATGCTTACCCTCCTCATGCCTTCCCCTTCTTCAGGGCCTCCCTGAGGTCTGCAAGCATATCGTCCAGCTTCCTGTAGATGGGGATGTTGTAGCGCTGGGCCACGATTTCGAGGTTGCCCCTGCGGTAGAAGCCCTCCTCGATGCAGAGGACGCTCTCCTTCCCGGCGAACAGCCCTATCTCCAGCATGGTCACGGGGCCCTTGCTGTCCTCCAGGAGGACGTAGACGTTGAGGTCCGCCTCCTCCTGCGCTTTAAGCTCCCACTCGACCTGCTCCCTGAACTCCGGGCTGTCGATGGACTGCTCCCAGTCGGGGTCCCAGTCCGCCCTGCGGGGGTTGAGGACGAGGCAGTCTATGCCCTCTAGGCCCCTGACGACCTTCGACTGCCAGTCCTCGGCCTCCCCCTGGTCTATCGCCCCGCCCAGGAATATCTTGGGGGCCAGGAGCTTGTTGTACTCCCCCGGTGCCTTGACCTCGGTAGCCATATGCTCTCCTGATTAGGGTATGTATATGCGTTATAGTGGCGGGCGGGCTAGCAGCAGGGGGCCTGGGCGTGGGACTTCCACTCGTCTATGTAGGGGACGAACGTCCAGGGGAGGTACCCCCCGTCCGTGGTGCCCAGCAGGAACTCCATGGCCAGGACCTCGGAGTCCTCGGAGAGCACGTCCCTGCCCAGGTGGGCCAGGGTTTCCAGGTAGGAGTTCACGTCTTCCTGTGTGGGTACCATATCCCTATAATACCTCACCGGCCGTTGTCATGCCCGTTCATCCTGTGCCTCAGGGACCACAGGTTGTCCACGGCTATGGCGGTCGCCCCCAGGTTCAGCAGCAGTATCTCGTAGAGGTGCCCGACCAGGGCGTACGCTATCCAGCAGGCCTGGCTAAGGATATAGATACACCATCCCTCCAGGCGTCTCCTCTTGCCCCTCCGGCCCAGGATGAACATGGCAAGCAGGTTGATGCACGAGGCCGCTATGCCAAGAGCTATCCTCATGCTTAAGGGGATGGTATACTCTTAAAAGTAGAAAGGCCCTCCCGCAGGAGGGCCCGTTAGGTTAGCTTGGCGGAGGGCAGAGGAATCGAACCCCCAGGTTTTGCCCTGCCCTGGCTTTCGAGGCCAGTTGCCGGCCGTTCGGCAGTACCCTCCGGGGGAATGGCGGAGAGGGTGGGATTCGGACCCACGAGTCCCTTTTGAGGACTACACGCTTTCCAGGCGTGCCCCTTAGGCCGCTCGGGCACCTCTCCAAAGCATTCTTTACAGCAGGTGTAAATATGCCCCTGCCTGTAAAGGTTGGCGGAAGGACGACGAGTCGAACGCCCACGGTGTCACCCGTGCCCTGGGGTTCAAAGCCAGTTGCCGCCCACGCAGCGGGTCCTTCCCTGAAATGGCGGAGAGGGTGGGATTCGGACCCACGGTACGGGGTTTAGCCCGTACTCTGGTTTAGCAAACCAGCGCCTTAGGCCGCTCGGCCACCTCTCCTTGAACCTGTGCGACCGGCATGTCCGAAAATCGGACAGTCGGTTGCGAGCTTGGTGCCGCAGGGGGGAGTCGAACCCCCACGCCTTTGACGGCATACGGGTTTGGGCCGTGTGCGTCTGCCTGTTCCGCCACTGCGGCAAGTCTTGGTGCGGCCGAGAGGCATCGAACCTCCACGTGGTCTCCCACACGGGCTTCTGAGGCCCGCCCGTCTGCCATTTCCAGCACGACCGCAAAGCCTGGTGCGGATGAGAGGACTCGAACCTCCACATGGTTGCCCACACAGCGTTCTGAGCGCTGCTCGTCTGCCAGTTCCGACACATCCGCAGGACGAACTTGGTACCGGGAGGGGGACTCGGACCCCCATGCCCCTTGCGGGGTGCTGGGTTCTAAGCCCAGTGCGTCTGCCTGTTCCGCCATCCCGGCATAAACCTGGTGCGAAGGGAGGGACTCGAACCCTCACGGGGTCTCCCCCACGGGCCTCTCAGACCCGCTCGGCTGCCAGTTACGACACCCTCGCAGTCTTGGTGCGGTCGGGGGGAATCGAACCCCCACGCCCTTGCAGGCACAAGGCTCTCAACCTTGCTCGTCTGCCTATTCCGACACGACCGCAGACCTTGGTACCGGGCGAGGGAATCGAACCCCCATGGCTTTTGAAGGCCCAGGCGTTTTAAGTGCCCTGCGTCTCCCGTTCCGCCAGCCCGGCTAATCCTATCCGGGCACGCATCTCCCGTGCCCTGAAACTTGGTGCCAGCGGCAGGATTTGAACCTGCGAAGCCCGCAAGGGGCGGCAGATTTACAGTCTGCTGGCATTAGCCTCTCGCCCACACTGGCAAAAACCCCATAAAACAAAAACGGCGGCTTCTCAGCCGCCTCGTCTTGCCCGATTTTGCTGGCCTTTACCCGTTCCAGCCATCGGACAACACGAGGGAGCTGCTAAGCAGGGAGCTGCTATAGCTCAAGGACGACGAGTTGTACGATAGGCTGTTCATGGCCGCTTTCTCCACCTATATAATACCACCGGTAGTCGAGATTCTCGGGAACTTTTTTCTAGCGCAGGGGGAGGGACGGCCTCCCCCTGCTGCTCACTGCTTATCTAGGCGCTTGTGAAAAGTCAGGTCAAGTAAGGGCTATGCTCTACATGTCCCACCTCCTGTCCCTGACAGGAAAGAGGACGGGGCACCTGCGACAGTGCCCCCTCCCCGGGCCCAGCGGGTAACGGCGGTACGCCGTCCCGTCCGGTCCACCACCCGGCTCCTTCGCCCGCAGCCGGGAGCGGGCCTTGCTCGGGGTTGTCAGGCCCCGACTTGCAGGGGTGCGCCACGGTAGGTACCGTGTCACGTCCACCACCGGGGTTTTGCGTCCGTGGCCCCCGGAAACGTCCTAACTGCCTACATCTATAGAATACCGTAGTCGTGCTCCCCGCCTTCGGCTTTTTTTGGCCGCTACGGGCCTCCTAAGTGAGGAGGGCCAGGACAATGAGGGTGCTAGTCCCCGTATCTGACAGGACCGGGAGGGCCTATGGCCATGTCCCGTCCAAGGCAAGGGTGGTACACCGGGCCTACTCCCTGGACCACGTAGTCCTTCCCCACGAGAAGCTGCCTGCCGTGGTCAGCCAGCTCCAGTGGATGCCGCCCGTGTACGACCAGGGGCAGGAAGGCTCCTGCACCGCCTTCGGGGCGAAGGAGGTCAGGGAGTGGCTGAGCACCAGGTACCCTGGCAAGTACAGGGCCCTGAGCGCCCAGTTCCAGTACTACTGCGAGAGGCTCCTGAACGGGGACGTGCCGGACGATGCCGGGTCCAGCGTCTCGACCGCCATGGCATCCATGCGGACGTTCGGCATCTGCCCGGACGCCGACGAGCCTTACGCCACGCCCTTCTCCCAGAAGCCGTCCAAGAAGGACTTCGCAGACGCCGCCCACTGGAAGGTCGGCAGGACCTATGCCCTCAATACCCTGGCGGACATGAAGAACGCCCTTGCGGCGGGCTGGGTGTTCGAGCTGGGGTTCCTGGTATACGAGTCATTCGAGTCCAGCGCCACCACAGCCACGGGCATCATGACCATGCCGAAGGCCAAGGAGCAGCTCCTCGGCGGGCATGCCGTATGCGTCTGGGGGTACAACGACACGTTCACCTTCCCGGGCCTGCCGGCCGGCGCTCTGTGCGCCAGGAATAGCTGGGGATTCTCGTGGGGGAACAACGGGAACTTCTTCATGCCCTATGGGTACCTGGGCGGCGTGGACCCCAGCGGCAACGGGCCTTACGTCAGCGACAGCCACATGTGCCACCTGGGGCCTGTCTGGTCCTAGATTGGTCTGTATGCCCTTCCTGCCCCGCAGGGGCCAAAATGCTATAGGAGGGGGCCTGCGGTCCTCTCCCCTGCCTTGTCCCTGGCCCCCTCCGAGAACTCCAGGCAGGCATACCTTGCCTTCAGCCCCTCGAACGCCCTCCTGACGCTTGCCCCGTTCCCCTCCGACACGGTCAGGACAGAACTCATCCTGGGCAGGATGATGCACGCCTCCGTGACCACGTCATGGGCCAGGAACACCTCGTAGGCGACCTTCCTGGCGAAGAGCACCTGCTGGAGGACCTCCCCCCCCGACTTGGACTGGAACATGTAGGGGATGCCCTCTGCCTGGAACCTCACCTCTGCCCCGAACTGGTAGGGGGTCGCCATCGCCGGACCCGTGCCGGGTGCCCAGGAGATATAGAACGCCCTCAGCCCCGGCAGGACCCTCAGGTACCTGTCCGCCCCTATGCCGAGGCTGCTGATGTTGTTGCTGTCCACCAGGGCCGGGGTGCTGCCCTTAGGGCTGACCCGGAAGGATATCTGCGGCGTGAAGCCGGAGATTGTCCTGAGGGAGCGGAGGGTGCTGAGGACGAGGTTGTACCTCTTCTCCTCCTCGGTGGAAGCATCCTTGGCCATCTTGGCCTTCGGCTCGAAAGGCCTCAGCTTAGAGTCCTTTGGCCACTCGTCCTGGAGCCTCCTGATATCCGCCTCGGCGTCCCTTGCCTGGTATGCCATCCCGGCATAGCTCTGGAGGTTGAGCATGACCTGGGTGAACAGGCTGTAGTCCAGCAGTGGGGCAAGCCTCTTGAGCACGCAGTTGCGGTCGTAGCCGGTAGGCTCCCCCTTGACCTCGGGCCCTGCCTCCAGCCATGCGTCCCGGAAGGCCTTCCACATGATGCCCGCCCAGTGGCTCGTGCGGTCGAAGGGCAGCTTGGGGAACAGGGCCTCGAACCTCGCCCTGAGGGACTCCTCGGAGGCGAACAGGGCGTCCACCTCCTGCCCCAGGCGCTCTGCTACTCTCTGGTAAATCTCGTCCATCGCTATATGCCTTCCTTGTCCTTCTTACCCTCTACACCAGGCAGGCTCGGGGATGCTGTCCGGCGTACTAAGCCTAAGCTGGAGGCAGTAGTCCAGGTACTCCTCGGCGGCCTCGCTTATGTCGAGCCTCTCTAGGTTCCTGTCGGGCACGGTGCCTGCGTAGGCGACCGTCTGGGCAGCGACCGCACCGGGCCTGCCCTCCTGTACCGCCCGGACAGCGGCCCCCGCCAAGACCGCCAACAGGAACACCAGCTTCTTGTCTGTCATCACCACTCCCTATGGCAGTACTGCTCCCACGCCTCGTTCGTCAGCATCCCGCAACGGTGCTTCCCCTTGTGGCCTTTCTCCAGGGTGCATACATGCGGTGCCCCCTCCCTCCGGTGGGTAGTAACCACCCCGGCATGGCCGGGAAGTGCAACGAGGGGGACAGGCTGGACTGCCCGGCAGAGCCTAGAAAGGTCAACCATCGGACGCCTACTCCTCCTGGACTTTTGTGGAGGGCTTCATGCCGTCGAGCAGCGGGCTTCCGTTGGCCAGAAGCTCGCAGTGCCCGCATCCGGGGCACTCGGCCAGGGCGTACATCTTCTCGGTGAACCCCCCCAGCCTCCGTACCCTGGTCAGCTTGACCGTGTAGAACTCCTTCACCTCTGTTGCACATCTTAGGCAGTTCATGCCCATTAGTGCCTCCTCTCCGCAGGGCATCCCTCCCCTAGGAAGGCTGCCATGCATAGGTAGTAGGTGCCGCAGGGGCACCCGCAGTCCGTGGTGCTCCTGGAGGGCTGCCTGCACCCTGCGCACACCTGTATCCCCGGCCCGCCGCACTCCGGGCACGGCTTGCCATGGTCGGCGAACCTCCTGGGGTCCGCCCTTACCTCGTCCTTGGCCCCGCTGCGCATCAGTCGGATACCGAGGCCCCGAACAGGGCCCAGAACACCACGGCCAGGATGAGTATCCCTATGAAGCTGATGAGCGCCATCCAGTCCCAGAGGAAGAAGTGGTGGTTCATGTACCACGCCTCCTTGAAGACGCCGAGCATGTTCTTGGCCTCGTCCTGCTCCTGTCCGGTAATCTGCGCCATGGCCTGCTGGTACTCGAAGCTCTTGACGTCCATGGCCTGTATCTCGTGCATGCGCTTCTGGAGGCTCCTGAGGGCCACGAAGTTCTGCTCCGTGGAGTTGTCCGGCGTCTTGAGCCATAGGGCGGAGCTGTCCGCCAGGTTCCCCTTCTCCAGGGCCCCCACGAACCTGTCCAGGTAGTCTGCCTTCTTCTCCAGGGTGCTGGCCTTCACCCCCAGCTCCCAGTACGACCCGATGCTGTTGGAGTAGTTGTAGTCTGCGGCTATCAGCCCGAAGAACCATACGGTGGCCGCCAGGGCCAAGACGAAGAATAGTGCCGATGCTCCCCTGACCTCCATGCTGTTGTACCCCCTTTGCCTGCCTATCATCTCTGGTCTTTCTGCCTGTCCATTATCTCCCGCAGCACGACCGCCGCTGCGCCGAACAGGGACATGGCCACCCCGTAGGGGTCCCTGCCCTCCATCCATGCCTGGGTAGAGTAGGATATCCCGTCCAGGCACTCCTGGTAGCAGTCCAGGACGCTGTCCCTGCCGTTGAACGTCCTGAGGCGCTGCCCGTACTTCTTCTCCCCCCAGTCGATGCGCCTCTCGTGGTCCCTGGCTATCTCCGGGTGGCCTATGTAGGTGAGGAACTCGATGGCCCTCCTCCCTACGTCCGTCTCCTCCGTCTCCTCCCCTGTCGGCCGGGGCTGCACAAGCGTGACCTCAGGCTCCATGCAGCCTAATACTACCTCAATCCCCCTCGTCCGTGAACTCCAGCGGGTCGCCGGGGCCGAGGCTGGCCCTCCAGGAGTCGAAGGCGGGACGCCTAAGGCGCATCTTGCCGATGACCTCCTCCAAGGACACGGGGGCCATCCCCTGGCCGTCCACCCCTACGTCGAAGGACAGGTAGTGGGGAATCTCCGGCAGGTTGGTGTGGGAGTGGCCGTAGAGCATCCAGGAGCCGTGCCCGGCGTTCCTCCATGTCCTGAAGGCATAGTGGGAGAGGACGATGAGCTGCTTCTCCCCCTCGAACCACGGGGGGCCTATCCTCAGCTCCTCGTAGTGCCGCAGCCACACGAAGGCCCCCTGCCTCGCCAGCCTCCTGGCTATGCTGTCGTGGTTGCCCTCTATGGCGTAGATGTTGCCGTTCAGGCGCTTGCGGATTTCCATCGCCTGCTCGGCCGTGCCCTTGACGAAGAGGTCCCCGAGCACGTACACGAGGTCCCCCGGCCTGACTACGGCGTTGTAGGCGGCCATGATGGCCTCGTTCATCTCCTGCGTGCTGGCGAAGCCCCTCTTCCTGGCTATGAAGTCATGGTTGAAGTGCCAGTCGGCGGTGAAGAACAGGTTCGGTTGTCCCTTTGCTGTAGGCATTTTCCGGACAGGGGTTCCTTCTCGTGGGGCCTTCCGCCCACGCCCTTCAGGTAGTATACCTCGCCTGGGAGAGCCTCCGGGCTTACCCCAGCAGGACCTCCATGTCCTTGATGACCTTCTTGACCTCCGAGTATGCCTCCTTGAAGGTGCCGACTATGGCGTCGGAGTGGGCCACGAGCCAGGGGCTAGGCTCCGGGTCGTCGCATACCGTGATGACCCACTTGCCGTGCTCCTGGGCGTAGATTATCTCCATGGCGGTGCCCCAGCTAGGCCTGGGGCAGTAGGCAAGCACGATGTCCGAGTCGAGGATGGCCACCTTGTCACGCTTGGTAAGCCATAGGCAGGCGGCATGGATGTCCATGTCCGGCCTGTACTGTAGCCTCGTGGGGACGAGTATCCTCACGTCGTAGCCCTTGTAGTGTTCTACGACCCCCTTCCTCCACCCATAGGCCTGCTCGTCGGTGAGGTCCTTTATGCCCCCCGACAGGTATATAGTGACCATTCAGCCCCCTTCTGCGGCATAACTACTTGCAGGCCTCCCACCTGCCGTTGTCCCCTATCCGGTATTTTTCGTCGTTCCACACCCACCTGAAGTGCCTGCACTCTCTTCCCATGCCTACCACGGTGGGGTTCCAGACGCCCTTGTGCATGACGAGGGTCATGCCCTTGAAGGGGGATGCCTCCAGGAAGTCCCCGGCGCTCCATGACTCCAGCCCGGCGATGACCGCCACCCACTCCTGCTCGTCGCCGGAGGCCAGCCCCCTGAGCCTGTCGTCCAGCCTCTTCTTGAGGGCGGTAGGGGAGGACCAGTACCCGTATCCCCCCATGGCGTCGGCATAGGCGGCCAGCTTCCTGACCCTCTCTTCCTTCTCCGGCGTCCGGTCCCCGAGCCACTCCAGCAGGGCGTCGTAGTAGTTGCTGACCGCCGCCGCCCTGTGCCCGTCCTTGGCTATGTCCGAGAATGCGTCGCTCACCGCTCCTCCATGGAGGCCGATACCCCTGCCGTGATGACGGCGGCTAGCCCGAGGACCACTGCCGCAAAACCGCACCCTATCGGGAAGTTGGGGTATATGGGCTGGTTCACGAAATAGGCGGCTGCGCTGAGTGCAGACCCCGCCGTGAACACCATCACCAGCAGGGCCGTCGCAAGCCCCCTGTTCGTGCGCCTCTGCTTCCTCTCGTCGTCCGCTTCTGCCATATGGGTAGATACTCCTATAGCCCGCAAAGCTCCCGCACCAGGGCCAGGAGCCTGGGGTCGTCCCTGCACAGCTCCTTCAGGGCCTCCGTAGGGTCGGCGGCCTCTATGCCCCCGACCTTCTCCTCCAGCCCGGCGAAGAACCGCTTCATCTCGTCGCTCTTCTCCACCTTCCTGACCCCCCGGTCGGCCACCGTGAACACCTCCTCCAGGGGCTTTACGGGCACGGCTATCTCCCTGACCTTGTTGTCCTTCTCTTCCTTTGCCAGGGAGACTACCACTATCGCCACGGGGCGCTCCTCCTGGTCCGTGTCCAGGGCGGCCCTGGCGAGGCTCCCTAGCTGGACGTGGACCGTGCTGCCTACCTTCTCTATCCCCTTGCGCCCGTGGTCGTGCCCCCAGAGCAGGAAGTCGAAGTCCGACCCGGCCACCTGGTCGTAGCCGATGACCCTCTCCCCCCAGTACGACCCCCCCTCCGGCCCGCCGTAGGCATGGACTATGCCCACGTGCCATCGGGCGTCCGGGTGCCTGCGGGAGGCCATTATCCTCCCCAGCGTCTCCTCCGCATGCCCGTAGGGGAAGGACTCGACCTGTGCCGCCAGCCCCAGCCCCGACGGCCCGTTGCGGACCAGAACCGGGTCCTCCCAGAGAGGATAGTATGCCCCTGCCGCCAGCAGCACCCCGAGGGGCTGGCCGGGGAGGGAGTCCATCCTCTCCCCCCATGCCAGGTCGTGGTTACCGACCGCCCCGTAGACCCTGCCCGTCTGGAACAGCCTGAGGGCCCTGGTCACGAGGGCCAGCATGGACAGCGAGTTGGCGGGGTGCCGTGCGCTCTTGATATGGAACACGTCGCCCCCGCAGAGCGCCACGCCCTGCACTTTCTCGGTCACCTGCCGGACGAACTCCAGCTTCGCCAGGATGGCTGCCAGGTAGTCGTCGGCACGCCGGCCTGGAGGCACGGCGCTGAGGTGCCAGTCCGTGCTCCAGACCAGGTTGATACGCTCTATGCCTACCGGGACGCTGAGCATTTGGTCCTTCTGAACAGCCCTGCCGGTGCCTTCCCTATCCTGATAACCCCCCTCTTCAGCCTCCACGAGATGGGCTTCCTGAGCCTCCTCACGTTCTCTACCCGGGCCAGGTAGGCCTGCCCGTCCGTGCCGAGGAGGTGCGGGTCCTCGATGTACCACTCGTCCGGGGCCTTCTCGGTGGGCACCACGTTGGTGACGACCGCCGTCCCCACGATTGCGCCCTTGAGGACCCTGGCCTCCTGCGGGAGGCCGTAGATGTCCCATCCCTCGGCATCCTCCCTGTCCTTGGAGGTATACAGGAGGATAGGGCCACGGTACTTCCACGGGAAGGAGAGCGTCTTGACGTGCCTCCTGCCCCGCAGGACAAGCTCGTTCCACGGGGCACGGTTGATGAATACCGGTACTGTAGCTGCCATTGCGCTAGTCTCCCCTCCTGTCGCCGTAGGTACAGGCAGCCGCTATCGCTATCTCGCCCTCCCCCTCGCCGCATGACCCCGGGGAGCCGAGGTAGTCCGTGGCCTCGAACCTTGCCTTGGGGACCTGCGGGAAGGAGTACTCAATCATCTCGAAGTTGGAGGAGTCCATCAGGTACTCGGTGTTGCCCGGCCCTACCTCCCCTCCCCTCGTGGTGCCCCCTGCGACGTACAGCTTCAGCCTCTCTATGGCCGACAGCACGGCGTTGCAGTTGGCGTTGGTGGTATCCGGCACGCTGGTCTTCCACCTGTCCACTATCGCCCCGAGGTGCTCGCCCACGTCCTTCAGGAAGGCCTTCCTGTACCTTCCCCTGAAGTTGCTGCGGTAGTCCCCGTAGGAGTGGTACGCTGCCTCCATGCGGGCCACCATCCCCTCGTGGAAGTCCAGGTTGCTCTGGTCGTTAATCGTTGTCAGTGTCCTGTTGGCCATCCTTCTCCCATGCATCCCTGTCGGGGTGCTCGGCATCGTACCTCTCGTGCTGCCTTATCTCCTCCTCTACCCACTCGTACCTGTCGTGGTAGAGCCTCTTGCCGGCCTCCTCCACCGTAAGCTCAAGCTGTAGCTGGTGCCTGTCGAGGTGCGGCCATATCCAATGGAACACGGGGTCGCATACCCAGATATGCCAGAACGCCCCTACGTCGTCCCCGAACCAGTCGCTTATGGGGGCATAGTACTTGGGGTCGTCCTTGTCCCAGTGCCCCTTGATGCGGGTGACGAGCCTGGGGAGCGGGACGTAACCGAGGCCATGGCACAGCCATCCCTGCCACTCCCACAGCCAGTCGAGGAGCGCCCAGTACCATACGTCGTCGGAGCAGTCCACGATGACCCGGACGTCCTCCCCCTTCCAGCCCTTCATGGCCGTGTTCCAGCGCCGTACCCGGAACCTGGCCTTCTTTCCGGCCCAGTGCAGGGCGTTCTCCGCAAACGAGGCGGCCCTGTCCAGCAGGGTAGGCTTCCTCATTCCGTGTTCTCCTGTGGCTCCCGCTTCTCCCCGCAGTACTTGCATGTCTCTTCCGCTATCCTGCTGTCCCTCAGTGTGAGGATGCGCAGCAGGCTCGTGTCGTACCTGGGGCACGAAGCTATGCTCGTGTGTCTGCTTGCTCTCCATCCTTGCCCTCCCCAGGGCTGTCCCATGGAAGCTCTACGGCAAAGTTGCCCCCGCAGATTGAGCAGTACATGGAGCAGTAGTCCCTGACCTTCGGCGGCTGGTCGCCGTGCAGGCCCCGGCAGACGTGTCTCCCCTTGGTCCATGTGGGGCTGACCAGCGGTCCCTGGGGTTCTCGGTCGCCCCTCCTCCGCCCCCGGCCGCCCTTCCTCCGCTCTACCTTGTGCTCCTCGCACTTGCCGCCCCAGGCCACGGGCCTGCCGCAGCGCTTGGTACCGAAGTCCCCCGCCAGCTCGGAGCCGTACATGTTCCAGATGGCGAGGTTCTCCTGGTAGTTCTCGTGGTCGAACACCCTCTCGTCGCATCCCCCTGCCATTGTCCCCCTCACGGGTTGATAAGCATGCCGTGCCCGATGTTGTCGCTGACAGGCGGCTTCCTCAGGTTGACGTAGGAGGGGTCCATGCCGAGGGTGCGGATTATCTCCACCGCCGCCCCGTTGGCGATGCCGTCGATGCCGCACATGACTATGTCCTGGTCTGCCCTGACCTCCTGCGCCCAGCTCAGGAACAGGGCCGCCCTTACCGCCGTCTTGATGCGGGCCTTGACTCCTGGTCGGCGTTGGCCTTCGGGGGAGGGGTGTATGCCGCCTGGCACTCGCTGGCCACCCCGGCAGCGGTCGCCTTAGCCCCTGGGGCGCACATCTCCACCGCAGCCTTTATCTCTCCCGGGTCGCAGTAGCTTGCCATAGCCTGCTCTCCTTCCAGGGCATATGCCCTGCTTTCAGGTCACCAGGGCCTCTTGGTCCTGGCATGCTCGGCCAGGAGGGCCATGCTCAGCCATCCGAGGAGGAGCTTCGCCGCCAGCACGGTGTCCTCCCATCCCATCCCCCCTATCCCGCTGGTGATAAGGTGCAGCCTGCCGCTCATCAGCCCGAACAGGGCGGCAAGGCACAGGAGCGAGAGTATGGTATACATGGTTCCTCCTAGATGCGCATAAGCACGTCGGCGTCCATGGGGTTTGCCCTCCCCTGGAGGACGTCCGTGGCTATCCGGGCCAGCTTTGGCCTCATGCCCTGCCGGACGGCGTCGGCCGCCAGCCTGACCACCAGGGCCTTCGACGCTGCCGGCCCTGCCTCGCCCGAGTACCTCTTCCAGTCATATAGCTTGCGGCTTGCCAGGGCGTCCCTTGCCTCCATGGCCTTCTTGCCCTCCACCTGGAGGGGAGCGCCCAGGGCGCAGGCCGCCGTAGCCATGTCCGCAAGGCAGGGGACGTATACCACTACATTACGGGACCCACGGAGGTTCCCTACCAGCCTTGCCTCCTCCCTGGTGCCCTCCCACCTTACCGGCAGGGGGTCGTCGGGGATGTCCTGCACTGTGCCCCCAAGCTCTGCCAGTGTAGGGCCGCAGAAGGTAGGGTCTACCTCGACCCTTACTTCCATTATGTGCCCACCTTGATGCCCGTACGCTGCTCAAAGCACGCACGGCACTCGGCATGGTCCCCCAGCCTCACCCTGCGCAGCCAGTTCAGGAGCGGGCGGCCCTTGACCAGCTCCAGCGGCCATCCGTCCTTGGCCACGACGATATAGTCCTGTATGCCGAGCACCGACAGGTGGTTGCTAGGACAGGGCCGGACTCTCATGACTGCTCCTCCACGACCCGTGCCGGGCGGGGGGTGCCGAACTTCTTGAACGTCCCCTTTATGCCGTCGTCGGGGGGGGAGCCGGGGGGCAGCTCCTCCTCTTCCTCCTCCAGCAGCCTTCCGGGGCTGTCCGTGGTTATGTCGCCGCTGTTGTTAAAGACGGGCATATGGCTGGTCCAGGAGGCGTTGACCTGGTCCTTGCCCATGTTGTACTTGGCCATCTGCGCCTTCTTGTGCTCCGTAATCTCCGCCTTGAGGGCCTTGACGGCGCTCAGCAGGCTGTCCATGGATACGTCCAGCCCCCTGGAGAGGCGGGAGAACTCCGAGTCGGCTAGCTGCTTGACCTGCAAAGCGGGAAGGTGCGCCTCCGCCTGGGCCAGGCGCTCCGCCGCCGCCAGGCAGTACCAGGCTCCGAACTCGCCATGCACCTTCCTGAGCCTGCTGGCTGCATCCTTGACCCTGGACTCGAACAGTATGGTCTTTCTGACCACCTGGTCGCACCTGTCCACTACCTGCTCCATGGCCTGGGTTAGCTGGATGCTGTACCTGGACTCGGTGCCCGGCGAGATGTCCAGGTCTAGGGAGAGCTTGGGAAGCTCGTCCACCTCCCGGGCCAGCCTTGCGTACATGTCCTCGTAGGACACCGCCTCGCCCTCGGAGGCATAGGACAGCCTGTTGGCAAGCTCCCCGATGCACTCAAGGATATACGAGTCCCCCAGGAGGCCCTCAGCCCTGAGCGTCTCCAGGATGCTGCTGCCCATCCGCCTCCTTCCTCAGGTATGCCCTGACCTTCTCCGTCTTCTCGGCCGCCCTGTCCAGGGCGGCCTTCAGGTCCATCCCCTTCATGCTGCCCTGGGCGTACTTGGCGAAGAGCAGGGACCTCCATGCCGCCAAGAACAGGTCGAGGCTGTCCTCTACCACGGTGTCCATGTCCGCCAGGGGCACTCCCTCGTCCCTGTAGGTACCCTTCAGGTTCATGAACCGGGCCTCTCCCTTGCCGTACTCCTTGTCGGCCGCCTCTACGCTTACCGTCACCGATGTTATGGAAAGGTCGCCCATGTCTCTGCCGGGTTAGGCTACCCGAGCGGCTCCTCCTCCTGCATGGCCAAGCCCCATCTGCTATTACTCGCCGTGCCTGTTTTCCCTTGTTTCTTCTCGAAAATCATGGTGTAGTCCTCGTCCCCCCTGGCTGCCTCTATATTGTCCCCCAGGAGGAACTTCCTAAGGGAGGAACCCCTGCGGTGGGCGTGCCTGAGCAGCTCCAGCTTGAACTCCTCGTCGGTCCCGCAGTCCATGCCGGACTCCAGGTTCAGCTCCTCCTTGCCCCCGAGCAGGCCGGCGGAGTAGCCCTCCCCGAGGATGACCTCGAACACCCCCTTCTTGCCGAGCAGGACGTCTATGGTGTACTCGTCCACCGTCCCCCTGGCTATGACGACGTGCAGGGTGCAGAGGGAGTGGGGGGAGGCGGACCTGACCATCCTGCCGACGAGCTGGATGAGGTCGCCCCAGGACCAGGGCAGGTCCAGGCATACCATGTGGGCCGCCTGCTGGAGGTTCAGCCCCTCGATGCCAGCGGCGTTGATGAATATCAGGTCGTGGTCCGGCGACTCCTGGAACAGCCGCTTGGCGGCGTTCCTCTGCCTCTCGTCCTCGTTGCCGGTAATACGCAGGAAGCGCCGGGAGGTGAACTTCCCCGTCCTGGTCAGGCGGTCCAGGCGGTCTATGTGCCTGAGGAACTTGGTGAATACGATGACCTTCTCGCCCTTCAGGTCGCCGTCCAGCAGGTCCAGGAGCGCCTCCTCCTTGGGCGAGAGCACGGGGGAGTAGAAGGACCTCTCGTCCTCCCTGTCCAGGAGGCCCCAGTGGTTGGCCACGAGCTGCTGGACGCTCAGCATGGTCATGGCGTTGCTGGGGTCACGCTCCTTCTCGAATATCTCCCCCGCCACGTTCACCAGGGTGGGGGGGAGCACGAAGGTGCCGCTCGGGATGTCCTCCAGCAGCAGCTTGGTCTGCCTCTCGTCCAGGTCAACGGGGTGGTAGGTGGTCTGGAGCTTGGGCAGAGGCTCCTTGACCTGGGCCTGCGACCTCCCTAGGTAGAAGGGGCGCATCCCCCTCTTGAACCCCTCCATGTTCTTGTAGCCGTCCAGGACCCGCTTGTGGATGCCCCTGCCGACGTACTGCTTGTGGTAGATGCAGAACTCCTCCCCGAAGTCCCACATGCTCCCGAAGGGCTTTACGCCCAGGGCGCTCATGGAGGAGTAGAACTCGTCGGCGGAGTTCTTGAACGCCGTCCCGGTAAGCGCCCATACCCACTTGCAGGGCCTCTGGAGGTTGGTGACCAGCGCCCTGGTCTGGGAGCCGGGGGTCTTGAACCTGTGCGCCTCGTCGAAGACCAGGACCACCCGGCTCCCGTACTGCCTGAGTATCCTTGCGAACTCCCTTATCTCGGAGGATACCGCCTCCAGCTTGTCCGGGGCTGGCCTGCCGTCCTCGTCGAACTGCCCCCCTACCCTCCTCCTGGCCCCTATCATGCTGCTGTACTTGCCGATAAGGATGTCCTTCTTGCCCCCCGCCAGGAAGTCCCTGAGCTGCTGGTGCCGGGCAGCGTAGGAGGTCTCCCCCTTGTAGGAGTCCACCATGACGAAGGGGCGCAGCCTGCTGAAGCGGCGTACCTCGTCGTGCCACTGCCAGGTCGTGGACTTGGTGGTGACGACCAGCGCCTTGACGTCCGGGATGCGCTCCTTGAGCCAGCAGACGGCGGCTATGACGTCGCAGGTCTTCTTGAGGCCCACGGCGTCCCCGACCATGAACCTGTGCATCCTGACCAGGTGGTGGACTATCTGTACCTGGTACTGCTTGAGGACAAGGGGGCTGTCCTCCTGCCCTGTGTTGAGGTTGAGTATGCGGGTGCGGAAGAGGGAGGGCCACTTGAAGGGGATGGGGTTGCGGGAGTTGCCCTCCTCGTCTAGCTGGAGGTCCCACCTCCTGACAAGGTGCAGGCGCTCCAGCAGGTCGTCGGGTATGCCTACCAGGCGGGTGTAGTCCGTGACCAGCGGGCATGCCTGCTCGTCGCTCATTACAGGCTAATACCGGCGGTAGGCCGTTACCACTGGATGAGGCGTGCCTCTTCTTTTGGGGGCCTGAAGTAGACGTGCAGGCCGTGCCCCGTGTCCTCGGGCTCAAGGCTGTAGCCGGGGTTGGGGATGAAGTAGACCACCGCCCGGTTGGTGTTCCTCTGGACGCTGCTCGTGGGGTGTACCACCAGCGTCCCCTCCCTCAGGACGATCTTCACCGGGGGGCTGTCCCTCTCCAGGCGTATGTCTTCCATGTCCGTCT
>Ga0208036_1000802_pt1 | contig 16247 bp, 14 predicted proteins | sample June2015DPH_11_1_2_FD_184706 | JGI IMG/M metagenome (GOLD analysis project Ga0208036, IMG submission 184706) | Peatland microbial communities from SPRUCE experiment site at the Marcell Experimental Forest, Minnesota, USA - June2015DPH_11_100... | ecosystem: Environmental > Terrestrial > Soil >...
TAATGCGATACTCCTTCTTTGCGGTCCCTGGATTGATTGCTGTGGCATTCATGGGACTCGATCGAATTCTCATCAACATATTTATGACAACCGCTGCTGTGGGACTGTATAACGCGTATTTCTTGCCGTCAATAACCATAGCGTTGACGCTTTGGGGCATTGTTAACACCACCTTTTTCCCCTATGCATCGCGAAGCAAGGATAAACTGGCGCTTCTCCTCAAAATAAACAAAGTGACACCGTATCTGGCCATTGTGCTTGTGCCACTCATCGTTTGTGCGGAAGTGATCGCCTTCGTTCTCTATGGGCATCAGTACGCATTCAGCCTGCAACTATCGTTCTTTTTTGCACTCGCAGCAACGGTATATGTTGTTTTTCTAAGCTACACGTGGCTTGCGGCATCGGTCGGCGCGACCGGAGCAAAAATGAGTACGGTGTGCAACGTTCTTGCTCTGCTCGTGTTGATAGGTCTGGACATAGTATTAGTTCCGCGTATTGGCATCCTGGGCGCAGCGATCACGCTCATTTTTTCATATTTAGTGCCCACTGTGTTTCTCTATTCACGAAAGCAATTTTGGGCGCGGATTTAAGCAAGCCATTGTCGTCCACGTACTGTATCTGACTGGATGACTTTTACATGTCGTTATTCCCCACGTAATGAGCGGCCTGTATTCCACCTTATCCTGCCTCCAGCGGCGTGAACAACGGGGCTCGCGGCCTGATACAGAACCGGGCCAGCAATTCCAACAGAGTTATCGCCTTCAAGAGCAGCGATGAACTCACTTGCGATTTTAGGGTATTTGAGCGGTGCCACCGACGATCGGCAAGGCCCCGATCAGCAGTTCGCTCGCTGTCTGCCTACACGGGTCCCCTTATGTCGTGTCGACCAATGGATATAAGTGACGGCTGCGACTCTCTCTTGAGGTACTGCGATGCTAGAAATTACGGTGCACGAGATACGAGGGACGTGCCCAGTGCATTCCGTCGGGGACCGCATCATCGTTGACGGGCCCACTATCGTAGTGGCAGAAAGCGACGCACTTTGTACCCACGCGCTCTCGACGCTCCTCCATTATACGACGATCCTCGAACACACCTGGTGCCCCGTTGCCCTTGGCTTGACGACGTCTGAAGACCCCGCGCACGCCTACATGCAGTGCGTCGATCCGGGGCCGCCGTACACAGAAGGGGGCACGGTCATCTTCCGGTGCCGTAAAATAGCGCGTGAATAAGAACAGCCGCACACTGCGCCGATAACCGCGGGCGTCACCTAAGAGACCGCTGAGCCACAACGACGTCTGCACGTCGGGAGGGCCCGGCTGGCCATGTTGGCAGCAAGCGTGCGTTACGGTTTCGTCTGCTAGGCCCAGCACAGCGAGGACGCAGAAACTGATGACCACTCAGCGCGGCAGGTCACGCGTTATGTTGGTGCTTTTAGGCGGATTGTAGGTCAGGGAAAAAGCCTTCGGTTTGCCGTCGTTTCTGCGCCAAAGCACGACCAGGATCTGCGACCCAGCCGTTTTTTACCCGCCTCGTTTTTTCAGCAAGTCCTCGACTTGTTACGGCGGCGCGTTCACCAGCAAAAAAAGGCAAGGGCCTATGTATATGGGCGAACGTATACGGTGCGTGTGGATGACGCTTACGTCATCCAACTCACCAAACGGTAACACAGGTGATCCAGGTGGCTATCGAAGAGGAAGAGACAACCTCAGTCCTTCTGCACGAGAAGCGGGTGTTTCGCCCGAGCGCAGCGGTCGTCGAGGCAGCGCGCGTGAAAGACTGGGAAGCGGAACTGAAGGCAGGGCAGGACATCGAGGCGTACTGGGCGGCGAAGGCGCGGCAGTTTGAATGGTTCACGCCGTGGACGCAAGTCCTCGACTCAAGCGAGGCGCCTTTTTACAAGTGGTTCGTTGGCGGCAGGACAAATATCACGCACAACGCAGTGGATCGTCACCTCGCCACCGAACGTCGCGACCGCGTCGCGCTCCTCTACGTTAACGAACGCGGAGAGGAATACAAGGTCACGTATGCCGAGCTCGCCAGCGAGGTGAACAAGATGGCGAACGCGCTTAAGAAGCTCGGCGTGCGAAAGGGGGACCGTGTGGCGATGTACCTCCCGTCGTGTGTCGAGGCTGCCGTATCAATGCTCGCGTGCGCGAAGATCGGAGCGGTGCACAGCGCCGTGTATGCTGGATTTAGTGTGCGAGCGTTGGCTGACCGGATTCACGACGCGAACGCCAAGATCCTTATTACCGCCGACGGCACGTTCCGCCGGGGAAAGGTAATAGACCTAAAAAGCGTGGCAGATGAAGCTGTCGGCGCAAGCCCAAGCATCAAAACGACGGTGGTAGTGCGGCACGCGGGTAACCCGGTCTCTGAACCCATTGGGAGAGAGATTCTTTACGACGAGCTCATCGACGGAGCAAACGCCGAATGCGCTGCTGAACCTATGGACGCAGAGGATGCGCTCTTTATCCTCTACACGTCCGGGAGCACCGGGATGCCAAAAGGCGTCGTTCACACGACCGCAGGCTATATGGTTGCGACGACTACCGCGTTACAAACCGTATTTGACATACACGACGATGATGTGTGGTGGTGCACTGCTGACGTCGGATGGATAACGGGCCACAGCTACTGCGTCTACGCACCGTTGCTCGCCGGCACCACGAGCCTCATCTACGAGGGCGCGCCTGACTATCCCGAACCTGACGCCCTGTGGCGAGTGGTGGAACGCAACGCTGTCACGAAGTTTTATACTGCACCGACCACCATCCGCCACCTCATGCGTTTCGGGGAGAAATGGCCGCAGGGTTGCGACCTACGCTCTCTCAAGATTCTCGGCACGGTCGGAGAGCCGATCAACCCAGAGGCGTGGGTCTGGTACTACGAACACGTTGGAGGGTTGCGCTGTCCAATCATGGACACGTGGTGGCAGACGGAAACCGGCTGCTTCATGATCTCACCACTCCCTGTATCGGCGCTCAAACCAGGGTCGGCGACGAAGCCTCTCCCCGGCATCGAAGCGGATGTCTTGGACCTAGACGGGAAACCCGTGCCGCCAGGGCGCGGCGGGCTGCTCGTTATAACGACGCCGTGGCCGTCGATGCTCCGTACGCTGTACAACAACCCAGAACGGTACAAAAAGACCTACTGGGAGCAGATACCAGGGGGGGTGTACGTGTCAGGAGACATCGCACGCAAAGATGAAGACGGCTACTTCTGGATACAGGGGCGGGCCGATGATGTTCTGAAGATCGCTGGGCACCGCGTCGGCACCAGCGAGATCGAATCAGCGTTTGTGAGTCACCAAGCGGTGTCGGAGGCAGCCGTGATCGGCAAACCCGACCCCATCAGAGGGGAGGTCATAAAGGCGTTTATAATCCTCAAAGAGGGATACGCAGGGACTCCAGAGCTCATCAACGAGCTTAAAAAGCACGTACGGCACGAGCTCGGGCCCATTGCCGTTATAGGAGCGATCGTCTTTACCGCCACGCTCCCGAAGACGCGCAGCGGGAAGATCATGCGAAGGGTGCTCAAGGCGCGAGAACTCGGCATCGACGAAGGGGACGTGTCGACGCTTATTGAAACGTAACGCATCCACGCTGCGGCGGCTGGCAGCGTTCCCTCGCAGGATGTGCTCGGTACCGTTCAAAGGTTCCACGTACTAACCTTGGATCCGTCATCGCGCCTAGGTTAGTAGGCGTAATTGGATTCCGTCCATCCATAGGCGTTGTGGAGAGTCATCCACGTCCGAATCTTCGCTATTATTAGATACAGATGATTTCTCGCCCGTTCCGATATCGCGCCGTCGAATGCTCTTTCCTGGAGGTACTGAAACGCCTCGCCGCCGCGCGAGCATGCCTGCATCAGTTTTTCGGCAGCGTTCTCAGCGTGCGCGCCGTGCACATCGCCGAGCTCAGAGATGAGCGCATCCACTTCGGCTAGATTCCTTAGCATCGCACACAAGGTAGCCATCCCCTAGAATAACGGTTTGGCAAGAGTAGCGCGAAAGTAATCGCGCCACTTTTTGTATTCCACGAGCGCAGATCCCACGCGGGAACGCTGGAGTCAGAGATCACAACAATCTACCGGAGAGCGAAAGCGCGAACGCGTTGATCAAGCAATTCGCAGCAACAACGAACGAAGGCACTGCCGGCGTGCTATGACGAATCCATGGTGATGAGATAGCGTTTGACGAACTGGGCTGCTTCGTCAGCTCGCGGTTCAAAAAGGATTCCTTGATCGTTGGGAAACGGAACGCGGTGATCGTGTTCCCAAGAATGTATAGCGGGGCGTATACCGTCGGGGTAGGCCTCACACGTTGCCTGGGGGAAACTCACCTCGCGAAAGTGCTTGCATAACGTGCAAATTGGTGTCATTAACAGCGTCATGCCATCACGCCATGACGTTGCTCGCTCGCTTAAACGTATTCCTGCCGTGTCGTCCAGCCCCCACCGTGAGTGGGGCTCGTCATCAGCTCGTGCGCAGCGCACTGAGTATGAATTTGCGCTCGGCCAGAAGCGAAGGAGTACGACTCCAGTTTTTTATAGAGCGGAGGCGTATAGGGCAGCAGGTGTTACCGTGACCAATCTATGGAAATCGCTTCCTGTTGGACCTAACCCGCCAGAAGTCGTTTACGCGCTGATCGAGGTCCCAAAAGGGTCCCAGAACAAATACGAATACGATAAAGATCTCGGGATCTTTGCCATTGACCGGGTGCTCTATTCACCGGTGCAGTACCCGACTGACTATGGACTCATCCCGCAGACGTATTACGACGACGGTGATCCCCTGGACGTCATGGTTCTGATGGATGAACCAACCTTTTCAGGATGCCTCATTGCTGTGCGGCCCATCGGCTTGATGCGGATGATTGACAGTGGGGACAACGATGACAAGGTCTTGGCCGTACCCGATAAAGATCCGATGTACGCGGAAGTCACCGACATAAGCAATCTGCCCCCGCACAAAATGCGAGCTATTGGACACTTCTTCACGGTCTACAAGCAGCTTGAGGGCAAAAAAACCGATGTGACTGGTTGGGAAGGATCTGAAAGCGCCAAAAACGCAATAGTGCATTCAATTAAGCTCTACAACGACAAATTTGGCTGATCGCGTGCGGCATCAAAACCGTCGTGCAGACAGGTGACAAGGAGCGCGCAGCGGCTGCGATCGCTAATCAGCTTCCGCTGAGCGAGTGCTACGCCGTGTTGCGATCTTCGCAAAAGACGATGTCTGTGGTCAGAGAGAACGTGATCGCGGCGATCCTAATCAAAGGGTCTTTTGCTGTGCTCGCCTTTCCTGGAATCATCACCCTATGACTTGCCGTCGGGATCGGTGACATGGGGCTAAGCCTCGCAGTCATCCTTAACGCGTTACGAATCGGCAGCGAGTGATAATGAGTACGCGGTGTTATCGCGGTGCGGGGGGGCAATCTCCTTGCATTCGTAAGTGCTGCGCCATGGCAAGCGTCCGGATGCCCCCTTCGAATCCCTAATTATTTTTTGATGCCAATCGCTTATCCTTTTGTCTGATTAGTGGATAAGCACCGGGGGGGACATTTGACGGACAAATCGATCGAAAGCTTGCTTCCAAGGGCAACGCGATGCTGCGTGCTGTCAGATTACTCCGATCTAGGGTATTCTTTTTGTGTTGACGCAGGCTCAAGTTTCTCGAACTCAGCCTCCTCGCACTATGTTCCGGAACAGCGCAATATCCTCTTTATCAACCACGCGTAAGAGGTAGAGCAAAGCGAAGTACAACAGTACCGCAGGAAGAACTGACAGCAGATTAAAGTTCCCCAAGTAAACAATAAACAAACCCATCAACAAACTCGCCGCACCGATCTTGACCAAACTTGCTACGTCCTTTCTGGAGAGCGGGTAGGTGACCCTAGAACTTATGAAAACACAAAGCAATAAAACCGTTAACTCAGTAGCGGCAGTCGCGATGCTGGGACCAACGTAACTGAATCGGGGTATCAGTATCAGGTCCAGTGTTACATTTTCTACCATGCCAACCGCCGTAATTTTTGTCACTATCATTTGCCTGTTTGAAGTCTCAAACAGTCGCAGAAAGGCTGCGGTGAGGAATATGAAAACCGTGGCCCAGATAAGTATTTGAAGCGCTATTGCGGAGTTGCTATAGGCGACACCGAAGATAAGCGTGATAATTTGGCCAGCAAGCAGCGTTGTTCCTACACCGATGGGAACTGCGATAATGGCCATGTACTTAAAATATCTTTTATAAATCAGCCTGAAAGTGTCTTGTGAAGTTAAGTGAAAGCGCGACATTGCCGGAAATACCGCTGTACTGATTACCGTTGGGATGAACAGTAGGACAGCGATCAATCGATAGGGAGCATTGTACCAGCCAACGGCTTCAGCCCCTTTCATCACCGACAAAAGGACTGAATCGATGTAAAAATAAATCGTAGTAAACAGTCCGGTTAATGCAAAAGGCAGCGCCTGTGGAAGTATTCTCTTCCAAAACCTCATATCAATCTCAACGTGAGGCAGACCGAAGTTCTTACTATAGACTGTCACGGTATAGATCGTAACGGCCAAGCTGGCTGCGAAGTACGCAGAGGCGAACCAAACGACACTCAACCGCGCAGTGATTCCCCATATGACAACGACGAAAATACCGACACTGTTTATGATCAACCCTATCGACTGGTATTCCATCCTCTCGAAGGCTTGAAATAGTGACTGGAAAACACCGGTGAAACCTGCACAGACCACGGAAAGAGCCAAAATGTAAATCAAGATGATTGTTTCTTGAGGGTATCGTAAGACGTGCGCTGCAAGAGCAATCAAGCAGAACGTGCCCATCGCCAGCGCGATCTCGATGATGATCAAATTGCCTAGATATTTTCCGGCTAAGGATTTGTCTCGCGCAACCTCTCGTGTAGCTAACGTGGTGAGCCCTAGACTAGTGAAAGGAGCAAAAACTGCAGTAAATGCTATTGCAGTACTCAGTAATCCAAAGCCTGTAACGCCGAGATATCGAGCGATTGCAATCGCGTAGACAGCTGCAAGACCCAAACTAACGATCTGCCCAATCAGCAAAAGAATGGAGCTTCTTGCTATGGTTCGTGCAGTGCTCATGTTTTTCGCCCGCATATCAGGTCGCGTCCATCGAGTGAGCGTGCAGATTGCCGCCCATCACCTCTTGGCACCGGCTTATTTTATCTTTTCGAGCCTACTTCACTCTCGTCCGCACTATCTCAACCAAACACGTGGGTATCGAGTAGATGCGGTAACTTACGTGTAATCACGCTTATAAATGCCAGTGAAACAACCCCTGTTAAGTTTACATCCCCCAGATTAGCAAATGAGCACGGGACTAAAGCATCACGAGAGACAATCGCAGTTGATGCAAACAGCAGCTGTCAACAGGGGGTACGGAGGGAGTTCTACTGGTCACACACTCAACTATCCCTTAAGGGAAAAACAACGAGGCAGGTCAGCTCATAAGAACGGGTCACGAATTCCGGTACCAACGACACACGCACCTATAGGAGTATCACGATCGAAAACCCCCCCGCTCTTAAAAAACTGAAAAACTGCGCGGAACCATCTTGGACATATCAACCGCAAGTCGCGTGGGCTAATTAATAGCGCGCGATTCTTTAGAAGTTGCAGGGTGCCAACGGCCTTTCACAGTATGTGAACGGGCTTACGGGAAATGATTTGGGTACATGCAAGGGCCGCGGCGGGATTAAGACGCAAAATGACGAGATGATGGCGTCAATTGATAAAGCTACACATTATTCGCTAGCGACAAAGGAGATGCTGCTGTTGACTGGGGACAATTTGTAAACGCAGGGCGTATGATCAAAATAGTCTTTAATCAACGATTACGATAATGGTTATCAGCGCAATTGTGGCTGCCATCCGGCTGCTGCGCTTCGCTGTGACCCCGGCTCCTTTCAGTAATACATTCTATGTCCTTAATAATTAACAGAGTCACCAGCATCAGCCCGCTTTCTTCAATAAGTTTGCGGCAATAGTGCGACGCCACGTATCTTTCTACACCTGATCCCCGGAGGTGCACGAGCACTCAGCTACAGACGTTTGCGTGATTGCCTTTGCCATTAGCCGCCGCCCTCGCGAAGCACCGCGAGGTGGCTGTTTTCAGGGGCTTAGCCTGAGCATCCCGGTCACATTACCATCTACCCCCCCAGCGCAGCCTCAGAAGACTAAAGCAGACCAAAACTTGACCGTCATATTAAAGTGGTAGCACCAAGAAAATAGTAGATGGATCATAGACAGTAGTTGCAGATCTGTACTCTAGTGTCACCTTTGCTGCAACAGAGCGCAGATCTACAGCACCGCCCCCGAGCCTAAGCCGGCTCGGGCTTCTCTTTTTTGGGTCTAAGAGCTTATAGAACATCGTGCAATACCCATTATTAACTATTTCGATTTAGTCCGATTGTCGAAGCCTCTTTCGAAAGGCTCATGCAGTTGCCAAGATAACAAGGAAGCAAGTATCGTGTGCGTTCACTATGAACTCTCTTAGTATTCGGTAAGCATTGCAACAGGATTATGAAAATCGCCGTATTTGTAGCATTCCCAGAGAATAAAGGTGGGATTCCGCGCGTTGCTGAAGAGTTACTAAGGAGATTTTGCGTGTTTGACGAGATTACTGAGATCTCGATTATAACGCCTCGTAATGAGGAATTGGTGGACCCCTCAGTTTTGGTCAACGACAAAGTCTCAATACATCCAGTAAATATGCGGAAACCAGCCGATTTTTTAAAATTGATCAGACTGTACAAGCAAAATGATATTTTTCTTTGTATGTCAATCCCTTGGTCCATTCCGAGTCTAAAAGTCCCGATCGGTGGGTTGCCCTTTGTTTTTGTTTTGGCCAAGTTCGGCTTTTGGTCTGATTCCAGCATCATTCAAGTCCTTCACGATTTCACCCCTTACTTGTTCCCGGAAGATCATATTGAATATAAAAGGACGCGCAAAATCTATGAAAACTATCAGAAATATCTGTCAAAAGTCCCGAGGAGGTACGTTGCTGATTCTCAATCTACAAAGAAAGATGCAGCAGTATTTTGGCGGATTCGGAAACAAGACGTCGACGTCGTGTACCTGGGTTCATTTGTTGAACCAAAAAGCCCCCGCACCCATTTTAACAACAAAAAGGTGCTGATTGTCTCAGATGTGTCGCCTCGAAAAAATCATTTGCGATTGCTTCAAGCCTTTGAAATGGTTCACCAAAAGCATCCTGATGCAGAATTGACAATCGTGGGCAACATACGAGAGCGCGTTCGAGCACGATTTGACTCAACTCTCGAAGCAGTAACACGCAGAAATCAGGGAATAAAGATATCACTATGCGGATATTTAACAGACGAAGAAATCGTCGCTTTATATAGGAATGCTGCTGTTTTTGTATATCCATCACTTTACGAAGGATTCGGGCTGCCAGTCTTGGAAGCTATGGCCCAAGGTTGCCCGGTTATTACGTCAAACGTATCTTCATTGCCAGAAGTAGTCGGAGATGCAGCAGTGCTAATCGATCCGCTTAATACTACAGAATTGGCACAAGCCATGATAAAAGTCCTGACAGATGATGAGCTGAAAAGAGAAATGAGCATCAAAGGCATTAATCGCGCGAAGTTATTTTCGTGGGATAGAACTGCCGAGAAATATGTCGAAGTATTTGATAGAGTTTTAATGGATAAAAGGGCTCAGAATTAGTCTTTCGTTCTTATTGAGACGACTAAGGAGTTATTGCGTTTTTTGTGTTGCAGTGCTCAGCGTTTCCATCGCCTTCACAGATAAATATCACGCACGCAGCTGCTCGCGACAATTAGCTCGACAAATTCATTACTGTAGCATAATTCGATAACAGTTGTTGTGAGAATTCAGTTAGGAAAGGAGATTCCAGACGTGCTAAAAGAGTTGAGAGACACGAGTCAAGAGAAGGAGAAAGTAAGCGGCTCCTTAGCCGCCTCCAGAGCATATCGAATATGCAGGATCGCGTCGTGGGCCTGCATAATCTCGCGCCTGAACAAGATCGCGCAGCATCTCGCTACCGAGAGACAACGCAACTGGTATGTCGAGGAACGCCATGCCTGCCCTAACTGTTCTTACCTCCGCCGGCCATGAATCCAAGAGTGACGATTATCACATTGAATTGGAACGGATGGCAGGATACCATAGAGTGTTTGGAATCTTTGTATGACATCGATTATGACAACTATCACATCGTTCTTGTGGACAACGCTTCCACGGACGAATCACTAGCTGAGATCGATGCCTACTGCAGGAACAAGCGAACGCTTACGTCTCGTATTACCCAACACCTCATCAGAAATAAGCCAACAATGGTCGTGCATTATGGGGCCCATGCACAACATGCAGAAAGCCGCGGCGGCGAGATGGCACGAGTGCGATCCAATCATGCGCTCACTGTGATACAAAATGACGAGAACTACGGATTTGCCGAAGGCAACAATATCGCAGTCGCATATGCCTTAAACGCGTTGCATCCCGATTACGTTTTGTTGCTCAACAATGACACTGTCGTTGACAGACGCTTTTTGAGTGAGCTCGTTGATGCCGCTGAACGCGACGGACAAATAGGACTAGTCCAGCCAAAAATATTGACCTACGCCGCCACGACCCAGAACGGAAACGCGCGTGATCGTCCGGGGTTCAGTAATGCCAAAGACGCGTCAGAGAGAGACGAAGACCAAAACGAGAAAAATGGAGAGGGCGGATTTTTTTATGCGCGCGCCGCTTGCGTGCTGATAAGGAATAGCGTCCTGTTCGCATTCTCAGGTGAGTGCTTCGATCCACTACTCTTCGCGTACTTCGAGGACGTCGATTTATCGTGGATGGCACGGCTGATTGGTTTCAAAGTCATCTACTGCCCGGAGTCCGTTTGCTATCATAAACTGAGCGCGACTTTTGGACAACGCAATCCTTTCACGGCATACCTGCACGATAGAAATACACTCAGGGTGATGCTCAAGAACTACTCGACTCGGACTATTGTTTTCGTTTTGCCCCTCACGATCGTATTGACGCTCTCTAGGTCTATAATCGCGAGCATTGTCAGTCTGAATCTCAACGAGCCCTATGGCTTTCTGAAAGCGCTCGTATGGAATATTGTGCATCTTAGAAGCACGCTCACAAGGCGGCGCTGTATCCAATCAAAGCGCAAAGTGTCTGATAGGGAGATCTGGAGCCAAATACTCCCGTACTCTTTTAGTATCCGGTCAAGACTCAAAGAAGTGTGGATGCGTCGACACGGTTAGCCATCATTTGGCTATTCTTGATCGTATTTCTTGACGTCGGACGAGAGAAAAACACAAAAGAAGAGCACGCCTAGAATCAGACTCGCTTGAAAGCATCAGATCAGCGTCACAGTTTGCCCCTTTGGAAGCAGGCTCTCGATCAAATTGTCCTGTCAAATGTCCTTCCCGTCCACTAATCAAAGAAAAGATAAGCGGTGGGGATCAAAAAGTAATTATCAATTCAACGGACTTTGGTCACTAAAGTCAAATGCCTGTGTTTCGATCTATCGCACTTTCTATTTGCGCCGTTTGCTTGTAGCAATTGCAGGCACTGTGGAACCATGAACTACCCGCACTAAGTCCGGTCGATCAAAGACTTGATTTGTCGACTTGGGAGGCTTCTAATGAGAGTCGGAATCTTTGCTCCACATTTGTTAGCGTATAGCGGTGGAGAGAAGTACGTATGTAAAATCGCAGAGATATTTAGCAGGGAGCACGATGTGGATCTCCTGACTTTTGATATAACGGAGCGAGAGGTTGCGGGAGTTCTAAGGACGTTGAAAAACCGATTAAACGTCAATCTAGAGGATGTAACCTTAAAGGTTCTTGAAATATCCGGTATAGCCAAAAAAGAATTTTTTATTAATCGACTAACAAAAACAGTAGTGCTGTCAAAATGCACCAAGCAATACGACCTGTTTATAAATCAAGCGCGGGGAGGACGAACAATCTTTCCTCAACCTGCCCACGCAAACAAAAACATCGTGATAGTTCAAGTTCCCCCAACCAACGCAAGAAAAATTTCCGTGTTGTTTGGCTGGGCCGGCATGAAATTGTTCGTTGACTCAAATCTTGCAACCTATGACAGAATTGTCGTCTATTCAAATTTTGTAAAAAAAACGGTTGAGCAAAAATACGCGAGGAAAGCTGATGTGGTATACCCGCCGATTGATATTCCGCCCCAACATCATATCTTGAAGGAACGCTTTATATTAAGCGTCGGGCGATTTTTTGTGGGAGGGCACAATAAAAAACAGCTAGAAATGATCCAAGCTTTCAAACAACTGTGCAAGAACGCTAAGATGGATGACGCTCACTGGGAATATCATTTGGTTGGCGGTGTGTCGAACAAGAGGGACCAGCTATATGCAAAAATGTGCGAACAAGAGGCTGAGGGGTACCCCATTTTCTTCCATTTTAACGCCCCGTCCGAAACTGTGAAGGACCTATATAGCAGATCCACACTGTTTTGGCACGCTACAGGCTTTAATGAAGATGAAAACAGACATCCCGAAAAGATGGAGCACTTTGGCATAGTGACGGCGGAGGCAATGTCGTACGGGTGTATTCCGGTCGTCGTAGGTAAGGGTGGACAACCCGAAATTGTCCACCACGAACTGAATGGACTGCTCTGGAGTAATATAGAGGACTTGAAAAGGAGCACACTCACCCTGATAAAAGATCCGGAAAAAAGGACAAGATTGGCTAAGGCAGCCATTGAAACAAGTCGACAGTTCCAAACAGACCAATTTGAGATAAAAGTGAGACAACTGTTAAATTAAATGCATACGTCTGCTAAGGTTAGAAATAGATTCTGGACAAAAAGCACAAAATAAATAAGAAATATTGTCCTCTTAAAGCACGTTTTTTTAGAGACCAAAATGCGTTCCTAGTTCAGTAGTACTCCTTTTTCAAACCAATATTCGATGCCGAAACCTTATGCCAAATTTTTGATTTTGGGACATAAACTGCTTCATAACCTGCTTTGCGTCCCCGAATACACTAATCGGTTTCTTCCTGATAGGTAAAATATGCAGGATCAAGCAAGCCGATCTCTCTTATAGCCCCCGCTCTTGTCAACAAACATGAACCGTCAACATACTCCACTTCCATAGGTTCATCAAATTGTCCCTGGTCGATCTGCAAAAAACGTGTTGATTTTCTAAATTGATTGATGATTTAAGTGAATATCGATCACATTTCACTGAGATGTTTGGAGTGCAAAAAAGCGTCAGCAATATCCGTTGTCGCTTGTGCGAATATTTTGCTCAGTAGTTTCGCTATGTTTCGTCAGCCAGTTGAAATTAGGGGCTAGATCGGTGCTCTCCATGTGGGTAGCAATACTCGGAATAGGAACCCACAGATTCCATCGTTTGCCAAATAAGATTTGCCTCCAGCAGAATTGCCAGGCAAGCAAAATGACTCGCAAGAATCGTAATGTTGTCCTGTAGTGGTATGTGAATATGGCAACAGGGTTGAACAACTTGTGCTTTGTTAAGCTTATCCACAAACTTACGTCATCATTTCCATTCGTATAACTTCGAAAGATGTTTTGAGTTTTTTCCAGTTTCATTTTCGTCGTGAGGAAGGTCAAAGTAGTGGAAGCCACGGTTCTCCAATGTTTTTCGTCGCAAAATTTATTGAAGTTTTTTGTTTGGTTATGGAAATCTAGCACGTAGTAATCCAAATGATCATACGGAGAGACGAAGTCGGCCTGCTGTTCTTCTCGTAAAAACTTCACCATGCTTTCGAATTGATTTGGCAGATATAGGTAATCATCTTCAGCAAAATAGATAATTTCTGAGAAGTTTTGATCCAAAAGGATGTGGATCTGCATATCAAAGGTCGCGCGGTTTCCAACCCCATTTAGCCTGATTAGCTCTAAGTCGTGTTCGTCAAAATATCTTTTAAACAAGTCCTCATAGTTCGGGGGGCAATTATCGAGGAGTACGAACATTCTTACTTTTAGTGAGCCCAGGGAGTCCTTAAAGCTCTTCAGACAGAGCTCTGATAACTTGTACTTGTCGTTGGGGAAGACAGGCGGAACCTTTGAGACCTTCGGATATATCCTGTATGCGACCGCTACGTCGTACTGTGTTGGCACGATTACTTCATCCTAAACCACTGAATTGTTCTTTCCAGCCCTTTTTCTAAGTCTACCGCCGGTTTCCATTTCAGAAGATCTTTGGCCTTGCTGATGTCTGGCTTTCTCCGTAGAGGGTCGTCTTTGGGCAGATTTTCAAACTTGATCTCTGATCTGGAATTTGTAAGTTTCTTTATAGTTTCTGCAAGTGCCGCGATTGAGATCTCTTCATCGTTTCCGATGTTCACGGTCTTTCCATCTAGACCCTCTAAGAAAGCCAACCTAAGCAGCCCTTCTATTTGATCGGTGACATAGCAAAAACTTCTTGTCTGCGATCCATCGCCGAATACGGTGATGGGCGAATCTTTTAGCGCTTGCTCGATAAAGCGAGGCACGACGCGCCCATATACGTCATCTGCACGCATCCTCGGCCCGTACGTGTTAAAAAGTCGTGCTATCCTCGCATCCATCCCGTGCTCTAACCTGTACGCCGCGACAAAGGATTCCCCACACCTCTTCGCCTCGTCATAGCAACTTCTTGCCCCGGTGGGGTTTACGTTTCCGGTGTACTCTTCTGACGTCGGTATCTCCTTTGCGTTTCCGTATATCTCGGACGTCGATGTGTAGAGAAGTCGCGCTTTGTGCCTCTTCGCTATGCCAAGTGCTACCCAAATTCCCAATGTGTTTGCCTTAAGAATCTGGATGGGAAACCGCTGAAACTCAAACGGGGAAGCTCTGCTCGCGAGATGCAGCACCACATCTAGAGCTTCATCGAAAAAGATCGGACGCGTTATGTCGTGCCTGATGAATGCAAAGTTGTCCTTGCCCCGTAGCCCTGACACGTTAGATTCGAGGCCACTCGCAAGGTTGTCCAAACAAATCACGTTTGCGTTGAGTTCAACGAGTATATCGCACAACCACGAGCCTAGAAATCCTGCACCTCCTGTCACCAAAACGGTCTTGTCGGCGACTTTTTCAGTGACGTCACCTAGATTAGCGATTATCTCTCTAACCTCTCTCGAGTTCATCTTCATCCCGTCCCACCATATGCAAAAAACGTTCAATTTCTCCGTGGAATCGCTCATCTTGCAAAAAAAGCTCAATATTTGCTTTTATCCAGTCAACCTTATTTCCTATGTCGTACCTTGAACCTCTGTAAATGTACGCGTATCTCATCTCGTCAAGCTTACGAAGTGCATCGGTAAGCTGAATCTCATCTCCCTTTCCCGGCGGGGTTTTTTCGATTGCTTTGAATATTGCCGGGGTCAGGATATATCTTCCCAAGATCGCTAAGTTTGACGGTGCGCTCTCCGCAAGAGGCTTTTCCACTAGATCTTCAACGAGCAGCACGTCTCTTTTAATTTCCTTGCCTTGAACTACCCCATAGCTGCTTATTTTCTCCCTAGAAACCTCTTCAACGGCTATGATAGATTTCCTGAAAGCCTCGTATTTCGCTATTAGTTCTCGTAAACACTCGGGGATGGTTATAGTGTCACCTAACAGCAGGGCAAATGGCTCGTCCCCGACAAAGCTTTTAGCGTAGTAGACGGCATCTCCAAGCCCTTTTGGGGCCCTCTGGCGGGTATAAAAAAGACTCACTTCGTCCATCATTTCATCTATTTCAAGCAAGTACCTGTTGTCAATTGTCCCTCTATCGAAGTGATCTTCTATGGCTCGTTTGTTTCGTCCCGTTATTATCAGGATGTCCTTTATCCCAGAAGATAGCGCTTCTTCGACAACGTATTGGATCACCGGCTTATCAACGACGGGTAGCATCTCCTTTGGCTGCGCTTTCGTTGCTGGCAGAAGTCTCGTCCCAAAGCCCGCTGCCGGTATGACGGCTTTTCTTATCATTATGCTCCTAGTGCACGAGACATTGAGGCTAACTCCGTGGCACTGATGGCACAGGCAGCCGGCCGCTTACCGGTGAGCTCTGGTGCTCTATATCAAACGACATCAATGTCGCGAGAGTGGCTATGCTGCGTCCCGCATCTCTTACCGATTGTTAAGCAAAGCTGCGAACAACACCGGGATGCTATTTGCCGAGTGGGCAGGACCGTGTGCGGCGTACTACTCAAAAAAGATCTTTGTTCAAAAGCTTTGTGATTGCTTTCTTGATTG
>Ga0208036_1000803_pt1 | contig 16228 bp, 13 predicted proteins | sample June2015DPH_11_1_2_FD_184706 | JGI IMG/M metagenome (GOLD analysis project Ga0208036, IMG submission 184706) | Peatland microbial communities from SPRUCE experiment site at the Marcell Experimental Forest, Minnesota, USA - June2015DPH_11_100... | ecosystem: Environmental > Terrestrial > Soil >...
AACACACAACGCCCCTTGTGGACGTCCGCTCCTATCGCTATCATGGTGTTGCCTCCTCCTTCAAATTTGCCAGCACGTCCAGTTTAACTGGACTCGAGGAGGCATCACCGTTTCATAACATCAGAGCGGAGCTCTGCGTTTCAACGGGCTTTCCGCTCATCGCACAGTCGCCAAGAGTCTCCTCAGGCCTGTCATTCTGAGTGCGTCGGCTGACGGACAAAGAATCTCCGCAGTTGCCTTTTTGCGCTATGCTAGGCTATCTAAGGAGCGTACCGTTAACCGGGCGAGCCGCAAAGTGTATTAAAACGACACACTCATGCACTTTTCCGCATATCCCCGAAATTCTTCTAACCCATTGAAACCACATGGGAATACTATGTCACTGGCGCAGAACCCTTCAAAGAAGTGAGACAAGTGGCAGAAATTGGAATCCGCTCCACATCAGACCAGAAAGAACTGGGCTCGCGCTTTCGCGGGAGTGACCGTCAGGGGTGATTTTCGAGCGGAACATCTCCACACATCGTCGTAGGCTGATGAGCGCAAAAGACAACTGGAGAGATCCTTCGTCCCGACAAGTCGGGACTCAGGATGACAGACGACCTCAATTTGGAAATTCGGGTTCAACCCCTTTTGCTTTGTCGCGGCGGGGAAGCTACTGGCGACGGACTCCTTCCGCGCTGCCTGCGTACACCCTGAACGCATCGAGAACCGCTTCGGCGGGGTTGCAAAAAGCAGACGCGCTACTATAATGGGTGGACTCGCGTTCCGAGGGCGACTGCGACATGTTCAAGGCTTCGGCCATTCTCACCTACCATTCGATCGACCATTCGGGCAGCGTCATTTCCACGTCTCCAGCGGTCTTCGAGCGCCAGATGGAGGCGCTGGCGGCATGCGTGGTTCCGGTGGTGCCCCTCGATCGCGTGACGGAGGTTCGCCCGCCGCTCGCCCTCACCTTCGACGATGGCTACGCGAGCTTCGCCGAACTGGCCGTGCTTCTGCTGCGGCGGTTCCTGCGCGGGTGGCGCAACGGGATGACACAGTGCGTCCACTGAGCTTCCTGCACATTTCGACTTTCTATTCGCCGCACATTATTGGGGGCGACGTAGCGTACGTGTCGCGGTTGTGCAACGCCCTGGCCGCCCGGGGCCACCACGTCGAGATAGTTCACTGCCAGGACTCGTCTGACCTGCTTCGTCCGGGCACCCCGCCGCTGGCGCTCGAGCCCCGCGAAGGAGTTACGGTTCACTCCCTGCGTAGCGGATGGAAGTGGGTCTCGCCCTTGCTCTCGCAGCAGACTGGTTTGCCGCTGCTGAAGCGCCGCGCCCTGGAGCGCGTCGTGGCGGGCCGCCGCTTTGACGTCGTTCATTTCCACAACATCTCGCTGTTCGGCCCGGCGGTCCTGCGGTTGAGCGTCGGGGACGGGCACGCCTTGAAGGTCTACTCGGCTCACGAGTACTGGCTGGTCTGTCCCACGCACAGCCTATACAAGTACAACGCCGGCCCTTGCGTGAGGCCGTCGTGCCTGGCCTGCCAGCTCTGGGCCAAGCGTCCGCCGCAGTGGTGGCGCTATACCCGCCTGCTTGAGGATTGCTGCCGGGAGGTGGACCTGTTCATCGCCCCCACCCGGTTCGTCACACGACTGCACCAGCAGAGGGGTTTTCCCCGGCCTCTTGCCGATCTGGCGTTGTTCACCGACGATCCACCGGCCGCCGCCCAAGCAAGTCCGCCCGTGCATCCACGGCCGTATTTCCTGTTCGTCGGCCGGCTGGAACCGCTGAAGGGCGTGGAATCGTTGTTGCGCGTTTGGCGCGACTTCGAGGACGCCGACTTGGTCTTGGCCGGGACCGGAAGCGACGAGCGCCGCTTGCGGAGCATGGCGGAGGGCAACCCGAGAGTGCGGTTTCTTGGCCGTCTGCCGTTTCAGGGACTGTCTCCGTGGTACCGTCAGGCGCTGGCCGTGGTCCTCCCCACCGCCACTTACGAAATGTTCGGCACGGTGATCGCCGAGGCAGTCTCACACGGCACGCCCGTAATTGCGCGCGACATTGGCGGCATGGCTGAAGTCGTCGAGCAGAGCCATGCCGGTCTCTTGTTCCGAACCGACGAGGATCTGGTCCTTTCGCTGCGACGGCTCGCATCGTCGTCCGAACTGCGGGGGGAATTCGCGGAGAACGGGCTGGCCGCCTGGCGCGAGCGCTGGAGCGCGGAGGCTCATCTGAACAGGTACTTCGAGCTTCTGGAGGAGACGGCCCAGCGGAAGTTCGGCTCGGTGCCGTGGCGAACATGAGCGATACGCTGAGAGGCTTGATCGAGACGCAAGCCCGCGAGCGGCCGCATGCCCCGGCGCTGCTGGGGCCCGGCCGGGATCCTCTGTCGTATGCGCAATTGCTCACCCAGGTGGATTGCACGGTGGGCGCCCTCCGCCAGTTCGGGATCTGCCGGGGAGACCGGGTCGCCGTCGTCCTCCCCAATGGCGCCGAGATGGCTGCCGCCTTCCTGGCGATTGCCGCCGGGGCAACCTGCGCGCCGCTCAACCCGGGCTATCGTCTCGAGGAGTACGGCTTCTACCTCTCCGATCTCAATGCCAGGGCTTTGGTCCTGCCCGCAGGCGTCGAATCGCCCGCGCGCAGGTGCGCCTTGGAACGCGGCATCCCCATTCTGGAACTCCCCGTAGGGCAAGCTTCAGCTTGCCCAGCCGACGGTTTTTCCCAGCCCGACGACATCGCGCTGCTCCTGCACACTTCGGGGACAACGTCTCGTCCCAAGATCGTTCCGCTCACTCAAGCCAACTTGTGCGCCTCGGCGTTCCACATCCAAATCGCGCTGCAACTCACGCCTGCCGACCGGTGCCTGAACGTGATGCCGCTGTTTCACATTCACGGGCTGGCGGGCGCGCTGCTTTCTTCGCTCGCCTGCGGCGCTAGCGTGGTGTGCACGCCCGGCTTCGAGGCGGCGAGGTTCTTCGAATGGCTGGCACGGTTCCGCCCCACCTGGTACACCGCGGTGCCGACCATGCACCAGGCGCTGTTGAGCGAGGCCGCGCGGCATTTAGAAACCCTTGCCGCCGCGCCGCTCCGGCTGATCCGCTCCTGTTCGGCACCGCTCCCGCCGCAGGTGATGGCGGAGCTGGAGCGGGTGTTCAACGCGCCGGTCATCGAGTCCTACGGGATGACCGAGGCCTCGCACCAGATGACCAGCAATCCGCTGCCGCCGCGAAAACGCAAACCGGGATCGGTGGGCATAGCCGCCGGCCCCGAGGTGGTGATCCTGGGCCCCGATTGGAGTGTCCTGCCGGCAGGCACGTGCGGAGAAGTCGCGGTTCGTGGGCCCAACGTCACTCCGGGCTATGAAAACAACCCGGAAGCCAACGCAGCGGCCTTCGCTGGCGGCTGGTTTCGCACCGGCGACCAGGGCTACGTCGACGAGGAGGGTTATCTCTCCCTGACCGGACGGTTGAAAGAGATCATCAACCGAGGGGGAGAGAAAATCTCGCCCAGGGAGATCGACGAAGCGCTGCTCGATCATCCCGCGGTGGCACAGGCGCTGGCCTTTGCGATTTCGCATCCTACGCTGGGGGAAGACGTCGGGGCGGCGGTCGTGCTTCGCGAAGGCAGGGTGGCGAGCCAGGCGGAGCTGCGGGCTTTTGCGGCACAAAGGCTGGCGGATTTCAAGGTCCCGCGAACAGTCGTGCTGCTCGAGGAGATCCCCAAGGGGCCGACGGGCAAGCCACAGCGCACCGGTCTCGCAGAGCGGCTCGGCCTGGGAGTTGCGCAAGGCGACGCCGCCAGCCCGCCACCACGCACCGAAGCCGAAAAGCGGCTGGCCCAGATCTGGAGTTCCGTGCTGAGATGCGAACGGGTCGGCGTGCGTGAAGATTTCTTCGCCGTCGGCGGGGATTCACTTGGGGTTGTGGTGCTTCTGGCCCAGATCGAGACAGCGTTCGGAAAGAGGTTGCCGCTGGCCGCATTCGTCCAAAATCCCACCATCGAAGGGCTGGTCCGGAGCCTTGCCGAGGACAAAGGAACGGCGAGCGAGTCTTCCCTGGTTGAGCTACAGCCCTCCGGTGAACGGCGCCCGCTGTTCTGTGTCCCGGCCTCTGCCGGGACGGCGTTGCTGTACGGCGAGCTCGCCCGACAACTCGCTCCCGACCAACCGGTCTACGGCCTGCAGTCCGCAGGCCTCGACGGCCAGCAAGCTCCGCTCACCACCGTGACACAAATGGCCGCGCACCATGTCGAAGCGATCAAAGCCGCGCGGCCTGAAGGACCCTATTTGCTGCTGGGATACTGCCTGGGCGCATCCATCGCCCTGGAGATGGCGGTGCAACTTCAGGAGCGCGGAGACGCGGTCGCCTTCCTCGGGATTGTCAGTGCCGAAGGGGCGGCCCCCGAGCCGCGATCCCTGCGCAAGCATCTTCAATACCACTGGCCGGGACTCAGCGGGCCGTATGTCGCGGAGCACCTTCGATACCGCTGGCAGCGTGTCCTCCAGACAGGCGCGGATCTGCTGTGCCCGCTATGGCTGGCTTGCGGGCGTCCCCTGCCGCAGGTCTTGTTGCGGCAGCGAGTCCAGGGGATCAACCACCGCGCTGGTCTGGCCTGGCAGTGGCGCGCTTTCCGAGGTCGCATCACGTACTTTCAGGGCCAGGACGACCCGCGCGCGGAGCCAGCGAGCTTCTGGGGGCAACTCGCCAGCGAAGGCGTCGAACTGGTGACGGTGCCCGGCAGGGGCGAAGGGATCTTCGGGAAACCGTGCGCGGCCGGGCTCGCCGCAGCATTGCGAAAGTCCGTTCCGACCCCAACCCCTCCGACTAGGCGCGAGCCACGGAAATAGACCACGGAGATGGGTTCACAGGACCGATACCAGTTAGGAACGAATTTGGTCTGAATTGGAACCTTCCCGCCAGATAAGTTTATGCCGATCAATCTGTGCTCGTGGAAGGCGGTTGTAGTGTAGACCTACCCCCTTCCCATTCCCCTAGCATTCTCGGCACATTGGCGTCGAGCCGTATATCTGCGAACGGGTAGGATCGACATTCAACCGCTTTTGCTTTGCCGCGGCGGGGAAGATGGGCACGCAAGAAAATGCCGACCCCGCGCGGGGTCGGCGCTACAAAGCGCCAGCAGGCCGCCGCGCTCGAAAGCCCGCCTAAGCGGGGGTCCATCGCCCCCGCCCTGGATTCCCGCCCTTCGGCAAGCTCAGGGCAGGCTTTGCGCGGGAATGACGTACAGTAGAGGCGCGCGCGCGTACCCTCCAGCCATGTCACCCCCGCGAAAGCGGGGGTCCAGCGCTGCCTCCGTACACCCTGAACCCATCGAGAACTGCCCCGGCGGTACTCTTGTTCACAATTTTAATCGTATGGGGGCCGTCCGATAATCCGTCGGTCCTGAACACTACAACTTGGGAAAGCCGAGGAAAGTTCTCAAGGCGAAGGTTCACATTTTGTTTTAACGCCCCGTCCACGTACACATCGACATCGCCAAGGTCGGTATGTTTTTCGGCAAGGTAATCGATGCCGGCGCCTGTAAATGTAAACTGCAAGGAATCGTTGACCGAGGTCGTGTAATGGACGTCGTCGTTATAGTCAGAAAATCCCCGGTGACCTAACGAGCGCCAGCTTCCGCTATAGGTGATGCGCGCATCGTCGTCGTTAATCAGGGTCGAATCCGGCACTTGCGTTGTTCTCAAGACAAGCGGTATCTCCCACATCTTATACAAGCCGGAGGGGACATCTTCAAAGGGGCATCCTGAGGTGAAAAGGGACATCATCACCTCCGTTCCCTTTCGTTCCTGGAACTTCGCACAAAGACTGGGGCCATAGAAATGACCGCCGGTAATGTGCCTGTCGCTATGCGAATTGATGAGATTCCAAGGGCCCCAGGGGTGCTCCGCCTGATAGAAGTCGTACCTCATCTCGTTGGGTTCGAACCATTTGGTCATTGTCTGCGTATTGTACCAGGAGATCGTCAGATAGACGCCGAGCGAGGGAATATAGCAGGGCGGGGTTTGGCCGCATTTGGCCGGAAGGCTCAGAATAGGGATGGCCTTGGCGATTAGTTTTGACCAATTCTTGGCACTGTGTCCGTCTCGGCCCGTATAATACGTCCAATCGGAAGCATCCAAGCCCTTCAGTTTGCTTCGCTCGACTCGTCCAATGATGAAATCGTCTCCATCATTCCAAAACCCGTTGGGCGATATGGCATAAACATACTGACGGGCGCCGTCCCGGGATACAGCGCCTCCGTTCTTCCCATAATGGACAAAGAAGGGAGAGCCAAACCGCCTGCCGGGCCACATGGGATTCTTGTAGTTCTCCGCCGCGCTGCGCGTCCATGTCAATCCCTTGTCGGTTGACTTGATGAGGCTGGAATTGAAAGCGGTCTGACGCAGCAAGGGATCTTTGCTGTCACTGCCGTAGACGTTTCTGGACACAAAGGCATAAAAAGTCGAAGCGATGCATTCCTGTCCGCAGGCCTTCCAGGTTGCGTTATCCGCCTCTTTCTTGCCGGCGATGCCGTAGTCATCCATGCTATTGACGATTCTGCCGTTAAGGGCGTGCGGACCGTCCCCCTGCAATTGATTGAAGGCCAAGTTTCGCTGTTGGGAACCAAATCCCCGGCCGTCGCAATTGAATGCATACAAGCTGTCGTCGTCGGCCCAAAATGGATCCCAGGTATCACCATTCGACTGGTCCCACTTATGAATGTGATTAAGGTCCATAAACACGTCCGTTATTGGAGTAGCCACCCTCGGCGCATCAAACCCATGCCCCAATAGCGAGGGATTCCCCAGATCGGCAAAGATTGAAGCTGTGGAGAAGGCGGCAAGCGTCTTGATGAAATTGCGACGCGCGACCCGCCCGGGTGTGTCTCTTCCTTCCCACATGTTTTATTCCTCCTGAGCGTGCATAGCCGAAAACGGCTATCCGTGATGTCAGGACGTCTCCGCGAGGCTGGCCCAATCGGGCCGTTGAAAGAAAGGCGCCTGCGCTACGACGTTCGCGAGAGCGCCCGCTCACTGTCATGCTGAGACCGTCGGCCTAGGCCGGAGAAGCATCTCGCCCTGCTGTTTGCCGGCGGAAAAGTCCAGAGCAAGATTCTTCGCTCCGCTCCGCTGCGCTCAGAATGACAGCATGGCAGACGAGTGCATGGATGTCACGCTGAGCAGCGCGACCGATCCATTGGATGCGAAGGACTTACGTGACGACGTCCTGGAGAGCCGAGCACAGTGTAGCGAAGAATCTGCTTTTGGTTGCGGTCAAGGGCCGCACTGTGCAACAAGGCGGACTCTTCCGTCACCGCTTGGGCAGGGCATTGAGAAGAATCTGCAAGTCTTCCGCCGCTGCGGGAGCGTGGAAGACATAGCGCTTGGCGCCGGTGATCTCGAGATAAAACCCCTGCCCAGAATCTGCGGATCCTGCCTTCTTGACCGCGGCAAGGGAATAGTCAAACGAGTCCTTCCCGCTACTCGCTTGGTACTGAACCCTGCCTAACCCGACGCGGAGAATTCCGTTGCAACTTCCCACCATGTGTCTGTGCTCGACGGGCATGGAAGCCGACATATTGGGGGTGATGGTCAAAACACGGCCGGGGGAAAGTGTGACCTTTGCCTTGAAATTTTCGTAAGGCTTCGCTACGACCTCCACGGTATGGTCACCGGCAGGAGCCTGGCTGATTTCCAAACGCCCATTGGAAGCTGCCTGGCCAACGGCCCGACCGTCAATACTGACCTGTGCCCCTGGAACCGTCTGCACAATGAGCTTAGGAGGGGCTAAGGCGGGGCTTGGATGCGCCGGCGCGGCGTTTTCCAGGGCCACTTCATTAGCAGTCAAGTGCACACTTCCCCCTGCTACGAACTGCTTCTGGAGCTGCTTAGGCTTGAACGTGTCCTTCTTCAGTTCAATGGTATGCGGCCCCGGTCGGACATTAGCCACGCTAAAACTGCCATCCTGTTGAATTGTGCCCAGGGACTTCCCGTCAAGCAGGACTTCCGCCAAGGGTGTTGCCCCAGCGATAACCAAGGAGGCCACTGTCGGAGCAGGTTGGAGCGCGAAGACCAATTTCGCCCCCTGCCCTTTTTGAATATTGACCTCCTGTTGAGGGACGGTCTGGAACCCGTCTTTGACCACCGCCACCGTGTATCGCTTCGGTTCAAGGTTGGCAATCACGAGCTGGCCGTGCTTCGTCGTGCGCGGGTATTTCCTCCCATTCAAGAGGACGGTCGCACCGTCCTCACCCGCTACAACCAGCAGATTGCCGACATTCCGGTCGGCATTCAGGAAAACCGTCAGGGCCGGCGTGGCAGCCACTTGAAAGCTCACTTTCCTTTGGTCCTTTCCTGTGCCCAAGACCAAATCGTGAGTTCCAGGCAAGAGATTAGGAAGCTCCAGCGGGGCGGAGCTGATCGTGCCCATCTCCCTGCCGTCCACCGAAGCTTGCACGGGGCCATAGCTCAACACTACTTGGCCCTGCTGTGGGCCATTGGTAACCACGATCACCTTGAGGTTTTTCGCTTCGAGAGGCCCCTGAACGACTGGCATAGAATCGTGCACGCTCGCAACAGAAATCTTCGCCTGAGAGGTACCATCACCAATCTCCAGCGCATGCTGTCCATCGGAAAGGTTGTCCAGGCTGAATTGCCCTCCCTCCAGTGCGCCCACTTCGTTCCCATCGAGCGTAACCTTCGCGTTTTCCAAGTCCGTGTAAACCCTTAATCCTGCCAGTTGTGGCGGCAGTACCGGCGGCGGATTCGGCGTTAGATTTGCCGTACCGCCGCTCGTGGCCCCTCCTGAAGCAGGCTGTTTCTTAAGCAAGCGGGGCACAAGGAGAGCCGCAAGCACGAGAACAACCAACACGGCTACTCCAGTCGCAATCCAGAGAATCTTCTTGCCTGCTGGTGGGCGGGCTGACACCTCCTGCGGAGGCACTGGTTCCGGCCGCACAGGCTGCATTGGGAGCATTACGGGGGCAGGGGGTGGGGGCATTGTCACAGTTGGTGCTTGGGGAACTACACCTATGTCCCCTCTGGCCTGGGCACGCCGCGCTTGCGCGACGCAAAGTTGAATAAACTCTTCCCTCTTACGGTCCTGGGCAAGTGTGTGGAGACTCTTGGCAAGAGCGTGGCCGGGATCAAGATCTAAAGCCTCTTGAAGCAGGGACTCGGCGGCGCGCCAGTCAGTCTCCACAACGGTCCGCGCCCGTTCCACCAGCGCATCCAGAAGAGCTCGTTGTACGGCCGAATTGCGCTCATCCTGGTGATGAGCTCCGCGCAAAGCCTCTACCCCTTCCTTAAAGCGCCCCGCAGCCAGCATCTCCTGGCCCTCCGCGAGCAAGCGCAGGGCCTCTCCGTAAGCACTGTTCATGGCATCATCCTCGGACCGCACCTGGTTGTAGAGCGACTAGTAAGACGCCGCCCTTTCGGGTGCAGAGGTGTCAGGGGCACGCTGGTCCAATTCCAGTACATGCTGCAGCTTGCTGGCGCTTTTCTTCGCCGGAAGCTTGCTTCCGGTAGCTGCTCGAGTAATCTCCAGACACAAAAGCGGTCCCGCAAGGCGGGACCGCACTCCAAAGCGATCCTATCTTCCAAGAAACTTCTCCAGCTTCTCGATTTCTCGCTCTGCGAGATCTATACTCTTCTTGGCGGCCTCCGGGTTACGAGACTTAAGTGCTGCGTCAGCTTTGTCCATATACTGTTCCATATTGCTCAACGACGCTGAGATGTCCTGACGAAGCGAAAAGCCAGCGCGTTCCTGTTGTTGGCGAAGATGTTCGACGCTGTCTTTCACGGCATTGGCACGCCCGGCGAGAGGTGTCATACGATCTTCCAGCTCCTCGAGTTCCTTGGCGGCCGCAGCGTTCTCCGCCGCAGCTTGCGCGGCCCGGCCAGCCTTACTCGGAGGAGCTGCCGCTTCCTCAGGGGCCTGTCCCGCTTGTCCACCCGCTCGCGCCAAGCGCTTCTTAGAACCACCCGCAGGGAGTGGTTGCGTCATGGGGTTGCTTGATCCCTGCAATGGCCCGGATGGCTCACTTGGCTGGCCCACCGCCGTCCCACCCTGCGCTGCCGTAGTCTGAGATGTTGGCGCTGGTTCAGAGAGGGGCGGCGGGGGCTGTTGCTGGTTGGCGCTAGCATTCGCCGGCTGAGTAACAGCAGAGGACGAATTCGTTGCCGTAGATGCCGCTAGCGGCGCAGCTTGCTCGGCTCCTCCAGCCTTTGCCCTGAACAGGCGCGGCAACTGCGTTGCCCCCAGCACGATCACGACAATCGCGACCAGCGCCCCTAACGTCATGTAAAGGCCGCGATAACTCCTGGAGGTTGCCGGAGGCGGAACCACTTGAGGTTGAGACGGCGGCATAGCAGCTTGGGACGGTGTCGTAGGCTGGAGTTGCGCACCAGCCGGTTGGCCAGGATGCGCGCCCAAGACCTCAGTCGCGGAAAGCGCCGCGCTCGGCGTGGCAGGCTGTCCAGCCAGGCCTGGCATAACTGCCTGGGCAGAGGCAATGGGTAAGCTGGTGAGCCCACCCTTTACACTCTGCAATGCGAAACGGAAGGCTTCCGCCGATTGGAAACGTCTTGCCGGGTCCTTCTCAAGCGAAACCATGATGATGTCATTCAGTGCTTTGGGCAATTCGGGTTGAATATCGATGGGGGGCAAGGGAACTTTCTGCAAGTGGGCCACCATCAGGTCATAATCGCTATTGCCTTTGAAGGGGCGAGATCCAGTCACCATCTCATAGAGCGACACGCCAACCGAGTAGAGATCCGAGCGGGGGTCGAGGTCAGTGCCCTGAACCTGCTCGGGAGGCATGTAGTAAAGCGAACCCAAGGTGGTGCCTGCCGTGGTCAGCTTGCGATCAGTGTTCGATTTCGCAATCCCAAAGTCCATCAGCTTTATGACGTTTTCAGGAGTCAGCATCATATTGGCAGGCTTGATGTCCCGATGAATGACTCCATGCGAGTGAGCGAACCCGAGCGCGGATAGCACCTGGGAGACATAGTCGATCGCATCATTGAGGGGAAACGGCCCGTTTTTCAGTTTGTCCTCGAGCGTAGTGCCGTTCACGAACTCCATGATCATCAGAAGTTGATTCTCCAAGCGAAAAGCAGTGTGGAGCCCGGCAATGTTGGGATGATTCAGACTCGCCAGCACTTTGATTTCGCGAAGAAAGCGGTCGGCCAGATCAGACTCGTTGGCAAGGTCCGGCAGCAGAACTTTCATCGCGTCGATGCGGTCGGATATCAGGTTTTTGACCTTGTATACCCTTCCCATGCCGCCGGCGCCTAATACGCCGATGATCTGATAGTCCCCAACCTTGTCGCCAACTTGAAAACTCATGGCTAGCCTCCTGCGACTAATATCCTTTATTGAGAATTCCGCACGGCGTCGCCCACTTTGGGCGCTTGTCCCGTGTATGTCCCGGTGGAAGAAGTATCTTCCACTTCGGTGATCGTCACGTCTCCAAGCCTGGTCTCGATGCTCTTCAGCACCTTGCCTGTGGCCGGGTCCTTGATTTGACGCCCCTGCCGGAAAACGCCCAGGTGGTCCCCAACCTTCACACCCGCCTTGCTTCCGACATTCAAAATGAGGGTATTACCGGACACATCCGCCACCAGGCCTGAAATATTAAGGACCTGTGTTGGAAGGCGTGAGGCGCTGTCGTCCAATTGCTTTGCCATGTCGTTCACAGCCTGAGCAACGGCTTCGCCCAGAATGGTGTCGGCAAAGTTCGAGCTGGACATGTCTAAGCCGCCACCCCCGCCCCCTCCCGAGCTGCCGCCGCCCCCCCCAAGCAAGAGCCCAGAGCGTTTGGATTCCCCCTTCCCCTCGGCCACCGCGAGAATCTCGCCCGTCTCCGTATTCACCATTCGGGCGTTGATCCCCACTACGGCTTTCGCCTGGCGCTTCCCCACTCCCCCACTCCCAAACCGGCCAGTCAGACCTCCTAGCGCTCCGCCTCCCACACCGACTGACTTGTCGTCTCGCCCAAATTGGGTGATGCTGCCCACAATAATTGCATCCACCCCCAGGATGCGCCCAATCTTCGCGGCGCTGTCTGGATTCGCGCGATCGCTATTGGAGAAGTTCTGTTCGGCGATGATCTTGTCCAGAGCTTTCCGCTCTATGACGGAATACACGCCATCCGTCACAAGGCGCGTGACAAGCAGGTCCGCGATTCCCTTTCCAACGTCGGCGTCGCCACCAAAGAGAGCGGCCACACTGCTGCGAACCGTCGCGTAGTCAAAGTTCATAATAGCCACGCGCTTCTTGTTTTGCGCCCAGCCGGACGGCACTAGCGCTAACATTAGAAAAGTGATTCCAAAAAGCTTTTTCATTTTCTGTCCCCCTGAGAAGGATTGGAGATTTCTAAGAGATCCGGTTCAATACATTTCCAGTGCCCGAATGGGTTGCCTAACCAACGCGGGAAAACTCCTGCACCCCGCTTCTTCCTGCCAACAGGCCGCAAGCCTCACTTCGAAATCCAGCTCCCATCCCGTGCAAGGAACAAGATTCGTGGTTGGAGGCACCATGCGCCAGATACGTCCACAATCTCTTGTTATCACAGCTCGATTTTATAATGTTACCACCTTTCGGAGTTGGGAACAAGGATATGCGCCACCCGAAAAATCGGAGAGGAATAGAGGCCAGGATGTGGGGAAAGAGCCAGCTCGTGATGCCTACCCAATGAGCACGGTTGGAAGGCCGAGCACAATGGTACCACCGTGGGCCGTCAAGTCACCGAGACGGGCAGCGGGCAATCCACCTACCAGGACCGTGAATGACCCCAACACAATCACATCAGGCGGCCCAACGCATACCGCCATGTCAGTCACGCGGGCCTGAGGAAGGCCACCGGTGAGGACTGTCGGGCAACACGGTGGGAGAATGGGGCCGCCCACATGAGGCACAAGTACGGTCACCATGGGGCATACGTGCATATCAGTCGCTCTGGCAGCAGGCATTCCCATTATTCGCCTCCAGATTCAATCACACAGTCCAAGCCCGTCACTTCTAAGAGACAGCCGGGCCCATTTCTCTCAAAAACAACTCTCACAAGCTTTCCACGGTACTCCAGCGAAAGACACACCCTGGAACTTCGCAGAAGTTGCACCTCTCACACAGGCTTCGGACCTGGCTGCATCCTGGCCATCAACGCCATGCCCTTTTGCAGAAAGACGCGATACTTCTCAGGCGCCTTCTCCGGCTGGTTTCTGACCGCACAAGCAATTATCGCCCCAGCCACAACCTGCGGTGTTATATGGTCCGGGGGAGCGACGGGCTCAAGATTCGCCGGTGCGATGCTACCCCCGCTGAGGAATGCCGCCAGTGCCAGACAGGCTGAAGGGCTCTCCAATCCCTCTTTATCAGCCGCAATCCTGGCAGCCCGCCGATTCTCCTCATCGGGATTGGATACCCATCTCTCCACCGCCACATGGGCTTCCGAGATCTTTGACGCATCCTGCGTCCCGAGGATTTGGCGCACACAAAGGCACCCCCACCCCACAGCCTCTCTTTTTGGAAGGACATAGGCAAGGAATCGGATGGCATCCAGGAAAAGCTCTTTCCCAATGAGAAGCTCGAGAAACTGCCGCGGCGTATGCTCATCTTTCAGCAACGCCTTGGCTTCCTCCCCGAGCTTGGCTCGCTCACACAGGTCTCTTAAGGTCGCCACCGATTTTGTGCCCGGCTCCACGTTGCCCATGATCCCAACTTCCTCTCCTCGCTGACTTCACTTAACAACTGATCAAATTGCCGTCTCTTGTTTGCTCTGGTTTCTGATTCCGGGCACCTGACTTCTGACTCCTTTCATCAGCTACAACTTCGTGCCCTTGCTGCCGTTGTCGGCGGTGTCGGGATCGGTCGGGTCCTCTGGCGAATCCGGATTCGCACCTGGACCTGACCCAGCCGCACCGCCGCTGTTGATCAGCACCATAGTCCCCTGGATTGTGACGCCCGCGGGGCCGATATCGACGAAGCCGCCCGGACCCTTAAGCGAGAGTTGCATGCCCGCTTCGATGATGACGGTCATGCCACCTTTTAGGTGAATGGTCTGACCGGCTTCCATAGCATGCGTCATACCCACTTTCTCGTTGCGCGACTGGCCCACCGTGAGTGATAAATTGCCGTCCACCTGCTGCTTTTGATCGCGGCCCACTCGAAGAGACCTATCCCGTTCGATCTTCTCGTTCTGTTTGCCTTTAACATGCAAGTGCTTGTCCGCGTTCACCAGCTCGAACTGGCTGGCATTGACGATCAGGTGGCGGTTGTTGCCGATGTATTCGCGCGAGTCGTTCTCCACGCGGTGGTCCATGTCTTTTTCGGCATTGATGAAGATTTGCTCGTGTCCTTTGAGGTCTTCGAAGCGGATCTCATTGTAATTCGCGTTTCCGCCTCCCTTCGAGCTGCGCGACTGAAAGGTGCTTCGCGTCTGCTTGTCCGGCAGCGTGTAAGGCGGCATCTGTTCGGCGTTGTACACTCGACCTGTAATCAGAGGTTGATCGGGATCCCCTTCCAGAAAGTCGACGATGACCTCTTGGCCAATACGAGGTAGGAACACTGCTCCCCAGTTCTTGCCTGCCCAAGACTGCGACACACGTATCCAGCAGGAACTGTTCTCATTTTTCTTTCCGAGACGATCCCAGAAGAACTGGACTTTGACCCGCCCATATTTGTCCGTGTAGATCTCTTCACCGCTCGGGCCAGCGACCACAGCAGTCTGGGGTCCTTTGACAGTGGGCCGCGGGGTGACGCGCAAAGGGCGGACAGGAACTGAAAGAGGAATACACGTAAAGGTATTGGAGTAAGACTCCCCTTGTGGGGATTTCAAGCTACCGTAGCTGTCTGTTATGGCTGAATGTTGTATCTCAGTCAGGACGTAATCTGTATTCATGTCCTTGCGAGGATGCTCTTCCAGCGTAAACTTATAACCGCTTACAAACATACGGCATTGGCTCGTTCCATGAGCAACAAGGTGTTCAGCTTCTTCCTCCTGCATTCGGACTTTAGCCAGAGACTCTCCGGCCCCCTTCGTCAGATACTCTCCAGGGTAATCGTAAATCTCGAATTTGCTGTTTCCTCCGACCTCATAAACCGTGGGCTCGTTGACCATCAAATTGGTGCTCGGTGTTTGAAAATTGTAGTCCTCCAGGGAGTATTTCCCCGTGCGCAGTTCCTCCTCGATCTGCCACCCGGTTATGACATCTTCCTGGGGCCCCCCCGAAACCGCGACGTAGCGAACCATGCTTTGCCCGGGACAAGAACTGTGGGAAGTGGAAGTGTCCGCCAGCACCAGTGTGTGTTTCCCCTGCTGATGCTTGAAAAAGTAGAAAACTCCGTATTCTTCCATCAACCGGGAAACAAAGTGAAAGCTCGACTCCCGGTATTGGACACAATACTCTCGCGGATCATAAGAACCTTGCAGTGAGTTCGTGTAGTCATTGAAACCAAGATCGCTAAACACCTGGGTGAGGATATCCGGAATGCTCTTGTTTTGGAAAATGCGACAATCTGCGTCCCGGGTCAGAAACCAAAGCCAGGGCACCATTTCGGCACTGTACGACGTAAACTCTTCTTCAGTCGCATGCTGCGCAAAGCGGCTGATGATGCCATTGAGGTACCGATATGTTCCGTCGCCCTGCCTTAACGAGATAGTCACGTTCTTGCCGACGATATCTGAAAATGAAATTGACGAGTTCTCGGACAGGAAGTCGAGTTCAAACCTGAAAAGGCGCGAGATGCCCTCTGTGCCCTTGAAACCCCTGAGCAGTAAAACATCACTCCCCAGCGGAGTGTCTATCTTAAACAGCCCACCTTCTTGAGTGTAATTGCTCATAGATTGACCCTCTGTCAGTCGAGGAGTCAAGAGTCGAGAAGTCGAGGAGTCGAGAGTCAAAGGTCGAAGAGTGGCAGCGAATCTCCCCCCCAAGCAAGGCCTTGCACTCCTCGATCCCAGATTCCTCGACTCTTGACTCCTTGACTCTCGACTTCTCGACTATCGATACACAAACGCGCCATCCGGGCCGACGCCCACGTGCAGGGCGCTTATCTTCTCGCCTTCCGACATCCGTCCCAACAACTGCCGCGAAATATCCGGGAGCAACGTATTCGTGAGAATATTGTCCACATTTCGAGCCCCGCTCTCGACTTCAGTGCAGCGGCTGGCCACCGCATCGACCAAGCTCGGGTCATAGGTAAGCTGGATCTTATGGTTTTCCTGTATACGCCGCTGGATCT
>Ga0208036_1000821_pt1 | contig 15874 bp, 9 predicted proteins | sample June2015DPH_11_1_2_FD_184706 | JGI IMG/M metagenome (GOLD analysis project Ga0208036, IMG submission 184706) | Peatland microbial communities from SPRUCE experiment site at the Marcell Experimental Forest, Minnesota, USA - June2015DPH_11_100... | ecosystem: Environmental > Terrestrial > Soil >...
CCCAGACCGTAATCTTGGACGGAGTTCCATCCTCCATCGGTGATCCATGCCACTGGGTCTTCGTGAAAAGCGCCGCCGCCTTCGGGCTGGCTGTATTTGTTGCCATAACTGTTGATAACGTCGGTGATACGTTGATGCCCTTTCTCCCAGGAATAGCCGACGTACCAATTGACAGCGTCCATGACGATGCCGTCTATGCCTGTATCCAGCCAGAAGCGGGTTATTTTCTCCGCTTCCTCCTGCCACTCCACACTGGTCCAGTTATATTGGGGGAGTTCTGTGGTCTTCCCTTCCGCATCTTTCCCCGGCCAGCGAGTCCAGTAGTAGCGCTTCGCGCGCTCGCTGTAGGCCCAATGCTCGACTTTATCTGGCTGGTAGTTAAGTAACCAGGTCGGGCGAACCATGAAGAAGGTATCGCCCGAGGCCGGCGGAGGAGCATCCGGGCGATCGCTCCAGAAGAACCACCGGGATTCTCGACTCGCCCGGCCTTCGCGGACATCATCGCAGGCTTTGAGAAACGAAGGGGCATCGACCGCGCTGTAACCCTCATTTTCAAAGATGATCACGGACATCCCAAGACGATGCACGATTGTTACTACGCGCCTGAAATCATCCATGGTCCCGTACTTTGGCTCGATGCGATAGTGATCGCGCGCATCAAGACCGTTGTAGCTCTTTCCTCCATCTGCCGGAGCAAAAATGTTTAAGCCAGTGAAACCTTGTTCCTTGATGGCTTTGATTTGGGCTTCGGCTTTCGCAGGTTCAAGAAGGAGCTGGGGGAATACAGTGTCATCCTTTAGTGAAACTGTGCGCATTGCGGAGGCAGATTCCCACCAGCGCAGCGGTAACACGGTGGTACGCTCCCGGTATTGGCCGCTGGCAGCCTCGGTCGCGGGCAGAACCTGCAGTCGCAAGCTCGCGACTCCTACAAGCAAGAGGCACAAGAAACAATTCTTCGAAAAGCTAATCGGCATGATGACTTTTCTCGACAGGGATCAGAAAGAGCAGCAGAAGCAAAAAAATGAAAGTGCCTGAGTCATCCGGATAATCGGACGAACTACCCCTGAACTTCGATGCGATCTTGCTCAGCTGGTCAGACGGTCGTTTGAAATCAACTTTACTCCAGAGACGCTGACACTCTCCAGTGCATTGGTGTCCCCGGTCCAGGTGAGATGTAAATTGCCTGACGAGGGTGCGTAACAGCGCGCGGTTATCGCTTCTTTGTTGTCGAAGAAAGACTCGATCACCGAGCCATCCATCCACAAATTCAGAGTAGAAATTCCGTCTCGATCCGGAGAGAGCGGTAAGGTCTTGTCGTCTATGGTGACGGAAGGTTTATCCTTCGCGCCGTCGTACTTCATCGCAAACAGCGGCGCGGCTTGGCCGCCAGCCCTCAGTTCGAGTCCGAAGGCGCTCTCCCCCGCTTTGAACGTGCAGACGATCTCACCGGCGCGATTTTGAATTGGCATTCTTGTAAGAGCGGCGCCGACCGTTCCAGAGTTGTGCGCTTTCTGCAAAGTCTGAACATTACTACGCAGCGACTGCAACTCCGGCAGCACTTCCATCCGAAGCTCATTATCCGTCCCCAGTGTAAGCACGCGTGGGAGCGCCATAGCTCCGGCCCACCCAGCAACTTCGCACTCCGCAGGGGAACGGGTTTCCTCCACCCATCCCCACAAGATTCGCCTGCCCTTCGCGTCCACCATGCTCTTCGCCGCATAGTACGATCCGTGATCAAGTAGTCCTCGGGTCTCGGAGTGGAATACGAGTTCACGCCGATCAAACGTGCCTACCTCCCAGTGAACCTTGCGTTTAGCGGAGTAGAGCAGGACATACTTATCCTTAAGCGGAAAGAAGTCCGGGCACTCCCACATTTCGCCGGTATCGGCGGGATTGCTCCCTTTCGCAAGGGGATGGAGATAGGTCCAATTGCGTCCGTCCGGCGAGCGATAGAGCAGCACCGCGCCGCCAACCTCGTGGAAGCCTGAACCTAAGCCCAGATACCATGTGTCGCCATCTTTCCACGGGCAGGGATCCCGAAATCCCGTTACCTTCAAACCTGGTGGGGGTCCATCCAGTACAGGTTTGTCCAGCTTTTTCCAGGTCCGCAGATCGGGATCCATTGACGTCGCAAGGCACTGAACCTCTCGCAATCCTTTGCCGCGAATCGTCTCGAGTTCAACCGAAGATTTCGTCACACCGGTATAGAGAATGCTCGCGGCCTCGCCGCCGGGCAACACGCTTCCAGTCCAACAACCATACGCGTCATAGAAGCCTAGCGTAGGTGACAATGCCAGCGGCATGTGTTTCCAGTGGATAAGGTCGGGACTGATCGCATGGGCCCAGTGCATGTCGCCCCAGACGGCTGCACCTGGGTTGTATTGGAGAAACATATGGTAGTGGCCGCGAAAGAATTGAGGCGCACAGGGATCGTTCATCCAGTTCGCCTTTGGTAGCAAATGAAATTGCGGTCTCAAGGGATCGCGCCGGAGCTTTTCCCTGAGCGTCGGAGACAGTTCTTCTTTGGGCACTGCCGCCTGCTGCGATTCTACGAGTCTAGAGTAGGCATTGCCATGCAAGGCGCATAGCGTGGATGTTGCGGCCGATGTGACGAGAAATCTTCGACGGTTCATTAAAGTACCCCGTTGTCTTGCACGCGATAAAGCGGACTTTACCGAGCCGGTTGCTATTTGAGCTCCCGACTGACTGCAGCTACCATCGCAGCTCTGATCTTCTGCTCAACCTCGTCGTTCATGTAGCCACAATCCAAACGCATATAAACTGAGGTGTACGGGATCGTCGTTGTGGTCTTGATGAACAAGATCCGAAATGTCTTTCCGGCCTCGTCAACTTTGGTCATGACGTCGGTGTGCGGAATACTGGAAGCCTGCTCCTTCGGAAACTGCGCCGTGATTTGCTTGCGCAGCTCCGACACCCGCGGGTAGTCGTGTTCATCGATGAACTGAAGTTCCTGGTCGAGAAAGACCGTGGCTCGGAGATGGCGGGACGAGGAGATCGCGCTGGCGACGTACTTCAGCACCGAGGGAAGATCGTCGTTGACGACGATAGTTTCGATTCCCGGATTGGCATAGACCGGAAAGGCCGAGTCTGCGACCACGATCCAGTTTCTATGACCATATAGGGGAAGCCGACTCCGGACAAAAGCTTTCCAGTCAGAGGACGGCGCACTCGCCAGCGTTTGAGAGAGGGATGAGCTAACGAGTAACACCAGAACACAACTAATGGCGCGCAATCTTCCGTTTACTGTGTGCATGACACCACCGTAGAGCGAAACTGATTCGCCGCGATTCGACTCGGGCTGTCTGGCCTGTTCCTACCCTAATAACAGTTATTCAATGATTGCCTGATACGCCAAGGCTTCGACCTGCCGGTCAAGGCTAAGCCCACCCGTCGGATGCAGTTGTCCCATGAAGATGACGATCATCTGCTCTTTCGGATCAATAGAGAATGCCGTGTAGTAGAAGCCTCCCCATTTGTATTCGCCCACCGACCCCAGTTCTGCTAGCGGGGCTTTAATGCCGTCGATCCCAAAACCCAGTCCGAAGCTCCGATCGGAACTGATGTTTCCGAGCTGATCATGTGTCATAAGCTCAACCGACTTGCGGCTCAGGAGCTGGATATTTCCCGCCTTGCCTCCATCGAGCATCATTTGACAGCGCCTTGCCTCCATCGAGCATCATTTGACAGAAGCGCATATAGTCTTGGGCCGTGGAAACCAAGCCGCCACCTCCAGAGAACAGCTTTTTCGGCCCGCGATAGGGATAATCTGCGGAGTACGAGAATGGCCCCTCAGTAATCGGAGTGTCGGGAAAGCGATTCAGGCCTTTGTCCGCATAGTAGGTGTAGACGGTGGCCAGGCGATCAACCTTACCGTTGGGTAGGTAGAAATATGTGTCTTTCATGCCGAGTGGAACAAAAATGCGTTCTCGCAAAAATTGGTCCAAGGGCTTGCCCGAGATCACCTCGACTAACCGCCCGAGTACATCCACACTGAGGCCGTATTCCCAGCGATCGCCGGGATTGAAAAGCAAAGGCACTCCCGCCAAACGCTTCACACTGTCTTCAATGGTGCCTTCGTATTGCAACAAGCCGTTTGCCACATTCGCATTCTTGTACCGAAGACCTAAAACCGGATTCCACTGATAAGGAAGACCTAAAACCGGATTCCACTGATAAGTGAATCCTGCCGTGTGCCGTAAAAGGTCGCGAATCGTAATCTCGTGGGTTGCCGGAATGGAATAGGGCTCGCCGGTTGTGGGTTGGACGAACACCTTAGGGTTCTTGAATTCGGGCAAGTACTTGGAGACTGGATCTTCCAGCAGAAAACGGCCCTCCTCGTACAGCATCATGACGGCCACGCTGGTGATAGGTTTGGTCATCGAGCAGATGCGGAATATCGCGTCTGGACGCATCGCTTTGCCTGCCTCGCGGTCCTCCATGCCTTGCGCCTTTAACCAGGCTATTTGTCCGCGCCGAACGACGAGCGTCACCGCGCCGGCGATTCGCTTGTCATCGATGCTCCGCTGAACTGCGGTGCCGATCCTCTCCAACCGCTCCGAAGACAGGCCAACCGTCTCCGGCTTGACGGACCGGAAATCCTGGGCGAAGCCGATGGCAACCAAAACGAACGCGCCAACCACCAAGCGGCTGGCCTTTGGCACGGCTAGTTGCGGACGACGCATGGTCTTCACTCCCTGCCTTCTGAATACGACTCTCAAGAAGAAGTTAACCCCAAGCTTGCACTAGACCTTGGATTCGACTGCAAGAAAGGATGCTTCCGATCCCAAGCGGTTATTTACAAAAGCCTTCACTTCGGCCCAGGTCGGCATCGAGGGCTGCGCTCCGTGATGGGTTACCGAAATCGCGGCGACGGCACAAGCAAAAATGGCGCTGCGTGCAACCGTGGAGCCGCGCATCAGTCCCACTGCAAATCCTGCGTTGAATGCGTCCCCGGCGCCAGTCGTATCCACTGCATTCACGGAGAAGGCCGGGACACGCTCTTTCGCTAGAGTCCCTTGGGCGATGAGGCAACCGCGCGATCCCAACTTCAATAAGACATTCTTGACACCGCAATCCAGGAGGCACTCTGCTGCCGCGTAGGCTCCTTGGTCGCCATTCTCAAAGTTGGTCCGAAGCAGTTCCTCGGTTTCAGTTTCGTTTGGGGTAATCCAGGACACCTTGCGAAGCAGCTTTCCAGACAGCTCGCGCGCCGGTGCCGGGTCGAGCATAAGCGGGATGTTGTGTCGCTCGGCGAACTGGGCTAGGTATTCAACCGTCTCCAGGGGAATCTCAAGCTGCGTCAGAAGCAATCCGGCGTGTTCCAGAATCGTCGCCGCTTTTTCCAGCTGTTCCGGGGTGAGGTGGCCATTGGCGCCCGGCACGACCACGATGTTGTTCTCACCACCTCGTCCGGTAGTGATCAACGCGACGCCGGATGCCCCTTCCACCGTATTCACGTAGGTTGAGTCCACGCCGGCGTCTTCCAGGCCATTGCGCAACTGAGTTCCAAAAGCGTCGTTGCCGACGTTTCCTACCATTGAAACGGGGTACCCAAGTTTCGCTGCTGCGACTGCCTGGTTGGCTCCTTTTCCTCCGTGAAAAGTGTTGAAAGTATCGCCAATGATCGTCTCCCCAACCTGCGGAATACGATCAGCTCCCACTACTAAATCGAGATTGATGCTGCCGACGACAACGATGGGCTTCTGCATAACGATCCGATTTTGACTACTTGGTCACCATGGTTCTGCATAACGATCCGATTTTGACTACTTGGTCACCATGGGTGCTACTGCGATCGATCCCAGCCCCAGCAGGAAGAAGATAAACATTGCGGGAATCAGTTTGCGAGAGGACTGCGGAGCGCTGGCAAATTCTTTCCAGATGAAGACGCCCCAGACGGCCGATACCATCGTCGCACCTTGGCCGATGGCGTATGAGACCGCCGGACCGATTATTTGTGCCTGGGATGCAACGAAGTTGAACACCGTTCCCGTACACCAGATGAGTCCACCCAGGACGCCCCAGAAGTGCCACGCCGCTTTCGCCTGAAAGTATTGAGACATGTTGACTGGGGGAGTGCCGGTGAGAGGCTTTTTCATGAACAGGTAGTTCACCGGAATTGCGCAAAGGACTACTCCGATTGCGCAAAGGACTACTCCGAAGGCGAAGAACAAGGCTACGGAGTATGGCCCCAAGGAATGCTCCCCGGTAACAGCCTTGGTCACGAGCGGATAAAAAATGCCCATGAGCACGCCGCATGCGACGCTGATCCAGATTCCACGCACGCTAATGGAGCGCCGCTCGCTCTCTCTGCGGCGATAGGCGAGCGCGTCAAAAATAATCGCCAGAACCACGAGCGCTATGCCACCGAAGAGCAATCCGGGATGGCCCTTGGGAGCGATGGCGTAGTTCAGGAGAACGCCCACCACCAGTGCCAAGCCGATTCCGATCGGGAAGGCGACTGCCAAGCCAGCGATGTCAATGGCTGCAACTAAAAGGAGGTTGGCCACATTGAACACAGCCCCGCCAGCAATGGCGAAAAGGATATGCCGCGAGTCTGCCTGGCTGATGTTGCTTAGAAATGAGAGATTGCCTCCGCCCCAATTCCCCAGGGTCAAACCCCAAACCAGGCTGCCCAGAAAAATGCCGATCACGTAGTCCCAATAAAAAAGTTGAAAGGCATATCCTGCAGTGAGTTTCATGGTGTTTGCCCACGACCCCCAACACAGCATGCTGATGATCATGAACAACAGCGCAATTCCGTACGCCTCTGGCTGATACATGGCCCTCCCGGTGAATCACGCGCTCGTCCGAGGACAGCGTGCCGCAACCGGGCGGCGCGAGCGATGGGGTAAGCTCGCGCCGCGATCGAAAAGTCACAACGTGTCTAGAACACTATCTTGGCGGCAAGTTGGATAATGCGCCCTTCGCGGCTGCCGGTAACTTCTCCAAACGGGCCCGTGCTGCCGTTCAATTGGGTACTCACCGCGTTCCACTGCGTGTGATTGAACGCGTTGTACATATCCGCGCGAATCTCGGCGTGGAGATTTTCATGGAAAGTGAGGTTCTTGCCGAACGAGATATCCCAATTGTTCTGTCCGGGTCCTCGAATGACGCCCGGGGACGCAGTGCCTTGAACGTTGTTCGGCGGCACGACGAATGCGCTGGTGTTGAAGTACTCTGCGAAAGTACGCTTGGAGTGGGAAAAGTTAGGATTCGCCACCATATCGAGGTTTCCCAGTCCGTTATAAGGCGCAAAATCGTTCGCCTGGTTACCAGCTCCGTTGTAAGCAGTCAGAGCATTGCCCGATTCGAAGGTTGCGATTGCCGAGATGTGCCAGCCGCCGAGAACCGGCCGTAGGTAGGTCGACAGATGCTGTCCATACTGAGGCTGATAGGTGGTCTGGAACAAGAGGCGATGCCGGTGGGAGTTGGTTTCTTCGCCGTATGATCGGATGATACTTTGTGGATAGTTATAACCCGTGTCTTGCGTGCCCTGTCCGACGATGCCTCGATCGCCGAGAGTCTTAGAGTAAGTGTAGTGGGTCAGAATCTGCAGCCCATGGGACATTTGGCGCGTGAATTTCACAATGCCTGCGTTGTAATTGCTGTTCAGGCCAGCCCTCTGCAAGTAAATGTCGCCAAACCTTCCGGAATTGAAGGGCCGGGCGGCGTTATAGGCGTCGATAGAAGCCCATCCCGTCTGATAGGGTGCAGCGTTCTGGTCATAAAAGTACCAACCGTTCCTTCCTTCCGCCCCGAGGTAAGAGAACGTGATTGCAGAATTGTGGAAGAGTTCCTTCTGCACATCAAGCAGGTAACGGTGGATATAAGGCGTGCGAAACGATTGTTGCCGGTCGGCGTAAAAGAGCGTCTGATAAGCACCGGCTCCGTAATAGCCTTGCCCCGGGCCGGTAGACACAGGGAAGGTTCCCAGAGGAACTTGCGGCGACGGCTGAAACACTTGCGACGTGCTCGCTTCCTGCGGGGTGGAGTTGTCGATTTCATCGCCGACGAAGCCGCCGGGGACACCCCCGTAAAGGGCTCCGTCAAGGACATTCGATATCTGGCTCGCGCCGGAGTTGTAGTAAAGGCCGTATCCCGCGCGCACGACGAGCTTGGGGCGAGCCTGCCACGCCAGGCTGAGTCTCGGAGCAAAGTCGTGCTTGGGAGCCGAGGCATAATGCTGCGGCAAACCAGGCGTGACTCCTGGGATGGAGATAGTATCCGTGGCCGGCTCGTAGATGCCGCAGCAAGTGTTGTTGGTGGCGAAGATAGGAATGGGCAGTTCGTAACGGAGTCCGTAGGTGACCGTCAGCTTCTGCGTGACCTTCAACTTGTCATTGAAGTAGGCTCCGTAGTATGGAATGACTACATTCGGTTCCGGAGCAAACGGCCCACCTGCGGAATAGCTGAAGCGCTGATGGATCACCGAAGGCAAGCCGAGTAAGACTTCGGCGAAAGCGTCGCCGCCGACTCCATTGTTCGCTGTAAACAGCTGCGGACCGTTGCCGCAGTATGCGCCCGGGGCGGGTGCGCAGCCATAAGCAACGTAGCGGACGCTGTCGAAGTCCTCTTCCCCTTTGCGGAGATAGGTAAACCCGAAAGTCATGCTGTGACGGCCGCGAATCCAGATCATGTTGTCGGAGAATTGCCGCGAGTTATTGGAAGCGAGAAAATATTCGTCATAGCCCACGGTTGGCTGGGTAAAAAGCTGGCCGTAGTTGAAGATATTCAAGCCAAGGATGCCGGTATTGCCACCGCTGCCCGTGCCCGTATTCTGGAAGATCGAATTAAACGGGTTGGAGGAGCCATTGGTGTAGGAGAGTTCCGATGGGCTCAACGTCACCAAAGCACCACTTCCTATGGCAAAGATGAACTCGTTGGTCCAATTCGAGTTGAAAACATGAGCTTCATCGACAGTCACGACGTGGGATTTGTCGCTTACGTTCGAAGGGGTACTCAGGTTTGGGACCAGGCCACCAGTATTGTTGGGGATGCCGTTGTATTGGGACCAGGCGACAAACACGCTATCTTTCGATGAGATGCGGAAATCGAAGCGGCTATCCCAGTGATAGGGGTCGACCTCCTGCCTCGCCGGGTACTGGTAATTACCTCGCCGGGTACTGGTAATTAGCGCCGGCATTGGCCAGGGTCGGCGCCACATTGGCATGAGGAAAGAGGTTTGTGATGCCCTTGATTTGCGAACTTGCCGTCGCTGGATTGTAAAGCCCGGCAGTAACCAGGTTATTGAAAGGGATAGCGTTGCCCGTATACGGGTTGTAAAGCTGCCCAGCCGGATTGGAACACTGTCCGTTCGTCGCGAAGGTGCCAGCATTGACCGGGCCGGTGCAGTCTACTCCAAAATCTCCCGCCCGTTGCGTGTCGGCGGGAACGATGGCGAGGTTATTCCCTCCGGCGAGTGAATGCGGATTGCGCTCGTAGTTCACGAAGAAAAAGGCACGGTCTTTCAGATTGAGGACTTTCGGGATGTAGACAGGGCCTCCCAGGCCGCCGCCGAACTGGTTAAAACGAAATGCGCTCTTGGTTAGCAGCCCCTGCGCCTTGTTGATGGGAACCAGCGCATTCAACGCATCGTTTTCAAAGAAATCATAGACTTCGCCATGGAAAGTGTTGGTCCCCGCTTTGGTGGTTGCATTGAGGTTCGTAAAATCGCGGCCATATTCGGCGGAGAAATCCGCCACGCCGACTTTCACTTCGCCGATGGCTTCGGCAGATGGCTGGAAGCTCGCGCCACTTTCATAATTCTCGTTGGCGTTCACCCCATTGACGTAGTATCCATTGTCACGAGAACCCTCCGCGTTGCCGCCCGCAGTGTAATCCGCGCCGCCGGATGTGTACGATGCCCCGACTTCGAAGGTGCCGCCCAGATTGATGTTCACACGCGGAGACGTGCTGACTCCGGGGGTCAACTCAGTCAATGCGGTCCAGTTACGGCCGTTCATCGGCACGCTGGCAATTTGTTCCTGGCTGATGTTTTGATCGAGATCCGCAGATTCAGTTTGGAGCAATGGCGCGGAGGAGCCAGTCACAGTCACCGTCTCCGCGACCGAGGCCAGCTGGAGTTGGATGTCGCATCGGACTTCGGATTGGGGCGACACCGTCAGTTGGGCCGAAACCGACTTCTTGAATCCCGCAAGTTCCACTGAAACTTGATAGCTCCCCGGTAGAAGCTGTGAAAAGTCGTAGTGCCCGCTCGCGTCTGTGCTGGCAGAGGACTTTTGATTTCGGCCCAGGTCGAGCAGGGTTACCGAGGCTTTGGGCACGACTGCACCGGATGCTTCGGTGACCACGCCGCTGATGCTACCGCGCTGAGAGAATTGAGCGAACGAGGCCAGCGTTAAAACGAACAGAGTGGGTAGCAGAATCATGAACCGCGACAAGGGGGTTCGCATACTGTGTCTCCTGGACCGGAAAGCGGGCGTCACAAGGGTTGCAGCAACCCGCCAGTTTGAAACGTTTCAAATATCGAACGCGAGGAATTTACTCCAGCCGGTTTGCGCTTGTCAACCTCTAAAAACAGATTGCTCGGGAATCTCAGGCTGCTACCTGCGCCTCCTGCCGCTATGTTTGCCCTTACGCATTGTTCCCCCCACGCTTTCTGGCCCAGCGACATGCGGCGGTCCAACAGAATTGCGCTTCTTCAACTCGGTCGGGAGAAGCACCTTTTTCGGCGCAGACCGCAACCCGTCGACCCTCTGCAGCAGAAGACGGGCAGCGGTGGCGCCCAACTGATATCCCGGTTGGTAAACAGATGTCAGGGATGGGTCTGTGAACTGGGTGAACTCAAGGCTGTCAAATCCGGCAATCGACAAGTCCTCGGGACATCGCAGGCCAAGTTCGCGAGCAGCCTGCAAGACGCCAAAAGCCATGAGGTCGTTGCAGGCAAAGATAGCCGTCGGGCGCGGAAGCATTCCAAGAAGCCGAAGGGCCGCCTGGTAGCCACTCTCCGTATCGAAACACGCTTCCTGAACAAATTCCGGCTCTATCTCTACGCGGGCTTCGTTTAGCGCACGCGTGAAACCTTTCAGGCGTTCCGCTGCGTTGGTCAGTTTGAGCGGCCCCGCGATCACGGCCAAACGTCTGTGTCCCATCTGAATCAAATGTTTCGTTGCCAGATAGGCGCCTTCAGCATTGGCCACCAGAACGGCATCACCCTTCCAGCCATCCGGGACCCGGTCGATACAAACCACGGGCACCGAAGCCGACGCGTAGGCGCGGAGGTGACCCGCGATATCCGCACCTGCAGCCGGAATGATCAGCAGGCCGGCGATCTGATAGGAGCGCAACTCGCGAACGTAGGACGCTTCCTTCGAAGGATCGTTGTCAGCATTGCAGAGGATCACGCGGAAGGAGCGCTTGTAGGCGACATCCTCGACGCCCCGAACCACGCCCGGAAAGAATGGGTTCGTAATATCCGGAATCACCATGCCGAGCATGTTGGTCCGGTGTTTCCGGAGTCCCTGCGCCAAGGCACTGGGCTGATAGCCCATACTGCGAATTGCATCGAGCACGCGCTCTCGCAGCTTGGGCCGGACTGTCGCCGTTCCATTGATTACATGCGACACCGTGCCGATCGAAACGCGGGCACGCTCGGCGATCTGCCGCATTGTCACGGGTGCTGTCATGGCTTCGCGCGTCGAAGCACAGGGGGACTGCAGTACTCGGCATTATGGAGAGTAGCCGACCAGTTCACTGCGAGTCTACTACGCAACGGAATCCCACTCCCCCGGAGCGGTCCATACTGGGGGACATCATTAGCAGCTTGCCGTGTTCGTTCAGCTTGTAAGCCTGAGGGAAGTACCAGATCGACCCCTGCGGCTGATAGTAGCTGCCGCCGCGAAGAATGCCGCCCCGTGTGTGCTCGTCAGTAAACTCTTCCGTCCATTGCCACACATTTCCCACCATGTCCATCACGCCGAATGGACTGGCTCCCGCTGGATGTCCATCCACCGGATCGGGACCTCGCATTGTGCGTGACTTGTCGGGAAGCGAAACAGCGCTGTCATTCCACTCGTTCCCCCATGGATAGAGGCGTCCGTCCGTGCCTTGGGCTGCGTACTGCCACTCCCACTCATGCGGCAGGCGCTTTCCGGCCCAACTCGCGTATGCCCGCGCGTCTTCCTGTGAGACCCACGTCACTGGTTTGTTTTCCCATCCCTCGGGATAGCTTCCATCCTTCCAATCCCGCAGAAAATTCAGGTCGTCCTGCGGACGATAGTGAGTCGACTCCAAGAACTTCTTGAACTCAGCGTTTGTGACCGGATACTTATCAATGTAGAAAGACTTGACCTGCATGGGATGTTCATGAAAACGGCGCGGAGAGTCCTCCCATGGATACTGCACATCTACACCGGTGTCATTGAAGCCCTCGATCTCGATGCCTGAGACCTTGAAAAGAAAATCAGCCTGCGGGATCAGAATCATCCCGGAAGGCGCAGAACGAACCGGTTTCGTCGCCTGGATTGGAACAATCTGCTGAGGAACAACCCTCCATTCGTGCGCGTAATTGGCAAGCGGCGTTGCCGTCAGAGCTTTCATTTTGGACATCAGAGCCAGCAGTTTCTCGTCTGGCGGAATGTTAGTCGCAAGGATGGCTCCGTACCCTTTGGCTTCGATCGAAAAGGCAAGGACACTTCTTCCGCCCGGACGCGCCTGAGCCTTGAGTTCTGCGCCATGATAAAGATCGAAGTAATGCACACTTTCTTTGCCTGCAATCTCGATCTGGTCGCCCTCAACCGCGTATTCGTTCCGGTTGACTATCGTCCAAATTACTTGCTCTCCCAGTGGCCAGCGGCTTGCGTAGACGCCGTAGCGGAGCATGGGTGACATCGGTTCCCAGTCCTTGCTAATTAGGAAGGGTGCCACGCCGCGTTCAATCGTCGCCACGCGCCTGGTGGCTTCTGCGTCGCGCGGAGTTACTCCATTCCAGATGCCCCAGATGTTCTCCCAACTCTCCCAACCAACCCCGTTGAAAAAAGCGAATTGTAGATCATCGGTTTTGTCACGATTCCAGCGGTGCGAGATGTTCACCATATGGCGCGTTTCAAGCCACTTGTATTTGTCCACGAGGGGAGTGAAAGGGAATTCGTATTGGCCCCAAGTCATGACATTCCATGCTAAAGCTTCGTCCGACGGCCCTCCCTCTGGCTCAAAAGCGAGTGGATGGCCAATTTTGTCCGCGGCCAGTGAGAATGCCAGCGGAACTCCGTCCTGCGTGTCGCCGTTGATGCCGTCGGCGCCGACTTCCGCCATGAGACTGGCGATGGCATCTGGCCAAGGCATGCCGGGATCCCGTGTTCCTTGGTCCCACATCATCATCGGAAACAAGACTCGCACACCCCGTTGATGGAAGTCGGCAATCATTTGCCTAACACCGGGAACTCCGCCGGGCATGCTGCGAATCATGTCATGTTGATTCCGATTGTCGATCCCCATATTTGGGTAAGTCGGCCATATCAGGACCGCATCAATACCGCCATAGCGCTTCTCAAGGTCGTCCAGGTATCGGTCTACTGTGTACTTCCTCGCGACAGGGTCATAGAAGTACCGATCCTGTACCATCATCTGGGGCTGTATGAAACTTGACTGCGTCCATTTCAAGGCGGGCAAATCGTACCTGGCGCCATCGTAGCCGATACGGATGCGGCGTTCGATCCTCCAGTGTGCGATATCGGCGAGCCATGCCTGATGTTCTGTCTGGCTACACGGTTTCGAGCCACCCTCCCAAAGTCCCTTCATCGTCAGGCAATCCGGTACCGGAATCTGCTGACCTTTGGGTCGGAAGTGCGAGTCTTGAGCATAAGAAATCATGGCGTCATGGCGCCAGCGAGTACAAGAAGCACGATTCGCAGGAGTAACTTCATGAAGTGCCTCCTCGGTCTCGACATCAAATTCCGCTCGTAATATAAAACGTTTCAAAATAGTTGTCCACACTTGACGCCGTGGTAGTTGACCCTGTTCACTGTTTGGCGATGAGCAAGAAGTGGCCCCGTCCTACCCTTTCGAAGCCTCCCGTTTACGTAGCTTCTCACTGCTTGGCGAAGAAACTCTGTGAAGGCTGAGCGACCCAAGCTGCGGGAGTAAGTTCTGGGAGGCGCTGGATCGGGCGGTCGGCGAGTCCGGGAAGAACCGCAGCCAAATAGTCGCGCACTGGGAGTTTCAACCTGCGGCAGCTTTCCACGACCGAGAGAATCGCTGCAACCTTCGGTCCTGCCAGTGGGCTGCCAGATGTTAACGTTACCACGGCACACGGACTGCGGATCGCTCAACAGTAACCGCAACCTTGGCATCCTGAAAACGAGAGCGGATTTCAGGGAACTCAGCTGGGCACAGAAAACCGATTCGACTTCCTGCACGGGGAAATTGTGAGGCGAAGAACTCACCCACTAAAGAACAGCGGCTCGGATATTGAGAGAGAGGGGTCGCCCGCGGCAATCGAAATGGTCGGCAACACTCTTAATGTGGTTTCTGAAAGTAAGCAAAATTGTGGCAGGGGGACCTGTAAGCCAAAATTCGCCGGGCTGCGTTGCAAGTAGGTAGCTTATTTGAAGTCAGCCGCGGGGAAGTTAACCTCGGATTCCTTATTTGAAGTCAGCCGCGGGGAAGTTAACCTCGGATTCTTAAGATGGGAGAGGAATCAAAAGGAGAATCTGACTATAGGAATCCCTAACTAACCCCCAACGGCCAAAACGGATGGGTTTTGAAAACAGTTCTGTCACACCGTTAGCACATCCTCGCACCACCTGCTTTTGAAGCAAGCGTCACTTATACCAGGCTTCGGTAGAATTAGTGATCGGACCGGCTCAGAGCGGGAGTTGTTCCGGCGGGGGATAACCATGCTGCTCTCGCCCAACTCTGCCGTCGTATTTTTTTGTTGTTTTGAACAGCTCGAGATGGCCATCACCCGAAGAAGGTCTGCATCGCTCACGGAGCACCTGCATCTCTTGCGGCGACATCGGCTGAAAGCCGCGCGCAATTCCCACGTTCTGGTGCAGCACGTCCAGCGAGTCGATACCGCAAATTGTGGTCGCGACCGGCAGACTCATTGCATAACGAAGCGCTTCATCCGCCCTCACGACGCCATACTGGATCGGCTGGCCGTCGCCCCCGAGGCTCTTCATGCCGAGCGCTGCAATCCCCCGCCGCTGAAGTTCAGGGAGCACCTGCTGCTCGAAGCTACGATAGGTTGCATCAAAACAGTTGAGCGGCATTTGGACAGTGTCGAATGGGTAATCGTGCGCCAGCATTTTGAGATGTATCGCCGGACTCTTATGTCCGGTGAAACCAACAAAACGTACCTTGCCCTGCTTTTTCGCTTCATCCAGCGCTTCGACCACACCACCCTTTGCGAAATGCAGGTCCGGGTCGTTCTCGTAGATGACCTCGTGAATCTGCCATAAGTCCAAATGGTCGGTGCCCAACCGCTTCAGGGACTCCTCCAATTGTTGCATGGCGACCTTCTTATCTCGGCCGTGGGTGCAAACCTTGCTCATCAAGAAACCTTTATCGCGCCTTCCCTGTAAACCAAGCCCCATCCATTCTTCGCTGCGGTGGTCGTTGTACTCCCATGCGTTGTCGAAAAAAGTGACTCCCGCATCTACCGCCTCCTGAACCAGGCGTACGGCCAGATCACTCGATTGCACCGTCCCGAGATGAGGCGTACGGCCAGATCACTCGATTGCACCGTCCCGAGATGATATCCGCCAACGCCGATGATCGAGACTTGTTCGCCCGTTTTTCCGAGCGGCCTGCGAGGAATCTGGTCAGCGCCGCTGTTCGTCATTTGCGGCGGAACTGCAGCCGATACGATTTGGCTGGGCAAAACTGAAGC
>Ga0208036_1000831_pt1 | contig 15754 bp, 17 predicted proteins | sample June2015DPH_11_1_2_FD_184706 | JGI IMG/M metagenome (GOLD analysis project Ga0208036, IMG submission 184706) | Peatland microbial communities from SPRUCE experiment site at the Marcell Experimental Forest, Minnesota, USA - June2015DPH_11_100... | ecosystem: Environmental > Terrestrial > Soil >...
GTCCTGCCCACTGCGACGCGCTTTCGACAAACTTGACCGGGAGGTGACGTCCTGGGTCCAACAAGCCCAATTGGCTGCCTGAAAACTTGACTCATTTACACCAAGTTTCGTACTTCAAGATTTCTAGGGCAATGCGGTAGTCGACGAGTTCGGGACTCTAATGGCCATCATGTCAGATGGGCCAGCGACAGAAAGACAGAATTAGCGTCTGGGCATGGCGCGATAGTACTCGTACAGTTTGCTGGCTTCGCGACCAAGCCGAAGATTTGGCGGTGACCTGCTTATGAAAGGGCGCCCTCCCGCAGCACATCGCCGCATCCACTCGGACGTCCCTCATCTGCGAGTGTAATCCTGTCACACGAAAACCGGGCTTTTTGCACTTTCCAGAGTCTACTGAGGGCCGTGTGAAGTAAGCGCAAGTTGGTAAACACATAAGCAGGTTAGGTGCATGTTCACAGAAATGTAACAATGGCGTAACGCGCAATGAACACAGCTCACCAATCATAGAGTCTTTATCAAGTCGAGCTGATGATCCCAATGAAGCACTAACACTTGAATCGGAGGGCTGAAGAATGCAGTTCATAAGAACTCGAAGCATGCTTATCGCAAGTGCGATGGTCTTATTTGCGCTCCCCACACCTGTTTTTTCGCAAACCGCGGCGGACACCACGTCAAAAGATTCGAACAGACGTGACGATGTCTCGCTGCTGAAGCAGCAGATTGCAGAACAACAGAAAGAGATCGAGCAGTTACGTACGATAGTGGAGCAGATGAAGCAAAAGCTGGACCAGTCCCCTAACCCAGCGCAAACCGCAACCACGCAAGCGCCGAACCTCGGCCTGGTGGCCTCGACCAGCCCAATGGTTCCCAAGGCCGCGGAGAAATCCGCCGCGGGCAGCGGCGCGAACCTGGTGGCTTCTACCCTGATTCCTTCCGCTGCCGCAACGCCGTCACCGCAAACGCAGAAGAGTGACCCCGACCCACCTCTTCAGTTGCATATCGGCACCGCCTCCATTACCCCTGTTGGATTCATGGATTTTACGAGCGTATTTCGCACCCATGCTGCCGGAGGCAGCATCGGGACCAGTTTTGCGAGCATACCTTACGGCAGCAGTGTCTATCAGAACAATCTGAGCGAGACACGCCTCAGCATGCAGAACTCACGAATAGGCTTCCGCGTGGATGCGGACGTGAAAGGCGCTCACGTGATTGGCTATATGGAGGCGGACTTCCTAGGGAACAACCCCAATAACGTAGCCGTGAGCAGCAACAGCAACACAATGCGCTCGCGGTTGTACTGGGTTGACGTCCGGAAGGGCCAGTGGGAAGTGCTGGGTGGCCAGACCTGGAGCTTGATCACGCCGAGCCGCACCGGCATTTCGCCTCTGCCCGGCGACCTCTTTTTTTGCTCACAACTCATTGACGTGAACTATAACCTTGGCTTGTTTTGGGGACGTATCCCAGAGCTGCGCTTCGTTTACCACCACCCCTCTAACAAATTGGCCTTCGCAGTCGCTCTCGATAGCCCTGACCAGTACGCCGGCGGTTCGGCGGGCGGCCCGCTCATCACTCTCCCGTCGGCCCTCAACTCCAGCACTGCGTATCAGGGAGAACTGGACTATAACCAGAACGGGCTGAACGCTCCGAACGTGGCACCCGATGTGATTGCGAAATTCGCTCTCGATCCTTCCAAGCGGGTTCACTTCGACATCGGCGGAGTCGAGCGTAATTTTAAGCTCTACAACCCGAACAATAAGACCACCTACTCGGCCACGGGTGGTGGCGGCTTCCTGAACCTGGAGGTTGAACTGTTCAAGGGCTTCCGCGCGCTGACGCACAATTTCTGGAGCGATGGCGGCGGTCGCTACATCTTCGGCCAGGCGCCGGACCTCATCGCACGCGCCGACGGCAGCATCTCCCTCATCCACGCCAGCTCCACGGTTTCAGGCTTTGAGTATACTTTCAAGAAGACGATGATCTATGCCTACTACGGCGGCCTTTACGTAGGACGGAATGTCGCCATCGACACCAACGGCAAGCCAGTAGGCTACGGTTACACCGGCTCGCCGAATGGTCAGAACCGCGCCATTCAGGAGCCCACTCTTGGATTCAACCAGACAATCTGGAAGGATGCGAAGTGGGGCGCTGTAAACTTTATGGGCCAGTATTCGTACCTCACGCGTAATCCCTGGTACGTGGCATCCGGACAGCCCGCGAATGCAAGTCTGAACATGTTGTTCTTCAACTTGCGCTACACGCTGCCGGGCTCTGCTCCTACGATTGGTCATTAGAGGAGCATCAGGCTTCCTCGACGGAGAAACGACGCCGGGCGGTGCCAAGCTTCAACGAGCTGCTCCTCGGACTCTTGGAAAACCGCCCGGCTTGGCCCAATACCTTTTAAACCGAGGAGTCACGCCAGCGGATGAATGGGGCCTCCAGTGGCACGGAGGCTGCGGTCTTGTAAGGGACCACTCGCGGAGTGTAATCGCTGGCAGGTCGAGTGGCCGGGACGCTGGCGACATAAAGGAAGCCATTTGCCGAACCAACCAGTTGGTCGCCACGATGCATGGCCTGCCGAACCGGCTCACCGCCGTTCTGCTCGTTCGCATAAAGCTCTACCCTCACCGCCGCAGGATCAAGCTCATCAAGATACACCTGGACCTGGAAGACGTAATGATCACTTTGCTGCTCGATGGTGAGAGAACCGAATCGCACCCTCGACCCGTGCCTTGCCAGTTCACTCTGCCACTGGAGCAGCTCGGTTCCCAGTTGACCTCCGTTAGCGGCGCGCTCGCCGTAAGCCGCAGCCGCCGGCAGGTAATACTTCTCCGTATACTCGCGCACCACCCGGTTTGCGGAAAAAATCGGCGTCAGGAGCGCCATACTTTTCCGCATCCGAGCCACCCAGCCGGGAGGAATTCCTCTCTCATCACGCGCGTAAAAAGTCGGGATAACCTCTCGTTCCAGCAACTCATAGAGGCTTTCAGCCTCGGCAGCATCCCAGGAGGCATCGTCGCCATGCTCCTTGCCGTCGCCCAAGGCCCAGCCTACCTCTGGAGAATACGCTTCCGCCCACCAACCATCGAGCTCGGAGAGATTCAGCCCGCCATTGACAAGCACTTTCATGCCGCTGGTACCGCTGGCTTCCCAGGGACGGCGGGGCGTGTTGATCCAGACATCCATCCCCTGAACCAGCCGCTCAGCCATGAGCATGTCGTAGTCGCTAAGAAAGACCGCATGCGCCCGTACCTCGGGGCGGCGGACAAAGCTGACCCACTGCTGGATCATAGCTTGTCCTGCGAAATCCTGTGGGTGCGCCTTACCGGCAAGAATCAGTTGGACCGGCTGCTGAGAATTGGTCAGGATTCGAACCAGCCGCTCCGGATCGTGCAGGAGCAGGTTGGGACGCTTGTAGGTTGCGAAACGGCGGGCGAATCCAAGGGTAAGAGCGTTAGGATCGAGTATCTGCTCGGCTCGCGCGACCTGCTCGCGAGATACACCCTGGCTGGTCAATTGCCGGTGCAGCCATTTTCGGACGTACGCAATAAGTGACCCGCGCGCTTCGGCGCGCAACTGCCAAAGCTCAGAATCGCTGACATGATCAAAATCCGTTTCGAAGTCCGTTATAGAGCCGAGCCACCGCTCTTTCCCACAGGCGGTGTGCCAAAGGCGATCCGCCTCGACGGAATCCCATGTAGGCGCGTGGACGCCGTTCGTGACGTGGCTTACCGGCACTTCGCGTTCCGGCCAGCGCGGAAACAGTCCCTGAAAAATCCTCCGGCTTACCTCGCCGTGCAGTCGACTCACGCCATTCACCGCCCCGCTCCCTCGCATGGCCAAGTACGCCATGTTAAAAGGTTCACTCGAGTCATTCCCATCCCGCCGGCCTAAAGCAAGCAGGTCCTGAAACGAAATCGAGAGCTGCTCTTCCGCATACTTCTTCAAATACTTCTCTACCAATTCGGGCGCAAAGCGATCGAAACCGGCGTCCACCGGCGTGTGAGTGGTGAACAAGTTTCCCGCGCGGGTAACCGTCAGGGCGATATCGAATGGCTGATTGTTGCCTTTCATGTAGGACCAGGCCCGCTCGAGCACGGCGAAGGCGGCATGCCCTTCGTTCAGATGACAGACTTGGGGCTCGAGGCCAAGGGTGTGTAGCAATCGCCATCCTCCGATCCCAAGCACCAACTCCTGCTTCAGCCGCAACTCCTGCCCGCCTCCGTAAAGTTCGCTGGCAATGCCGCGGTGCGACGGAATATTCGCCGGGTCATTGGTGTCCAACAAGTACAGTTTGATTCGACCAACCTCCACCTCCCAGGCGCGGAGCCAGAGCTGGAACCCTGGGAAGGCAAGTGGAAAGCGGACCCACTCGCCATTAGGCTCCCGCACCGGCACTATCGGCAACTGTCCGGGATCATTGAATGGGTAGAGCGCCTGCTGGTTCCCTTGGGCATCAATCTCTTGCCGGAAATAGCCCTGCTGGTAGAGCAAACCTACACCGATCAACGGAACGCCCAAGTTACTTGCCGCCTTAAGCTGGTCGCCCGCAACATTGCCGAGGCCGCCCGAATAAATCGGCAGCGCTTCACTCAACATAAACTCCATGCTGAAGTAGGCAATTCTCTTGAGAGTGGTGTTAGAATGCGCCTTTTGGAACCATGCGGCTGGCCTCACCGCCGCGCGGTTTTTCTGAACGATCTCCTGCGCCAGCTTTTGAAAACCAGGATCGCTGGTCACACTCCGTAGTTTTTCCCGTGAGACCGTCTGCAAGACAAACCAGGGGTTATGTGTCAGGTCCCACAGCTCAGGATCGAGCCGCTCCCAGAGCTGGTCGGCGGCATGATTCCAGGACCAGCGCAGGTTCAAAGCCACCTCGGCAAGTATGTCAGAAGTCTGGCTTGCAGAAGGCAGATCCGTGTCGACAGAGTTGTTCATACTTCGCTCCTCAGAATTCGCGTTCAATGCCACACAATGGGTGGGTTTTTGGCCACTTTTTTGGCTTTGATTTGGCTTTGTTTGCACTCAAAAACCAGTTCGTTTTTCGCCCCTGAAAATGCTAACCCCTTTAGTTTCAATAGATCGGTAGGTTCGTTCCGTCGATTTAGTATCTTTTTTCTGTTTTCTACCCCTTTTCCCCCGCCGCCGGGCCGACTTCCAAGCTGCTTCCCGCGCCGGCTAACAACCCCTCTCACGAGACAACTAGAATAGCCTACCACAACTCGAGCCTGGTGTCAAGAGCAAAGTGCAGGAGGCAAAAGGGCAGGTGCCAGGTGTCAGGTTACAGACGGTAGCGCAGACCTCGGCTTGTGAGGTCTGCGGCTCTTTGCCGTTGCCTTAGCGATCCCGCCGCGGCGGGGCCTCGGATCATATTCCCGCGTTTCCCGGTCGCCATCTCGCGTGTAATGGAATCGATCAAGGCGGGATCGACGCTTCGCATCAATGCAGGCAGAGGAGAGCGGGGCCTTCTCTGGCAGCCGCGATTTTTCGACCGCGCTCTGCGAAGCGTTAAGGAATATTACGAGGAAGTGGAATACATTCAGCTCAACCCAGTGAGGGCCGGCCTCGTCAAACGCGCCGAGGGGTGGCAGTGCTCGAGCGTGCACGATTAAACGGCAGGCCTGAGCGCAACCTTCACGCCGAATCGCACCCTGGCCATCGATCGTGTACTGCTGCGGGCCGGTGAACGGGGACGAGTTTGAAGGAAAAGCCGCAGGTTTCTGAACGGCCGCACTCCGCGCCGCGGCGCTTCCCGGCAACGAGCGAACACAAATCGAAACAGAGCCCAAGCCGTTACCAGCTTGCGCCCGTCGATTCCGTCTGTTAGGCTGAAGCTATGACGCGGTTACTTGAAGACGCGCTCCGAAAAGTCAGCAAGCTTTCCGAGGACGAACAGGACGGGATCGCCTCCCAGATTCTCGAGACGCTCGAGGATGAAGAAGCCTGGGGAAAAATGCTTCGGAAGAATCCCGCCAAGCTGCGCCAAGTCGCCGAGAAGGCGCGCGGCGAAGATCGCGGGCGCGGCATCCTGGGCGACCGCGGCAATCTCAGTTTCGAAATGGATTCCCATCATGGGCGCTAAGATGTCCCACTGAGATCGAAATCCGAGGGTGTCGTCATGAAAACAGGAATCAGACTTCTACTCATCTGGGGCATTTGGGGGATAATGGGCTCAATCGCCGCCGTGGCTTCGGTCCCGTCCGCCCCTGCCGGAGTGTCGGGAAACGCCGCCTCAAGCACGAGCGCGCCAGCTATCATCGAAGTTACGCGGAAGCCTGCGGGCTTCCGGTGGAAATCCGCGCTCAGGGAATCCCTCTATTTTCTTAGCATCGAACACGGTTTTCGTCTGTTCCAGAAGAAAACACGGCGGGAACTCTCAGGCCCCTTCTTTGGGGATTACAAAGCCTCCGTAAAGAACTTGGGGGGCTGGGGGGATGGCGACTCCAAATTCACCAACTACGTTGCCCATCCCATGCAGGGAGCCGCCGCGGGGTACATCCAGATTCAGAATGATCCTCAGGGCCGCGGCCAGGAGTTTGGCCGTTCCAAGCGTTACTGGCATAGCCGCCTCAAGGCTTTCGCCTGGGCGGCCGCCTACAGCACCCAGTTCGAACTGGGCCCATTCAGTGAAGCCACGATTGGAAATGTCGGGAAGAAGAAAGGCACGGCGGGATTCACAGACCTCATTGTGACTCCCATAGCTGGGCTGGGCATGATGGTGGCCGAAGATGCCCTGAATCGTTTTGTTCTGCGGCGGCTGGAGGCAAGAACCACCAGCCCAAGGAAACGCGCGTTTTATCGCGTCCTCCTGAATCCGAATCGTAGTTTTGCGGGACTGCTTCGGGGGAGACTCCCCTGGCAGCGCGAAAAGGGAGAGCTGCGGGATGCCCAAAGGACTTCGCCGGAACTCGCTCCCTTTGATTTCAGCACGCCCGAGCGGGACGAGGAACCATTGAATGACTTGCTATGGCCTGGAATGCGGTGCGCGACCGGCCCAAATCCGCACCGACCCACGCCATCCCAGTCTGCGCCTCAAGAAAGTGGATGAGCAGAGCAACGTCTATTCGGTGCGGATTGGACTGGGTTACCGCGCGCTCGGCGTCATGGAAGGCTCAACCGTCGTTTGGTTCTGGATCGGCTCTCACGCCGAATGCGACCGCCTGCTTGGCTGATCGCGGTTGACGGTCAATTTGCAGCCCGAATCGACCGTGGGTTCGTTGTCAATCAAGAGGCCCACGGTTAGAAAAGGGCGCCGCGGCCACACTGTGGCCAAGGGCTCCGGGAAATCGCAGACTGCAAGAATCAGCGGTCTGCTCCAGCCAGCCTTTCATTCTGGGTCCGCCGCGGCGGGGCCTCGGATCATATTCCCGCGTTTCCCGGTCACCATCTCGCGTGTAATGGAATCGATCAAGGCGGGATCGACGCTTCGCATCAATGCAGGCAGAGGAGAGCGGGGCCTTCTCTGGCAGCCGCGATTTTTCGACCGCGCTCTGCGAAGCGTTAAGGAATATTACGAGGAAGTAGAATACATTCACCTCAACCCATTGGGGGCCGGCCTCGTCAAACGCGCCGAGGAGTGGCCGTGGTCGAGTGTGCGCGATTACACGGGAGGCCTGAGCGCAACCTTTAGGCCGAATCGCACTCTGGCCGTCGATCGTGTACTGCTGCCGGCCGATGAACGGGGACGAATTTGAAGGAGAAGCCGCAGAGTCTCTGAAAAACGAGACTTTGCGGTACCTGCTTTTTAACCCAAACCTTTCGTACGCTCATTCCAGGTTTCGATTACGAAGCTCGCCAGCGTGAGCGCGGCATGTGCAGTCAACAGGGCGTGCCGCGGCTTAAGCCTGTATGCCTTCCTACCGTGTCCATGCGCTGAGCCAGCGTGTGTACGAAGTGCGCCAATACCATCCACGACCGATGAAAGCCCGCTCAGGATTCTCTTGAGATCATCGTCCTCCAGCGAAGACGGATCCAGGCCTAGATGCTTCTGGACGACTGACCAGAGGGGCTTGATGGTTTCCTTTGCCGGCATTTCGAGCTTCTCATCTGTTATGTAGACCTTAAATAGTGACTCTAGCAACGCGCAGGCTGACGTAACCGCTGACGCCGGGTCTGCTTGGACGTTTTTCAGCGTTCTCTCAAATTCCGCATTAAGAGCCATTAGGTCGCGGGTGCGAATGACATCATCAATGCTCCGAGTCAGGACTCCGCTCGCCGTTGAAATGATGAGACCCCCACGTGAATAGCCGAGATCATAATTGCCTAACGCCCTTTCGATCCGACCCTTTCGTTCGCGAAAGTCATCCTCTGTGAGTTGTGGCCAAGAATCCTTCTCCATGAATTCTTCCAACACCTTGCCTAAGACCAATAGCCCGTCCATAGCAATAGAATTGCCTTGCCTTAACCAAGCTTTGCATTTGGCGATCTTGTTGCCTTCAGGTTTGGCTTGGTCGTACAGAGGTATGAGTTCTCCCATCAAGGAATCCAGCTCTGGGTGTGTGTAGCTGGCAGCTAGAACCTCGGCAACTGTAGCAATAAGCGCAGCGGGTATGTCAGGCATACTGAAGTGCAGACTATCCCAATCTCGCTATGTCCTGCAAGTGGGTAGGGTACATCGTACCGGCTGGCCGATGGTCCTATGATCGCTTCTTCATGCCCCCGCGGGTGGCGCATACGTGGTTTTTTGAGGTATGCGCCCCGCATGATGGCCGGGTAGAAGTGCAGGGCGCCCGGGCCGCGCCAGGGCCGGTCTGTGCCACCCCCGAGAAAAACAAAGCACAAAAAGGGGACACTTCTAACCGGAGCTCGTCCCCTTTAAGGAAATCGATGTCTACGCGAAAGAGTCAGGTTTTGTCAAGAACTTGTACGTCGACTATGGCAGCCGCGTGCCAACGGGTCAATTGATGGCAACCCTGGAAATCCCGGAGCTCGAGGCGCAATTGCAAGAGGATGAAGCCGCCATCAAGAACGCGACGGACGAAGTTTCCCGCGCCGAGCACGAACTGAAGCGTTATCAGGCGCAGTACAGGGCTCTCCACCTCGAATACACCCGCTTGAATGGTGTCTTCGAAAGCCAACCGGGGTTGGTGGCGCAGCAGGAAGTTGATGACGCACAGGGCAAAGACCTGGCGGCAGCGTCTCAGGTGGACGCGGGCGCGTCAGCGCTCGAGGCCGCACGGAGCCAGCTCCTGGTGGATAAGTCCAGGCTCATTCACGACCAAGCGCTGTTCGCCTACTCGCGCATCACGGCGCCTTTCTCCGGCGTGGTGACCCAGCGCTACGCCAACCTGGGAACCTTGATGCAGGCAGGCACGAGCTCCAGCACACAGGCCATGCCCCTGGTCAAGCTATCCGAGGATGATCTGTATCGTTTGGTGATCCCGGTTCCCGAGTCCTCGGTGCGCTACATCCGGGTCGGCGATTCCGTCGATGTCCGCGTGCCGTCTCTAAACCGGTCTTTTCCAGGCAAAGTGGCCCGCTTTTCCTTGGACGTACAGGAGGGCACGCGCACCATGCACACCGAGGTCGACGTTCCCAACCCCGGCCGGCTTTTGATGCCGGGAATGTATGCGGAGACCACGCTTACCCTGGAAGCGAAAGATAACGTTCTGGCGGTGCCTTTGGAGGCGGTGACCCATGAGGGTGACCAAACCACGGTGTATGTTGCGAGTCCCACCGGCAAGGTCGAGGATCGGGTGGTAACGATAGGCCTCGAAACCTCCACCGACGCGGAAGTGGTCTCGGGCCTCGCGGAAGGCGAATCGGTGATCGTAAGCGACCGCAGCGGTCTTAAGCCGGGCGAAGAAGTGAGTCCGCAAGTCGTCCAGATGCTGCAATTCCACGGAGCCGGGCGTAGGGGCACAGCGCGCTGTGCCCCTACAAGATGCACATCACACCCACGCTAACTTCCGAATTCGGATTTAACGAATTTCAAAGCTGCAGAGTTCAAGCAATAACGGAGGTGGGTTGGAGGTGGGCCGTCGTCAAACACGTGCCCCAGGTGAGCATCGCACTTCTTGCACTGGACCTCTGTCCGTGGCATACCGAGTGACACGTCAATTCCCGTGCGGATGTTTTCCGGCGCAATCGGGGCCCAGAAGCTCGGCCATCCGGTTCCCGATTCGAATTTCGTATCCGAACTGAAAACCGCGTTGTCACAGCAAACGCACCGGTAAATTCCCTTTTCGTGATTGTTCCAATACTTGCCTGTGAAAGCGCGCTCCGTTCCCTTTTTTCGAGTAACCTCGAATTGCTCGGGATTGAGCATCTGCTTCCATTCTTCGTCTGTCTTTACGACCTTCTCGACCATAACCTTCCCTTCCCTCTTGCCGGAGGCGGTGAATTCCACCAGGGTTACCAAGCGGGGTTTGCTTTTACTCTGGGAAATCCCCGCCCCCGGAGGGGCAGCGCTTGCGACCCTTCTCAGAGCCAATGCGCTTCCCATCGCAAAAGCAGCAGTGAGAAATCCCCTGCGGCTCAAGTTTTTGTCTCTTAGAACATGCCGAATATGCTTTGTTTCAGGATGCACGCTCCACCCCTTATTTGTGCCTTTGTTTGCCCTTTGCCTGACACTACAAGAGATGGAGACAAAGGGTATTTGGTTACAGTAAGTCTGCCTATTCATCGAGCAAGGGATATAGGCGAGGGAAAGGCGCCATCTTTATCAGGCGTTTTCGATTGCCGGCGATGGCGGCGAGCTCACGCCGTTGACAGGATACACCAAGCTTCGGTCCGGCTCCCAGGAGAGGTAAACCTTGGCCCCTGGGGAAGTCCGCTCGAGGGGAAGGGCATTCGCCGCCATGGCCCCTCGCACGACCAGCCGCTCGCCGCTCGCAATCTGAACCGTCCAGCGGCGGCTGCCACCTTCGAAGATGGCCTCAACAACTTCGCCTGGCACGATATTAACGGCCTCGCTGCCGGGTCGCGGGCGGCCCAGCGTCAGTCGCATGGCCTCAGAACGTACACCCAGCATGCCGGCAAGGCCTGGGCCCAATTCCAGCGAATTCCTCGACCAGAGGGTCAATCCGGTCGCGGTTTCGAAGCGAGTACCCTGAGTGGAATGACCGAGGCAACGCACTTTGAAGAAATTCTCTACCCCCATGAATTCCGCTACAAAGGGCGTCAAAGGCGCTCCGTAGGTCTCCTCCGCCGGCCCCACCTGCTCGAGGCGCCCACGGTTGATGACGGCAATTCGGTCCGACATCACGAGCGCCTCTTGCTGGTCGTGGGTGACGAAAATAAAGGTGATCCCCAGGCGCTCGCGCAGGCGCTTCAGTTCCACTTGCATCTGCTGGCGGAGCTTCTGGTCGAGCGCGCCCAACGGCTCGTCCAGCAGCAGCACCGCGGGCTCGAGAACGAGAGCCCGCGCCAGTGCCACGCGTTGCCGCTCACCCCCGCTCAGTTGATGTGGATAGCGGTCCTCTTTTCCGGGGAGCTCGACCATCTCGAGGATGGAACGAACTTGCTTGCGGATTTCCGCCGACGGCAACTTCTTCTGCTCGAGGCCGAAGGCCACATTGCGGAAGACATTCAAGTGAGGGAAGAGTGCGTAGTGTTGGAAGACGGTGTTCACATTGCGGCGGTAAGGTGGCAGAGGAGAGGCGTCCCGCCCGTTGATTAGGATTTGCCCGCCTTGCGGCTGCTCGAATCCCGCCACCAGTCGCAGGATAGTCGTCTTCCCGCTTCCGCTGGGACCAAGCAGCGTGAGGAATTCTCCCCGCCGCACCTCCAGCGAAAAATCCTCAAGCGCCGTATGTACCCCGTAGCGCTTGCTGATGCTCCGAAGTTCGACAATGCACTGCGGCAACTCTTCCAATTCTCGAGTTAACTCCAATGCCTCGTGGGTTGGTCAATTCATCCTACTCGCCACTTGAAAAAATGACAAGAGTGATTTTGGAGTGCGGTCCCGCAAGGCGGGACCGCACTCCAAACCGTTTATTACTCCAAGCACTTGACACTACGTGCCGCCCTGTTACTCTTTTCATGATCGTCCAGGAGTTCATCGAGGAGGGAAAACTGCTGCCTGACCCGTCAGCTGTCAGCCGTCAGCCTTCAGCAGGCAGTTCACTGATAGCTGAGAGCTGAAAGCTGAAAGCTTTTATGTCAGCTGTCAGCCGTCAGCCTTCAGCAGGCAGTTCACTGATAGCTGAGAGCTGAAAGCTGAAAGCTTTCATGTCCAAGAAGCATAAAGAAACAGTCCAAAAGCAATTCACCAAGACGGCCGACGCCTTCGCCAAGTTCGCGGTGCGTGATACATCCGAGGTTCTGGCCGAAAAAGTGGAATTTGCCAAGCCCCAGCCCCAAGAACTTGTTCTCGACGTCGCCTGCGGGCCGGGAGCGTTTATTCTGGCGATCGCCCCGCGTGTGAGTTTCGCCTGCGGCATCGACTTGACACCCGAAATGCTCCGCCAAGCGCGCGAATTCCAGGCGGAAAGACAAATCGCCAATGTCCTGTTTGCCTGCGCTGATGCCGAACACATTCCCTTCCCTGACACCAGCTTCGATTTGGTTAGCTGCCAACTTGCTTTCCACCATATAACCAAGGCGGAACCGGTGCTCCAGGAAATGGTACGCGCAACGAAACCCCAGGGCCGGCTACTAATTATCGATACCCTTGCCCCGGAGAGCGACTCGAAATTCGAGCTCTTCAATCAGATTGAAAGACTCCGCGACCCTTCCCACACCTTTTCTCTTCGCCTTACCACCTTCCTCAGCATGTTCGAGGAGCATGAGCTGGAGGTACTGCGGCAGTCAGTCCGGCGACGGCAGCGATCCTTCAATCAATGGATGCGGCGCGCCGGACTGGAGCCTGGGCAAAAGCGTTATATCGAGACTCGAAAACGAATTGAAGAATCCATGCCTGGCGACAAGGCCGGCTTCTCCGCCCGAGTCGAGGGAGACGACATCCAGATTATCCACAACGAGGGGATGTTCTTGGCGAGGCGGCTTCCGGCAGATACCTGAGCGCCCAACCCTGCCATCCCGAGTCTAAGCCTGTCATCCTGATCCCGCACGGCGTAGTGGCGTCATTTGGATTTCTTAATAGTGTGGCAGGGGAATTGCCGAGCGCGATATAATAATGGAGTGAAAATGATGTGTTGGGTAGCGACTGGCGTCGTCGTAACATTGATGAGGATGGAATTCGGATCGCACCCATTCGATCCGCCGCACATCCATTCCGATGTGCAGGTAGACGACGTTGTGAATGTGTCTTCAATAGGAGTAAGCGGAAACGTCACCGCAGGGGTTTTGGGCGGGTCTCTGGAGTACCCGCGACGGAAGTAATTGGTCCATGGACATGGTGTTGGCGAGTGCGTACGAAACAGGATTTTGTCTTCGCGGAACATGCCCTCACTGCGAGTCTAAATCCGCATTCGTAAGTGTCACGAAACCCTATTTTGAGGAATACCAAGGTGGATTAATCCAGCGGATTGTTGCGGCGCTGCGTTGCGAGGGATGCAACGGATATATTTTGGGGATTTTAAGAATGGAGCCGGTTCCCCTTGTTAGAGGTCAATATACGTCGGTCTACGAGGCGCATTATCCTCTTGGCAAGCCTCCACAAGTGATTTCTGAAGCTATACCTGAAAATATCAGAGAAGATTTCAACGAGGCGCTTAAATGCCGATGGGTGGACGCTTACAATGCGACCGTCGAAATGTGCAGGCGAGCATTGCAGTCAAGTTGTGAACAACTTGGTGCAGATCCAAAGATAAGGATCGAAGCTCAGATTGATTGGATAGCTTCGCAAGGGAAGATCACCTCGTTCCTTCAGGAAATGGCCCACACGATTAGACTCGCTGGGAATCGCGGCGCCCATCCTCCGAGAGCAGTCACGAGCGAAGAGGCTGACGCAGTGGTTCAATTTACAAGGGAGTATTTCCAACACGTCTATATGACTCCCGCAAGGATGACGAAGTACGATTTTTCCAAATCGCCTCAGAAGAAGAAGCCCTAGAAGCGTTCGCTAAGAGAAGGTGCATAGTCTGCGGAGTTCGCAGAGCCGACAGGCGATAGTTAATCCACAAACAGAAAAGCCCCGGCTGGAACCAGGGCCTCTCAGAACTTTTGGGGACAATCCAATGATGGCACAGGAGTGTGTCCGATGCAAGACTCAACTGAAAACGCGGGTGGCGCATATCCGCCACGGCGGACCTTCCATGTATACGCCCCAATCCTGGCCTGACCGCCGAGTAGTCCACGCCACCACCTTCGATCAGGCGCTCGGTGATCCCAGCGGTTTCGCTGAAGCGAATATAAAGGGGGTCCACTCCGCTGTCTTAACTGAGCGTCAAGGCTTGGGGCCTCTCACCTCTGCGGGCGTGCGCCTTCCGCGCTCCGTGCGGTCGAAGTCGGAATCAAAACTCACCAGCGTGAGGTTGTACTTGACAGCCGCCAAGTATTGGTACGCATCGTCGAAATCGAGCCCGAACTTGCGCCGCACCATGGGCACTTGCTTGAGGCTCGCAGTGTCCAGTCGGATGAGCCGAACCGCCGAATCCTCGAGCGTATCACAGAGGAAATCCAGGAACACTTCATCCTTCTCGAGGCGGGTCAGAATCACGCCCAGGGAGTAGAGCGAGAAGTCCGTCAGGGCGAATTGCCCAGCCTCTTCAGCCTCCAGCAAGCAGCGGACTTGTGCAGCTTTGTCCTGATCCAGGAGAAGTTCCAGCCATATGTTCGTGTCCAGAAGGAACATCAGTCCCCCCACCACTCCAACGCCTTCTTCTGCAACTCCAGCGCCGTGAATTGCCCGCGGAACTCCGACAAAGCTCCTGCCCAATTCATCCGCAGTTTCGCGTGTCTGGGATGCACTTTGGTTTCGAACAAGAATCTCGCGAAATCCTGGACCTCCTGCTGCAATTCCGGCGGGAGTTCCTTGACCAACTCCTCAAGAGTTTTCATCGGACTGCCTCCGCCTTAAGTGTATTACACCTCGCCCGGATTTAACACTCGACGCCGGCTGGCGCAGAGCGAAGCTCTGCGGTCTTCAGAGGTTAGAAATCCGCCCAAGCGCGGAGAATGGGCTAGCACAGTGGCCTACTTATAATGGCGCGAGCCGCCCCATGTAGCATAATGCTACACATATGCGCTCATCAGCATATCACCAGCGATAGTTCTAAACCTCGAAAAACATTGGGATAATCTGCCGCAGAGGCAGAACACTGCAAGAAAAATGGGAGGAACTGCAAAAATGGAAATCTCGCCCCTTGGGGGCTATGTTATCCCTGGCCGCCACACCCTCCTAGCCGCGGGTGGCACATACATGGCCTTCCACTCTCTTGTTTGAGACCAGTCATCCTTCAGCTCCTGATAGGAAGAGTGAACGGCCATTCATGCTTCATCCGCGCCCGAACAAAGTACGCCGCGCTGCCGACCGCAAAAACCGCAAACGCGAAAATCAGTGACTTCCTCGCCGCAGTTCCCAACACGTAGACCCAACCAAAAAGCGAGATGATTCCGGGCAGGGGATAGAACCACATGCGGAAAGGTCGCGGGAGTTGTGGAGCTTTAAATCGGAGCAAGAAAAAACCCACGGTCTGGGGTAAGTACTGGATCAGCACGCGCGTGGCGACCAGGCTTCCGATCACCTCGCTCAGATGGCCGAGGCTGAAGATGGAGGCCACAATCCCCAAGGTGATGAGCGAGACATAAGGGAATTGGCCTTTGGGATGAAGCCGCGCGAAGACGCGGAAGAAGTTCCCGTCCATCGCCGCTGCGTAGGGGATGCGGGAATATCCCAGGAGCAGCGAGAAAA
>Ga0208036_1000840_pt1 | contig 15617 bp, 17 predicted proteins | sample June2015DPH_11_1_2_FD_184706 | JGI IMG/M metagenome (GOLD analysis project Ga0208036, IMG submission 184706) | Peatland microbial communities from SPRUCE experiment site at the Marcell Experimental Forest, Minnesota, USA - June2015DPH_11_100... | ecosystem: Environmental > Terrestrial > Soil >...
CCTGGTAGTAGAGGGTGCCTCCGGGAACCTGGGCACGTTCGTCATCCGAGACCTCGCAAAGGAACTCAATCAGTTCCCCCGCAATCTCCGGAAGCGCGGGGCGGTCGTCAGGCTGGACATGGCGAACCTCCAGCGACACCGACTCAGGAACAAACTCCAGCCATGCCGCTTCAACATGTTCAAGGTTTTGCTGGGTTTCCTTGCTGAGGGTCCCCATCTCCACCTGCCCCGAACAGCCCAAATGAGTGCGCATTTTCTCACTCCCTTCCCCGATTCGTACAGGCAAAGCGTCCGTAGCGCCGGCCCCAGACTGACAGATAGGCATTCTTGGGGCCGAAGGGACTAGAGGTCTGCCGCAGAAAGATTTTGCCACAGGTACAATCAAGAACCTAGCGACTTGTTTGCGGCGGCGCGGTGTTAAGTTATCCTGAATCCTGCGTTATGAGATTTTTAGAGAAGGGCGCAAGAGAAACGGGCAGCCACAAAACTTGACTCGCTTGGAGCAAGTTTCACACTTCAAGCAACCCGGCGGGGAAACAGTCAAGTGGAGTTCCTGCTCCACTTGCAATTTCCAGAGGAGAGAAAATGATCAGAACCCTTCAGTTTTTGACCTTAGCAGTTGCACCTTTATTTGCCCTCGCCGCCTCTGCGGGCGCGGGCCAGTCCACGGCACAGCCCGTCACGATTGAGTATTACTACCGGCTGGCACCCGGTGGGAGCTCAGAGTGGCTGGCGCTCTACAAAAAAAACCACAATCCGCTTCTCAAGGAATTAATGAAAGAAGGGTTGCTCGAAAGCGAGAAGCTTTACACCCGGCGTTTCCATGCGGAAAGCCCCGCCTGGGATTACAAAATAGTGATGATTTGGCGCGACTGGGCGGCCCTCGAAGAAGCGCGCAACCGCGAACCGGAAATTCTCAAGTCCCTCTATCCCAACAAGGAAGATCATGACCAGCAGGAAAAACGCCGCTGGGAATTGACCGTCTCCCATTGGGACGACGTGCTGAGCGAAGTTTCTCTGGACTGAGGAGTTGGGTGATTGAGTGATTGACTGATACCGCGACAAATGTGGCCACTCGGGTGCTGTGCAGCCCAAGGCCGTCGGGGAGGGTAAGATTGCCGTATTGACATACGGCACTTAATACGGCATCATGCTGACATGCCTAAAGCGCGAATGAGGAAACTAACGATTCTTGTCCCGGAAGACCTACTCCGGCGAGCCCAGAAGACGACCCGGACCGGCGTCACCCCGACGGTCCGCCGAGGTCTGCAGATTCTGGCGGCCCAAGACGCTTACGAAGGTCTACGGAAAATGCGAGGCAAGGTGAGGTTCGGTCTCACGTGGCAAGAAATGAGAGGCGAGGAGTGACTTGCGCTGACACGAGCTCCGTCGTCGCCTACATGCAAGGGGAACAAGGGTCCGACGTTGAGCTGGTGGACCGGGCCTTGGCTGACTGCTCTCTAGTCCTTGCCCCGGTCAGTGTTTCGGAATTGTTCAGTGACCCCCTGCTTACTCCTTCCTTGGAGAAATTCATCCTCGGGATACAGCAGCTCGAAATCAAGGCCGGATATTGGGAGCGGGCCGGAAAGCTCCGCGCAAAGTTGATGCGCCGTGGCTATCGTCCCAGGATTGCGGACACGCTTATAGCCCAGAGTTGCCTCGACAGCCAAGTTCCGCTCATCACCAGGGACCGCGACTTTTCCGCGTTCCGGGACTTGGCCGGGCTTCGATTGCTTTGACCCAACGCGTACAGCCCCTCGGCACGAAGCTAGCTCTACTTCTTTCGCGGAGGTTGCGAGGGCCGCATCTCAATGCGGCTGGCAAGTGTTGTCAGGGGATACGTGTAAAGGTCAACCACCGCCTTGGCGATGTCCTCGCCGGAAAGCTTCCAACTTTGGCGGGACCTGCTACCCGGCGCTCCCCCGAAGTCCGTATCCACGCTTCCGGGCATGATGTAGCTTACACGAATGCCGTCATAGCGCACGTCCTGCATCATGGCCTCGCTGAACCCATTCAGCCCAAATTTGGAAGCGTTGTAGGCGCTCCCACCGGGGAAAGGATTTACGCCGGCAAGACTGGAAATGTTGAAGATGTATCCGCCCCCTCGCTGCCGCATTATCGGGATGGCCTCGCGGCAGCAGTAGAACGCACCCGACAAGTTGGTGTGAATCGTGGCATCCCACTCCGCCGGGGTGAGCTGATCCACAGGCTTCATGATTCCGATTCCCGCGTTGTTCACAAGGAGGTCGATCCCTCCGAAATGCTCGGCGGCAGTGTGGATCAGCTTTCGGCAGTCCTCATAGCGGCCCACATCCGCCGTCGTGCCCTCAACCCGGCCGTCACCCTGCTTGCGCAGTTCTTCGAGCGCCTGCTTTAGAATCTTCGCATCGCGCGCGCAGAGGTAAACCTTGGCGCCTTCTTTAAGCAGCCTTTCGGCGATGCTAAAACCGATTCCGCGCGATCCACCGGTGACCACGGCAACTTTGTCTTTCAGCTCGTTTGTCATCAGAAATCCTCCCCTTCTGGATGTATCAAACTAACAGATTAAACCGCAGGGAGGGCTGTAGGCAAACGCATGATCCGGACCACAGAAGTTGCCGCGCAGCCCTCGGCGATCGAAGCGACCAGCCGAATTCCCTGTCATGCTGATCCCGCTTTGCGGGAGAAGCATCTCTGCAGTTCCTTCCTACAGCCAGGCGCCTGGCGCCTGAATCCTCGGCCGGGGAGAAATGGTGTCAGGTACCCTTTTCAGAAAAGTAACTATAGTGTAGTATCCGTCATGGGAAGAGTAAGGCGGGTCGATGTCGGCGGTATGGTTTACCACGCCCTGAACCGGGCGAACTTTCGTTCTCCTCTTTTCAAGAAAGAAGTGCATTATCAAGATTTTCTCGCCCTGGTGGGAGAGAGCTTGGATTTCGTGCCGATGCGCGTACTGGCCTACTGCCTGATGCCGAACCACTGGCATATGGTGCTTTATCCCCGCGCCGACGGCGAGCTGTCGAAATTCCTGCACAGGATCACTCTTACCCACACGCAGCGTTATCACGCCCAAACCCGGACCGTGGGATACGGCCATATTTACCAAGGCAGATATAAGTCGCTCCCCGTCGAACAGGACAGCCATTTCCTGGCCTTGGTTCGCTACGTGGAAAGAAACGCCCGGCGAGCGGGCTTGGTGAAAAGGGCCGAGGCGTGGCCATGGTCCAGCGTTTACGCCCGTCTGTACGGAAGGGGAGGCCCAAAGGGGCTCCTCAGCCCGTGGCCGGTCCCAGAACCGGGCCATTATCTGGAGTGGCTTAACCGCTCGCAGCCAAAGGAAGAAGTTGAAACGATCCGATATGCCATAAAAAGAAGCCGGCCGTATGGGTCGGAGGGATGGGTCAGCAAGGCGGTTGCGGAATTCGGGTTGGAAAACACGATGAGGAACCCAGGGCGCCCTGGAAAGCATGGAAAGGGTACCTGACACCGTTTCTCCCTCCGGTCTGTCACAGACCCTGAATCAGTCATTAAGCGTCAACAACCAGGCCGTGGGCGCAATCGTGATTCAGTCTGACGGCACAGTAGTGGCGCAGGGGAGCACGATTCAAGTCACTATCACTGATAGCGGCAGCACGTTTACAGGCCACTAGCAACGGTGACGAGTTTCTGGACTTTGGAGTTTGGGGTAGACGGAGGAAATTATGATGAGATCGCTTAAGGTCAGAAATCTTATGTTCTTCGTGATGACTCTGTCAGTCCTGTTGATTCTCGGGGTTAACCACGCTCCCGCCGCAGACGAGAGCACCGAAGGTGATGCATGGTTACGTATGAACCCGGATACTCGGACTGGGTTTCTCCGGGGCTACACGATAGGACTGAGTCGGGGATTCGCGGAAGGATGCGACACATACCGTAGCATCGAAAAGCCAAGAACCCGTGACCTGCGAAACGACCCGTTCGCTAATTGTCTAAACGCCCGAGGCCGAGGTTTCAGTCAGCCAGTGGACCACTATGTGAAGCAGGTGACAGACTTCTACGAGTCCTTTCCATCAGACCGTACAGTTCCGTTTGAGGAGGTACTTAAGAAACTGTCTGATTCTGACAACATGACGCCGCAGCAAATGCACAAATGGTTCGAGGAACACGGGCACAGAAAATAGCTGAGGAGTGGAGCGGGCGCAGGGAGAAACGGTGTCAGGAGAAACGATGTCAGGTACCGTTTCCACCACCTTCCTTTACAACAGCCGACTGCAACCCTGCTGGGTTTACGCCGCCACCGGCACCCCGCTCCCGACGAGCACGCTCTGCTCCGCGAGGGCGGCGACCGGAAACATCCTCGACCTGAAGTACAGTTTCAACCTGGCGGGTGGCGCAGACATCGTTCTTTGATGTCTGCGACGGTTGAGGTAAAATCCCCCGCCGGGTGGCGCATACGTCCCGACGCTTTTTGTCGGCATGTATGCGCCCACTCGGGGGTCGCTGTGGAGGTCGCACCAATCGGTCGTCTGATAGACGCGCCCGAGGCGAGCAGCGCCAATCGCCCCGAGGGCTTTTCACTCCTCGAGCTGATGATGGTGGTCACGGTGATCCTGATCGTGGCTTCCATTTCCACCCCTATCTACATGAGCGCCGTGGTGCGCGCGCGTGAAGCCGTTCTCGCCGACCACCTGTTCACGCTGCGCGCCTTGATTGACCGCTTCACGCTCGACAATGGCCGCGCCCCCTTGCGGCTGGAAGAGTTGGTCGAGAAAGGCTATCTGGGCAGGCTCCCCACAGACCCATTCACAGGCTCGAACGAAACTTGGCAGGAGACAAAGGAAGACGCGCCCCTCTCACCCAAGCAAACGGCGCTGGGGATTGTGGACGTGCACAGCGGCTCCGACGCGCCTTCCCTCGAAGGCACGCCGTACAGCAGTTGGTAGATGAGGATTCAGGATTCAGGAGCCAGGAGTCAGAAGCGCGGACCTCAAAACCCGGAGGTCCGCGCTAGCCGCTTTTCCCCCTTGACAAGAAGCTGGAAGCATCGTAGCCTATGCTGGTTGACCCATGGAAAGCGCCGGCAGAGAGCGCGGGAAGGAGGTTCGAAAACGGCCCGCAGGGGGCGCAAAACGGCAAGGAAATGCAAAAAAGATACTAAATAGAGGGAACGAACCCAACAAGTCCTTTAGAATCAACAAAAGTCGCAAAAAACGAACCCAAAACGAACTCGATTTTGAGCCCAAAAATGCGCAGATTACACCGAAAAAGCGGGTTTTAGGTGGCGCGTTTGACGTGACCCGCGGCTTTTCAGCAGAAGTCGCAAGTTAGCAGTCAGGAGATAGAAGGAAGAGCATGTGCTTTCGGCCTTCTGCTTTCTGCCTTCTAGTTTTTCGAGGCGCACTGCATTGCCTTCAGGCTTGCCTCGTTCTCATGCAACACCTGCGCGGCCCGGGCGCGAGACCAGTCCCAGGCGCGCCAGTCAGACGCCTGGGGGAACGCCCAACGTTTCAGGATGCCGACTGCCACGGTGCAGCGGTCCTGTGGGCTCAGATTCGGGAGGGCCGCCACAAGTTCCGGCACGGCGTCTGCGCTGAGCCGGGTTGCATAACGAGCATCAAAAGCGCGCCCCGCTTTGGCCCGCGCGAGATTGGTGCGAGCAATGAGCGCGTCCGGATTGAGCGCCTGCAGGACAATAATCAGTAAGAAACCCGCCACCATCGCTCCGAAGGCAAAACGCTCGCGGTGCCCGCTCAAAACGGTGATTGCGAACCAGAGGAACACCCCTGCAAGCCAGCCCATAAACGCGGTTGGATACAAGCGCTGCTCAGTGAGGCCATATTCAGCTTGGTAGAGACGCAGGCGTTGGAATGCAGAAGCCATAATCACAAACAGCAGAAGGATCTGGACGCCTGCCAGAACCCTGAAAACTCGCTCACCGGTGGGGCCACTCTGGGCAATCAGCCAATGCATGAGGAGGAGAAGCGGGAGCAGCAGTGCGGCCACAGCTACCAGCTCAAAGAAGCCTCCACGCGCATATTCCGCGTAGGTGAGGCCAGTTGTCGCCTGGACTAGTGCGGAGCCGCCAAAGAAATAACGGACCTGCACGAGTACGAAGGCAAGGAACAGAAGGGCGAGCGCACTCAGTGCCACGGCAACCTCGATTATGCCCAAGGAGACGCAAGGGAGGCGTTTCTCCTTTATGACCGATATCTCCTTGCCCCACAGCATGCCGCGCAGGTATCCACCGACACACCAGGCGAAGAAGGCGGCCACAAAGAAGTGGGTAAATACTTGCTGGAAGTTCACCCGGAAGGTTTTCCTGACAATGTTGTCGAACACCGCGTCCGCCCCCATGAACAGCCCGCCAAATATGAGTAGGCAGGGGAGAGCAAAAAGAACTCCGCGCACCACCGCCATCGCGCGGTGCGACCACCGACCACCGAGTAGCTTCTTCTACTCGGCCTCCCCGAATAAGACTGGCAGCAATCCAAAGGCAGCGTTGAGCCCGGCAACAGCCGCTCCCAAGGCGTACTCGACAAGGCCGGCAAAACGAACCCGCCCCCCTTGTGCCCGCAAGATGACCAGGGAAAGCGCCGTGAGGGCCGCCAGAAGGCTCAGTATTTTCAATGCGGGGGAATCGTGCCAAGCGAGCCCAAGGGCGAAAAGCGCCACTACTACGAGCAACCACTCACCGCCTCCGGAAAGAGTTTCTTCTCTCCAGCGGGCGTGAAATGTGATGGCTGCGGAAAGCGCCGCTATCCAGATCAGAAGATTGAGACCCCAAGGCAAAACGCGCAGCAGTGCATCGGCGAGGATACCCATCACCAGCGCCGTTCCAAGTACACTTAGTTCCAACCGCCCCTTGCTCAACATCGTCAGCCGGTCCTCCGTGGTGGAGTTTTGGTCTGGTCTCGATCCATGGTGACCTGTCTGGAATTGCCGATTGTCGATTGCCGATTGCCGATTGACAGCGGAGCAATTCGCCACACCGCTTTTTCAATCGACCCGCCGCGGCGGGGCAATCATCAATCGGCAATCACTGTCAGGTCACGCCCCGGCAGGGACAGTCTCCGGGACGCGCCCGAAACGGCGATGGCGGGAACGGAACTCGCGGACTGCGGCCTCGAGGTCAGCGGCTTCAAAGTCCGGCCACATCCGGTCCGTGAAAACGAGTTCCGCGTAAGCGCACTCCCACAACATGAAGTCGCTCAAGCGCTGCTCGCCGCCGGTGCGAATCAGAAGATCAAGATCGCGGACCGGCGTCCCGTCGTGATTGACCCCGGCAAGCAAGCGCGTAAACTGGGCCGGCGTGGCTGCTTCGGAGTTGGCCAGGGATCGCGCCGCACAGAAAATGGCGTCGCGTGCCGAATAATCAATTGCCAGGCGCAGGTACAACTGCCGGCCCTCCTGCGTTGCGGCTTCGGCAGCTTCAATAGCGGCGAGCAGCGCGGGCTCAAGTCGATCGCGCCGCCCCATAACGCTGGCCCTTATTCCCGCCTCCACCCACTCTGCGGCCGATGACCGCAGGAACTCCTCGAAAATGCTCATGAGCTTCCGGACTTCACACGAGGGACGTTGCCAGTTGTCCGAGGAAAAGGCGTGCAGCGTCAGGGTCCCGATCCCCAGGGCGGGAGCAGCCGCCACCGTGCGGCGCACCGCTTCCACGCCCTCGTAGTGTCCCGCGCTGCGCGGCAGGCCTCGAGCGGCTGCCCAACGCCCGCTTCCGTCCATAATGATGGCCGCATGAATCGACTGGCCAGCGTCGCCGCCCGTATTGGCGACTGCACGCGGCGAGTCAAGTGAAGAGTAGCAGGCCAAGCGATCAGGAGCATCGGGCAACTGTGCCATCAACCTCACCTGCCTTCCAAAGGACTTTACGGTGCAAAGCATCCGAACAAAAAAACTTGGCCCGCCGGTTACCGCGGGCGCATGGATTGGATCAGCGCTTCCATGTGATTCAGGTAGCGCTCGAGCGCCCGCTGGCCTGTTATCGTGAGCCGGTACACGGTCTTGGGCAGCCGGCCTTCGAAATATTTCTCGCAGATGATGTACTCCGCTTCCTCCAGCTTGCGCGCGTGCACGCTCAGGTTGCCATCGGTTGTCTTCAGCAATTTCTTGAGCTCGTTGAAGCTGAGCGATTCGTTCACCGCCAGGGCGCTCACGATGCCCAGCCGAATGCGTTCATGGATCAGGCGGTCCAGTTCGGGCGGCGCGCCCAACGGCGCCTCACGACGCAATCGCTGAACATCCCGCGCCGGTCGCCTCGCGCCGGCAACACGGGCCGCGGCGCTTGAAATCTGTCTAGCCACCGTACCTCCTTGCAATAATCGCCCCGAAAACGATGTGAAGCCCGCCGAAACCCGCAGCCATGATCAAGTTTGCCCACCCAGCGGGGCAGAACAGGGCTAGAATTCCCGCGAACATGAAGCACAGACCCATGATTGGGACGACCTTTACGGAAAACGCCCCTGCCGTCACCACCCCGGCCCCGTATAGCAGGAGCCAAAGGCCGGGCAGCAGGTTAAATACACCTGCGTGGTAAATCACAATGCTGAGCACTGCAGCCGCCAGCATGGGGGGAGACAGGCCCAGCACAAACTTCCGGCCGGGCCTTGAAAGCAGGGGCGTCTGCACCTTCCGCGCCTTCCAAAAAGTAGCTGACGCGCCCACCGCAAAAGCGCACAGGGCTTCCAACCCCCACACCCCAACCCACCATTCCACTTGCGGGCGGAGCGCGGCAACCACCGCAGCCGCCAAAGCCGTGATCCCTATCGCCACTCCGCCCCATCCGGGGACGGCGGTGAAGGAAGCCGCGCTTTCCATGGTCTCGCGGATGAACCGCAGATCGTCAATGGCGTGCGTTGACATGGGCACTGGCCTGGAACGTCGTGCGCGAACTGGACCCGGACACGCCATGGAAGACTTTATACAGGACGTTCTAACTCTTGTCAAGTACTTTGTGATGCAAAGTTAATGGCTTGAACCCCAATTCGGAAGTTGGAGTTGTGGCCGTGCTGCGGGGACGCGTCGGACGTCGAAGGCTGTCATCCTGAGCCCGTTCGCGGAGTTTACCCTGAGCGAAGCGAACGGGCTCAGGGTAAACTCCGCGAAGGATCTCGGCAGTTCGCAAGAAGAATCCACTGGCCAGGCTAATCCCTCAGTTTCGGGCGCCGTAGGGGCAGGCCTCGTGCCTGCCCATCGCAGGGCGCCCACAAGGGGCGCCCCTACGTCGATTGCCGCGCCCGAGACTGAGGCATTACTGGCCAGGGTGCAAGGAGTCGTAAAATATCATTGAATTTTGTGCATGCCATAGTCATAATTCAAGGATGATTGAGCGCCGAGCACTGCTTAGCCGAATTCACCAGGCTCTTCGCACTAGCCCTGTGGTGGTGCTTTACGGCCCGCGACAGTGCGGCAAAACCACGCTCGCCAGGCAAGTCGCTGGCGCCGCAACCGCGGAGTATTTTGACCTGGAAGATCCGGTCAGCCAGCGCCGATTGTCCGAGCCGATGCTCGCCCTCCGGGAACTCCGCAGACTGGTGGTCATCGACGAAGTCCAGCGCCAACCCGGATTGTTTCCTATCCTTCGGGTTCTTGCCGACCGCAAGCCCCTCCCCGCTCGCTTCCTGATCCTCGGCAGCGCGTCGCCTGAATTGCTTCGCCAAAGCTCCGAATCGCTCGCCGGTCGCGTCGCGCTGGTTGAGATGGGCGGCTTTAACCTGTCGGAGGTGGGCCTCAAGGCCGTGCGTCGGCTGTGGTGGCGCGGGCGCTTTCCTCGTTCGTTCTTGGCCAAGAGTGACGCCGAGAGTCGTTCCTGGGAAGAGAACTTCATCCAGACGTTTTTGGAACGAGATATTCGGGAGTTCGGCGTTCAGGCCCCACCGGTCGCTCTTCGCCGCTTGTGGATGATGCTGGCGCATTATCATGGCCAGATCTGGAACGCTTCCGAACTCGCAAGGTCTCTGGGAGAATCCCACACCACCGTAAAGCGGCACCTCGACATCCTGACGGGGGCTCTGATGGTGCGGCAACTCCAGCCCTGGCATGAGAACCTCGGCAAACGGCAAGTCAAGTCGCCGAAGATCTATATTCGCGATGCAGGGTTGCTGCACGCACTCCTGGGCGTCCCCTCGTTCCGGTTCTTGGAGGGGCATCCCAAACTTGGCGCCTCCTGGGAAGGATTCGTGATCGAAGAACTCCTTCAGTTGGTCGGCGAACGCAGCGCTTACTTTTGGGCGACGCAATCAGGCGCGGAGTTGGACCTCTTGCTTTTGCTGGACGGCTCGCGTTATGGGGTCGAGGTGAAGTATGGCGACGCCCCGGGCATCACCAAGTCCATGCGCGTTGCCCTTGATGACCTGGGATTGCGGCAACTCTTCGTGGTCTATCCGGGCCGCGACGCCTACGATTTGGACAAAAGGGTTACGGTGCTTCCACTCCAGCAAATCAGAGCGCGACTCCGGTCTCGTAACCGTGCTGCCGTCGTCCACCGAAAATCTCTCTAACAGTATCCTGAAAAAAGTTTATGAAAGCGGGTCGCGCAGACGTGCCGTACGTTGGCATGGGTTCGATTTGGTGATCGACGGCGTCAGTGTTGCGCATGCGCCCACGGTCACTTAGCGCTGGCTCCCGAGCGCGGGCACGGCTCTCTTTTTGAGGTGCTGGTCAAAGAAATCAGAAGCCGCATGATAGGCCGCCAGCCAAGTGCGCTGCCGCAAGAAATCGTGAATCTCGTCCGGAAAGACGAGTTGTTGGAATTCCACACCCTGTTTCCGCAACCCCTCCACCAGGCGGACCATCTGGGTGAAGGGGACGTTGCGATCATCATCCCCCTGGACCAGCAACACCGGCGAGCGCCACGACTTGAGGGAGGCCAGCGGCGAGGACTCCCACGCCAGTCGTGCCGCGTCAGGGCGTGCTGCGGGATCGTAGGAAGGAATCCAGTTCTGGTGTTCGAGGTTCCAGTCATGCACGCCGTGCAGGTCAACGCCGCAGGCGAATAGCTCGGAGGCTCGGGCCAATCCGAGGGCCGTCAAATATCCGCCGTAAGAACCGCCCCACAGGCCGATGTGATTCGGATCCACCTCGGCTCGCTGGCGCAGATAGAGGCCGGCGCCCTGGACATCGTTAAACTCGCTCGCCCCGCTGGGGCCGTAGTCGGGCGCCTCGCGAAAGTCCAGCCCGTAGCCGATGCCGCTGCGGTAGTTGACCGATAGCACCACGTAACCGCGGCTGGCGAGATACTGGTTAAAGGCATAGGCGTTGTGATAGTAGCCCATATAATGCCAGCCCAGCAGCATCTGGCGCCGCGAACCGCCGTGAAAGAATACTACGGCCGGGCGCCGCTGCCCGGAGGTCTCCTCCTTAGGCAGAAAAAGCTGCGCGTGGACACGCAGCCCGTCAGCGGCGGAAAAAATCACTTGCTGCGGGGTGACGAGATCAGCAACAGGAAAGTCGGCGGGAAGCGTTTCGGGAGCAAGGTCGCGAATTCCGCCCGAGTTAGCCAGAACTGCCGGCCGAGCTGGGCGCTGGGCGTCGGAATGGAGCAGGGCCACGGTGGCGCCGTCGGTCATCATCACCGGTGACCACTCCATTCCTTCACCCTTGGTAAGCGGAGTAGGATGGTCACCCGTAATCGGTTCGCGCCACAGGTGGCGGCGGTCGATGTCATCCTGGTTCGAGGCGAAAATCAACTGGCGGCGATCAGGACTGAGGGAAACGAACTCCACTTCGAAATCGCCGGGCGTGAGGAGCTTTGCCGTGCCGCCCGCCACGGGAACAGAATAAAGATGAGTCCAGCCGTCGCGCTCCCAGGGAAACACCAGGTTATCGCCGGCGCCCCAGAAGATCTGATGCTCGGCCACAATCTCGCGAAAGACGCTGCCGCGACCGGCATCGGCGCGCCAGACCTCGTGACCCTGACCGGTGGCAGCGTCGGCCACGCGGATCGACCACGGCTGGCCGGTGCGTTTCGGCCCGAAGCTAAGGTCGTCGCGTGAAGAAGGAAGGTGCAGGAAGGCGACGTGAGTACTGTCCGGCGACCAGACAGGCTCGGAATCCTGGTCAACGCTCGGATCGAGATACTGCAGGCTCTTGCCCCCCGCGTTGTACACCCCCACGAAGCTGTGTTCGCCACGGCGGCTCACGAAAGCGAGGTGGGAGCCGTCGGGCGACCAACGGAGCGAGCTGCCTTTGCCCTTGTCGTGGATCAATTGTTCGGGCTTGGCGCCTTCGGCCAGCTTGACCAGCCACACCTGGTCCTTGAAGATGTACGCCACATTATCGCCCTTCGGAGAAACCGCCGGAGAATGGCCCTCGGCCAGCTTGCGCGGCGAGCCACCGTCGAGTGAGATAACCCAGACGTCCTGTTCGACACCCTCGGGGGCGCTCGCCGGGTTGGGGTAGGCGCCGCTGGTCTCGAAGTCGCCCCCGCGAACATAGAGTATCGCCCGGCCGTCAGGGGTCCAGGTGAGCTCTCCGATCTCCTGGCCGTCGTCTTGGGTGTGCCGGGTGAGCTGCCGTGACACATAGCCTCCGCCGCCACCTGGCTCGGCCACCCAGATGTTGCGAACACCGCGCGCATCGAACACCCAAGCCACCCTACCCCCCGAGGGCGAAGCCACCAGCTCGGTTGGGAAGGGCGAGCTCATCACTTGTTCGAGCGTGAAGGAGCCTCGCGCGGCAGGGATGCCCCCGAGGACGAAAAGCATAAGGACAGCGGTCTGCAATCTTCTACCAGGGAGTATGAACACGATTATTCCTCCTTGTGCGGCGTCCGTGGCCGCGTGGCCCAAATGCTACTGGACCTCGGCGGGAAAGTAAATGGCGGCGGCTTCTGGGGCGACGGCGGACGCTTCGCTGTCCACCTGAAAACGCTTGCGGCGTGCGGACTCGTCGCGCGGTAGTGGGTCAATTTGATGTAGAGGCGGCTTTACGCCGCCATTTGGCGATCCCGCTCGGAGCGGGATCGCAGCTACAGCATCAAATTGACCCACTACTCGTCGCGCAGGTCGATGCGCCAGCCGCGCAAGGTCTGGTATACTGCCACTGGAAGCCTCCTTTGGACGCCCGGGGGCGCGTTTTCTCTCCTTTCGCACAGCGGACCGCGTTCCCCGGGCGTGGGTTATTGCCATGTATCCAGTCCGTCTGACTGCGATGGTGAAAGCGGCGGGTTGAGCGTCCAAGCTGAGTCCAAGTATTTTGGACTGCGTGCTGGCCAAGCTGCCGAAACAATCCGATCCAAATGTCCTGGTGGGCTTCGACACCAATGACGACGCTGGAGTGTATCAACTCGCCCCGGATCTGGCGCTGGTTCAGACCGTGGATTTCTTTACGCCCATTGTGGACGATCCCTACACCTTCGGCCAAATCGCGGCGGCCAATGCGCTGAGCGACGTTTACGCCATGGGTGGCCGACCCATCTCTGCGCTCTCCATCGTGGGATTCCCCAACAAAGAAGAGGGCATCGAGATACTCGAGAGAATCCTGCAAGGCGGGCACGCCAAAATGCAAGAGGCTGGGTGCGCGGTGATCGGCGGTCATTCGATCGGGGACGAGGAGATCAAGTTCGGTTATGCCGTGACCGGCCTCGTCAACCCGCAGCGCATTCTCACCAATTGCGCCGCGCGCCCGGGCGACCAACTGATCTTGACCAAGCGCCTGGGCACCGGAATCATCAGCACGGCGCTGAAGAAAGGACAGGCCAGCAAGGCGGCGGTGAATGCGGCAAGCGAATCCATGTGCGCGCTGAATCGCGCCGCAAGCGCAGTTGCCCTGCAATTCGACGTGCATTCGGCCACCGATATCACTGGCTTCGGCTTGCTGGGCCACGCCCGGGAGATGGCCGTGGGAAGCAAGGTGAGCCTGGTGATTGACTCCACTAAGGTTGAATTCCTGCCGGAGGCAGTCGAGTATTCGCGGGGTGGCTTTCTGCCCGGCGGCCTAAAAAGAAACATGGACTTCATCGGAAGTTGCGTCGAGTTCGCGAGTCGCGTTCCGGAAGAGGTTAGGAACCTGCTGTTCGACCCCCAGACCTCTGGAGGATTACTGTTTTCCGTGGCTGCCCAAGACTCTCCTAAGCTCGTCGCGGCCCTCCGGGCTCTACCAATCCCCGCGCAAGCTATTGGCGAAGTCATCGAAAAGACACATCCGCTCATTCAGGCTCGGTAGCCTGACAAAGGGAACGATGTGGCATGATGAAGCTGGACCAGGCTGAAACGCCAGAGGAGATCATTGAGCCCTATTGTCACAATCCAATCCAGGGCGCGATTTTTGTGGAACTGAAGATTTAGCTGGAACCGTACCTTCTGAAGAAATGGCCCTTTCGGTAGTGGGTCAATTTGATGCTGTAGCGGCGGTCCCGCTCCGAGCGGGATCGCCAAATGGCGGCGTAAAGCCGCCTCTACATCAAATTGACCCACTATGGCCCTTTCGGCAAGGTTGCGCCCTTCTGAGACAGGGGTTAAGATGGCTGCCATGAAGAAGCAAATGCCAAGTCAATTGATCCTCGCGGTTTCAATCCTGATCATCGGTGGCGGTCTGGCAGAGGGCGAATACCTGCTGGTGAAGTGGTATCCAGGCCACCAGCAGCGGGTCCGCGAGGAAACCCTGAAGCCGCGCCCCTACCACAACGATTCGCTCGGAACTGATATTCAAATCGCGGAAGGACTCTACGGGAACACCGAGACTTTCCCGGGCGGGGTGAAGATCAGTCGTTCCAAGTTTTGGAGCATCGGCCCTTCGCTCACCATCACTTCACAGCCCAACCCCGACCAGACATGGGAGTTTTCTCCAGAGGTTCTGGCGAAATGGGAGTCCAAGGGCGCGGTCGAAGACCTTCCGCTCTATCATCTCGAGCATACGAAGATTAACAATCGTGACGCGATGCTGATTCGTCAGTTCAGGGGCCGCTCCATGCTCTTGACTGCGAGAATCATCTCCCGAGAACGGATCATCGAGGCAAATTGCTCCCCGGGAGGGGAAGACGAGGTTCTCTACATGGAGGCGTGCGACGAGACGCTGCGTACAATAAAAGTGGCCGGGCCTGAGCCGCCTCCCCCCTCTACACCCGGAGTTGTAGAGCTCTCGCCGACCGTAACGGTCAGGTGACAGGCTTGTCATTATTCAGAATAGAATTACCCCAGCACCTAGCTTTCTGACCCAGCTACCGCCTGCTGCCTACGGAGACCAAGCATGCAAAAGTGGGAAATTGTGGAAGGCAGCCTCGCTTCCGCGCGAGGCTTTCGTGGGGCGGCTATTGCGGCAGGAATCAAGAAGACGCGGGGCGCGCTTGACTTGGCGTTGATCCTCGGCGACCCGCCCGCCACCACGGCAGCCGGCCTGTTTACCACCAACCTGGTGCTGGCGGCGCCGGTACTCCTCTCACGGCAGAACCTTGCGGAAAGCCACGGGCGCTGCCGCGCGGTGCTGGTGAACTCCGGCAATGCCAACGCCTGCACGGGGCGCAAGGGCATGCAAACGGCGCGGGAGAGCGCGCGCGCGGCGGCCAAGCTGTTGAGTCTCCAGCCCGCGCAGGTCCTGCTGGCCTCCACGGGCGTCATCGGGGTGCCGCTCGAGCTCGGCCTGGTCACGAACCAGCTTCCCAGCCTCGTCGAGAGCCTTTCCATTGAAAACGCCTCAGCGGTCGCGCGCGCCATCAT
>Ga0208036_1000852_pt1 | contig 15448 bp, 9 predicted proteins | sample June2015DPH_11_1_2_FD_184706 | JGI IMG/M metagenome (GOLD analysis project Ga0208036, IMG submission 184706) | Peatland microbial communities from SPRUCE experiment site at the Marcell Experimental Forest, Minnesota, USA - June2015DPH_11_100... | ecosystem: Environmental > Terrestrial > Soil >...
ACAGCAAGCTGCAAAATCTTATCCTGGCCACTGGTCACTTTCGCCACGGCATCCTTTTGGCTCCCGTCACAGCTCAGCAAATCTCCGAGCTGGTTCTCGCCCGCTCCACCTCTCTCTCCCTCGAAGCCTATCGGCCAACCCGCTTTGCGTGATGGCAGGGAGATCCAGCGCCCAGGATGACGCAGCAAAAAAGCGAATCGGTCACCACACTGGCGCATGCCGCCGTGGAAGTCCTCAAGTACCCAAAAGTTTTGTGCAGTGGCAGAGAATCCTTTGAGAGTCACCCGGGGCACCCATGGTCGCGGTACTTCCGTACAATCGCGGGTCCGTTGACTTGCCCATGTCAATCCTCTAACATTCCCATAAGTGGATATGCAACCGACTCCTGACGAATCCGATATTCCCGGTGTGGTGGGGCGTCGCAGCGCCCGCCTTTCGATCATAGTTCCCGTAACAGTGCGCGGAACAGACGCGGCCGGGCAGGCCTTCAAAGAGAACACCTGGACGATCAGCGTTAACAAGCACGGTGGCAGGATCGCCACTTTCCATCAGCTAGCCGCCGACGACCAGATTGTTATCGAGAACCCACTGCTGGGCCAGACCGCCAAGGCCCGGGTCAACAGGGTTTGTGAGAAGCGCTTTGCTGAGGACCCCTACGAAGTCTGCGTTGAACTGCTGGAACCGCAGAACGTTTGGGGAGTCAAGCTCCCACCCGAGGATTGGCAGAAGGAGCGGCAGATCGTCCCGGGGGACCAGAAAAGCCCGACCCTGCAGGCCGCGCCGCAAGCTCCGAAGACGCCCGCGGCAACCGCTGAGAAAGGCGGGATGGTCGAAACGACGCATCTCGCGCCACGAGGATCGCTGGTTGAACTGAAAGAGCACACCGGAGGACTCAGTCAATTCAACATGGCTGTAAATGCTTTGTCTCGTTTCGCCGGGGAAGCCAACGCCCCGCCGGCTCAACCGGCATCGCATAGTCAGGACGCCATGGGAGTTCCGAAAGCGCCCGCTGGGCATCCGCAAGCCCCGGACCCGCTTGCCCTCAAGGCCCTGGAAGAAAGGATAAGCGAGGCACAGTCGCTCAGGCAGGAATTGAGCGTCCTTACGGATCGCGTGCAGTCGGCGCGGGTGGAAGTGGAGAATCTCCTCTTGAAAGCCCGCGAGGCGCGGCGCGACGGGACATTGGAAGCTGAACAAGTGGCAAAGAAAGTCGAAGAGGCGAGTGGCAAGCAGCTCCAATCTGTGCTCGCCAGGCTGGACCAGGAAGTAGAGCGAAGGCTTGGGTCAGCATCCACGCGTTTGGCCGGTGAAACGCAGCAGCGTTTGCAGGCTGAGGCCGCCAGCATGGTCGAAAATGTCGCCAAGGAAATGGGCGATCGTCTTTCACCGCTGGCGCAGGAGAGCCTCTCCAAGGCGGCCCTCGAGTTTCAAGCTCAGTGCAAACGCGCGGCGGAACAGGCCAAGGCTGAACTCGATGAATTGGTGAAGGACGCGACAGCCGTGGTGGATGTGCGCATCCGGAAAGTTATGGAGGACGTTTCACCCTCACTGAGCGCTCAAATCGAGCGATCGGCAGAGCAGGTTGCCCGCCAGCAGCTCGAAGAATTCAAGGAGCAAGTCGAGCGCGCGCGCAGGAGCAGCGAGGATTCCACCCAACACAACCTCGAAAGAATGCGACAGGAAACTCAGGCAGAGATTCTGAACGCCGCAATCCAGGCCAGGAAGATTTATAAGGAAGAATCCGGGACGGCAGCCAAGGCAATTTCCGTTTGCGTGGACTCAGCCGTGGATTCATTGAATCGCGCCGGCGACGAGGCCGTCTCGAAACTGCAGGCAGCCCACCAGACCCTTGAACTCAGTTTGAAGAAGGCGGCGGAAGAGTGCCCCCCACGGTTAGCCGACACATCCGCATCCGTGCTTGAGAAGTTTCGCGCCGAAACACAGGCGCTCACTGCCCAATTGCAATCCGAAGTGGAATCCACTGCCCGCGAGTTTTCGGAGAAAGCCAGCGGGGACATATCGGAAAAGCTCGAAGGTGCCGTCGAAGGGGCGCTGGAATTAGTGGCCAGAGACTTTAACAAACAAGCCGAAGATGCTCTGGAGCTGCTGAAAGAGGGACTCCGATCCGCTCAACAACAGTGCATTGATGAGACACAGAGGCAGTTGGCGGCGGCCCGCGAATCGACCTTGACTTCGCTGCAAAGTGAAGCCGGGGTGAACTTAGCGTCCTTCCGTGAGCGGCTGCACACAACGCTGCTGGAAATGCAGGCACAGCAAACCGAGGAGATGGAAAAGGAAATCCAAAACAGTTTGCAGGCTCTCCTGGAATCCCTGCGCACACAAATCCACTTGACAGCCAACGAATCCACCGCCCGGGTGATGGCCGAGGTCAGGAGCAGGGACGAGCAAGCCCTCCAGGAACTCCCGGACCGGCTCTCCAAAAGCGTTGGGATGGCCGCCCTCGTGACAAAAGAATGGGAGGAGCAAGCCAAGACGCACCTGGAAGAGCATTTGAGCCATGTGCTGGAGGTTTTCCAGAAGCAGCTCGAAGGATTGATCATGGCCGCGCAGGAGCGGCAGCGCAGTGACGCGGAATCCCTCAAAGGCTTGCTCCGGAGTCGTCTGCACCAGGCCGCTCGACTGTTTGAGGGTGTGGAAGCCGACGCTGGCCAATCCAAGGGGGTGGTCCGCGAGGAGTCCAGGAATTCCTCTTTTCAGTCTCTGCGGGCATCCGGAGACCCTCTCCGACCTGCCCTTGACCCCCTGGTAGAGAAACAGCAAAGGATTATCGAGGAAGCCCTTAGTGCCTTTCGCTCCAGACTGAGCCGGATTCTTGCGGATCACGCGCCCAAGGAAAAACAAGGACCCCCAGGCACACCTTAGCATTTCCTTTCGCCAATACGCTGACCTTTTCGCAGCCGGCGCAGTCTCTCCTCCAGCGTTGACGAAGGGCCCATCCCCGGGGGCAACCTCATGCTACTCGAAGGTATTCTCACCCGCTCAACACCCTGCCGTGATTTAGGGCTGTTTCCCGGCCCCGAGCACGGCGTGCTTCAAATCTCCAAGCTCACGACGGAATCGGACCTTTGCTGCCCGCCGTGGGATTCGATTGACCGAAGGAAAACATCCACCACCAGCGGATCGAATTGCGTGCCTCGGCAGCGCTGCAATTCCGCCAGGGCCTCTTCTACGCTGCGGGCCTTCCTATAGGGACGGCCGCAAACCATGGCGTCATAGGCATCGGCTACGGCGATGATGCGGGCGCCGAGAGGTATTTGCTCCCCTTTTAAGCTGTCCGGATAACCCTGCCCGTTGAAGGCCTCATGGTGGTGGAGCACGATGCATTCAATAGTTTTCACTTTCAAAGGTTCCAATATCTTCGCGCCCCAGGCCGCTTGGCTCTTTGCGATCTCGAACTCTTCCGCCGTCAGAAGCGTGGGCTTGTGGAGCACGTACTCAGGCACATGGAACTTGCCGATATCGTGAACGATGCCCGCCAGACGGATTTCTTCGATTTCTGCCTCGGATAATCCCGCCTGCGTGGCGATCTGGGCTGCCAGCTTGGAAACTCTCTGAGAATGGCCCTGCGTATAAGGGTCTCTGGCTTCAATCGCGAAAGCGAGAGCAGTGATCGTGTCCCAAAGCGGCTTCATCTGCTCGAACTTGTGCCGGTAGCGGCTGAGGGTGTCGGGGGCGGTGGAAAACATCCGTTTCACCGCCACCCCCAGATACGCTTCCAGAAGTCGCTGATCACCTTCCACATCCCCTGGCTTGGGGCTCAGTGAAGCCACCTTCACGCAGTCCCCGTTAAGGTGTTTGGCAAGATACATTCCGGAATCCGCAACCCTGAGAATCTCTCCTTGGGTTGGGCCGTGGTCCGGGAAGGTGGCGATGCCAAAACTGGCAGTCACCCCGTGGGCGCGCAGGAAGTGGTCCGCTTCTAGGGCGGCACGCAGCCTCTCTGCTAGAATTTCTGCTTGTTCCGTGTTGGTCTCAGGCATTAGTAGGGCGAACTCATCCCCCCCATACCTCGCCACCACATTGGATTGCCTTGCTCGGGCATCAAGCAGGACGGCCACAGCCGCCAGCACTTTATCGCCTTCCAAGTGGCCCCCGTGGTCATTGACCCGCTTAAAGCCGTCGAGGTCCATCATGATCACGGAGAACGGCCGGCCGGTGCGGATTGACCGGCGCCATTCCCCGTCCAGGGCCTCCATGAAGTAGCGATGGGTCTTGAGACCTGTCAGACCGTCGGTGATGGCTTGGTCCAGCGCCGACTGGTAGGCACGAGCATTGTGGAGAGCAATGGCAAGCTGGTCCGCCAGTGACTGCAAGGTCAGCACGTCCTGTTGAGAAAAGCTATGCTCCCGCAAGCTTTCCAAACTCAACACACCCAGCAGATCATCGCGATACCTCAAGGGAAGGCTGAGGGCAGACCGAACGCCCGGGTGTAACGCAACGTATCGAAGGTCGCGCAGCACTGAATTTGCCAGGACGGGCTCGCGGCTCGTGGCGGCGGTGCCGGAAAGCCCTTCGCCGTATCGGATTCGGCGGCCCAGAAGTTCCGCTCCGTAACCCGCCTGAGCCTCCACGATGAGCTCGTTCTTTTGAGGGTCCACCACTTCAATCCGCGCCAAGTCGCGATCGAAGGCGCTCCGGACCTCCCCACAAATACTGTCAAGAAGCTCATTCGGATTGAGGACCGAAGCTGCTTTCTGTGCCAATTCATTCAGGAGCGCCAGATGGCTTGAGCGTCGTCGCTCCTTTTGGAAAAGCCGGGCGTTCTCGATCGCACTCGCGACCTCGTCGGCAAGAACCTGCATCAGCGCAAACTGTTCCTGATTAATGGTGTTTTCGCGGTCGAAGTCCCCGGCTGCCAGCACACCCAAGGCGCCGTCCGAAAAATGGATGGGCACTCCGCACCAGGTGCGCAGCCGCCCATCCACAGATTTAATCCCCAGGCGGCGTGCGGCAGCCGGAAGCTCCTGGTTCAGCAGCAGCGGGCTGCGTCCCTGGCAGACGAACTCCGCCAGTCCATCAACCTCCGCGGCTCCAGGCGTGTCCTCGGCATCGGCGGTTTCGAAGGGCACGACGGTCTTGAGAGGCCCCTCCGGCGAGTCCTGCAAAGACAGAGAAAAGTTGGTTGTACCGAGCACCCCTTTCAGCTCCCGGCGGAGAATCTCCACCTGTGATTCGAGATCAAAGGTGGCGCGCAACAGTTCACTCACACGGTGCAGCATCCTGAGTTCCTGGTTGTATCGTTCTGCCGCCCTGTGCAAAGACCAATTCTCCATTGCCAAGCCGAGTTGGTTGCCAATAGCCAGGGCCAAGCGTAATTCGTTCGGGCGGAAGATCCTCGGCTTTTGGCTTCCCATCAGCAGCACACCATATGAGCTATCGCGGACCTGCAATCCAACCAGCAGCAGAGTCCGCAGCCCCTCCCGTACGCAAACCTCTCGAAGTTCTTGGAAAAGCGCGTCGCGTTGCCAGGCAACTTCCAGAGAAGGAAGAGATAGGTGAGGGACAACCAGTAGATTCCCCCACCTTTCTCCGCACGAGCCCAGGTAAGAACGCAAGGGCTCGCTGGACAGCCGCTCGACAGTTCGCGCGCTGAGTCCTTGGGCGCACACATGGCTAATCGCGTCCGACCCGGTAGTTTGAACTAAAATGTAGGAGTCCGCGCTCCCGAACATTTCAGTGGTGCGCTGCAAGGTCAAGTCGGCCATCTGTTTCGGATCAGGATTTTCGGCAAGAGCTTTGCCGAAAAGATGAAGCTCCGAAAACCACCGCAATTCAGCGTTCTTCTTCTCGCGGTCAACACGCTGTCGACGAAAGTGCAGCAGGAGCAAAACGAGCAAGAGGATAATTGCCAGCCACGGGAGCACCGCGCCTGGAAAGAGGCGAAAAGGAAGGGAACCCATCGCAGCCATTCTCCAATGGAGAGCACACTACAGCTCTCTTCGCCAGTCCCTCTGCGAGTTCGTCAGGACGTACCCACGGCTGGCGCCAACTCGATGGGCGCAGAGGTATACATGAACGACGTGACCGGTCGCCCCTCCCTAACGGCCAAGCGCACGTTTGAATTCTGAGGATATTGTATGACAGCTCTCTCTGCGCATGTCAATGAAATAATTACGGCTTCTGTAAATCCCCCCCCCCAACTCCTGTGGTTGGATCATATAGACAATTGTTGGAATTATGAAACTCTGACGGTACTCTCTAATAGTTTAGCAGGGCGCTGAAAAAGGGTGTTAGCATGTCATTCGGAGCGAAGTCGTCCCGCCACGGCGGGTCACTGATCTTAGGTCGCCTGCGACTCCTCTCCCGAATGTCGGCGCGGAACTCCTGTGTTTTCAATAAAACGGCGGTCCGTGTCTCGCGCCGATGTTCTGACATCACGGATAGCCATCTTCAGCTATGACGGCTCAGGATGACGCGAGAATGGCTTTTTTCAGCAACCTGTCGGTTTGATCTCTCCCATAGGAGAACCCCATGCCCGAATTTCGCCACAACGTTCTCACCCGTGAATGGGTCATCATCGCCACGGAGCGTGCCAAACGGCCCCAGGACTTTGCAAAGAAAATGAAAGACAAGAAAGCAGTTCTCTCCTACGTTGACACATGCCCGTTCTGCCCCGGAAACGAGAAGATGACACCACCCGAGACTTACGTCGTCCCCGACACGAACAGTTGGCGAGTGCGCGTTACGCCCAACAAGTTTGCCGCAGTTTCTTTCGAAGGCGAACTGCATCGGTCGTTCCGTGGTATTCGCCGGACGGTCACGGGCGTGGGCATCCACGAGGTGATCGTCGAGACGCCGGACCATAGCAAGACCACGGCGCTTCTCAAGGACCACGAAGTCGAGACGGTCATCCAAACCTACCTCAACCGCTTCCTGTTCGCATCGGCTGACCCGCGCGTCGGGCAAGTAACCCTGTTCAAGAACCACGGAGAAGCGGCGGGAACTTCTCTCGAGCACCCACACTCCCAGATAATTGCCACGCCGGTCATTACCGCGCAGCTTCGCGACCGGCTCATTAATTCACTCAAGCACTTCGATGAGTTTGGCGAATGCCTCTTCTGCCATGTGTTGGAGCAGGAACTGAAGGAGGGAACCCGCGTGATCCTGGAGACCGAACACTTCGTCTCATTCGTGCAGTTTGCAGCCCTCACCCCCTTTTCGCTCCTGATCATGCCGCGCAGACACATGGCGTGCTTCGCCGAAATCAACGACGCGGAGGCGGCAGGTCTGGCGCACACCCTAAGGGTGACCCTGGCTAAGCTCTACTATGGCTTGGAAAACCCCGACTTCAATTACACCATTCGCACCGCCCCTCACGAATATACCGGCGCAAAGTACCACCACTGGTATCTGAGCGTCATCCCTCGGCTGACCAAGATGGCCGGGTTCGAACTCGGCTCAGGCATGTTCATCAACGCTTCCTTGCCTGAGGAAGATGCAAGCTTTCTACGCGGCGTCGAGGTTGACTAGCGATAGGGGTAGCGCTGCCACCTGCCCCCGGCTGCTGGCCCTGGGTCTTGCCGGCAGCCAAGAATGTTACTGGGACCCACGGCGCGACAATAAGTGCTTTTCAGTATGTTTTGCAAAAATCAATAGTCGGCCACCATCTTTCGATGGGCCGAGAGGAGGAAGAATGATTCGTCGAGATTTTTTCACCCGTATTGCCGGAGTCGCCGGCACATTGGCTCTGGGCGGCGAGCTGTGGGGAAAGACGAAACGCCACCCTGCCAGTGTCGACAGGTCAGACAAACGGAATCGCGTTTCCATTTCCACCTGGAGTCTTCATAACTATTTTCAAGCCACGCGCGAGAAGGATTTCGCCCTGCCCGGGAATATGCTCGCCTTGCTCGACTTCCCGGAGATGATTGCCGACCGCTACAAGGTTCACAACCTGGAGTTTTGCGCCCCGCACTTCGCTTCCACCGAAAAGGCTTACTTCCAGGACCTCAAGAGCCGCTTGGTGAGAGCCCACTCGCAGGTCGTGAACGTGCCGGTCGACATTAAAGAGCTATGGACGGGCGGCGGGCTTTCCGATCCGGATAAGGAAGTGCGCGATGCCGCGGTGGATGGCGCAAAAACATGGATCGATATCGCGCTTGCCGTCGGCTCCAAGTCCGTTCGGTGCGATCCCGGCAAGATGAATCCGGAAGACCTGTCGCCCACCGTCGAGTCCTACAAGCGCTTGGCCGCTTATGGCAGACCCAAGGGCGTGCATGTGATCATTGAGAACCACGGCGGCGTGGGCTCGGAACATCCGGAGGAGTTGGTGAGACTTTTCAAACAGGCAGGCACAGAAGTGGTGGGGGCGCTCCCCGATTTCGGCAACTTTCCGGATGAGGACACTCGCGAGAGAGGGCTAGCACTCCTCTTTCCCTACGCGCATGTGGTCTGTCACGCCAAGGGGTTGGATTTTGACTCTGCCGGGATCGAGACCAAGTTCGACTTTCCCAAGTGCATCGAGATCTCCAAGAAGGCTGGGTTCAAGGGGATATATTCGATTGAATACGAAGGGCCCGGTGACCCCTACGCAGGTGTGCAGAAGACGCTGGATGAGTTATTGAAGTATTTGTAGGTGTCCCACGAAGAGTTTTACCACGGAGCGCACGGCGGCCGCAGAGAACGAACCATGAGACTGGAAAGGGAAAATCCGAAAATGGTTTCTCCCCTACATTCCTGGAGGCAACCCGCGCCACGGATAATTCTTGCCGTACTGACCGGCGTTTTCTTACTGGCCTCCATCGCGAAAGCCCAAGAGGATGCCGCAGCCGCCAAGCCTGGCAGGAGCACCCGGCAGTCGTCTGTCTCTTCCCAGGCAGTGAAGGGAAGCCATCCATTCTGGGATAAGGACAACATCTTGCTTTTTGCGGGGGTGGGAGCCGGGCGTGCTCTCGGCTACATATCGACCCGGCACTTTCGCGACCGCGGAGTTAACGAACGGCTTCTGACAAACAACATCGTGGATAACAAGCCGCTTTTTGCTGGTTTCGAGGTGGCAGGCGTGGCAGCCTCGATTGGAGTCTCTTATCTCTTTCACCGCAGCGGTCACCACAAGCTGGAGCGCTGGGTTTCCATCGTTCACATCGGAGCGGGGATTGGGAGTTCGGCCTGGAACTACACTTTGAAACCATCGCCGCCGCCCAGTGCTCCTCATTAGCCAGCCGCTGCGCTTTTTCCCTCCGCATGCAGCGGAAGCGGTTGCTCGGCACCGCTCGGCGCGCTGAGGGTCGTGCATAGCTTGCCGCCCAAACAAGAGTTGGGCTGTGCGGTGAAGTCCTTCCAGCGGCGACGGTAATGCACCCATGTTCATCCTTAAATTGATCGCCAGCATCATCTTGAATGTGGCCATCTTCGCCGTTCTGCTGTTCTTACCAGCAGCTACTCTGGATTGGTGGCGTGCCTGGTTGTTCATCGGTGTGATCTTCATCGGCACGGTGGGGGCCATGGTCAGCCTGTCCCGTGGCCACGAAGGCTTACTCAAAGAACGACTTAAGCCACCCATACAGAAAGGACAACCGCTTGCCGACAAGATCATCGTGGTCCTCTTTCTCGCTGCACTCTCTGGTTTGGTTATCTTCATTCCCCTGGACGTGTTCCGATTTCACCTGATGGGCAAACCCGGAACGCTCGTTTCGTCTTTGGGGCTTGCACTGCTGATCGCGGGTTGGTGGATCGCCTATCTGGGCCTTAGGGAGAACGCCTTCGCGGCGCCAGTGGTGAAGCATCAAGAAGAGCGACAACAGACGGTAATCGATACCGGAGTCTACAGCATCGTGCGACATCCCATGTATGCGGGCGATGTCCTCCTGGCGGTTGGCATTCCCCTGTGGCTGGAATCGTATCCCGCTGCTTTGCTGGCGAGCGTTCCGATCGCCACGGTCGCTCTGCGGATCCTTTTCGAGGAACGGTTCCTGAGGCGAGAATTGAAAGGCTACGACGCCTATACGCAGAGGGTCCGGTACAGGCTGATTCCCTTTCTCTGGTAAGCCGGGAATGTCCACCCCATCTCTGTTCAGAACTCCAATCGGAGCTGAAGTGCGACCATCCGAGGCGAGTTATCGCCTCCCAAACCCACACCCAGCAACCCCGTGGGTGGAGAGGTTGTCGCGACCAGGGTGCCGAAGCCGGTCTGTGTGCCGGGCCGTCCAGGAATTCCGGCTACCGCAGTTGGCAAGGCGAAGTTCGGGTGATTGAGGAAATTGAAGAATTGGCCTTCGAGGCGGAGCGCGACCCGCTCATGAATGGGAAACCTCTTGGTTAAATAAAGATCGCTCCAGGTGAAGCCCGGTCCATGCAGCGTGTTGCGTCCAAGGTTGCCGAACTGGCAATTCTCCGGCGTATCCCCGCCGTTGCAGGCGCCGGTGCTGGGATCAACAGTCGACACGAAGGCATCGGGGTTCAGCCACTGGAGGGTTCCGGGCTGGGTAACGCCGGGAACCGAAGAGTGCTGGTAGAGAGGCACGCCCGGCCGCAGGCTCGCAAACTGCGGACCGCCCCCCTGAATGATACCCTTGCCGTTCGCTGAATAAGGGGCGCTTTGGACGCTGAACGGTACGCCGCTGTGCCAGAAAACGGTGCCTGACGCTTGCCAGCCGTTCGCCAGCGCGCCGAGAAAATGGCTGCTCCGAACCCGCACAGGAAGTGCGTAGACATAAGACGTGTTGAAGTTGTGCCGGATGTCGTAATCGCAATTGCCATACTGCCGCCGAAGTTCACCGGGCAAGGGCGAGATCAGGCCTCCGGAAGAGAAGGGCAGGAAACCTCCGTTCGATATCGTGTCCAGACAGTGGCTCCACGTGTAGTTGGCGTCAATCTGCAACCCGTGCCCCATCCGCTTCTGTGCCGTCACTTGCAGCCCGTTGTAGTGGCTATTCGCGCCGGTTGTGAACTGCGTGACGCTGGCAAAGCGCGGGTCTTTGGGCTGGTTGTATGGAAATGGCGCAAAGCATCCTGGGCAGACGGTTTGGTAGCCGTTCACCTGCACTTGGTAAGGTAGCTGAACTCCTCGAGTGCCCACGTACTGCGCGCGCAAACTTCCTGTATTGCCCAACTGGCGCTCGACTCCCAAGCTCCACTGCATGGAATAGGGCATCCTCAGCGTTCCGTCCGGCACCGCCACCAGGGCGGCCGGAGGCAGGCAGGCTTGCGGGTTGGCCTTCGGGGAAGCGCAGGAAAGTTGGCCCTGCGAAAAGCCGGCGAGAAATGCCTGGTTGGCAGCCGCGGTCGCATCAATTGCGCTGCCCGGCACCCCGGGAGCGAGCGCGAGTCCGCCTGCTTGCCCGAGCAGCCCACCCTGGAAGATGTTGACGTAGGGCGAATTCGAGCCAATCAGGTCCGCAATGCTGCCCGGAAGAATGTCAGTGAAGACACCGAAGCCAGTACGAAGCACCATCTTGGGGGTGAACTGCCACGCCACCGCGGTGCGGGGTTGCCAAGCCACCAGCGGCGTTGAAGGAAAGAACTTTTTAAGCCCAGTATTGAGGATGGCGTTCAAAGGCTGATTGACGTCGTGAGAAGAAGCGTCAAAAGAGGAGCCAAGGCGCGCGATCATGGCGTGCGGATTGACGGGGTTGGAGTTCCACGCTGCGCGCAAACCAAATGTCCAGGTGAGGTTTTTCGTCACTCGGAACGTGTCCTGCGCGAACAGATCCAAGTTGCTCAGGTTGAACGGCTGCTCACCTGAGACTGGGTACGACTCGGTGGCGAGGGACGCGACTCCGTAGATGTATTGAGGCAGCGTGGTGTAGGTCGCCAGCGGGGTGACGTAGTTGCTGAAGTCGAAATCGCTTGCCAGCATACGGCGGGAGCCGAAGCCGAACTCGATCTGGTGCGCGCCGCGCTGCCAGGTCAACATGTCATTGAGCTGGTAGCGTGTGACGCGCCGCCCCTGAGGCCAGTTGTAGTCCAATCCTCCCATGGGCGTGAACGGCGCGTTCGACCCAACGCCTTGCAGCACGATCGGGAAGGCCGCCAAAGTCTTGGCGGGGTCGGCGGGCTGGAAGATACTCGAGTACCAGGAGAAAGCAGGGTTGAAATAGTTCACCATGTTCTGGCTGAAGATGTGCGTATAACCAGAAGCAAAAGAGTACATCGGCTGGGGAGAGAGGGCATTGAACAGCGGATTGATGGGGTCCGTGTAAGCCGCCTGAAGCCCCGTATCGGATTGAAACCGGTACCAGACCATGTTGTGGGCATCGAGATCATGGTCAATGCGCGCGGTGATAACTTGTTCGTGGTCGGCGCTGGACATCGAAACGGCTTGCCGGTTGGCGCAGCCATTCCCATTCGGGGGACTGCCGCTTGCCGTGCTGCCGTCCGCCCCTAGAGGACACCCGAGCACCGGCAGGGGAGAGCCTGCGCTGCTCCGATAGAGCGAAAACATCTTCTGATAGAAAGGGACGAGGGCCGGCGCTGCGGGATATGAGGTGCCGGTGATGGTGTCCACGCCTCCGCGCGGCAACTGCCCGAGAACATAGCCCTGGAAACTCGCCGAGGGCACGGTGATGGTATCCACAATCGGCAGCGCGATTCGCATCTGCTCGAAATCTCCAAAGAAAAACAGCTTGTCGCGGACCACCGGGCCGCCCAGGCTGCCGCCGAAATGGTTCACCGTGGAGCGAGGCTTGTGCCCGCCGGGGTTGGCGTTGGTAAAGAAATTGGCTGCGTTCAGCCTCGATCCGTTCCACAGTTCGTAGAGATTGCCGTGAAACCTGTTGGTGCCGGATTTGGTGACGTAGTTGATCTGCGAGGCTCCGTAACGGCCCTGGTCAACGGCGTAGGAGGTCGTGTTCACGGTGACCTCCTGAATGGAGTTCAGCCCCAGCACAAGATTTGTTGATAAACCACTGTTCAGGCTGGTCATCGGATCGTTGGTCTCGAGGCCGTCCACAACGAAAGCATTCGACAAAGCAGGTAATCCGTTGAATTCCACGTTCCCGTAACCATTCTGGCCGCCCACAAAGTCATTGGAGGAGCCTGCTGTGTTGATCAAGGCTCCTGGCGAGAACTGGGCGACGTAGGTCATGTCAGAACCCGCGTTGGGAAGATCGGCGATGGCCGCGGCTTCCAGCGTCGTCACGGTGTTCGGATTCTCTGTGTTAATAAGCGGCGCCGTCGATTGGACCTCCACCTCCGTTTTCTGGGCGGCAATCTTCAGCACCAGATTCACAGTTTGCGTCTGACCAAGGGGTACAGATACAGGGCCGATGGTCTGGTCTTTGAAGCCCCACGCCTTCGCCTCGACAACGTACGGACCGGGTTTAAGCTCGGGGAATGAGAAGCGTCCGCTTTCGTCGGTTTGGACCGTGCGGTGGAGGCCGGTGGTTGAACTGGCGACGGTCACCGCCGCCCCGGCCACTGGGGAGCTGCTTGGATCGGTAACCTGCCCGGCCAAGCCGCCGGTGGTCTCACCTTGCGCCCGCACGATCCTACCAACCCCTGAAAAAACCACAGCCAGGAGTAAGAGGGTGACAAATCCTTGCCGATTCTTGCCCCACGGGGCCAAATCCAAATGCCCGATGTACTTCTTGGAAGTTAGACTGCCAAACCTCACGATGACCTCCCTTGCCGATGTCCCCGGGGGTGTTTAGACTCCTGAAAATCCGGCCCGCTGCGTCTTCACCTTAGCTTGCACAATGATATAAGCTATAGTTAATACCAGTCCTCGCTCGGCTGTCAATAAGTTTTTACATTGTCGGATTAGGTCCCAGAATAAAGCCCTGTTGCCATTTCCCCCGATCCTTGCCATTATGGGGAATGGTCGAAGCCTGAAGAGAACAAAATCCCATGGGTTGAAAATGAAACTAACCATCTCCAAAGAAGATTACCTGAAAGCTATTGCCGAAGCGGAGTCTGAAGAAGAGCCGGTGATTGCCGCCACGATTGCGCGGTGGTTGAAAATAACCCCGCCCGCCGTGGCCCTGGCCTTGAGGCGTCTCGAACGGGATAAACTGGTCAGGGTTGGAGGCAACGGGCGCATCTCGCTTACCGCCGCCGGCCGCCAAATCTCAGATCGGCTTCGCAAACGTCACTATTTGATCGAGCGCATGCTGACTGAGACGCTGGGGATGGAATGGTACAAGGTCCATGACGAAGCGGAACGACTGGAACATGCGGTCTCGGATGACTTCGAGAAGAAGTTAATTCAAAAGTTGGGCGAGCAAGGCCCCTGCCCACATGGCAACGAGATCAACACGGGCGCCGCGCAACGTCGCAAGTGGGGTCTGATGTTGCTGGCGGAAGTGCCTGCCGGAAAGCGAGTGAAGGTGGTCGGCATGTATGAAAGAGATCGCTCACTGCTCGAGTATTTTGATGGGCTCGGACTTCGCCCCGGCACAAAGGTCCGAGTGGTCAGCCGCAATTATGACGATACCATGACCTTGGACTTTGGGGTGAAGCAGGTCCACCTGGGTCAAGCTGCCGCTGGAAAGGTGTGGGTGCAGGGCGATAGCCCTCGTCCGGGCAGCGGGGCAGTTTGAAGTTTGGCCCGAATGGTAAGACTCACGTCACGCCCAGGACGGCGAAAACATTGGCTTTTGCATCGCGCGCAGTCGGAATTCCCACACGGGCGAGCCGATGCGCACCAGGGTCTTCACTTCTGCTGTAAGGATTTGATGTACTCCGTGAGATTAGCTACCCGCAGATGCACTTCGGACTCGTGCTGGTGGCTCATGGACATGAACACCGGACCCCAGATCGGCATTTCCTTAGAGCCGTGGGCCGAAATACCGGCTTCGCCGGTGATGGCCTTGGCAACCTGTATCGAGGGGAACTTTCCCTTGTTCTGCCTGGCAAGAACAGTGAGATCTGCCGGCGGCATCTTGAGCGCGGCCGCAACGGGTCCATCACCCCTTCCTTCTTTTCCGTGACAGGCGGCGCAATAAGCTTCAAACATCTGCTTGCCTGAGTTAGCGGAAGTATGCGGGGCAGGGACGTTGACGACTTTGGGTTTCTGGGCAACACTCAGACTGCAAAGCGTGATCAGTAAGGCACAGAGAAACACCACTCGCAACTGCATGATGTGCTCATTTCCGTTTACCCGCACGGTAAACTATAGGGCTTCCTCGTCGTGATAGACATCTCCCTTATTACCCCATAACACGTGCCTCAGCAGAAGTCAAACGAATGCATTCCCTAACGAATGCATTCCCGGCTAGGGCTGCCATAGTTGAGTCAGGACTTTGCTCCAGGCGTATAATAAAAGGTTGTGGCAGGGCCTCCGGATCCAATCCTGAGTATTTCCAAGAGAGGGGCTGAGGCGGGCGTATGGGATGGATTGAGAATCGCTTTGAACAGAATTTCATTATCACCACGGTGGACCAGATTTTCAATTGGGCGCGGAAGTCGTCCCTTTGGCCACTCACCTTCGGTCTGGCCTGTTGCGCCATCGAGATGATTGCTTCCACCACCTCGCGTTTTGACATGGCGCGTT
>Ga0208036_1000878_pt1 | contig 15159 bp, 10 predicted proteins | sample June2015DPH_11_1_2_FD_184706 | JGI IMG/M metagenome (GOLD analysis project Ga0208036, IMG submission 184706) | Peatland microbial communities from SPRUCE experiment site at the Marcell Experimental Forest, Minnesota, USA - June2015DPH_11_100... | ecosystem: Environmental > Terrestrial > Soil >...
AACGTTTCCAACAGGACTCGGAACGACCAATAGCCCCACAAATAGACAAAAAGCCACTCAGCAGAGAAAACTGACCAACACAAAGCCTGAATCGCTCACTTACCCTGCCCCTCGTGAGAAAAGGCGGCTAGGCAGTGGCCAGAGCTGCGGCGGCTCTGTTTGCGGAGAATTCGGCCAAAGAAATTTCACGCATACGGAACTTCTGAATCTTGCCTGAGCCGGTCATAGGGAAAGAGTCCACGAAGCGCACATAGCGCGGGATCTTGAAATTGGCAATCTGCCCTTTGCAGAAGTTCTTCACGTCTCGTTCCGCCAAGGTGGCGCCACGCTTCAGCTTGACCCAGGCCATGACTTCTTCACCGTATATGGCGTCGGGTATGCCAATCACCTGAACGTCAGCAATGGCTGGGCATGTGTGCAGGAACTCCTCAATCTCGCGGGGATAGATGTTCTCGCCGCCGCGGATGATCATCTCCTTGATACGTCCGGTGATGCGGATGTAGCCATCGTCAGACATTACTCCCAGATCGCCGCTGTGCAGCCAACCATCGGGCTCAATCGCCTCCGCGGTGCTCTTGGAATCGTTGTAATAGCCCTTCATCACCAGATAGCCCCGAGTGCATATCTCTCCAATCATCCCATGCGGGACAATGGCGCCAGTCTTGGGATTGACGATTTTGATTTCAGTGTGGGGAAGCGCTCGGCCCACGCTTGTAACGCGAACTTGCAGGGAATCGCCGGTCCTGGTTTGCGTCATGCCGGGCGACGACTCGGTCAAGCCATAAACGGTTGTCAACTGGCTGCAATGCATTTCGTCAACGACGCGGCGCATTAATTCAATCGGGCAGGATGACCCGGCCATAATTCCGGTGCGCAGCGATGTGAGGTCGAACTCCTGGAACTGTGAATGGTGAAATTCGGCGATAAACATCGTCGGCACGCCGTAAATGGCGGTGCAACGTTCCTCCTGAACTGTCCGCAGCGCCTCGAGCGCATCGAAAGCCTCCGAGGGCAGAACCATGGCCGCGCCGCTGGCCAGGCAGCTCATGTTCGCCAAAACCATGCCGAAGCAATGATAGAAAGGAACCGGAATGCAGACGCTGTCACGCTCGGTCAACTTCATCGTGCTGCTGATGAGCAGGCCATTGTTGACGACGTTGTAGTGGCTGAGCGTGGCGCCCTTGGGGAAGCCGGTCGTGCCGGAGGTGTATTGAATATTGATCGCGTCGTGACACGAGAGACTGGCCTCGCGTTGCCGGAGGCGTTCCATGCTGGTTTGCCCGGCCATGGCCAGCAGGTCTCGCCAGGGCAACATCGAGGGAGGAGCGTCGTCGCCAATGAAGATGACCTTCGAAAGGTGCGGCAATTGGCGGGCTTTGAGAGAGCCGGAACGCCCCTCAGCTAATTGCGGTGCAATGCTAAACAAACTTTCGACGTAATCGCAGTCGTGGAAACCGCGGATGAGAATAAGTGTCTGGCATTCGGACTGCCTCAGCGCGTACTCGAGTTCGTGGGCGCGATACCGAATGTTGAGGTTGACGAGGATGGCGCCGATTTTGGCAGTGGCAAACTGCGTGAGCACCCATTCGGTGCGGTTCGTGGCCCAAATTCCGACGCGATCGCCCTTCTCGATGCCGATGGCCATAAGGGCGCGAGCGAGCCGTTCGACTTCCAGATGAAGCTCCGCCCACGTAAGTCGCTCGTGCGTGTGGCGAATCACAAGAGCGGGCTGGCTAGGGTACGCAGCGGCAGTGCCATCCAGCATGTTTCCGATGCAAAGATGCAACAGGGGTGGTTCTGATTCGCCGCGGGTGTAACTAAGGTCGGACGGCTCGAGGTCGGATTCCAAGGGTCCCTCTTACGGATGCATGCCGTAGCAAACGCGGCAGGATATCGCCCTGTGGCACATCAGTCCAATTAATACTTCTTGCAGCGGCGATAAGAGAGATGAATGGTCCTGGTGCTGTGCCTCATAAAAACTGTGGAATGGGAACAGCTGCCGCTTTATCTTCGGAATCTGCGCATCCATCGCGGAATTTGCGCGTGAACTCATTCGTGGCCGCGTCAAATCCGCGTTGGCCCTAGCAAAATTGCGCGGCAAGGTTCTGGGCAGACCCCCGAGTCAGCGTGGACCGCCTCAGAATTGCCATTCTCCGGGAGCAAGGGCGCTCAAAGGCTGAGATCTGCAGTTTCCTCGGGAGTGTTCCAAGGGGACAGCCTAACGAGCCTTTCTCTCCTTGCCTAAAAACGAAGGTTATGGGCTCGAACTACAGTTGATCCCGGTATTGTTCCAACGCCACTCGGACCAACTGGCTTCGTGTTCGAACGCCAGTTTTGGCGAAGAGTTGCTGCAGAGTAGCTTTGACGGCGGTCTCGGAAATCTGCAGTCGATCCGCGATCTGTTTATTCGCAAGTCCTTCAAAGACAAAAGAAAGCACCTGCCTCTCGCGTTCGGTGAGCTTCGAGCGGCGTTGATCCGGACCTGGCGCTTCTGCTCTTTCCAACGCCCTGCGAAGCAGATCCTGGCCGAACAAAGCCTTTCCCTCCATCGTCTCGCGGATTCCCTGAATTAACAGCGCGGGAGATCCGTGTTTCATGAACACCCCGGAGATTCCTTTTCGGATCAAGGTGGGAACTTCGCTATCGCTCACGTCGGCGGTCACGAGCAGGACCTTGCCGTTGAATTGCGTGTTACGAAGGCCGTCGAGAAAGTTTGTGCCCCTTTCTTGTCCGAGGTCGAGGTCGAGTAACACAATGTCGATTTCCTTGCGTGACTCTAGGATTTGAAGCGCTTCCGTTCCAGAGCTGCAATGAGCAACCACTTCGAGCCCCGGCTCCGACTGCAAGAGTCGCGCGATACTCTCGCGAAAGAGTGTGTGGTCATCGATCAGCAGCAAACGGATATTCTTCTGGCCGGTTTTACTCATCGGGCGATTCTTGCTTATTGATTACTCTATTCAAGTTAACCGCAAAACAACAGCCATAGGTGCGTGGTTCAAACACCAGATCTCCGCCAAAGCTGCGTAAAAGGGCGCGAGAAACATAAAGCCCTAATCCTGTACTATCTGCACCCTGCTGGAATGGCTTAAAGAGACCGTCGGGCGAAGGGATTCCGACGCCAGTATCCTCGAAACGAATCACCACAGAATCGGCTTCAACCGCGCTGCTGATCGTCAATTGCTTTTTGTCTGTTGTCTCCATCGCGCGCTGACTGTTTAACGACAGATTCAGAAAGACCTGTGCCAAACCGTAGCGGTCCCCGGCGACCAATGGCAGCTCGTCATGCAAAAGCCAGGCGATCTCGATTCCAGCCTCGCGGTACGAGGGCTCCATTAGAATGCGCAATTCGTCCAGGACGCTGGACAGTTCGACGGCTTCCCAGTGCTGGTTCGCCGTAGGCTTCAATTCCATTGCGGAAAGTTTTCCAAGGCCCTCGATCAATGTTCCGAGCGCGCGAAAGTCTTCATTATTCTGCAAACCCGGCAGCCGCGAGAGATTCTTGTGGACGATGAGTACGGCGCCGGATAGATTCCGAATTTCGTGCGCGATTGCGCTCATAAGAATCGTCGTGTTCTTCAAGAGGTGATCCAGGCTCAAGTCTTCGCGGTCCCTCAGATCCTCAGAAAGATCAACGATAATCGCGGCCAGCCGGGGTCCGCGAGCGGTCGTATAGGTGGAGAACCACACTGCGGCAAGGAAGGCCTCTCCGTTCTTGCGCTTCCCGCGGCATCGCAGCTCCGTGCGGAATTGCCGGGATCGCTGCGTTTGTACCGCCGCTTGTAATGCTGGAAGAAACTCGCTGATTGGCTGACCCACAATTGGAGTGCTGCCCGGCGCCAAGAGACTCTGGCTGGCTTCATTGGCGAGGAGAATGCTTCCCATAGAATCAATCGTCACAATGGCAACCGGACTACTCTCAACCAACACCTGCAATTGCTCCTCAACTTCCTTGCGCAGCTCGATCTGCGTTTCCACTTCTTTGAGATGTTCCAAGGTTACCTGGCGGTTGCGGATGATTTCAGACGCAAAAAGACCGGTTCCGACAAATCCAGTGGAAGCCATCAAAAGCCGGGTGACTGCTTCATTCGGGGGGAGTTCGCTAAACAATTCCTGGAGAACGGCGCAGACCAGAGCAACAAGTGTGATCTGCCATCGTGGAAGAAAGCCCGCGACCAATAGAATGGGAAACAAGTACAGGAACCCGATGGAAATGAATGGCTTGGTCTGCCAATCAACCACCGCGATCGCAACTATCAAAACCGCGGCAGCGACTAACAGTCGCTTGCGGTTGTGCTCCGAAAAGATTGAGGAAAAATCCATGGCGAATCTCCGCGAAACCCTCACAGCAGCAGCCGGATCACCTTCCTCAGTGTAGGCGAAAAAGCTGAAAGATAACCTGCGCCAAGCCAAAAGATAGGTCCTCGTGGTCAAAAGATAGGCCCGCCTGCCCTCAAGATAGGTCTCTGCCGCAGAGCCTGATGCTCTATAAATGCCATTCACAGTTCTCAGAGCCTCACTCGTAAGAAGACGCGCTGCGGCTCCGAACAGTGAGAATCAAAGAATGAACTTGGGCTGAGATATGCGGCTGTTCCTCAGCCAACACCCGAATCGCGCTTGCCAAGCCCTGCCCGAGCGCCAGCGCAGGCGGGAACTCCGGCTAGAGCGTGCGCGGGATGCGGCCAGGATCGCCATCTCTGACCGGGCCGGTTGGCTGCACGAATTTCTTTTCAATTTGCGGATGGAGTTCGAGCAGACGCTTTAGAAAAAGGCGGTGAAGCGGTAAATGATTCGCAAAGTGGTCGATTTCGCCTTGCAGAATCGCTTTCTTGTCCTCTCCGTAGCGTTTCTGCTGCTTATTTGGGGTGCGATTTCGTTTCATCAACTTCCGGTCGAAGCGTACCCGGACGTTGCGGACAACTATGTAGAGATCATCACGCAGTGGCCAGGGATTTCCGCCGAACAAATCGAGCAGCAGGTCACCATCCCGCTCGAAACGGTGATGAACGGAATTCCGCACGTAACGCACTTGCGGTCGTTCTCGCTGTTCGGGCTCTCGGACATTAAGCTGATTTTCGATGATGAGGAAGAGAACGCCTGGAACCGCGAGAGGGTTCTCGAGCGGCTTTCGCAAGTCAGTTTGCCGCCGGGCGTCTTGCCAAGCATGGGCACGGACTGGAGCCCCGTGGGGCAAATCTACTTCTTCACGTTGCACAGCACAAATCCGCAATATGACGTCATGGAGTTGAAGTCCATCGAAGACTGGGTGGTCGAGAAGAATTTAAAGGCCGTCCCGGATATCGTCGACGTTGCCAGTTTCGGCGGACCGACCCGAGAGTATCAAGTTCGCGTTGACCCCAATAAATTGATCTCTTATGGTCTGAGCCTGGCTCAAGTCGAGCAGCAACTCACGAACAACAACGTGAATGCCGGAGGCAGCTTCGTGGAAGCCGGTCTGCAGCAAATCAACGTTCGCGAAGTGGGACTCGTCAGAAACGTGCAGGATATCGAGAACACGGTAGTCGTAACCAAGAGCGGCACGCCCATCCGTGTGAAGGACATCGCGGTAGTTTCGCAAGGCCCGAAGATCCGCCTTGGCCAGTTCGCGCGGGCGATTCACCGCGAAGACGGAAAGATCATCGACAACGACGATGTGGTTTCGGCCTGGGTGCCCATGCGAAAGGGCGCCGATGCGGAGAAGGCCCTCGAAGGACTGCACAAAAAAGTAAAAGAACTGAACGATCACATTTTGCCTCCCGGCGTGAAGATCGTTCCGTTCATTGACCGCAGCGATTTGCTGCACTTCACGACACATACGGTGCTGCACAACCTTACGGAGGGCATCGTCCTGGTCGTCATCATCCTCTTCCTATTTCTGGGGAATGCTCGCGGGGCAATCATCGTCGCACTGACCATTCCCTTTTCGTTGTTGTTCGCCGCTACGTGCCTCCGGCTCAAGGGCATTCCCGCTAACCTGCTGTCTCTTGGCGCGCTCGATTTCGGGATGGTCGTGGATGGTGCTGTGGTGATGGTCGAAAACATCATCCGCCATTTGGGCCACCCGGAAAACTCCTACAAGACACCGATGGAGCGCATCCGCGATGCGGCGCATGAGGTGCAGCGCCCAGTCTTCTACGCGATCGCCATTATTATCACCGCGTACCTGCCGATTTTCACGTTGCAACGCGTCGAAGGGCGCTTGTTCAAACCCATGGCCTGGACCGTGGCATTTGCTCTGTTGGGCGCCTTGCTATTCTCGATGCTCGTCGCGCCGGTGCTTTCAAGTTTTTTCTTCCCCAAAGGAGCACGCGAGTGGCACAACCCAGTGATGGAGTTGCTGAAAAGGCTCTATCGCGACGCGGTGAAGTGGGCCATCGTGCATCGCCTCATAACCGTGGGCATCGCGGTCTTTGGTTTGCTTCTCGCCATATATCTTTCGGTGGGCGGCGTCATCGGTTCCGAGTTCCTCCCGCACCTGGACGAAGGAGCTCTTTGGGTGCGCGGCACTCTCGCTCCCAGCACCGGACCGAGCGAAGGAATCCGGTTGTCGAACCAGTCCCGAATCGTACTTTGCGCTTTTCCTGAGGTTACCGAATGCACCAGTCAAACGGGGCGTCCGGACGACGGCACGGATACAACCGGCTTTTTCAACACCGAATACTACGTCGGCCTGAAGCCGAAGGAACAATGGCGTCCTGTATTCCACGAGGACAAGGAAGAAGTGATCGCGGCCATGAACCGGGAACTGGAGAAAATCCCGGGCGTAATCTGGGGTTTTTCTCAGCCCATCGAAGACAACATGGAAGAGGCGGTCAGTGGGGTTAAGGGCGAACTGGCCACAAAGGTCTATGGCGATGACTTGAAGACGCTCGAGGAAAAGGCTAATCAGATCGTGAGTATCATGCGCGGGGTCAAGGGAATCGAAGATCTCGGAGCCTTTCAAGTTCTTGGCCAACCCAACCTGAACATAACCGTGGATCGTCAACAGGCCGCCCGCTATCAGGTCAACATTGCCGACATCCAGGATGCCATCCAAACCGCAGTGGGCGGTAACGCGCTGACCCAAGTCCTGCAGGGTGAGCAGCGGTACGACCTGGTATTGCGCTATTTACCCCAGTACCGTGACACAAAGGAAGCCATTGAAAACATTCGTCTGCTATCTCCATCCGGTGAACGCGTCTCTCTCGCGCAGCTCTGCAAAATCGAAGAACGGGACGGCGCTTCTGAAATCTACCGTGAGGGAAACCAGCGTTATATTGCCATCAAGTACAGCGTGCGCGGGCGCGACCTCGGCGGCGCTGTCGAGGAAGCGATTAAGAAGGTAAGCGCACAGGTTCAATTGCCGCGTGGATACCATATCGATTGGGAGGGTGAATACGAAAGTGAAGAGCGCGCCAAGGAGCGGCTTTCCGTCATTGTGCCACTGACCATCCTGCTGATTTTTATCATTCTCTACTCGATGTTCCGCTCGTTCAAATGGGCTTTGCTTATCCTCGCCAACGTGGCGCTGGCGCGCGTCGGCGGGCTGCTGGCCCTTTTGATCACTGGCACGCACTTCAGCGTGTCTTCCGGCGTAGGCTTCTTGGCGCTTTTCGGCGTTTCGGTGCAAACCGGCGTGATCATGCTGGAGTACATCAATCAACTGCGCGCGAAGGGAAATTCGATCGAGGAATCGGCAATTGAGGGTGCCGTTCTTCGGCTGCGGCCGATTATGATGACCATGCTAGTCGCCACGTTTGGATTGTTACCCGCCGCACTGTCACACGCTATTGTTCCGACTCGCAGCGGCCCTTTGCCATTGTCATCGTCGGCGGTCTCATCTCCGACCTGGTTATGAGCATCTTCTTGTTGCCAACGCTGTATGTCTGGGTCTCCAGAGCGGGTGACAACCTCCCCGAACCAGAGCAGGGCTTCGCGGAGAACGCGTAGACGTATCCCGTTTGGACGTCCTGAACCGAATTTCTGGTTACTGCGCGATAGAAGCGCGCACAAATCGGAAACTGATGTTCTCCCTGCAGAAAGGTTTCCGTTCGCGCAATCACATCTACCTCGCCCGAACGGGAGTAAACTGGACCTGTACGCGAGGCTGCCATGGACAAACCGCGCCACCCTCTAGTCATTCGACCCTGGAAAATCCAGCAACCTAAGAAGACCAGGCTTAACACGCCGCCCATCGCCGATCGCCGCCGATGGCGCACGGGTAAGCCCGGTGCGGCGAAGCACGGCTGAGGACCAGAGCGCGCAGCTTTTCCCATTCTCATTATGTTTCCTTTGCACAATGGAACGGTCTGCGGCGCTCTGCCTCGCCTTGCTGAAGACCATACGGAAAGCGGTTGGGCGGTCCTCTGCTATGCCGTCAGCAGGGGAGATATAGCCCTGCAAATGCCTCCGAAGGTGGTAGCTTGGCAGCAGGCCGGGTGGAATCGTTTATGATGGTGGCAGGGCGAAATTCATGTGGGAAATTTTGCGTTGATTCACCCACCCATCGGCGCGGTGGTTTGACAGCCACACCCGCGCCATCTTGCTACTGCGAGGGGGATGCGCCGCGCGACTTTCTCTCTCGTATCTGCAAAGGCGATGCGGCCATACCAGGAGGAATACCATGACGATCCGTCTCGACGGCAGCAGCCTGACCATAGAAGCCGTGGTGCGCGTGGCGCGCCACGCTGAAAAAATGGAACTGACGCCCGAGGCGCTCGGCCGCATCAACACCTGCCGCGGCATGTTGGAGAAAAAGATCCAGGCCCACGAAACCATGTATGGCGTGAACACGGGCATCGGCGAGTTCTCCGAAGTGGTCCTGAATGACGAACAGGTAAAAGAGTTCCAGAAATACCTCATCTACAATCACGCGGCGGGCATTGGAGAGCCGGCGCCCGTGGAGCACGTCCGCGCGGCCATGCTGAGCCGCGTGAATGTGCACGCCAAAGGCTTCTCGGGGTGTCGGCCGGAGATTCCGCTCACCTACATCGCCATGCTTAACGCGGGCGTGACGCCCGTCGTGTGTGAGAAGGGAAGTGTGGGTGCTTGCGGCGACCTGGCACCCATGGCGCAGTGCGCCCTGTCACTCATGGGCGAGGGCGAGGCCTTCTATCAGGGCCAGCGAATGGCCACCCAGCAGGCCTTGGACAAGGCAGGCATCCCGGTGCCCGGCCTCAAGGCCCGCGACGGCCTTGCGGCTATCAATGGGAGCAACCTAATTACGGGCATGGCGTGCTTGGAGCTCTACGACGCGGAGCGCTGGGTGACTCAGGCGGAGATTGCCGCAGCCATGACGCTGGAGGCGCTCCTGGCCAACATGCGGCCTTACGAGGCCAAGCTCCACGAGCTGCGCGGCTTCCGGGGCGCGCAAACCGTGGCGGCAAACCTTCGAACCGTCATCGCGGGCTCGGACCTGGTCACGGGCAAGCTCAAGGTGAAGGTGCAGGACGCCTACTCCATGCGCTCCACACCGCAGGTCATCGGCGCCCTGCGTGACTTGCTCGCCTACGCCCGCAAGCAGGTGGAGACGGAACTCAACGGCGTGGCCGACAACCCCATTTTCGTGGCGGAGGAGAACAAGGTCTACACGGGCGCTAATTTTCAAGGCACGCCCGTGAGCCTGCCCCTGGACGTGGTGGGCGCGGGCGTGACCATGGTGAGCGTCCTCAGCGAGCGGCGCCTCAACCGTCTCCTCAACCCCGCCCTCTCCGTGGGCCTGCCGGCCTTCCTCACCAAGGGTGCCGGGATGTTTTCGGGCCACATGCTCAGCCAGTACACCGCCGACATGCTCATCGTCGAGCAGCGTATCCTTTCCGCCCCTAGCTACGTCCAGTCCATCCCCGCCGCCGCGGACCAGGAAGATTTCGTCTCCATGGGCATGAACGGGGCCCTCAAGACAAGGCAGATCCTGGAGAACGCCAACGGCGTCCTGGCCATCGAGTTCATCGCCGCCGCTCAGGGCCTGGACTTTCGCGAGTTCACGCCGGGCAAAGGCACGCTGGCCGCCAAGTCTGCCGTGCGCAAGGTCGTCGAGCACCTGGACGCGGACCGGCCGCTCTTCAGAGACCACAACGCCATGACCGCCGCGGTCAAGGCCTGCGCCGTACTCGACGCCGTCACCGCCGAGGTCGGCGAGCTGAAAAATTCCTGGTAGGGAGGAGACTCGCTACCAAGACACCATGGAAATATTTAAGCCATTGTCTTGATCAGAATATTCCCGTTGATTTTCCTGGGTGTCTTGGTGGTGGTATTTTTTCTTTCCCGGCGCAGCATGCCGGAAATGCCGTGGGCGATCCTGGAAAAAATCGAGGCGCTGGAGCGGAAACGATGGGCACTTCAGTCAAGAAAACGGCGAGCCGTGAGCGGCTCGTCACCGCACTGCATCACAAGGAACCAGACCGCATCCCGATTGATTTCGGAGGAACCGCCGTCAGCGGCGTGCACGCCAGTTGCGTGGCCGCACTGCGAGACCACTACGGGCTCGAGAAGCGGCCCGTACGCATTCATGAACCATTTCAAATGCTGGGGCTGGTGGAAGATGATATGCGGGATGCCATGGGTCTTGATGTCTTCGGCGTCTTTCCCCGAAAGACCATGTTCGGGTTTCCGGCAGAGAACTGGAAGTCCTGGCAGTTCAACGGACTCGAAGTGCTGGTTCCGGAGGCCTTCAATACAACGGTCGACAGGAATGGCGACACCTTTATCTATCCGGAAGGTGACACGACGGCTCCTGCCAGTGGACGCATGCCGCGAGGCGGCTACTTCTTCGACGCCATCGTACGACAGCCGCCGATCGATGAAGAGAAGCTGAATCCTGAAGACAACCTGGAGGAGTTTGCACCCATCTCGCAGGAAGATCTCGATCATCTTGTGCACTCGGTGCGGCAAGCAGCGGCGACTGGTTGTGCTGTGATTGCCTCATTCGGCGGGACGGCGTTCGGTGATATCGCGCTCGTCCCAGCGCCATCTCTCAAGTACCCCAAAGGGATACGCGACATCGCGGAGTGGTATATCTCCACCAGCAGCCGTCAAGACTACATACACAAGATCTTTGAACGCCAATGTGAGATCGCCCTCAAGAACCTCGAGCGTATTTACGCCGCGGTCGGCGACACCGTGGATGCGGTGTTCCTTTGCGGTACGGATTTCGGCACGCAGACTTCTGCATTCTGCTCAGTGAAAACCTTCCGCGCGCTGTACTTCCCTTACTACAAACAACTCAACGACTGGGTTCATTCCCATACACTCTGGAAAACGTTCAAACATTCTTGCGGCTCCGTCGCGAGGTTCATACCGTCCTTTATCGAGGCCGGCTTTGACATTCTCAACCCTGTGCAGTGCTCGGCGGCTGGAATGGAGCCTCAACAGTTGAAAGCGAACTTTGGAGACAAGTTGGTCTTCTGGGGCGGGGGCGTGGACACGCAGAAGGTTTTGCCATTCGGCACACCTGCTGAAGTTCGCGAGCAGGTTTTGCGGAGATGCGAGATTTTCGCTCCCGGTGGGGGTTTCGTCTTCAACACCATTCACAACATACAGGCGGCGACCCCAGTCGAAAATATCGTTGCCATGATCGATGCGGTAAAGGAATCTGGAAGCTACAGATAAGAAATTGAGGAGTCTTCCTGGCGCCAGAGACTAACTCAACCTTGCCCGCCATAGCAATCAATCGGCGTGGCCAGGGATGCAACGGCAATACCAAGAAATCATCGAACGCGTAAGTGGGAAGGAGCAAAGATGGCAGACCTGAAGCAGCTTCATGATGCAATCGTGAACGGTAACTCAAAGAAAGCGGTCGCCATTACGCAACAGGCGATCGCAGAACAGATGGACCCTGGCGAGTTGATTTCCAGCACGATGATCCCGGCGATGGCCGAGGTGGGGCGTCTTTTTGAGTGTGAGGAGTACTTCGTTCCGGAATTGCTCCTTTCGGGTCGTGCAATGAAGGGAGCATTGGATCTGTTGCGCCCTTTACTGTCTGCTTCTGGCGCACAATCGGCGGGACGCGTGGTCATCGGAACGGTGAAGGGCGACCTCCACGACATCGGCAAGAATCTGGTCGTGTCCATGCTCGAAGGTGGCGGGTTTGAAGTGATCGACGTTGGCGCCGACGTGCCGCCGGAGAAGTTCATTGCGGCATTAAAGGATACGAGCGCCAGCATCCTGGCCCTCTCCGCTCTGCTGACGGTGACCATGCCCTCCATGAAGACCACGATCGAAGCCTTGAAGGCGGCGGGCATTCGCGAGAAAGTCAAAGTGATGATTGGTGGCGCACCTGTGACCCAGGAATTTGCCAACGAGATCGGCGCCGACGGCTACAGCGAGAATGCGAACTCGGCGGTAGCTTTGGCCCGTCGGTTAATGGCTTCAGTGTAAAACTGTGGCTCGGCCCGGCGATTGCTGAGGTACTTAGATGCAACCTGCCGAGCGGGGTTCTTATACCTGGTTCCCTGTGCGAGCAATCGGGAATTAGACCGCAACCGGGTTTCATATTCAATCCTCATCGTAGACAGTTCACCTGCCCCCGTGACCGGCAGTACGTTATGCACTATTTCCGGAGTGCCCAGGCGAGGCCGTCCGGCTGCTTGCCAACCGGAATTTTCCCGGTCATTTCTAATGCCTTCACATCGATCACTGCAACGTAATCATCGGGTGTGCAGGCAACATACGCGCGCAATCCGTCAGGCTGTATCAAAATGCCCGCGGCGCCGCGTCCGATCTTCACGCGCTTCACATCCTTGCGAGTGGCAGCGTCGATTACAACCAGGTCCGGGCCGCCCAATGTGGATACAAACACCAGTTTTCCGTCCGGTGTGAATTTCAACCGGTTCGCGCCCCTTACGTTGGCATCGAGCGTCTGGACCACCTTTTTGTTCGCCAGTTCAATGATGGAAATCGTGCCGTCTTGAGCGTTTGCGACCCAAATCTCCTTGCCGTCAGGAGAAACATCAAAGCCCTCCGAACCGTTTCCCACCGGGATCACGGTCTCGGTCCAATTGGTCCGCGGAGGGCCCATTGGGCCTCCCGGGCCACTTGGCATTCCGGGTCCCGGGGGTGGAGGCGGCGGTCCGCCCGGACCGGGCCCGAAACCGCGTCCAGGGCCATTGGCTTTTTCAATCACAGTCATCGTCGCGGAACTCACATTCGAAGTGATCATCCGATTCATGTCGGGGAAGACGTAAATCATGTGAGTTCTTTCTTGACCGGTCCCCAGCACCCAGTCGATCGTCTTGGTTGCCGGATCGTAGCTGCCGATCACTTTGGCTCCCTCCGCGGTGAACCAGAGTTTCCCTCCAACAAACGTTAGGCCATGAGGCCCGCGCAGCGCGCCAAGGTCGATTACGGGCAATGTTTTTTGATTCACCAGATCGACAACGGTAATCGTATTGTACGATCCGCCGCCGTAGTTTGAAATGTAAGCGAATTTTCCGTCCGCGGAGGCGATGACCTCGTGCGGGTCGGGTCCCGCGGGAACCCGGCCCACAATGGTTTGCGTTGCGGGATCAACGATGAACATGGTCTGGTCGGTTTTGGCCAGCACCAGCAGAGCAGTTGGCGACGTCTCCGCTGCGTTCAGCAGCGCCGCGCCACTGCAAAGCAGTACAGAGAAAACAAAGGCAAAAGTTCGTCTGGATGCCATATATGATTAGCCCCTCTGAGGCAAAGATGGTATCACTCCAAACAACGAATTGCCCTGGTTTGGAAGGCCGCACATCAAGTCGAAGGAGGCGGCATGCCGGCGGGTTTCAATCGCGAAGAGAATCTGGAAAGAGCGCTGTACGCAGGGGAATTGCTGAAAGCAGATCGCCAGTGAGAACGGACGCCGGGATCAGTAATCGGCCGGAAGTCCTTGTAACTGCTCCATGGTGAGCACCGGGCCTTCTTTGCAGACGTAGATGGGTCCAACGTTGCATCGCCCGCACTTGCCGATGCCGCACTTCATGCGATTCTCGATACTGGTGTAAACCGACGCAGGCTTGACGCCCATCTTATCGAGGATCGGCAGTGTGTTCTTGATCATGATGGGCGGGCCGATCACGAGGACCACGGGATCCTTTGCAGCCACCTGGGCGCGCTCGAACACGTGCGGCACGAAGCCGATCTCGCCTTTCCAATCCGGTGTCTCGCCGCCAGGGTCAACGCAGCGGATGATCCGCACGCGCTCGGACTTCGACCATTCATCCAATTCGTCCAGGAACACCAGGTCGGCCACCGTGCGCGCGCCATAAACGACCGTGATTTCGCCATAATCGGCGCGATTCTCCAGCGCGTACCACACGGCGCAGCGGATGGGAGGCATGGCAATCCCGCCGCCCAGAAAAATCAGGTCCCGCCCCTTCCAGGCTTCCATTGGGTAGCCGTTGCCGTACGGTCCGCGGAAGCCGACTACATCCTTTTCTTCTATTTTCCAGAGTGCTTCGGTCACCCGGCCAACCTTGCGGAAACAGAATTCAATGTGATCTTTCCAGTTTGAGCTCGAGCAGATGTTGAAAGTGGACTCGCCATAGCCGAACGCGGAGAAGATGCCGAACTGCCCGACTCGAAACGAAAAGTCGCGCGCCCGTCCGGAATCGAGAAAGCGCAGCGACACGGACTTCACATCCGGCGTCTCCTGGCGGATGCGCGTCACTTCCATCAGGTCGGGCTTGTAGACGTTATCCATGGTTAATCTCGGTCGCCACGCTCAGCACGCCCAGCCCCACCGGGCAATTGCGTGTGCAGTTGCCGCAGCCGGTGCAGAGAATCTCCCCGAATTTCTCCGGATAGATTGCGAACTTGTGCAGGATGCGCTGCCGCTGCCGAGCCGGCTGCGCAGGGCGCGGGTTATGCCCCGACGCGTGCGCCGTGAACGTGGAGAACTGGCACGAATCCCATGTCTTCACGCGTGCGTTGCCCGCCGCGGACCCGGCATCCACGATATCGAAGCAGTGGCAAGCCGGGCACGAAAATGCGCAGGTGCCGCAGCCGATGCAAGTGAGCGCATGTTCGTTCCAGAAGGGATCCTCGAAATGCGTGGTGACAAACGCGCGCACCGCCTGCGCATCGAATCGTTTCTCCGGGCCTGTAATCGCCTTGCCCGTGCGCTCCGATTTCTCCGTCTTGCCGTCGAATAGCGCGTGACCCTTCTCCGTGGCGCACCGCACCTCGTATTGGCCGTTTCCCAATGCAAACAGGATGGCGTCC